>Ga0315907_10000548_pt1 | contig 53865 bp, 54 predicted proteins | sample LakEriMetagenome_3_FD_203525 | JGI IMG/M metagenome (GOLD analysis project Ga0315907, IMG submission 203525) | Freshwater fungal communities from buoy surface, Lake Erie, Ohio, United States - Buoy 12 MA123 | ecosystem: Environmental > Aquatic > Freshwater > Lake > Lake biofilm | place: USA... | reverse complement strand
CGTCAATTAAAAGCACTTTTTTTTCTAAAACTCCCAGAGATGCCGCTAAGTTCACAGAGGTAGTTGTTTTTCCTACTCCGCCTTTTTGATTGGCTATTGCAATGATTTTACCCATTTGATTATTAAAAAATTTAAGTCGTAAAAATACAATTATTTATCGTTTTTTCAAGTCAATTTTGTTAACAATGGGTTAAAGTCTTTCCTGATGGTTTTAAAATAGGGAAAAAATAGATTATTAGTAAAGTTTTTTGTTGATAAAACAAAAAAAGCACAAATATTATTTGTGCTTTTATCATGTATTAATCGCGTTTTGGAGTGTTCTTTTTAATGCGCTTGTCTTCTTTTTTCTCTTTGGCAGTTTTTAAAGGTTCTTTTTTTGCCGTTTTCTTCGCGTCTTGACTTTTTGCCATAATAAATAGTTTTTAGTAAATGTAAACTAAATAATGACTCTGCATTGTTTTTGGGATACAAATTTTAATTAGTTTCCTTTTTAATCAGCTAACAAGACTTCTAAAATACTAATGGCTGCCTCGCTAATCTTGGTGCCAGGTCCAAAAACCGCTACGGCTCCAGCATCGAATAAAAACTGATAATCTTGTGCAGGAATTACACCTCCTACAATGACCATAATATCTTCTCTTCCAAATTCTTTTAGTGCTGCTATAACTTGTGGTACTAAGGTTTTGTGTCCCGCTGCTAAAGAAGAAACACCTAAAATATGCACGTCGTTTTCTACCGCTTGTTTAGCTGCTTCTTGTGGTGTTTGGAATAAAGGACCAATGTCTACGTCAAAACCTACATCGGCATAACCCGTAGCAACTACTTTTGCTCCACGATCGTGACCGTCTTGTCCCATTTTTGCAATCATTATACGAGGACGACGCCCTTCTTTTTTTGCGAAAGCATCAGCTAATTGTTTAGCTTTTTCAAAACTTTCGTCATTTTTAATTGCTGCACTATACACGCCACTTACTGATTTAATTTGTGCTTTATATCTTCCAAAAACTACTTCCAAAGCATCACTTATTTCGCCTAAGGTGGCTCTGTTTCGTGCTGCTTCCACGGCTAAAGATAGTAAATTATTATCCTGATGCAAATCAGGATCTGTAATATTTTCTGTTGATTTCTTTGCAGCATCGGTTAATTTTGCTAAACATGCGGTAACTTTAGCATTATCGCGAGTAGCTTTGATATGATCTAATCGTTCAATCTGTTGTTTGCGCACCATATCGTTATCAACATCCAAAATATGTAACGGATCTTCTTTTTCCAAACGGTATTTATTTACTCCAACAATGATGTCTTGGCTACTGTCGATTCGGGCTTGTTTGCGTGCGGCTGCTTCTTCTATTCTTAATTTTGGAATTCCTGCTTCAATAGCTTTAGTCATGCCGCCTAATTCTTCTACTTCCTCAATTAAAGCCCAAGCTTTTTCAGCAATTTCTGCTGTTAGACTTTCTACATAATAACTTCCTGCCCAAGGATCAACCGTTTTACAAATTTTAGTTTCTTCTTGTAAAAATATTTGGGTATTACGAGCAATTCGAGCCGAAAAATCGGTTGGTAAAGCAATGGCTTCATCTAACGCGTTAGTGTGTAATGATTGCGTACCACCAAAGGCAGCAGCGGCGGCTTCAATTGTAGTTCGAGCAACATTGTTAAAAGGATCTTGTTCGGTTAAACTCCATCCCGAAGTTTGGCAGTGTGTTCTTAAGGCTAATGATTTTTCGTCTTTTGGGTTGAATTGTTTCAATAGTTTTGCCCACAGCATTCTTCCCGCTCTCATTTTAGCAATTTCCATAAAATGATTCATTCCAATCGCCCAAAAAAACGAAAGGCGTGGAGCGAAAGTATCAATATCCATTCCAGCAGCTAAACCTGTACGAATGTATTCTAAACCATCTGCTAAAGTGTATGCTAATTCAATATCTGCAGTAGCCCCAGCTTCTTGCATGTGATAACCCGAAATGGATATCGAGTTGAATTTGGGCATATTTTTACTTGTGTATTCAAAAATATCGGCAATAATTTTCATCGAAGGCGTGGGTGGATAAATGTAGGTATTTCGCACCATGAACTCCTTCAAAATGTCATTCTGAATCGTACCCGACAATAGGTTAGGAGCAACGCCTTGTTCTTCTGCAGCCACAATATAGAAAGCCATAATGGGTAAAACCGCGCCATTCATCGTCATTGAAACCGACATTTCGTTTAACGGAATTTGGTCGAAAAGCACTTTCATGTCTTCCACCGAATCAATGGCAACTCCTGCTTTTCCTACGTCACCAACTACTCGTTCATGGTCAGAATCATACCCTCTGTGTGTGGCTAAATCGAAGGCAACTGATAACCCTTTTTGTCCAGCCGCTAAGTTTCTTCTGTAAAAAGCATTACTTTCTTCAGCTGTTGAAAATCCGGCATATTGTCTAATAGTCCAAGGTCTGCGAACGTACATAGTTGCGTATGGTCCGCGTAAATTGGGTGTAAAACCAGCACCAAAACCAAGGTGTTCTAAATCAGAAATATCTTCTTTAGTGTAAATTGGTTTTAACTCGATGTTTTCGGCAGTAGTGAAGTGTTGTTTTTCAGACACTTCTAACTTCTGACTTCTAACTTCTAACTTTAAATGTTGTATATCTTTTCTCATGATTATGGCTCTTGAGATAATCGTTCTTGTTCTACTTTTTCCGCCAAACGTTTTTCAATAATTGGTGTGATTAACGTTTTTCGTGCGTTTTGTTTTACGAAAGGATACAATTCCAAATCGTTTTTCATTTGGTCGTTTTTGTTTGGATACTTGTTCGTTCCTAATAAAACTTCTTTTCCTGAATCAAAAAGTTCTTGTTCTTTTTGTGCACTTTCGTTGATTTTTCTTTGAATTGTGCCATCAATTAATTGCGAAATCAATCCGCCATTTCTCTCAATATCTTTAAATAATTCCAATGCTTTTTCGGCCAATTGTTCGGTTAACGTTTCAATATAATAAGCCCCATCAGCAGGATTATTGACTTTGTCAAAATAACTTTCGTGTTTTAAAATTAACAGTTGGTTTCTCGAAATTCTATCGCCAAACTCGTTGTCTTTGTGATAAATGGAGTCGTAAGCTAAATTGGCAACAGCATCGGCTCCGCCTAAAACAGCTGACATGCATTCGGTAGTTGTACGTAACATATTGACGTTATAATCGTACAAGGTTTTGTTGCGTTTGGTAGGAGTTGCTATAATATGACAATCAAAATTATGATTGTATTCAGTTGCTAAAGTTTTGAATAATAATCGTAACGCTCTTAATTTTGCAATTTCGAAAAAATAATTGGTACCAATAGCCACTTCAATTGTTATTGGTTGATTGATATCTGGAATCCTGTTGAAATATTCGTTGGCGTGTGCTAAAGTGTAAGCTAATTGCTGAACGATATTCGCTCCCGCGTTTTGATAAATTCCACTTGAGATGGTTAAAAATGGAATCGTTGTTTTGGGTGCAATTGTATTTAATTTTTCGAAATCTTTTTCAAGGTTTTCAAACCAATTACCCTCTTTTGTTAATTGACCAATAGGATCAACTTGGATGAAGATTTTGGCTTTATTTTTTGTCGAAAATTCATTGATTTTATCTACAAATTCAATCGAAAGAAATGGTAAATTAAAGTAATAGTTTACATTTTCTATTGGAAGATTTTGCATCAATTCTTCAATAGAAATTGTGTCATTCTCTATTGTAAAACGAACACTTTCAGCTCCTCGTTGTAGTGTTTCTAACGCACGAGCATTCGATTTTTTTAGATCGTGTACAAAAATATTTTGTACAATTGCAAAAGGTTTTGCAGTAACAATTGCATTTAAGTTAATGTCCGATTCATCAATGTGATAAAAAGGTTTTACTTTAATTCCTTCTAAACTTTCCCAAACTAACGTTTCATTATAATCAACACCTTTTAGTTCGTATTGAATTTGCTGTTTCCATTGTTTAGAAGAAACCGCTTCAAACTCGGAAAATAAATTATTAGTAGCCACGAATTATTAATTTAATTGTTACTATTGTCTTTTTCGGTTTTTTTGTCATCTTCATATTCAATGATATAAATGTCTTCGTTTTCACGTTTCATATAGTATTTTTCTCGGGCATATTTTTCTACTCGATCATTGTTTTTAAGATGTTTAATGCTTGCACTATCTTTTTTTATTTCAGTCTTGTAGTAGTTGATGTTGTCTTCAATTTCATCAATTTCTTTATCTAAAACCCGATGTTCTAAATAGGAATAATTATCTAAAAATAAGATCCAAATAACAAAGAAAATGAGCACTAAAACATAGCGATTTGCTAGGAATTTTAGAAACGGATAATCAGCTATTAGATTCTTTAATTTATTCATTATACAAGTCTTTGATTAATTACAGCTCGAACTACATCTATGGCAACCGTATTGTATTTGTCGTTAGGAATAATAATGTCTGCAAACGCTTTTGTAGGTTCAATAAATTGCTCATGCATTGGTTTTAAAGTAGTTTGGTAACGATTTAAAACTTCTTCCATATCGCGTCCACGTTCTGCAATATCACGTTTTAGTCGGCGAATTAAGCGTTCGTCCGAATCTGCATGAACATATACTTTTATATCAAACATATCTCTTAATTCTGGATTGGTAAGAATTAAGATGCCTTCTACAATCATTACTTTTCTTGGATGTGTAAGAATTTTATCATCTGTTCTATCGTGAGTGACAAAAGAATAAACAGGTTGTTCAATTGTATTGCCCTCTTTTAAATCTTTTAAATGTGCTACTAAAAGCTCAAAATCTATTGCTCTAGGGTGATCAAAATTTATTTTTGTACGTTCTTCATACGTCAAGTGATGTGTTTCTTTGTAGTATGAATCTTGTGAAATAATGCCAACTTCAGATGATGGTAATTCATTCATGATTTGGTGCACTACTGTGGTTTTTCCACTTCCGGTCCCGCCGGCAATTCCGATAATAAGCATAAAGATATCGTATTGATTGTTTTAGCAAAAATAGGAATAATATTCTATGTGATTTTTGTTTTAATCAGAAAGTTTTATGAATTGATGCTAAATAAGTATCGTTTACATCCGACAGTAATTTTAAATAAAGTTAAAAATTTTATGATAAGCTACTAAAAAACAATATTTTACATTTTTATTATAAAAAAGCTATTTAATTATTTGGGAAAATAGATATTAATAGTATATTTGCAACCTCTTTTACGGGGTGTAGCGTAGCCCGGTTATCGCGCCTGCTTTGGGAGCAGGAGGCCGCAGGTTCGAATCCTGCCACCCCGACAAAAACCTTCTTGTTTTCAAGAAGGTTTTTTTATTGTCAAAAACTATTTAGTAATCATAAAAACTAATTAAATTTTAAGAAAAAATTTAATTTTAAAACTTACATTTGCTACTTCAAAAAGAATAATATTATGTCAGATACAATTGAAAAAGTTAAGTGTTTAATAATAGGATCTGGTCCAGCGGGTTATACTGCGGCTATTTATGCGGCTAGAGCCAATATGAATCCTGTTTTATATCAAGGAACGCAACCAGGAGGTCAATTAACTACAACTAATGAAGTGGAGAATTTTCCAGGTTATCCAGATGGTGTAACGGGACCAGAAATGATGGTGCAATTGCAAGCACAAGCGCAACGATTTGGAACAGATGTTCGTGATGGATGGGTTACCAAAGTTGATTTTTCGGGACCAATTCATAAAGTTTGGATTAATGATACAAAAGAGATTCATGCTGAAACCATTATTATTTCAACTGGTGCTTCAGCTAAATATTTAGGATTAGAATCTGAACAATTGTACTTAAAGTTAGGCGGAGGTGTTTCGGCTTGTGCAGTTTGTGATGGATTTTTCTACAGAAATCAAGAAGTAGTAATTGTTGGTGCCGGTGATAGTGCTTGTGAAGAAGCTCATTATCTTTCTAAGTTGTGTAAAAAGGTAACAATGTTAGTGCGTAGCGATAAATTTAGAGCTTCCAAAATCATGGCTGAGCGTGTTCAAAAAACAGAAAATATAGAAATTTTAATGAATACTGAAACGGATGAGGTTTTGGGCGATGGTCAAGTTGTAACGGGTGTTCGTGCAAAAAACAGAACTACGGGTGAATTAACTGAAATAGCTGCGACTGGATTTTTTGTAGCTATAGGACATAAACCAAATACTGATATTTTTGCCGATTATCTTACACTTGATGAGACTGGTTACATAGTAAATGTTCCAGGAAGTTCAAAAACAAATGTTCTGGGTGTGTTTGTGGCTGGTGATGCTGCAGATCATGTTTACAGACAAGCAATTACAGCTGCAGGAACAGGCTGTATGGCTGCTTTAGATGCAGAGCGTTATTTGGCTTCAATGGAATAACAACTAATTTTGAATATAAAAAAATCCGACAGAAATGTCGGATTTTTTATTTATTTTTCTTTTTTGTGGAGTAACGTATTGTTTAGAAATTTTTTAATAAAGATTTTTTGTTCACCCCATAATTCAATTTGTGATTTACCACTAGCTGCTAATGTAAGGGAATTGCTAACATTTACTTCGCATTTCGCATAACCATCAGTATCTAGTTCAAGCGTGCCAATAATCAATTTTGGTGCTGTAAAATGGCTGTTATTATCTAATCTTATTTTACCATTTGTAACAGTACCTTCAATTAAAGCAGTGCTTTTTTGATACATATCTAATTTGAATTCAGGAGAGGCAATTAGTGCTTTTAATTCACTGTTTTTACTTAATTCCAAGCTTGTACTTTCAGATTTTACGTTTAATTCTGCTTCTGCTTTGTCATCTAAAATCAGTGCAAAATAATTCGATTTAACATTTAAAAAAGACTTAGAAGTATTATAATTTTTTATGGTAATTTTATCCAATTCAATATCGGCAAGTGCTTTTAAAGTTGCTTCGTTTCGAACAGTAATAAGCTGCAAATCATTAGAATAGTTGATTCGAATAGTGAATTTTTTAAAACTCGTTGGTTCTTTTAAAGCGCTAATTATTAAGCTGTTTCCCGAAACTTCAAAATTAATTACTTCATGCAAGTTATCATCAGCCTCAATTTCTATTGAAGGTTTTGTTCCTTTTACTAATAGGACTTCAAAATTATCGCCGACTTCAATATTTTCAAAGTTATTAGTTTCTTTAACAGCAATTGTTACGATTTTTGAGCCCTTTATTTTTTCTTTTTTTTGGCTAAATGAGAGAGAAGTCACTACTAAAGCAACTAATAGATAGGAAATTTTGCTTCGCATTTTAATTTTAATTTAAATACAAATATAAAAAAAAACACCAGTATAATTTACTGATGTTTTCATTTTGTATTTAAAGTATTGATTCTATCAAGTTTGTAATAAAAGTAAATACAAATTCTATAATCTGAATAACTAGTTTTATCATAGGGTAGGAATTAATTTAATAATTTGTATTGATAATGTAAAATTAATAATTTAATAATTTGATGTTGTTAATTTTGTGCTAATTATTTGTTAAACATATGAGTAGCATGAAATTAGTTATTCATTGGAAACGCTTCCGCCAGAACTTTCCTCTTTTATTAACGTTCTAGGTTTCTGAAAATAATTAATAGAACTTCCGCTCGAAGCCGTACCTTTTAATTTTACAATTGGCTTTACTTTGGTAAAACTACCACTTGATGCGTCGGATGTTATTTCATTTGCTACTAATTCTTCGGCGTTAATTTCGCTGCCACTAGACGTTGATGTTTGTAAGTTCAATGCTTTTCCAGAAACGGTGATGTTACTCCCGCTTGATGATTCGCAATATACTTTCTCATATTCTACAACAGCTTCAATTTCTCCTCCGCTACTAGTATTTAATGAAATCCCATTACCTCTTAATGTATTTTTGGAACTTATTGTGGAACCGCTTGATGATTCCAAACTTGCAATTGTAGGCATTTTAACGGTTACGTTTATTGGAGATTGGGTATCAATACTTTTTTCTATTTTTACAATTAACGTACCGTTTTCTATTTTAGTAATTACATATTGTAAAAGGTTATCGTCTGTTTCAACCTCTAGACTTGCAGGAGCTCCTTGCTCAACAATTACCGTAACACCTGAACTAGAAACTATTTTTTCAAATGGAACGGTAACAGCTCTTTTTTCCTTAATAATGTTTCCACTACCTTGAATGCCGGTGTTGAAATTTTCGTTGCAAGAGATTAAAATAAATCCCATTAAGCAAAGCATTGTTTTTAGTATTGTTTTCATTTTATTTTGTTTTAATCTCTATTAAATTTTTAGAATCGTCAATTATTACCGCTTTACTAATTTTCTTTTTCACTAAGACTCCATTTTCGTCATAAATAATAGTTGCTGTAGAGTCATTTTCTATTTCATTATTTTCAACATCTTGATGTTCGTTTTCGGAAATAGGACAATTCAGACATTTTACTTTTTCAGTATCTACTCTATAAATATAATCTGAAGAGCTGTAATGAAGATTAAAAAAATTATCATTTGACACATCAAAATTGTAAAAGTTTTTATCAGTTTTAAAAATAGTCCCTTTTGGTAAATACAAATACAATGCAACTTCTTGGCCTCTAAATTTATGTTCAACTGCAGAGGTTAAATAATTGTCTAATTGCAGTACATTACCTTCAATTTTGAATGCATATTTGATTTTTTCTGCTCTTTTTCTAGCTTCTTCTGAAGATTTCCCTTTTGCTAATTTTTCTATTTGGATATAAGCTACTGGTAAATCAGTTTCCATGATTTCTATAGAAACATTATTAGAATAAATTACTTCTTTATTATTCTCGTCTTGTGTAATTCTGAAATCGGTTTCATGATGAACATTCTTAGAATAAAAATCATTGTTTTTAAATTTTATGAATAAAGTGTCCGATGGATTTAATATTAATTCTTGTTTTTGCACTGTTTTTCCCTCAAAAGCCAATTGTGTAGCTTCATTTATTCCTAAAGAAATAGATATTCCTGCAGCAATTATCCAAGTGGCTAATAAGGTATATTTTGCAATATTCCCAATTGATTTTAAGTTGTTTACTAATAATTTAAGTCCTAGAATGAGCAAAAAGAAAAACGGTATTCCAAAGACAAAAAGCACTAAAATTCCTTGAATCCACATTGGAGTTTCTAAGCCAATAGGAGTTTCAATATGGTTTAACAAAAATTTATCAGGCATATTTGTCGAAAAAATCATGATTATACCTGCAATACAAAATGCTACCAATGAAATAGAACTGAATAAAACAATTATTCCACCAATTATTTTAGTAATTATACTGAACACTATTGAAAAAAAGCTACTCAATACATTTCCTGTTTTATTAATGCCTTCCCTTGTATTATTAGCAATTTTTTGATGATCAATGGAGCCAATTTTATTTGTAAGTTCGTCAATTCCTTCTCTCACTTTACGTTCTATGTTGGAAATAGTAACATCTTCACCTTTCATTTCTAGTTTTTGTGAAGTAGTTACAGCTTCAGGAATTATAACTATTAAAATTAAATAAATTAAAATTGGACTTCCAAAACCAGCTACTACAATAATTACAAATAGCAATCGAATCCAAACAGGATCAATATTTAGATAGTGTCCAAATCCTGAAGCAACTCCACTTATTATGCAGTTTTCCTTATCTCTATATAATTTTTTTATAGTACTTTTCGAGTTAAATGTATTAGTGCTAGATGAAATAGTTGTTTCTTCATCAATTTTATAATCTTCAGGTTGCCCCATGATTCCAATTACAGCATCAATTTCTACTAAGCCTATTACCTGTTTATCGTTTTGAATGCGTTCTTGAAATAATTCGGCAATGCGACTTTCAATATCTTTCATTATTTCGTCTCTTCCATCTGGAGATAGAGAACGTTTCACCGCATCAAAATAACGCGATAATTTTTGATAGGCATCTTCATCAATGTGGAAGAAAAAACCTCCTAAATTTATACTTATTGTTTTATTCATGACGCTTAGTTTTGACTGGTTATTATATTTACGGCATCGGCTAATTCTTTCCAGGTGCCATTTAATTCTAGTAAAAATTCTTTTCCTTCATCGGTTAAACCGTAATATTTTCTGGGTGGACCCGATACGGATTCTTCCCAACGATAATTCAACAAGCCATCATTTTTGAGTCTTGTTAATAAAGGATACACGGTTCCTTCAACGACTAATAATTTTGCGTTTTTTAGCGTGTCGAGTATTTCAGAAGTGTATGCGTCTTTTTCTTTTAAGACAGATAAAATACAGAATTCTAAAACCCCTTTACGCATTTGCGCTTTAGTGTTTTCAATATTCATAATTCCTTTTGATTTTGTTTGTTAAACGGTTCATTTTTTGATTGTTTTCTTTTAGATTGATTGTTTTTTTGATGATTGAAACTATATAACCTATTAATTTCTTATACAAAGATAAGTCTATTGAAAGGTATTATGTTACGCATAGTACTAATATTTAACATAAAATTAACATTTATCTAAATTAGTTTCTTGCTTTATATTTTTGTATTTTTACAACATAATCAAATAAATAATGGAGTTTACACCCTTAAAACTTAATCTTTTTTCTTTTTTTAAATTACCTGCTGCCTTTTGGTGTGGTGTGCGCGTTAAGTCAATTTCCCCTGAAGTTTGTGAAGCAACCGTAAAACACCGTTGGTTTAATCAAAACCCATTCAACTCAATCTATTTTGCCGTTCAAGCTATGGCTGCAGAGTTTACAACAGGGGCTTTGGTGATGTATCAAATTAAGGCAAGTGGTAAAAATATCTCAATGTTAGTGGCTCAAAATAAAAGTGTGTTCACTAAAAAAGCTACTGGTAGAATTACTTTTACTTGCAATCAAGGTGCTGCAATAAAAGAAACTATTCAAAGAACAATTGATACCAATCAAGGACAAACCATTTGGCTGACTTCTGTTGGAAAAAATGAAAACGGTGAACAAGTATCAGAAATGCAATTTGAATGGACACTTAAAGTAAGAGATTAAAAAAAATAATTGCACTCGTGGTAATCATCAACTAATCCTAAACATACGTTAATTTACTTTCAAACTAGATTTTTTCATTGTAATTTTGATAAAAAGCAAAGAAAATGACCATTTTAGTTACAGGAGCGACAGGTTTGGTAGGACAAGAACTAGTAGGATTGTTGTTGCAAAACGGGCATACGGTTCATTATTTGTCCACGTCCAAAAAAAAGTTAGTTCATAATAATCACTACAAAGGTTTTTATTGGAATCCTAAAACAAATGAAATTGATCTCGATTCTTTAACAGGTGTTGAGGTTGTTGTTCATTTAGCAGGCGCAAATGTTGCTCAAAAATGGACTACTTCATACAAAGAAGAAATAATAGAAAGTCGCGTTCTTTCAACAAAACTTTTATTTCAAACGCTGCAAAAAACACCTAATGACGTAAAACAATTTGTTTCAGCTTCAGCCATCGGTATTTATCCAGACAGTCTCACAAATATATACAATGAAACCGATACAGATATTGATGTTTCCTTTCTTGGGAATGTAGTTAAGCAATGGGAAAACGAAGTAAATCAGTTCGAAAAATTAGATTTAGTTGTTTCTAAAATCAGAATCGGAATTGTTTTGGCAAAAAACGGAGGAGCACTTCAAGAAATGGTAAAGCCTATTAAGTATGGTGTGGGTGCAGCTTTCGGATCAGGAAAACAATCTCAATCATGGGTTCATATTCATGATTTAGCCGCTATTTTTTATCACGTGATTGAACATAAGTTACCTGGAATTTATAACGGAGTTTCGCCATATCCAGTTACCAATGCAGAACTTACCAAAGCCATTGCAAGAACACTAGAAAAACCTTTATTTCTTCCCAATGTTCCGCAATTCATGATGAAATTAATCCTTGGTGAAATGCATCAAATTCTATTTTCAAGTCAACAAGTAAGTTGCAGAAAACTACTGGATGAAAATTTTCAGTTTAAATTCGCATCTCTTGATAAAGCCTTAATTGACTTATTAAAGTAGCGTATTCAATATTTTTCACTGACAATTTGACATTTTTAAACATTTGGCAATACATTTGCATTTCCATTTACTAAAGTAAAATGTTTAAAAAAATATTCAAAAATATGAGTCAAGAGAATACTGAAAACATCGAAAAGGATCACATTACTGAAGAAAATGTTTCAGAAAATCAAGAAATTACAACGCCAGAACTATCAGTAGAAGAGCAATTGCAAGAAGAATTGAGCAATGAAAAAGATAAGTTTTTGCGCCTTTTTGCCGAATTTGAAAATTACAAAAGAAGAACTGCTAAAGAGCGTATCGATTTATTTAAAACTGCAAATCAAGAAGTTTTACAAGCGATGCTTCCGGTCTTAGATGATTTTGACAGAGCTTGGGCACAGGTTTCAAAATCGGATGATGAGGCTTTAGTTACAGGAGTACAATTGATTCATGATAAATTAAGAACGACTTTAGTTTCAAAAGGATTAGAAGAAGTAGAAGTGAAAGCAGGAGATGTTTTTAATGCAGATTTTGCCGAAGCAATAACACAAATACCTGCTCCAAATGATAAATTAAAAGGAAAAATTGTTGACGTAATTGAAAAAGGATATAAATTGGGAGACAAAATTATTCGTTTTCCAAAAGTTGTAATTGGTCAATAATTTTACTGTTCCAACGCGATGGTTTGCGTTTTAATTATTTTTAAATTTTAAAATGAAAAAAGATTTTTACGAAATATTAGGCATTTCAAAGAATGCTTCTGCTGAAGAAATAAAGAAAGCCTATCGAAAAAAGGCAATAGAATTTCATCCCGATAAAAACCCAGGAAACAAGGAAGCTGAAGAAAAATTTAAAGAAGCTGCTGAGGCTTATGAAGTATTGAGCGATCCTAATAAAAAGGCAAAATATGATCAATATGGTCATCAAGCTTTTGATGGTGGTGGATTTGGCGGTGGTCATCACATGAATATGGATGATATATTCAGTCAATTTGGTGATATTTTTGGCGGTGCATTTGGCGGTGGAGGTTTTTCTGGATTTGGCGGTGGCGGTGGTCAACGTAGAGTAAAAGGAAGTAATCTTCGTATCAAAGTAAAATTATCTTTGGAAGAAATTGCAAACGGAGTTGAAAAGAAAGTAAAAGTAAAACGCAAAGTTCAAGCTAAAGGCGTAACTTATAGAACGTGTCCTACTTGTAACGGATCGGGACAAATAATGAAAATTGCCAATACCATTTTAGGTAGAATGCAAACTGCAACCACCTGTCATATTTGTAGCGGTTCAGGTCAAATATTAGATCAAAAACCTGCTGGGGCAGATGCACAAGGAATGTTGCTAGAAGACGATACAGTTTCAATCAAAATTCCAGCTGGTGTTGTGGACGGAATGCAATTAAAAGTTGCAAATAAAGGAAACGAAGCACCGGGAAGCAACAGTATTCCTGGGGATTTAATCGTTGCAATTGAAGAAATTGAACATGAATTTTTAAAACGTGAAGGGGAAAACCTTCATTATGATTTATACATTAGCGTTGCTGAAGCGGCTCTTGGAGTTTCTAAAGAAATTGATACCGTTTCGGGTAAAGTGCGCATCAAATTAGAAGAAGGAATTCAATCAGGTAAAATTTTACGTTTGAAAGGAAAAGGAATTCCGAGTTTGAATTCATACGGAAACGGTGATTTGTTGGTTCATGTTAATGTTTGGACCCCTAAAAAATTGAGTACTGAACAAAAACAATTTTTTGAAAGAATGCTTACCGATGAAAATTTTATTCCAAAACCTGAAAAATCGGATAAGTCTTTCTTTGAAAAAGTGAAAGATATGTTTTCTTAAAGATATAATGTTACTAAATATAACAGTCGCTTTCGCAAATAAAGTGTACTTTTATTCAACATAACAATTTTCCCATCCGTTAGAAATAAAGGGTGGGTTTTTTGTAACAATGTATACGATTTAACTACTAATTAGATAATAAAATTACTATTCTATGGGCAATATTCTCGAAGTACAAAATGTAGTCAAGCAATATGGTGATTATACCGCATTAAATAAAGTTTCATTACAAGTTCCAACGGGAAGTATTTACGGACTTTTAGGACCAAATGGTGCTGGAAAAACTTCTTTAATTCGGATCATTAATCAAATTACAATGCCCGATAGTGGTGTTGTTTTATTAGACGGTGAACTTTTAAAACCCGAACATGTTCAATACATTGGTTATATGCCCGAAGAACGTGGTTTGTATAAAACCATGAAAGTGGGCGAGCAATGTTTATATCTGGCTCAATTGAAAGGAATGCCACTTGCTGAAGCAAAAAAACAACTCAAATATTGGTTCGAAAAATTTGAAATTGAAGGCTGGTGGGATAAAAAAATTCAAGAACTTTCTAAAGGAATGGCCCAAAAAATTCAGTTTATTGTTACTATTTTGCACCAACCAAAATTATTGATTTTAGACGAACCCTTTTCTGGTTTTGACCCTGTGAATGCCAATTTAATTAAGGACGAAATTATCGAATTAAACAAAAAAGGCACTTCAATCATTTTTTCAACGCACCGAATGGAATCGGTTGAAGAAATGTGCGATTATATTGCGTTGATTCACAAATCTAATAAATTAATCGAAGGCAAGCTTGAAGATGTGAAACGACAATTCCGTTCAAATACCTTTCAAGTTGGAATTTTAACAAATGATGTTGAAGGGTTAATGGTGCAATTGACCCAAAAATTCACATTAAGTCAAACTAATTTCAAATCATTAAATGATGATTTAAAATTAGAAGTAGCTTTAGGCGAACATAATTCAAATGAGCTACTTTCTATATTAACAACCTTTGGTCAAGTGACTCATTTTGTAGAAAAAATACCGAGTGTTAACGATATATTCATTCAAACTGTAAGTAAATAATTATGAGCATCATATCCTTAATTATAAAGAGAGAATTTATTGCAAAAGTGCGCAATAAATCGTTTATCGTAATGACCTTTTTAAGTCCGCTTTTATTTGTTGGAATGGCAGTTTTAGTTGGATATTTATCAACTATGAATAAAGATTCGGTAACACAAATTGCTATTCATGATGAAGCCGGATTGTTAAAAAAAGAGTTTAAGAACGACAAATTTACACACTATACCGATTTATCGGCTATGCCTTTTAAAACTGCAAAAGATACTGCTAGTAACAGTTATGAAGGGTTGATTTTTATTCCAAAAGTAACAGCCGTTCAAGATTTAAAAGAAAATGTAGAATACATCTCGGAAGATAGTCCAAGTTTGGAATTTATTTCCGATGTGGAGGAAGTCATTGATTCGGTTATCACACAAGAAAATTTAAAAGTATTGGGTTTTGATGCTGAAAAAATTGATAAAGCTAAAGCAGATTCTTCCTTAAAACTTTCAAAATTTTCTGGAGAAGAAAGCTTGAAAGGATTAAACGAAATCAAAGTTGTTATTGGAGGCTTATTTGGATATTTAATCATGATGTTTATCGTAATTTATGGCAATTTTGTAATGCGAAGTGTTATTGAAGAAAAAACATCTAGAATTATTGAAATTATCATTTCCTCAGTAAAACCTTATCAATTAATGATGGGAAAAATTATTGGAAACTCTTTAGCGGGTATTTTACAATTTTTAATTTGGGCTATCGTGGGAACTTTGTTGTTTTTCATAGCATCTTCTTTCCTTGGTTTACAAATGGGAGCTTCTTCAACAGTTTCTCCCGAAATGATGGATGCAGCAGCTGCTAACGTTGATAAAATGGCTAAGTTACAAATGTATATTAATGAGATATCAAATCTTCCGTTAACCACCTTAATCATAGCATTTATTATCTATTTTATTGGAGGTTATTTTTTATACAGTTCATTATATGCTGCTATTGGCGCTGCAGTGGATTCAGAAACCGATTCTCAACAGTTTTTATTACCTATTATTATGCCTTTAATTTTAGGGGTTTACATAGGCTTCTTTACGGTAATTAATGATCCTCATGGCACAGTTGCAACTGTGTTTTCAATAATTCCGTTTACTTCACCCATTGTCATGCTAATGCGCATACCTTTTGGGGTGCCATGGTGGCAATTAGTACTTTCTATCGTTTTATTGTTTGGAACGTTTATCTTTGTAGTCTGGTTTGCGGCAAAAATCTACCGAGTGGGTATTTTAATGTACGGTAAAAAACCAACCTGGAAAGAATTATACAAATGGTTGAAATATTAATTAGCGTTTAAAAGTTTTCAAAACCCTTATAAACTTCTAGCTTAAAAAAGAATGAGTAAAATCCTAATCATAGAAGACGAAGCAGCTATTCGAAGAGTATTATCAAAAATACTTTCCGAAGAAAATGATTCGTACAAAGTTGAAGAAGCAGAAGATGGTTTACAAGGCTTAGAAAAAGTCAAAAATGAAGAGTATGATTTGATTCTTTGCGATATCAAAATGCCAAAAATGGACGGTGTTGAGGTATTAGAAGCGGTAAAAAAAATAAAACCAGAGATTCCGATGGTCATGATTTCAGGTCATGGAGATCTAGAAACCGCTATACAAACGATGCGTTTAGGAGCTTTTGATTACATTTCAAAACCACCCGATTTGAATCGATTATTAAATACGGTCCGAAATGCTTTAGATAAAAAACAATTAGTAGTAGAAAACAAAATCTTGAAAAAGAAAGTTTCTAAAAACTACGAAATGATAGGAAATAGCGAAGCAATCAATCATATTAAAACCATGATTGATAAAGTAGCTCCAACCGATGCTCGGGTTTTAATTACAGGTCCAAATGGAACAGGAAAAGAGTTGGTAGCACATCAATTACATGAAAAAAGTGAGCGTTCATCGGCACCAATTATCGAAGTAAATTGTGCGGCAATTCCTTCTGAATTGATAGAAAGCGAATTATTTGGTCATGTAAAAGGCGCTTTTACTTCGGCGGTTAAAGACAGAGCTGGAAAGTTTGAAGCAGCAGATGGCGGAACCATTTTCTTGGATGAAATTGGCGATATGAGTTTGTCGGCGCAAGCCAAAGTATTACGTGCGTTGCAAGAAAATTTAATTCAAAGAGTAGGAGCAGATAAAGACATTAAAGTGAATGTTCGTGTCGTTGCGGCAACCAATAAAGATTTAAAAAAGGAAATCGAAGAAGGAAGATTTCGTGAGGATTTGTATCATCGATTAGCGGTAATTTTAATAAAAGTTCCAGCTTTAAATGATCGAAGAGATGATATTCCTGAATTGATAACACATTTTGCTTCAAAAATTGCTTCAGAACAAGGAACTTCAACAAAATCATTTTCAAAAGCGGCCATCAAATTGTTACAAGAATACGATTGGACCGGAAATATTCGTGAATTACGCAATGTAGTGGAGCGCTTGATTATTTTAGGTGGAAATGAAATTTCAGAACAAGACGTAAAATTATTCGCAAGTAAATAAAATAATGCTTTAAGCATTAGGCAATAGGCATTAAGTTGCTTATAGCTTAAGCTTATTGCTTACAGTTATAAAAAAATGCAATTAAAAAAAATACATACAAGCCTTCAAAATGCACTGATTGAAAATAATTTAATCGAAGCAAATGAAATGCAACAAGAAACTTTTTCTACCATTAAAAGTGGTGTTGATGCGGTTATTCAATCGCCAAAAAAGAGTGGAAAAACAACAACCATTTTAATGAATGTCATTCAGCGAATGGAAAAACCCGTGGGCGAAAGTACGCGTGCCTTAGTTTTGGTTCAAGACAAAGAAAAAGTTTTGGAAGCAATGGAGCTTTTTAAAAGATTGAATCATTATACTAATTTACGTGTTTTTGGGGTTCATGAAAAAGGAGATATGGATTATGATAAGAACCAAATTTCGTTAGGTATGGATGTTTTAATTGGTACTCCTATTCGTATTAACGAAATGTTTTCATCTGCCGGATTTAATATGAACACAATTAAAATGTTTGTAGTGGATGACGTAGAAGAAATGTTGCGCAAAAGAGAAGATTCAATTATTCAACGACTTTCTATGAGTGCCGAAAAAACACAACGTTTGTTTTTCTGTTCTCAAATTACCGAACGTGTTGAAATTTTAGCCGATAGAATAATGATAGAACCACTTTTCTTTGAAATGGAGGATTAAATAAAAATAATTATGGGAATAATGAAAATTTTTTCGGGAAGCGAAATTCTTGCCGAAACATTAAAACAAAAAATTGAAGCCGTTGGTGTTGATGTAATGAAGAAAGATAATTTGCAATCGGCGCGATTAGCGGGTTTTGGAAGCACTGATTTGGCTGTGGAATTATTTGTCGATGAACGCTATTACGGAAAAATAAGTCCGGTTTTAGAAGAATTTAGAATGAGTTTGTAATTTTAGATACACCAATATAACTTTAAGCTTCTGTTATGCAGGAGCTTTTTTATTGGTATGAAATATTCTAATTGCCTAATTCGCTAATTAATCTATCTTTGCACCTTTCAAAAATTTCAGTAAAAAGACTTTTAACTTTTTACTTTTAACATTATAAAATGATTACAGTAAACGACATAGCCGTAGAATTTGGCGGAACCACGCTTTTCAGCGAAGTAACTTTTGCCATCAATGAAAACGATAAAATTGCCTTGATGGGTAAAAATGGTGCAGGAAAATCTACGCTTTTAAAAATTGTTGCGGGAGAAAATAAGCCAACTCGAGGGGTAATTTCGGCGCCAAGTGATGCTGTAATTGCTTATTTACCTCAGCATTTATTAACTTCTGATGATTGTACCGTTATGGAAGAAACATCAAAAGCATTTGCTGATGTATTGAATATGAAAAAAGAAATAGACGAAATTAATGATCAATTAACGATTCGTACCGATTATGAAAGCGATGAATACATGAAATTGATTGAGCGTGTTTCAGAATTATCTGAAAAATTCTATTCTATTGAAGAAGTAAATTATGAAGCCGAAGTTGAAAAAGTATTAAAAGGATTAGGTTTTGAGCGTGAAGATTTTACCAGACAAACATCTGAATTTTCTGGAGGTTGGAGAATGCGTATTGAATTAGCAAAAATCCTATTGAAAAAACCCGATTTAATTCTGTTAGACGAGCCTACCAATCACATGGACATCGAAAGTATTCAGTGGTTAGAGGATTTCTTGATTAATCAAGCAAAAGCCGTAATGGTAATTTCCCACGATAAAACCTTTGTGGATAATATTACCAATCGTACTATTGAAGTTACAATGGGACGCATTTATGATTACAAAGCGGTGTATTCTGAATATTTAGAATTGCGAAAAGACAGAAGAATTCACCAACAAAAAGCATACGACGAGCAACAGAAATTCATTGCCGAAAATCAAGCGTTTATAGATCGTTTTAGAGGAACTTTTTCCAAAACAGAATCGGTGCAATCGCGTGTAAAAATGTTGGAAAAAATTGTTCCTATTGAAGTGGATGAAGTAGATACTTCGGCTTTAAAATTAAAATTCCCACCTTCGCCTCGTTCAGGACAATATCCTGTGGTTGTTGAAGGTTTGTCAAAATCGTATGGCGATCATGTCGTTTTTAAAGATGCCAATATGGTAATCGAGAGAGGTCAAAAAGTAGCTTTAGTTGGAAAAAATGGAGAAGGAAAATCAACCATGATCAAAGCCATTATGGGCGAAATTGATTTTGAGGGAAAATTAGAAGTGGGTCACAACGTTCAAATTGGGTATTTTGCTCAAAATCAAGCTTCGTTATTAGATGGCGAAATGACTATTTTTGAAACGATTGACCAAATTGCAGTGGGTGATGTGCGTACAAAAATCAAAGATTTATTAGGAGCTTTCATGTTTAAAGGCGATGATATTCAAAAGAAAGTAAAAGTGCTTTCGGGTGGAGAAAAAACGCGTTTAGCCATGATTAAATTGTTGTTAGAGCCAGTAAATGTCTTGATTTTGGATGAGCCAACAAATCACTTGGATATGAAAACTAAAGACATCATCAAAGATGCTTTGCGCGATTTTGACGGAACCTTAATTTTAGTTTCTCACGATCGGGATTTCTTGGATGGTTTGGCTGAAAAAGTATTTGAATTTGGCCACAAACGTGTTAAAGAACATTTTGAAGACATCAAAGGATTCTTAGCGCATAAAAAAATGGATTCTTTGAAAGAGATTGAGAAATAAATTTTTCCTATTTTTACTAAGACATAATTTAGCTTGATTAAATTTATATTGCTATTTTATGTTGTTTTTTATTAATCAAAATAACTAGCATGAAAATATATACAAAAACAGGAGATTCAGGAACAACAGCTCTATTTGGCGGAACACGTGTGTCTAAACACCACATCAGAATTGAAAGTTATGGCACGGTAGATGAATTAAATTCGCATATTGGCTTAATTCGGGATCAAGATATTAATCTTTCGTATAAAGAAGTTTTGATAGAAGTTCAAGACCGATTATTTACTGTAGGGGCTATTTTAGCAACTCCTCCTGAAAAAGAAAAATTAAAAAACGGACAATCTCGACTTCAAAATTTAGGAATTATTCCTTCAGATGTAGAATATCTTGAAAAAGAAATTGATCAAATGGAAGAGGCTTTACCGCCAATGACGCATTTTGTCTTACCTGGCGGACACACCACCGTGTCATATTGTCATATTGCACGCTGTGTTTGTAGAAGAGCAGAACGTTTAGCAGTTCATTTAAATGACATTGAGCCTACAGATGAAATGGTAATTACTTATTTAAACCGACTTTCTGACTATCTTTTTGTCTTGGCACGAAAGTTGTCTTTTGACTTAAATGCCGATGAAGTAAAATGGATTCCAAGAAAGTAGAAAGTGCCTTTAACTGCTGCCTATTTTGCCTGAAATTTTGATTCGGATAATGACGTTCTTAAATATTTTAAAAAAAAGTAAAAAAAAACTTGACTTTTTAAGTAATAAATTTATTTTTGCATAAACTTAAATCGATAAAAAGATGTATTGGACATTAGAATTAGCATCCTACTTAAGTGATGCGCCTTGGCCAGCAACCAAAGATGAACTTATCGACTATGCTATTAGAACTGGAGCGCCGCTAGAAGTAGTGGAAAACTTACAGTCTATAGAAGACGAAGGAGAAATCTATGAATCAATGGAAGAGATTTGGCCAGATTATCCTACTGACGAAGATTATCTTTGGAATGAGGACGAATATTAAAAAATAAATAAACACAACAGAAATAAGTCTCTTCACTGAGGCTTTTTTTTTGGTTATATTTGCAAACCATTAGAAAATAATAATTATGAGTATCATAAATTCCATATTGAAAGCTTTCGTAGGAGATAAATCAGAGAAAGATGTAAAAGCTATTCAACCATTAGTTACCAAAGTAAAATCGTTTGAAAGTGCTTTACAGGCATTATCTCATGACGAATTGCGTGATAAAACTGCCCAATTCAAATTAAAAATACAACAAGCACGTGCTGAAAAAGATGCAAAAATAGCTTCTTTGAAACAAGATGCGGAACAAACACAAGATATTGATGCTCGTGAAGATATTTATGCTGAAATTGATTCCATCGAAAAAGAAGCATACGAAATTTCAGAGAAAGTATTAAACGAAATTCTTCCTGAAGCCTTTGCAGTTGTAAAAGAAACCGCTCGTCGTTTTAAAGAAAACACTTCAATATCGGTTACAGCTTCACCAAAAGATCGTGAATTATCTGCATCAAAATCATATATTACAATAGATGGTGATCATGCTATATGGGCTAATTCATGGAATGCTGCAGGAAAAGCGATCACTTGGGATATGATTCACTACGATGTTCAGTTGATAGGAGGAGTTGTATTGCATCAAGGAAAAATCGCCGAAATGCAAACCGGTGAAGGAAAAACTTTAGTTGCAACACTTCCTTTATATTTGAATGCTTTAACTGGAAACGGCGTGCATTTAGTAACCGTAAACGATTACTTAGCAAAGCGTGATAGTACTTGGAAAGCACCACTTTTTGAATTTCATGGATTGACAGTTGATTGTATTGATAACCATCAGCCTAACTCACCAGAAAGAAGAAAAGCGTATGAAGCAGACATAACTTATGGAACAAACAACGAATTTGGTTTTGATTACCTTCGTGATAATATGGCGCATGCACCCGAAGATTTAGTGCAAAGAAAACACAATTTTGCCATTGTCGATGAGGTCGATTCGGTTTTAGTAGATGATGCTAGAACGCCTTTGATTATTTCAGGTCCTGTTCCACAAGGTGATCGTCATGAGTTCAACGAATTAAAACCAAAAGTTGAAAATTTAGTTACCTTACAACGCAAATTAGCTACCGATTGTTTAACTGAAGCAAAACGATTGTTTAAAGAAGGAAATAGTAAAGAAGCGGGTTTCAATTTGCTACGTTCATACAGAGCTTTGCCAAAAAGTAAAGCCTTGATTAAATTCTTGTCGGAAGATGGAGTAAAACAATTACTTCAAAAAACAGAAAATCAATACATGCAAGATAACAACAGAGAAATGCCAAAAATTGATGAGGCGTTATATTTTGTTATCGAAGAAAAAAATAATCAGGTTGAATTAACCGATAATGGTATTCAATATTTGTCACAAGATACCGATGCTCAATTTTTCGTATTACCCGATATTGGAACTGAAATTGCACAAATTGAAAAAGAAAATCTTCCTACAGAAGCAGAAGCAGAAAGAAAAGAAGAATTGTTCAAAGATTTTTCAATTAAATCAGAACGTATTCATACGTTGACACAATTATTAAAAGCCTATACTTTATTTGAAAAAGATACAGAATATGTAATCATGGACAATAAAGTTATGATTGTTGATGAGCAAACAGGTCGTATCATGGATGGACGTCGTTATTCAGACGGATTACATCAAGCTATTGAAGCCAAAGAAAATGTAAAAATTGAAGCCGCAACCCAAACTTTTGCAACGATTACTTTACAGAATTATTTCCGTATGTATAGCAAATTAGGCGGGATGACCGGAACTGCCGTAACTGAAGCAGGTGAATTTTGGGAAATCTATAAACTAGATGTTGTGGAGATTCCTACAAATAGACCGATGGCTCGAAAAGATAAAGAAGATTTGATTTACAGAACGGTTCGTGAAAAATTCAATGCCGTGATTGAAGATGTTGTTGAGCTTTCAAATGCAGGTCGGCCGGTGCTTATCGGAACCACTTCGGTTGAGATTTCAGAATTATTAAGCCGAATGTTAAAAATAAGAGGTATTCAACACAATGTATTGAATGCTAAAATGCACAAAAGTGAAGCCGAAATTGTTGCTGAAGCCGGAAAACCAGGAGTAGTTACAATTGCAACGAATATGGCAGGTCGTGGTACCGATATTAAATTATCTGACGAAGTTAAAAAAGCGGGTGGTTTAGCAATTATTGGAACAGAACGTCACGATTCACGTCGTGTAGACCGTCAGTTAAGAGGTCGTGCAGGTCGTCAAGGAGATGTGGGTAGTTCACAATTCTACGTGTCACTTGAAGATAATTTAATGCGTTTATTTGGTTCAGAACGAGTTGCAAAAGTGATGGATAGAATTGGTCTAAAAGAAGGTGAAGTAATTCAACATTCTATGATGACAAAATCAATCGAAAGAGCTCAGAAAAAAGTAGAAGAAAACAATTTTGGTGTGCGTAAACGTTTGTTAGAATATGACGACGTAATGAATGCACAAAGAGAAGTAGTTTATAAAAGAAGACGCCATGCATTACACGGTGAACGATTAAAAGTGGACATCGCAAACATGATGTATGATACTTGCGAATTAGTCGTAGAACAAAATAAGTTAGCAGGTGATTTTAAAAACTATGAGTTTGAATTAATTCGTTATTTTTCAATTAGTGCGCCAATTTCAGAAGCTGACTTTGGAAAATTAACTGATAGAGAAATCACAGGAAAAACATACAAAGCTGTTTTACAACATTATAACGATAAAATTGCTAGAAATGCTGCTGAAGCGTTACCAATTATCAAAAATGTTTATGAAAACAATAACGGTCAATATTTACGAATTATCGTTCCGTTTACCGATGGAATCAAATCGTTAAATGTAGTTACCGATTTAGAAAAAGCATATACTTCTGAAGGAAAAACTTTGGTGACTGATTTTGAGAAAAACATCACGTTAGCAATTGTTGATGAAGCTTGGAAAAAGCACTTACGTAAAATGGATGAATTGAAACAATCAGTTCAGTTAGCGGTTCACGAACAAAAAGATCCATTATTAATTTATAAGTTTGAAGCATTCAACTTGTTCAAAAAAATGATTGACGATGTAAATAAAGAAGTGATTTCTTTCTTATTCAAAGGAAATTTACCTTCACAAAATCCATCTGATATTCATGAAGCAAAACAAGTGCGTCAAAAACAAAATTATACCGAATCTAAACAGGATTTAGATGGTGATGATGCTGCTAATGAAGCAAGAAGAGCTGGTGAAATGGCTAGTCAAAGACCTAATGTAACGGAAACAATTACTAGAGAAACGCCAAAAATTAATCGTAATGATACCGTAACTATTAAACACGTTATGAGCGGTAAAAGCGAAACCATGAAATACAAAAAAGCTGAAAGTATGATTGCTTCTGGCGAATGGGTTTTGGTTAACGAATAATTGATTCATTAAAAAATAAACCAATCCTCAATTACCAAAAGTAGTTGGGGATTTTTTATATTTGATAAAATTTAAAAAAATGCAGACTATTCCAACAAATAATATCACTTACACCGAATTTTTCAATCTAGTTAGAGCAAGTATCGCAGCTGGTACTTTTGCGAAACTAACGTTGGCCAAAACCGTTGGAAAGCCCGAATTGCAAAACATTTATGTAAAAACTATTGTTGAAGACAAAGTCTTAAAACTTTCGATGACTTATAAAATTTACATTACTGAAAAGCAAGAAGTGGTAAAAATCTGCAAATTAGACGATTTAGAATCCGAATTAATTCCGCACATCAACAATCCGTTTTTATCGGCATTGTTATTTACTACCGAAGCCGATATTATAATGAAATTAAACAAAAAACGAGTAGCAACTATTATTGAACAAGCGCCTACGTTTAAAAATGCGGATCAAAATTTAATAGACTTTCTGGCTAGTAATTAATTTGTAGCATCAGGAAAAATCTTCCCAGGATTCAATATGTTATTGGGATCAAAAATGGCTTTAATGCGCTCCATTAGTTCTAAATGTACTTTTGAAAACGCAATATCCATATAGTTTTTTTGCACTAAACCAATGCCGTGTTCACCAGAAAGTGTTCCTTTTAATCCAACTGTCAATTCAAAAATTTCACGAATCCCTTTTGGAACTTCCGTTTTCCAATTGTCATCGGTCATAGTACCTTTGATGATATTTACATGCAAATTACCATCGCCGGCATGGCCATAACACACCGATTGAAATCCATATTTTGTTCCGATTTCTTTAATGCCATTTAATAATTTTGGCAATTCATAACGTGGCACAACCGTGTCTTCTTCTTTATAAATAGAATTGGCTTTTACAGCTTCCGCCACAGAACGACGCATTTTCCAAAGGGCGTTTTTTTGTTCTTCGGTATCTGCAAACAACACCTCATCGATTTCAAATTGCTCAACTACGGTTAAGATTTGCTCTGCTTCTTGCATTAATACTTCAGGATAATTGCCGTCAACTTCAATCAATAAATGCGCCTGAATATTATCGTTCACTGTCACATTTAATCCGTCAACAAATTTCAATGTCCAATCAATTGCATCGCGTTCCATGAATTCTAAAGCACTAGGCACAATTCCAGCTCTAAAAATCGCTGAAACTGCTTCACAGGCTTGTTCTGCTTTATAAAATGGTACTAACAATAAAACGTTATGTTTGTTTTGAGGTATTAATTTGAGTACAATTTTAGTAACAATTCCTAATGTACCTTCACTACCAACCATCAATTGTGTTAAGTTGTAACCGGTCGAATTTTTCAAGGTATTGGCTCCAGTCCAAATGACATCACCCGTAGGTAAAACCACTTCTAAATTCAGCACATAATCTTTGGTTACGCCATATTTCAAAGCTCTTGCGCCACCCGAATTTTCGGCAATATTGCCACCAATCCAACAACTTCCCATACTACTTGGATCAACTGGATATAGAAGTCCTTTTTCGGCAACCGCTTCACGCAAAACTTGAGTAATTACTCCTGGTTCGGTTGTGATTTGTAAATTTTGCTCATCAATTTCAATAATTTTATTGAATCGTTCCATTGAAATTCCAATACCCCCAAAAATGGATAAAGCACCGCCACTTAAACCAGTACGTGCTCCAATAGGAACAGTAGGAATTTTATACGTGTTTGAAATCTTTAAAATTTGGGCAACTTCTTCTGTATTTGCAGGTTTAACTACAACATGAGGAGGAAAATTCAAATCTTCTGTTTCATCATGACCATATAATTTTCGAGTTGCCTCGTCGGTAAAAAGATACGATAAACCAACAATTTTTTCAAGTTCAGAAAGTATTTCAGGATTTAAATTCATTAGTTTTGAATGGATAAAATTTGCTACATTTACAAAATAAAACTTTTTTTCTTGAGTAAAAGTAATAAAAAATCGGCACTTTCAGAAATTCATGGTGTGGAACAACCCGAAACAATAAGTAGGATTGTAGCACATCAAATTCAACAATTCCGAAGAAAGCAACCTTCGGCAGAAGAATTGATTTCTGGAATTTTGAAAGGTGATAAAACCGCTTTGAGTCGTGCCATTACTTTGGTCGAAAGTACCAATCCAGAACATTTAGAAAAGGCAAATGAGGTAATTAAAGGTTGTTTGCCCTATGCAAATAATTCGAATCGCATAGGAATTACTGGTGTTCCAGGTGTAGGAAAGAGTACATTTATTGAAGCTTTTGGTACCTATTTAACGTCTATTGGTAAAAAAGTTGCTGTTTTAGCTGTTGACCCAAGTTCCTCTATCAGTCATGGCAGTATCTTGGGTGATAAAACCCGTATGGAAGAATTGGTAAAAGATAATAATGCTTATATCCGACCAAGTGCTTCTGGTGATACGTTAGGCGGAGTTGCTAGAAAAACGCGTGAAACTATTATTTTATGTGAAGCTTGTGGTTTTGATACGATTATCATTGAAACCGTTGGAGTGGGGCAAAGTGAAACTGCGGTTCACAGTATGGTTGATTTCTTTTTATTGTTGAAAATTTCAGGCGCTGGCGATGAATTGCAAGGTATAAAACGCGGTATTATGGAAATGGCTGACACTATTGTAATCAATAAAGCCGATGGCGATAATATTGCGAAAGCCAAATTAGCCAAAACGGAATTCAGTAGAGCGTTGCATCTTTTCCCAGCTAAATCTTCGGGTTGGATTCCTAAAGTGACCACTTGCAGTGCTTATGAAAAAACAGGAATTGATGCAATTTGGGACATTATTTCGGAATACTTAGAATTAGTAAAAGCAAATCATTATTTTGAAGAAAAGCGTCAAAATCAAAACCAATTTTGGATGATGGAAACGATTAATGAGCACTTAAAATCCCACTTTTATAACCATTCGAATGTCGTTCAATTTTTAGAAGAAAATAAAAAAGCCGTGCTAAACAATGAAATTTCACCATTTGCTGCGGCTATGAATTTGTTGGAACAATATTTTAACAAAGAGTAATTTGCTAATCTTTAAATCTGAACACTATTCCTGCTCGTAACGTTCAATTTCTCTATCATAGAATTCTCCTGCAATGGTAATTAAATGCTCCATTTCAGATTCCAATTCTTTTTCGTCTTCCTCTTCGATGTCTTCTAAAAATTCTACTTCGTCATCTTTTAAATTGATTACAAATCTTGGATATTCTAAATGGATTACGAAAATATCTTCAGGAAAATCAGTATTATCTCCGATAACAAATTTTGGTAAAGTCATGTCTTTATATTTTAATTTATTTTTATTACTGTTGCAATTGCATTTGTTTTTGAATCAGTTTTTTTGTCAAATAATTAAAGCGAATATACAAAAATATCGCTGCAACGGTTAATCCTGCTAATAATCCAATCCAAATTCCTGTTGCTTTTAATTCGGAATACAATCCCAAATAAAATGAAATGGGAAAACCAATAACCCAATACGCCACAAAAGTAATATACATTGGCACTTTTACATCTTGTAAACCACGAAGCGCTCCCAAAACTACCACTTGTATTCCATCTGATATTTGAAAAACAGCGGCTACTAACAATAATTGTGCAGCAATTTTAATCACTTCTTTATTATCTACTGCCTGTTGAATATTTTCAGTATCTAAAAATAATGGCGGCAGATAATTGTGAAAAACTATGAAGAATAAAGCAAAAACAATCTCAATAATTAAGGCTAACAAAAAAATAGATTTTGCAACAATTACTAAATTTATATAATCGTTCAATCCTTTCTGATTCGAAATTCTAATCATTGCAGTAACACTCAATCCCATGGCAAACATAAAAGTTATAGTTGCTAAGGTTAAGGCAATTTGGTTTGCTGCCTGACTCGTTTTTCCTATTGACCCACTTAGCCAAATTGCACCTGTGAACAAACTAACTTCAAAAAGCATTTGCATCGCCGAAGGAGTTCCTAAGTTTACAATTTTTTTCAAGACCGATTTTTTAATTTCTTTGAAACTAAAATCTTTAAAATATTTTTTTATGTTTTTGTCGTATTTTAAAATATAATGCATGAATACCACCATCATAATTCTAGAAATTACGGTGCCTAATGCTGCACCTAAAATGCCTAATTTTGGAAAAATCCAAATTCCATAAATTAAGACATAATTGAAAAAAATATGCACAACATTAGCCATAAAAATGGCGTACATAGAATATTTAGTTTTTGATAGGCCATCTGCAAATTGTTTATATCCTTGATAAATTATCACAGGAATCAATGAAAAAGCAACCCAGTCAATATATGGATAGGCCATTTCTACCACCTCAATAGGTTGGTGCATGAGTAACATAATTGGTTTAGCTAAAACAATTATTATAAAAAGAGCTATTCCTAAAATAGTGCACAAAAGCAACCCGTGATGAAAAGTGGAACGTATTTTTTTTTCGTCTTTTTCTGCATCGGCTTCAGCGATTAGAGGCGTTATTGCAGTTGAAAAACCTATACCAAGTGACATTGCAATAAAAATAAAACTATTTCCTAATGATACTGCTGCTAATTCTGTTGCGCCTAGTTTTCCAACCATTATATTATCAACAATTCCAATTAGTGTATGTCCTAACATTCCTAGAATTATTGGATAAGCTAATTTAAAATTATATGAAAACTCTTTGGTATAGTTAGAAAAACTCATTTTGGATATTTTGAGGCAAAGGTAAAAAAATAAACTCCGAAAGCATTAAAAAACACTGTCGGAGTTTAAAAGAAAAAATTTATTTCTTAATATTCGGATTTATTGTATCGCTTTCGATTAATCCATCTCGTAAACGGATAATTCTGTGGGCGTAAGCTGCAATATCTTCCTCGTGCGTTACTAAGATTACAGTGTTTCCGTTAGTGTGAATTTCATTGAATAAATTCATGATTTCCACTGAAGTTTTACTATCTAAATTTCCAGTTGGTTCATCGGCTAAAATGATAGAAGGTTTGTTTACCAAAGCTCTCGCTACCGCTACACGCTGGCGTTGTCCTCCTGATAATTGATTGGGTTTGTGATCCATTCGGTCATCAAGTCCTACTTGTTTTAGCACTTCTGTAGCTCTTTCTATGCGTTCCGATTTTGAAAATCCAGCATAAACCATGGGTAAGGCTACATTGTCTAAAGCAGTTGTGCGTGGCATTAAATTAAACGTTTGAAAAACGAAACCAATTTCTTTATTTCGAATTCCAGCCAATTCATCGTCTTGCATTTCGCTCACATGTTTTCCGTTCAAAATGTAAGTTCCAGAAGTTGGTGTGTCTAAACAACCTAAAATATTCATCAAGGTTGATTTTCCAGAACCCGAAGGTCCCATCAATGCTACATATTCACCTTTTTTGATGTCTAAATCGATGCCTTTTAACACATATACGATTTCGTTTCCTAAAGGAAAATCTCTTTTGATATTGGTTATTTTGATTAATGAATCTGCCATTTTGAATGTCGAATGATGATTAACGAATGATGATTTCAGAAGTTTTAAATTCTGATTCTAATAATAAGTAGAATAAAGTTGTTATTTGTTACAATTTAAAACGAATTCTTTCAAATAAATGAGAAGTAATTGTTTTATTCGGATTGATGATAAAATGTTCTTTTTTTTGTTCTTTTCGGATGAATAAGAAGCCTAAATTGAAGGTTTCGATACTGCAAGTAATCGTTTCATGCTGATGTAAATACTTCCAAAACTTTTCATGAGCTTTAGATTGATGAATGTTCTCAATGAAAATACAGGTTTCATTTTTACAAAGTGGAATTATTTTCTCGATAGAAAAATCATTAAAAGAATCACCCGATACAATTAAACCATCTACTGTTGTATTGAATTCTTGATTGGCATCAAAACACACACATTCGTTCAAATTAAAATAGTATATTGTTTTTAAAATGAGTTTGTTGGTTGAAGGGTATTTTGAATTTTCAAAGGGAAAGTTGGAAGCATAAAAACATTTCGTAACCAAATCATACACAAATGGAGAATGCACTCCATGTTCGTTTTTGGAATGAAGAAGAAATTTTAGGTATGATTTTATTATATGATTCATTTTAAAAGAAAACACAGATTTCACAGATTAGCACAGATTAAATTTGTGAAAATCTATGAAATCTGTGTTATATTTTTATTCCATTTTACTAGACAACTCAAACCAACGTTCTTCTTTTTCTTCTAAAGACTGAATGATTTTTTGTAATTCATTGGCTTTCGCTTCAATCTTATCATCTGAAACTTTTCCGTCAGCGAATTCTTGTTCGATTTGTTTCTTGTTGTATTCTAAATCTTTGATTTCACGCTCTAATTTGTTAAATTCCTTTTGTTCGTTGAAATTTAAACCAGCTGAAGCAGTATTTTTTTCTTTCCAACTTACTTTTTCAGTACTAACCGAATGTAACACTTTTGGTTCCACGGAATCTTCATAGCTTCTAAAATCTGAATAATTTCCTGGGAAATCTTCAATTTCACCTTCGCCTCTGAAAACAAATAAGTGATCCACAATTTTATCCATAAAATAACGATCGTGACTCACTACTAATAAACAGCCTGGAAAATCCAATAAGAAACTTTCCAATACATTTAAGGTTACAATATCTAAATCATTTGTAGGTTCATCTAAAATTAAGAAATTTGGATTTTGAATTAAAACCGTACATAAATACAAACGTTTCAATTCGCCGCCACTTAGTTTTTCTACAAAATCGTATTGTTTTTTTGCATCAAATAAAAAGCGTTCCAATAATTGCGAAGCCGAAATAATTTTACCTTTAGTCAACGGAATGTATTCGCCATATTCTTTGATGATATCAATTACTTTTTGTCCTGGTTTTGGATTGATACCACTTTGCGTGTAATACCCAATTTTAATCGTATCGCCAATAATTACTTTACCCGAATCGGGTTGAATCGTTTGGGTTAAAATATTCAAGAAAGTCGATTTTCCTGTTCCGTTTTTACCAATAATTCCAATGCGTTCGCCTCGTTGAAATGAATAACTAAAATCTTTTAATATGGTTCTGTCAGGGAAATCTTTATTCAATTTTACCATTTCGATAATCTTGCTTCCCATGCGCTCCATATTGATTTCGAGCTCTACTACATTTTCTTTTCTTCGACTTTCGGCTTTTTCTTTAATCACATAAAAATCATCTTGACGCGATTTTGATTTGGTAGTTCTTGCTTTAGGTTGGCGACGCATCCAAGCCAATTCTTTAACGAATAAGTTTTGCGCTTTGTCAATACTCGCATTTTCAGAAGCCAAACGTTCTTCTTTTTTCTCTAAATAATAAGAATAATTGCCTTTGTATTGATAGATTTTTCCGTTGTCTAATTCGATGATTTCATTACAAACACGTTCTAAAAAGAAACGGTCATGCGTTACCATAAACAAGGTAATATTTTCTTTAGCAAAATAATCTTCTAACCACTCAATCATCTCTAAATCTAAGTGATTGGTTGGCTCATCTAAAATCAATAAATCGGGTTTACTAATCAAAATAATTGCTAATGATAATCGTTTTTTTTGTCCACCAGACATGTTTTTGACTTTCATTTTCAAGTCTTCCAACTTCAGTTTGTACAAAATTTGCTTGAATTGCGTTTCAAAATCCCATGCGTTATGACGGTCCATATCATCAAAAGCTCTTTGATAGGCTTCTTCATCATTCGGATTTTCTAGCGCTTTTTCATAGCGTTCAATTACTTTCAAAATTTCATTATCTGAAGCAAAAATATTTTCCTCAATGGTTAATTCGTCTTGCAAATTATTGTTTTGCGACAAAAATGCCATGTTAATCTCTTTTCGAATTACCACTTGACCGGTATCGGGTTCATCTAAGCCATTAATCATGTTCATAATGGTGGTTTTTCCCGATCCGTTTTTAGCGATAAAAGCTATTTTTTGATCTTTATTAATTCCAAACGAAACGTCTTTAAAAAGAATACGTTCGCCATAAGATTTAGAGATATTTTCGACTGATAAGTAATTCATAATATAATTTAGAAATGCAAAAATAGTTTATTGTATCTAAAGATTATAGATTATTTCCTAACTTTGTGAAAATGCATTTTATGACTTCTAAAAAGAAAAATATAATAGAAGAACCAGCAGAAGCTTATGAAGTAACTCCAACTAATGAAGTAACTTCTGAAGAATTGCATCCTATTTTGGTTCAATTACTTGAAAAATCTATCAAAGAAATTGAAGATGGTAAAACATCTTCACATGAAGAAGTAATGAAAAGATTTAGAGAAAAATTTCCATTGCAGAAATGATTTACAAAATTGAATGGACTTTTAATGCTGAAGTTTCCTTTTTCGAGGAAGCTCAATTTATATTGCAAAAGTGGAATATTTATGAAGTAAATAAATTTGAAAGTTTAGTTGAAAATGAGTTATCAAGACTATCTATTCATCCAACAATTGGGAATTTAAAATCCGATAATGTTTATTCTTTATCAATATCCGAACAAACAAAATTGTTTTACAAAATAAATAAAGATTTAAGTCTGATTGAGTTATTATTGTTTTGGAATAATTTGAGAAATCCAGATGATTTAATCAAACTATTATAATGCAACTATCAGTAATCATACTCAATTATAATGTGCGCTATTTCTTAGAGCAATGCATTCTTAGTGTTCAAAAAGCATTGGAAGGTATTGATGGAGAAATCATTGTGATTGATAATGCTTCATCAGATGACAGTTGTGATATGATGAAAACTAAATTTCCACACATCAAACTTATTGAGAATACAGTAAATTTAGGTTTTCCAAAGGGAAATAATATAGGAGTAGCTCAAGCCAAAGGGGAATATATTTGCATCTTAAATCCTGACACCGTTGTTGCAGAAGATACTTTTGTTAAGATTCTAAATTCTAAATTCAGAATTCAGAATTCAGAAATCGGAATAATCGGTTGTAAATTAATTGACGGCACAGGAAATTTTCTTCCCGAAAGCAAACGTGGCGTTCCATCGCCTTGGGTGGCATTTACAAAAATCTTTGGGTTATATAAAATTTCGAATTACTTCGGGAGATATTACGCACAACATTTATCGGAAAACGAATCTGGGAAAGTGGATATTTTAGTCGGCGCATTTATGATGATGAAACGAGAATTGTATCTTGAAGTTGGTGGTTTTGATGAAAATTGTTTTATGTATTCGGATGATATCGACTTGAGTTATTTGGTATTGAAAACAGGAAAATCAAATTATTATTTTCACGATACTTCAGTAATTCATTATAAAGGAGAAAGCACCGTTCGTGATGAAACGTATATGAAACGTTTCCAAGAAGCAATGCAATTTTTCTATAATAAACATTTCAAAAAATCTTGGTATTTTGATGTAATGATGCGATTCGGAACTTTTGTTTTTAGTCTTTTGAAGAAAAATCAGCAGAAGAACAAACAGCGAATTATTGATGAATATGTGATTTTTTCAAAAGTAGAAATTGATTTGAAATCATCAAAAAAAGCAACTTATTTGTCTGATTTGAATCAATTTAAGAACCTAAGTAAAAAAAATATTGAAATAATTTTTGATGTCACTGCTTTCAGCTTTACCGAAATTATTACTTTTATGCAGTCAAATAAAGGCAAAAGCTTGAGTTTTAAGAATTATATTTCAAGTTCTAATTATCTCATTGGAAGTGATGATTCTAAGGATAGAGGTCAAATAATTTTGTTGTAAAAATTATCAATTTCTATGTAAATAGAATGAAAAATTAGTATTTTTGCAAACCAAACACAGAAAAACAACTTTAGTTTAAAGATATGGCAAAGTTTGAATTGAAATTACCTAAAATGGGTGAAAGCGTTGCAGAAGCAACTGTGACCAACTGGTTAAAAAAAGTTGGAGATAAAATTGAAATGGATGAAGCTGTACTTGAAATTGCTACTGACAAAGTAGACAGTGAAGTGCCTTCAGAAGTTGCAGGAACACTTGTTGAAATTTTATTTAATACCGATGACGTAGTTCAAGTAGGACAAACACTCGCTATAATCGAAACTGAAGGTGGAAGCCCCCTAACCCCCGAAGGGGGAACTGCAGCAGATGTAGAAAATCAGCCTGCTCAACAAATTGAAAATCAAGTAAGCCAAATTATAGATACAGTTAGTCAAGCTTCCCCTCTGGGGACTGAGGGGCTTAAATTCTTTTCGCCTTTAGTAAAAAACATTGCCAAAGAAGAAGGAATTTCGTTAGCTGAATTAGAATCAATTTCTGGTTCGGGTAAAGATGGTCGCGTCAATAAAGAAGATTTATTAAATTACATCAAAAATAGAGGAAGTCAAGTTATTGTTCAGCCTGTATTGGAAACAAAACCAACTTCAAACTTGAAATCTGAAACTTCAACAGCTCCAATATCTTTGAATGGCGGTGATGAGATTGTGGAAATGGACAGAATGCGTAAGTTGATTTCGGGTTATATGGTAGCTTCGGTTCAAACTTCAGCTCACGTGCAGTCGTTTATTGAAGTGGATGTTACTAACATTGTAAAATGGAGAGATAGAGTTAAAAATGCTTTCGAGAAGAGAGAAGGCGAGAAGTTGACTTTTACTCCAATTTTCATGGAAGCGGTTGCAAAAGCATTAAAAGATTTTCCAGGAATGAATATTTCGGTTGATGGTGAGTTTATTATTAAACGTAAAAACATCAACTTAGGAATGGCTGCAGCGTTACCAAACGGAAATTTAATTGTTCCTGTAATTAAAAATGCAGACCAATTGAATTTAGTGGGAATGGCAAAAGCGGTTAATGACTTAGGAAATCGTGCAAAAGCAGGAAAATTAAAACCAGACGATACGCAAGGCGGAACATATACAGTAACGAATGTGGGAACTTTTGGCTCTGTTTTCGGTACGCCAATTATCAATCAACCACAAGTAGGTATTTTAGCTTTAGGAGCTATCAGAAAAGTACCAGCGGTTATTGAAACACCAGAAGGTGACTTTATCGGAATACGTCAAAAAATGTTCTTATCGCACTCTTATGATCACAGAGTTGTTGATGGAGCGTTAGGAGGTAGTTTTGTTAAACGTGTTGCCGAATATTTAGAAGCTTTTGATGCTAATAGAGAAATATAATTCATTCAATTAATAGAACTGAACCCGATAGTTTTAAAAGCTGTCGGGTTTTTTTATCTTTGTCACATATAAAATCATTATGGAATTAAAATTAACACGTCCCATCTGCTTTTTTGATCTTGAAACAACAGGAATTGATGTCGCAAGGGATCGAATTGTAGAAATATCAATTTTTAAAGTATTTCCAAACGGAACAACAGAAAGCAAAACGTGGTTGGTAAACCCTACGATTCCAATTCCACCTCAGTCTACTGCAGTTCATGGCATTTCGGACGAAAAAGTAGCTAATGAGCCAACTTTTGCTGCTTTAGCTTCTCAAGTGCATCACATGATTAAAGATTCTGATTTAGCTGGATTTAATTCGGATCGATTTGATATTCCACTTTTAGCGGAAGAATTATTACGTGCTGAAGTTGATTTTGATATGAAAAATAGAGTTTCTGTTGATGTGCAAACGATTTTTCATAAAATGGAAGAGCGAACTCTGAGCGCCGCATACAAATTTTATTGTGGTCAAAGTCTTGAAAACGCGCACAGTGCTGAGGCGGATACTATGGCTACTTATGAAATTTTGAAGGCGCAATTAGATCGATACGAAAATTTGGAAAATGATATGAAATCGTTATCTGAATTTACAACTCGTAAAAAATCAGTTGACTTTGCAGGATTTATTGCTTTAAACAATGAAGGAAAAGAAATTTTTACTTTTGGAAAACATAAAGGCGCGTTAGTAGATGATGTTTTTGAAAAGGAACCGGGTTATTTTGGCTGGATTCAAAACGCTGATTTTCCGTTGTACACTAAAAAAGTGCTTACAGGTATTAAATTGAGAAAGTTAAACACAAAATAAGGGAATAGGTAATTGGTTTTGCCTATCACCCGTAACCATCAACCAGGACAAATGAAAATAATCTGTATCGGTCGCAATTATGTAGACCACATTTCGGAACTAAATAACGAAAAACCTACGGAACCAGTTATTTTTTTAAAACCTGACACTGCTGTTTTACCCAAAAAAACACCATTTGTCATTCCGGCATTTAGTAATGATGTGCATCATGAAGTAGAAATACTGGTTAAAATTTGTAAAGTAGGAAAATATATTGATGCCAAATTTGCTCATAAATATTATGATGAAATAGGTTTAGGAATCGATTTTACGGCAAGAGATGTGCAAACCCAGTTGAAAGAAAAAGGTTTACCATGGGAAAAAGCAAAAGCATTTGACCATTCAGCGGTAATTGGTGCCTTTTTACCGAAAAAAGAATTTTCTTCTATGGAAAATATTAACTTTGAGTTGAAATCAAATGGTCAATCGGTACAAGTTGGAAATACCGAGTTGATGTTATGGAATATAGATGCTTTAGTAGCTTATGTGTCTCAGTTTTTTACTTTAAAAAAAGGTGATATTATTTTTACGGGAACACCAAAAGGGGTTGCAAAAGTAACTGAGGGTGATGTTTTAGAAGGGTTTATAGAAGGTAAATCAGTATTTAAAATACAAATTAAGTAATATGGCTTTACAGTATAATCTTGCAAAAGTGTATGAAATTTCGGAAAACGATACTGATTTTGCTTTGCAAATAGTGTCTTTGTTTTTAGAGGAAGTTCCTGCAGAAATGAAATCAATTAAATCCGCTATTGAAGATAAAGATTATACCCGAACCTATGCTGCATGTCATAAAATTAAACCTACGCTTGATTTATTAGGAATGGATATTTCTTATGAAGAAAATCTGCAAATTATGACTTGGACAAAAACAGAAGGAAAACGTAAAGAAATTAAGGAAGTTTATAAATCATTAAAGGATCGAATTGATTTAGCAATCAAGGAAATTAAAAAAGATTTTAAACTGTAAATTCCAAAAAAAAAAGATAAAAAAATGAAGGCAGCAATTGTTACTATTGGTGATGAAATTCTTATTGGTCAAATTGTAGATACTAATTCGGCTTACATTGCTAAAGCATTGGACAAAATAGGAATTGCAACACACGAAATGTTGTCTATTTCAGATGATAAGCAACACATTTTAAATACATTTCAAAGCCTACAAAATAAGGTTGAGATCGTTATAATTACTGGCGGATTAGGACCTACAAAAGACGATATTACAAAGAAAACATTTTGCGATTATTTTCAAGATAATTTAGTTGAAAATGAAGTTGTTTTAACGCATGTAAAAAGTATAATTGAAGGAATTTATAAACGTCCAATTACACAAATTAATCGTGATCAAGCATTGGTTCCTTCAACCGCAAAAGTGTTGTTTAATCAAATGGGAACTGCTCCTGGAATGTGGATGGAGAAAGAAAATACCGTTTTTATTTCGTTGCCAGGTGTGCCTTATGAAATGAAATATTTGATTGATAATGAGGTGATTCCTAATTTAGTTCAAAAATTTAAACGCCCCTACATTATACATCAAACCATCATGACTTATGGTACGGGTGAAAGTTTAATTGCTGAACAAATTGAAGAATGGGAAGATAATTTACCCGATTTCATCAAATTAGCTTATTTGCCAAGTCCAGGAAAAGTTAGATTACGTTTAACGGCAAGAGGAGAAGATAAGGGGTTGCTTCAAACAGCAATAGCACAACAAGTTAAAATGCTTGATGAATTAATTCATGATATTATTGTGGGTTACAATGAAGACGAACCTATTGAAGTTGTTTTAGGAAAATTATTAACCGAAAAGAAATTAACAATAGCTACTGCCGAAAGTTGTACAGGAGGGAAGATAGCGGCTGTTTTAACGGCTGTTTCTGGGGCTTCAAATTATTTTAAAGGAAGTGTGGTAAGTTATGCTACCCAAACCAAAATAGATGTTTTAGGTGTTTCAAAAAGTATAATTGATGAATTCAGCGTTGTTAGTGCTCAAGTGGCTACAGAAATGGCATTAGGAATTCAAAAATTAGCGCAAGTAGATTATGCCATTGCAACAACAGGAAACGCGGGTCCAGCGAAAGGAGATTCATTATCAGATTTAGGTATAGTATTCATTGCAATTGCTACTCCTGCGGGTGTTTTTGTGGAAGAATTTAATTTTGGTCAACCCCGTGAAAAGGTAATAGATAGGGCTGTTGGTAAATCATTGGAACTTGTTTATAAAGAAATTTTAAAAAAATAATAAAAGATTGTTGTGTATATGAAATCGATTTTGTTTCTTTGCACCCTGATTTTAGATAACGAAATAAAGCTGAATAATAATGTCAAGAGTTTGTGAACTTACAGGTAAAAGAGCAATGGTTGGGAACAATGTTTCTCACGCTATGAATAAAACAAAGAGAAAATTCTCTGTTAACTTAGTAAAAAAACGTTTTTACATTCCTGAAGAAGATAGATGGGTAACGTTGAAAATTTCAACTGCTGCATTAAAAACTATTAATAAAAATGGAATCGCTGCTGTATTGAAAAATGCAAAAGCTAACGGATTTGTAAAATCTGTATAATCCGCAATAATATATATCAAAATGGCAAAGAAAGGTAATAGAATCCAAGTTATTTTAGAATGTACAGAGCACAAAACTTCAGGAGTTCCTGGAACATCTCGTTACATTACTACTAAAAATAAAAAAAATACTCCAGATAGATTAGAGATTAAAAAATTTAATCCTGTTTTAAAAAGAGTAACTGTACATAAAGAAATTAAATAAGATAAGTCATGGCAAAGAAAACCGTAGCAACTTTACAAACAGCTTCTAAAAGATTAACCAAAGCTATTAAAATGGTTAAATCTCCAAAAACTGGCGCTTACACATTCGTTGAATCTGTTATGGCTCCTGAATTAGTTGATGAATTCTTGAAAAAGAAATAATTCATAAAAACAATCATATAGATAAGCTACTTTCGTTTGAAAGTAGCTTTTTTATTTTTACATTTGTCACTATAATTAATTGAAGCCAATCAAAGAACCTTTTTTAAACCATGTTCCCGCTTTTCGCACTACGCGGTAGTTTGCTTCAATCGGGGCTAAGAACAATCAAAAGGATGCAAATTTCGTTTTCAATCAACTAGTACAATAAATCAAAAAATCATTTCAAATGAGTTTTTTTAAAAAAATATTTTCTTCATCAAAAGCTGAGCCTGTTTTAAACGAGCAAGAAAAGCAAACATTAGATAAAGGATTAGAAAAAACAAAAACATCTTTTTTTTCTAAACTTACTAAAGCCGTTGCCGGAAAATCAAAAGTAGACGATGAGGTTTTAGACAACTTAGAAGAAATATTAGTTTCATCAGACGTTGGGGTGAATACAACCTTAAAAATCATTGAACGTATTGAAGCGCGTGTTTCTCGTGAAAAATATATGGGAACCGATGAGCTAAATGGGATACTTAGAGAAGAAATCGCCAGTTTATTATCAGAAACCAATTCAGGAGAAGCTACAGAATTTTCTATTCCAGTAAACAAAAAGCCATATGTAATTATGGTTGTTGGTGTAAATGGAGTAGGTAAAACAACAACAATTGGTAAATTAGCCTATCAGTTTAAAAAAGCGGGTTATAATGTAGTTTTAGGTGCTGCAGACACGTTTAGAGCAGCTGCTATTGATCAATTGCAAATTTGGGCAGATAGAGTAGGTGTGCCAATCGTGAAACAACAAATGGGAAGTGACCCAGCTTCTGTTGCATTTGATACACTACAAAGCGCTGTAGCACAAAACGCCGACGTTGTAATTATAGATACTGCCGGTCGTTTACACAATAAAGTAGGGTTAATGAATGAACTTTCTAAAGTAAAAAAAGTAATGCAAAAAGTAGTAGAAGATACTCCAAATGACGTACTTTTAGTTTTAGATGGTTCCACAGGACAAAATGCTTTTGAACAAGCTAAACAATTTACTGCAGCTACTGAAGTTTCATGTTTAGCTGTTACAAAATTAGACGGAACAGCAAAAGGAGGAGTAGTAATTGGTATTTCAGATCAATTTCAAATACCCGTTAAATATATTGGAATTGGTGAAGGAATTGAAGACCTTCAAGTTTTTAATAAGTATGAATTTGTAGATTCATTTTTTAAATAATAATAGATGGAATTTTTAAAATATAAAATGGTTAAGCTGCTTTTAGTGGCATTGGTATTAGCTTTAGTTGCTATCCCTTTTGATGAAATGGGGTTTGTTTTTATGGCTTTACGATTGACTTCTTTTGCAATAATTATGTATGTTATAATTAAGTTGTTGAGTTCTAGAAAGAAATCTAAAATATAATTAGTTAATTACCGCACTAATTTTTTGCCATAATACTTCATCAAAATCAGAAAGTGCCATATTAACATCATCAGCAGCATTCCCCATTCTGATAATGACTATTTTTCTACTGGGAACAACATATATTTTCTGATCATTTTTTCCTAAGGCACAATATAAGTCATTTGGTGCAGTAGGAATAATTTTCCCATTAAATTGGAATTGAATTTGTGGTAATTTATAGCTTGTTTTACCATTCAGCCACCATAAATAACCATAAGCTAAGTTAATGTTTTGTGAAGTAGTTGTAGCTTGTTGCATGAAATTTGAATTGACAAGTTGAGTATCTTTCCATTTTCCATTGTTTAATGCTAATAATCCAAAACGAGCCATACTTCTGGAATTACTCCAATAAACGCTTAATCCTTGATTTTGAATCCACATTCCATTCATTCCGATAGGGTTTTTTAATTTTGTATTGAAATAAGTATCCCAAGTTTGACCAGTTGAAGCAGCAACTACATCTTGCAATTTTACATATACATTATGATAAGCCCATCGTGTGCCAGCATCAGCTACATATTGTAAGTTGGCCGGGGTTACATCATCTCCTAACGCATCATTTAAACCTGATGTCATGGTTAATAGATGTTTATTGGTAATTAGATTTTCTTTCGCTCTGGGAGCACTTGTCCAACCTACCCCTAAGTAATCCGAAACTTTGTTGTTAATCGATAAAAATCCTTCTTGAGCTGCAATCCCTGTAACTGTAGCCGTTAATGTTTTACCTGCACTAGCCCAATACCAAGGCTCATCTGCTGTATGACCATTAAAATAGTGTTCCATAACTATTCTACCATTGTGTAAAACAATAAAACTTTTCGTATTCTTTAGTTCTAAATAATCGAGTAAAGGTTGCACCGCTGATTGATTCCAACCAAGGCTTGCTATTGATTTGCTTTCCCAAACCGAAGTGCCATTATCAGGAAAATACATAGTTTCTTCTGGTATAGGTGAAGTTGATGCATCATCTGATCCACAACTAATTAGCAATAAACTGGTAAAAAATAGCGCAATTTTTTTCATTTAGATAAAAAATAATAGTTATTACTATTCTGACCCTAAAACTACTAAAAAGTTTAATTCAAAACAGAATTTATTGTAAATTTAACCCATTAAAAAGGCGTTAGAATGAAAAAAATAATGTTGTTTCTTGTTTTTGGTGCATTATTGTCGTGTAAACAATCCTTTGTAGAGGCTGATTTACAACATTTAAATGGCTATTGGGAAATTGAGAAAGTTATTTTACCTGATGGTGATAAAAAGGAATATAAGGTTAACGAGACTATAGATTTTTTTAAAATAGAGAATAAAAAAGGGTTTAGAAAAAAAGTAATGCCTCAAATAGACGGTACTTATTTGACAAATAATATTCAGGAAACAGTTAAAGTTGATCTTATAGACGGAACGGCTTCTATTCATTACACTACGCATTATGCTCATTGGAAGGAGGAAATCATTGAATTATCTAAAGATAAATTAGTGATTAAAAACCAACAAGATTTAGAATATCATTATAAAAGACCGGTTAAATTTTCAATAAAGTAGTATGGCTAAACGATTCAATGAAGAAAGTTCTATTGCCGATGTGCTCAAACGATTTATTGCCCAAAATAAGTTGGAAGTAGGCATAGATGTTGTTAACGTTCGTGATGCTTGGAAGAATGTGATGGGTAATGGAGTCAATAATTATACTACTGAAATCCAACTGAAACACACTACACTTTATATAGCTTTGTCTTCTGCTGTATTACGAGAAGAATTAAGTTATGGAAAAGATAAAATCATTAAAATGATCAATGAAGAACTACGGAAAGAATTGGTAACGCATTTGGTATTAAGATAAAAATCCCGCTTCAGTTGAAACGGGATTTTGTATTTTAATTCTGAAATTAAAATTCAGAAATCTGCAATCATCAATTAAAACTGCTCTCTTCCAGCAAAATGGAAAGCACCTTCAATAGCTGCATTTTCATCAGAATCAGATCCGTGAACAGCGTTTTCTCCAATTGAAGTTGCATATTTTTTACGGATTGTTCCTTCTGCTGCATCAGCAGGATTTGTAGCACCAATTAAAGTTCTAAAGTCTTCAACAGCATTATCTTTTTCTAAGATAGCAGCCACAATAGGACCTCTTGTCATAAATTCAACTAATTCACCAAAGAAAGGTCTTTCACTGTGAACCGCATAAAATTTTTGAGCATCAGCAACGGTTAATTGCGTTAATTTCATTGCTACAATTCTGAAACCACCTTCAGCAATCATGTTTAAAATTCCACCAATGTGTCCGTTTTCAACAGCATCTGGTTTAATCATTGTAAAAGTTCTATTACTTGCCATTTTTCTATTTTTTTAATTGGGTGCAAAATTAGTGTTTTTTTGAAGAATTCCAATTAAATATTAATTATAAAGTAATGATTTTGAATTCTTGCGAAAGCGGATTTAATTCACGTAGTAACTCTTCCATTAATTTACTTCCAAACTCAAAATAATATTCACTAAAATTTACGCTACGTTCTTGTAAACTATTATTTGGAAACAACTCATTTTGTAAGGAAACAATTCGATTTAATGTTTCAGAATGAACCCTTTTTTCTGCTTTTAACAACCTTTTTTCTAAGTTATCTAACCCTTTTAATTGCTTTGTTTCTTGAGCTTTAACTGCACCTATAAATGATTTATCAGTTGATTCAGCTATTTTATATAATGCTGCAAATTGTTTTGTGATTACTTCTTTTTGGGAAGTAAAGTCTAATGTGAATTCAGAATATTTTTGAACTTTTAGATTTACTAATGCATCTTGATTTAAAAACAACTCTTGCCAGTTCAATCCTAATTTATTGGCTTTATCCATTTGTTTTTTTTTGGATAACACAACTGAATTTCGTAATAAAAGCATCGGAAAAGTAATGTTGTTCTCTTCAAAATTCGACTTTAATTCGAGCCAATACGCAATTTCTCCACCACCACCAATGTAGCAAAGATTAGGTAATATCACTTCTTGGTACAAAGGTCTTAAAATTACATTTGGACTAAAATTTTCTGGATTTTTTTCTAATTCCGTAAGTATTTCGCGTTCTGAAAAGGATAATAAAGTATTATTAATTTTGTAATTTCCATTTTCAAAAATAATGCGCTCTCGCAATTGATCTTGAAGATAAAACAAATTGATTTCTCTAGGATTAACTTGAACTGAATAATCAGATAGTTTTGGAAGTGTTTCTGTTACTTTTTTAAACGAAGTTTGATGGAGTAATTCGTTTTTAGCATACGGAATAAATAACTTCTTTAAGGTTGTATCGTCTCCATCAATAATTACTAAACCTTCGCTTTTGAACAATTCATTTGCTAAAAATCGAGTAGCATCTGCTAAATTTTGATGTTCAAAATAAGATTTTTCAAATAATTCTTTTAAATATTTTGCATTTTCGCTTGAGCCTAAATCATGGGAAAAATGTTCAAAAACTTCTTCTAATCCAGAAGTATTTAATCTTCCAACGGGTCCATTACTTTCTCTATTCCATCTGATTTTTTTTCCTTTGAAATTGAAATAATTAATCTCTTCAAAATCATGATCTTCAGTAGCCATCCAATAAACAGGAACAAAATTTTGAGTAGGATATTTATGTTTTAATGCTTTACATAAATTGATGGTGGATACAATTTTATATAAAAAATATAAAGGGCCCGTAAATAAATTAAGTTGGTGACCTGTGGTGATTGTATAGGTGTTTGAAAGATTTAAAAGCTGAATATTTTGAGAAGTAGTTTCCGAAATTTCAAAAGATTCATATTGTTTTTCTAATGCCGAAACTAAAATTTTTCTGTTTTCTAAAGGAAAATTAGCGCTCTTTTCTTCAATTTGCCCCTCAAAATTCTCAACTTTTGGAAATCGATTGTATAACGTTTGTAATTCAGCCTTTTGGTCTAAATAATCAACAATTAGTTTTGAAAAATATCCCGAATTTTGATAAGTTACACAGTCGCTTGGCATTTTAAAACATATTTTGTGCTAAAATACTAAATTTCTTATTTAATAATCATTTTTACTAAAGATATAGTTTTTAATAAAAAGCCTTATTTTTGCTAAAACTATTTTCATTGAAAGACATTTTCTTAATTACACCGCCTTTTACCCAGCTGAATACGCCGTATCCAGCAACGGCTTATATCAAAGGTTTTTTGAATACCAAAAACATTTCGGCGTTCCAAATGGATTTAGGTATTGAAGTGATTTTAGAATTGTTTTCAAAAAATGGGTTAACACAGATTTTTTCATTCTTCACCCATCATCCATCACCTAACATCCAGAGAATTTATTCCCTAAAAGGCGATTACATTAAAACGATTGACGTAGTTATTGCTTTTCTTCAAGGGAAAAATCCTTCATTAGCACGCCAAATTTGTTCTGGAAATTTTCTGCCAGAAGCGTCTCGTTTTACTCAATTAGATGATATGGAATTTGCTTTTGGTGCGATGGGCTTGCAAGACAAAGCCAAACATCTAGCCACGTTATATTTAGAAGATTTATCCGATTTTATCGTGGAATGCATTGATGAAAATTTTGGATTTAGTCGTTATGCTGAACGTTTAGGCAGAAGTGCTAACTCGTTTGATAAGTTATACAATCATTTGCAAATGGAGCTAACTTTCATCGACGAAATCACAATTAAAATTCTGAAAAAGAAAATTGAAGAAGTTGAGCCAAAGTTGGTATTAATATCAGTGCCTTTTCCTGGAAATTTATACAGTGCTTTCCGTTGTGGCCAATTTTTGAAAGCGAATTTTCCGAATATAAAAATTGCAATGGGAGGCGGTTTTCCAAATACTGAATTGCGTGAATTAAAAGACGAAAGAGTTTTTGAATTCTTCGATTTTATTACATTAGATGATGGTGAACTTCCTGTTGAATTACTTTACAATTTTATTTGTCATTCTGAACTTGCTTCAGAATCTCAGTTTAAACGAACTTTCCTTTTAGAAAAAAACCAAGTCGTTTATAAAAATAATTCTACGCGTAACGATTACAAACAATCGGAAGTAGGAACACCAGATTATTCGGATTTATTATTGGATAAATATATTTCTGTGATTGAAATTGCCAATCCAATGCACAGTTTATGGAGCGATGGCCGCTGGAATAAACTTACTATGGCGCACGGTTGTTACTGGGGAAAATGTACGTTTTGTGATATTTCATTGGATTATATTAAGTTATACGAACCTATTGCTGCCAAGATTTTGGTAGATAGAATGGAGGAATTAATCGCTCAAACGGGTGAAAACGGATTCCATTTTGTAGATGAAGCGGCACCTCCAGCTTTAATGCGAGAAGTGGCTTTGGAAATCATCAAACGAAAATTAGTCGTTACTTGGTGGACAAACATTCGATTTGAAAAAAGTTTTACTGCCGATTTATGCTTGTTATTGAAAGAATCAGGATGTATAGCGGTTTCAGGCGGATTAGAAGTGGCTTCGGACCGACTTTTAGAGTTAATCAAAAAAGGAGTAACCGTTGAACAAGTAGCACAAGTAACCCGAAATTTCACCGAATCTGGCATTATGGTGCATGCCTATTTGATGTATGGTTATCCCACACAAACGATTCAAGAAACGGTGGATAGTTTAGAAATGGTGCGGCAGCTGTTTGAATTAGGTGTTTTACAAAGTGGTTTTTGGCATCAATTTGCCATGACGGCACATTCACCAGTAGGGATGTTTCCTGAAGAATTTGGTGTAATTCCAGAACAAAATGAGATTACTTTTGCAAATAACGACATCAATTTTAAAGACAAAACAGGAATCAATCATGATAAATTTAGTTTCGGATTAAAAAAATCGTTATTCAATTACATGCACGGCATTTGCTTTGATTATGATTTACAGGATTGGTTCGATTTTAAAATTCCGAAAACAAAAATCCCACCCGATTTTATATTTAATTGTCTAGAAAAAGAAGAAAATTTCACTACGAAACCCAATGCTAAAATTGTTTGGTTAGGAGTAACGCCACAAGTGGAATTCTTTACCAAATCAAAAAAAGGAACTAGTTGGGAAATGATGAAATTAACCTTTCATAGCAAAACCCAAACGTTTGACATTTCAGTTAATGCTGAAGAAGGAAAATGGTTGGTAGCCATTTTAGAGCAAGTTTCAGTTCATTCAGAAAACAAATTCACTTTTGCACAAATAAAATCCGATTTTGAAAAACAGTTTGATGATTTTGAGTTGTTTTGGTTCAGTAAACCTATTCAAGTTTTAAAAAATATAGGGTTAATTACTTTATAAATTATAGATATTTTCATTTACAATATTTGTAGATTTTTCCACTAAGATTATAAATTATATAAGGCGAATAGGTCATTGAAATATAAAATAATGTTAAAAATCCCTTATTTTATGCGAGTTTTTTTATCTTGCAGTCCCAAAATCCGTGAAACAATACCTCATGAATCTATATAAATTATTTATTATTATCTTCTTTTTATCAACGGCAACACTTTTTTCACAAAAAGTTACTAAACACACGGTAGTTGAGGGGGAGTCGATTTATGTTATAGCAAAAAAGTATGGGGTTACTGAATCAGATATTTATGAATTGAATCCAAAGTCAAAAGGTGCGTTACTTCAATTGAAAACAGTTTTGTTAATTCCAAGTAAACCAAAAAAAACTGCTATTTCGGACGAAAAAAAGAAAAAAAATATCTCCAAAAATAATGAATCTACAGAAATTCATACTGCAGTTGCTGGTGAATCCTTGTATATTATTGCTAAAAAGTATGGAATTTCATTAGAAAAAATTAAAGAAATAAATCCTAATCTTAATCCAGATGCAATTCAAATTGGAGATAAAATAAATATTATACCTTCTAAGAAAACAATTACAGAGAAAAAAAACAAAGGCTCAAATAAAGTTGAAAAACCAGTAATAACTATAGCTACACCAGCACCAATAGTGAGTAAACCCGAAGTTTCGGTTCAAGTATCAACTACTCCTATGGTTTGCGAAGACGAATTAGGAAATACAATTCATACGGTTCAAAAAGGGGAAACTTTATATAGAATTGCTAAATTATACAATGTAAAATTGAATGTACTTAAAGAGCTTAATGAAGAGGTGGTTGAAAATTTACCAGAAGGGTATTTACTTATTGTTAAATTAGGAAATTTAGAACTAGCCAAACACGTGAATATTGTAGTTGAACGACCAAATGTTGCGCCAATTTCTTTAGAAAATATGTCTAAAGTTGATTTTTTAATTGCTAAAGCATCAGAACATCTTGGAACTCGTTATCTTGGTGGAGGCACAACTTCTGCAGGATTTGATTGTTCTGGATTAATGTTTGCAACTTTTAAGAACATCGATATGACTTTGCCACGATCTTCAGGATCAATGGCAGTTGGAGCAGGTGTAAAGATTGAGCGCGATCAAGCGCAAAAGGGCGATCTAATCTTTTTTACAACTAATGGAAGAGGAAGTATCAACCATGTAGGTTTGATAACTGAAATTATTGGCGATGAAATAAAATTCATTCATTCATCAGTGCAATCAGGAGTGGTTATTTCATCAACAAAAGAGCCCTATTACGCCAAACGATTTATTCAAATTAATAGAGTATTAGAATAACTAAATTAAAAGCCATTCGGTTTTATATTAATTATTTTTCGCTATTGAATACAAATTAAACAGGCTCTGCGTATAAATCAAATTCAGTAGCATCTATAATTTTTAGATTTACAAAATCGCCTGTTTTTAGATAATACTTTGAAGCATCAACTAACACTTCATTATCTACATCCGGACTATCAAATTCTGTTCTTCCTATAAAATACTGACCTTCTTTTCTGTCGATTACACATTTAAAAGTATGTCCTATTTTTTCCTGATTCAAATCCCACGAAATCTGCGATTGTAAATCCATAATTTCAGCAGCACGCGCTTGTTTTACTTCTTGCGGAACATCATCAACTAAAACATAAGCGCCCGTGTTTTCTTCATGCGAATACGTAAAACAACCTAATCGTTCAAACTTCATTTCTTGTACCCAATCGCGTAGAATTTCAAAATCTTTCTGCGTTTCTCCAGGATAACCCACAATTAGTGTTGTTCTAATTGCCATGCCAGGAACTCGTTCTCTAAATTCTTGTAATAATTTTGTAGTTTTTTCTTTTGTAGTACCCCGTTTCATCGATTTCAAAATATCATCTGAAATGTGTTGCAAAGGAATATCTATGTAATTACAAATTTTAGGTTCGCGTTTCATAACATCTAATACGTCCATTGGAAAACCACTAGGAAAGGCATAATGCAAACGAATCCATTCTATTCCGTCAACTTTTACAAGATTTTCTAATAATTCGGCAAGATTACGTTTTTTATATAAATCCAAACCATAATAAGTCAAATCTTGAGCAATTAAAATTAATTCCTTAACGCCTTTTTTTGCTAAACCTTCGGCTTCTTTGACTAATTTTTCAATAGGTTGCGAAACGTGTTTTCCTCGCATTAAAGGAATCGCACAAAAACTACAAGGTCTATCACAACCTTCCGCAATTTTTAAATAAGCATAGTTTTTTGGAGTTGTAGTTAAGCGTTCGCCCAATAATTCGTGTTTGTAATCAGCACCTAAAGCTTTCAATAAAAGAGGTAATTCGGTAGTTCCAAAGTATTGATCAACATCGGGAATTTCTTTTTCTAAATCTGGTCGATAACGTTCAGATAAACATCCGGTTACAAATACTTTATCGACTAAACCTTGGTCTTTTTTGTCAACATATTCCAAAATCGTATTTACCGATTCTTCTTTTGCATTGTCAATAAAACCACATGTGTTAATTACCACGATATTACCTTCTTCCTCGTGTACTACTTCTTTACCGTTGGCTTTTAGTTGTCCCATTAAAACCTCACTGTCGTAAGTGTTTTTAGAACATCCAAGAGTAATTACATTGATTTTATTTTTCTTTAACGATTTGGTTCTCATCCCTATTAATTTGAACGGCAAAATTACACAAAATAATCAGTTGAAGCACCAGCGATTTCGAATTTTTTAATGGCTTGATCCCGCTGTTCGCTATATCCGCTAGGGCGGGATGTCGCTTCCATCGGGGCTAAATACAATCTTTCAAGCATAAAAAAACCACTTCGGTTGAAGAAGTGGTTGTACTATTATAATCAATTTATTAGATTAAAAATAAATCGAATAGGTAATTGTGATATTGTTATTGGTGGTTTTTACCCTTGCGGTATCATTCATTCCTGAAGTTAGAAATGCTACATTTTGACTTCTACGATCGTTTGCAAAGGCAAAGTCTAGTTTGCTTTCGCCAAAGTTATACCCTAAACCACCTGAGTAACCAATTAAGTCACTCATTGTGCTGGTAACTTTGTACGGGCTTTCTTCAAAACGATAACCACCACGAACACTCCATTGCTTAATTTTATATTCGCCACCAATTCTCAATTCATAAGCATTTTTGAATTGTTGACTCATTTGTGTGTTTAAATCTCTGTATAAACTTTGATTATTTGGTTTAAATTCAGTGTTACTATAGTCTTTCATAGCATAATCAACACTAATTAATCCTTTTTTATTGAAAATATAAGCACCACTAAATGTAATTTTACTTGGTGTTTGAATTTTATAAGTAGGGTATACGTTAACTACATTTGGAGCAATTACTTCTTGAAAATTATCAATACCATCAGTTGTGTTAACTATTAATCGTTGCGATAATTCATCATTTAATCGGTACCAAGTTGGTGATTCATATGCAATACCGGCTCTAAATTCTTCCGTAACTTTTAGTATTGCACCTAGGTTTAATGAAAATCCTGTTCCATAGGTATATAATTCGTTGTCAAACTGAATATTCCTAGCTGTATATCCTGTAGAAAAAAGCGGATTGTTATTAGCTTCATAGACCGAAGTTGTTTTTACATAATCTGTGAAATGAGCATTTAAATTCATTCCTAAAAATAGTCTGTTTTTGTATGATGTAGCAATATTTGCTGATAGTTTACCATTATACCCTGTTGCAGAAACATAATTTTCTTGTTTAAAATTTCCTCCAGTATAATTAACATTTGAATAATATGAACCTGGACCGTCTGATTCTAAAAGATATGCTTGATATGCCATCATGGCTTGTTGTGCAGGAAAGCCTAAACCACTAGTTTCGCCTAAATAAGTATACAAATCTGTTATCGATTCTCCAGGTTGTAATTCAACAAACTCATTAGGTAATCCTTGTGCTTTATCTAAAAAATATTTATCAATTGAATGGGTTGGATTAGTTCCTGATGAAAATAACTCGGTGTCAAAATCATTAGTATTGTCATAGTTTAACGCAACAGCAATTTTAGACCAATCCGTTTTCCCTGATTTATCATTAAAAACTAAAACAGCACCAATTTGATTTAGATCAAGTGTGCTATAATTTTCTCTATTTCTATTTCCAAAATAATCAGAACGGTTATGAATGTTATATAGACTTCCAGAAACACTTGCATAATTATTAGTAAAAAATAACGAACCTGCAGGATTAACATTAATAGATGATAAATCACCTCCAACGGCTCCAAAAGCACCACTCATTCCTCTAAAACGAGCAGTTCCGGTTAAATTGTTTAAGGCATATCGCAATGCATCACTAGTAGTTGTTTCTTGTGCTTGAGACAACAATGAAGCACCAAATAATAGGGATAAAAGTATTTTTTTCATTTTCTTCTAATTTTTATATCAATCTATGAATTAACCTCGGCCACCTCTTCCGCCACCGCCACCAGAAGAACGACCACCACCACCGCCTGAACTTCCTCCGAAACTTCCTCCTGATGAAGAACTTCTAGGTGACGAATAGTTATTATTTCTAGGTTCAGAGGTATTGTTTCTTGGTGTTGATTGATTATTTCTTGGTTCAGAAGTATTATTTCTAGGATTTACAGTAGTGTTTTGTCTTGGTGAATATGTTCTTGGAACAGTTGTATTTCTTGGATCTTGAGCAGTTCTTGGATTTTGAAAAGAGCCTCTTGGGTTACTAGTTCTAGGCGTTCCGCTAAACTCAGTTCGAGATGTTCTTCTACCGCTGTTATAATTGGAACCAGTTCTACCAGAACCATTATTATAATATCCATTACCGCCTCTAGGACCTCCATTATAAGCTACATTTCTGCCTCTGTAACCATTCCATCCCCAGCCGTTGTTATAATATCCGCCCCAACCTGGACCGTAATATCCATTTCCATACCATGAATTCCATCCCCAGCCCCAATTAGGACCATACCAAGAGTTCCAACCCCATCCAGCATTCCAACCCATTCCCCAGTTGTTCCAACCCCAGCCAGCTCCCCAGCCAACGTTAGAATATCCCCAATAAGGTGAATACCAATTGTTCCAACCAAATCCGTTATCATAGTAATTTATAGTTACAGATGCACCATTATTACCCCATCCAGCATAATTTTGATCACTGTATTGGTTGTTGTAAACGGTAACAACTGTATCTTGAGCTTGTGTAGATTGATAGGAGTTAACGTCTGTAAAATAGTTATAATCATCTTGCATTGCTCTAAATTTTTGAGCATATTCATTTGATTGTTCTACATTTTCTTCACTTGATCTATTTACGACTTGTTCTTTAGAACGTTCAGACGAACCATACACACCATCGTTGTCATAATAAGATGCATTTTGATAAGAACCACATGAAGTAGTAATGATTGCTACAATTCCCGCAAGGAAAAATCCACAATTTTTTAGATTAATAGGGTAATAAGTTTTCATAACTCTTTTTTTTATTGTTGGACACTTCAAATTTAACTATTTTTGCCAAACATTTTAGTTAAAATTTATATAAACAATTTTTGTGCCAAAATATTTATAATGAGTAAGAACTTAACAACAAGAGCAGAAGATTATTCCAAATGGTATAACGAATTAGTCGTAAAGGCTGATTTAGCGGAGAATTCAGGAGTGAGAGGATGTATGGTTATCAAGCCATATGGTTATGCAATTTGGGAAAAAATGCAAGCCCAATTAGATAAAATGTTTAAAGAGACAGGACATAGCAATGCTTATTTTCCGCTTTTTGTTCCGAAAAGTATGTTTGAGGCTGAAGAGAAAAACGCAGAAGGTTTTGCTAAGGAATGTGCTATTGTAACGCATTATCGATTAAAAAATGACGAGTCACGTCCTGGAAAATTAATGGTTGATCCCAATGCTAAACTGGAAGAAGAATTAATTGTTCGTCCTACAAGTGAGGCCATTATTTGGTCTACTTATAAAGGTTGGGTGCAATCCTATAGAGATTTACCACTATTAATTAATCAGTGGGCAAACGTTGTTCGATGGGAAATGCGTACGCGCTTGTTTTTAAGAACAGCAGAATTTTTATGGCAAGAAGGGCACACTGCTCACGCTACTCGTCAGGAAGCAATTGAAGAATCTGAAAAAATGATGCATGTTTATGCTGACTTTGTTGAAAATTTCATGGCAATACCTGTTGTTAAAGGATTTAAAACAGAAACTGAACGTTTTGCTGGTGCTGAAGAGACCTATTGTATTGAAGCATTGATGCAAGATGGTAAAGCATTGCAAGCAGGAACATCACATTTTTTAGGACAAAATTTTGCTAAAGCGTTTGATGTTAAATTTGCCAATAAAGAAGGAAAACAAGAATATGTATGGGGAACTTCTTGGGGTGTTTCTACCCGATTAATGGGAGCTTTAGTAATGACTCATTCTGATGATAAAGGATTGGTTTTACCTCCAAATTTAGCACCTATTCAAGTGGTTATTGTTCCAATTTATAAAACAGAAGAACAATTTGATGCAATTTCTGAACAAGTAGATGTTCTAACTGCTGAGTTAAGAAAATTA
>Ga0315907_10000543_pt1 | contig 54200 bp, 49 predicted proteins | sample LakEriMetagenome_3_FD_203525 | JGI IMG/M metagenome (GOLD analysis project Ga0315907, IMG submission 203525) | Freshwater fungal communities from buoy surface, Lake Erie, Ohio, United States - Buoy 12 MA123 | ecosystem: Environmental > Aquatic > Freshwater > Lake > Lake biofilm | place: USA... | reverse complement strand
CCACTCAACCGCAACCCGAATTGCACATTCGCTCGCATGCCAAAGCCAAGTACGAGTCTGTTGTCTTGGTCATGGCCAGCGCCCAGCGCATGGGCCTGACCAAGCTGGGCATTGTGGGCTCTGAGCAGTTTGTGAATTGATTTTGACTTGAAGTCTGGCTTGTTCGGACGAAAAAAAACCGCCTCAGTGAGGCGGTTTTTTCATTGAGCGATGACATCAATCGGCGTACTTACCGCTGGCATCGACGGCCACTTTGATTTTCTGGATTTCTGCAGCCACAAACTTTTTGTGCTCTGCTGGCTCAACGCGTTTGTCAGTGACGACCAAGGCGCCCAAGCCTTCTTGCTTCTTGATGAACTCGGGGTCCTTCAAAGCTTTTTTCATGGCTTCATTCAAAGCGGTGGTGATGGCTGCGGGTGTGCCCTTGGGAGCATACAGGCCGTGCCAAATGGTGAGGTCAAAACCTTTCATGCCCATTTCTTGCAATGAAGGGTAGTGCTTCAAGAATTTGTGATCTGACAAAGGTTTGGCGGTGGTCACAGCAAATGCTTTGATACGGCCAGACTCAATTTGAGCCGTAGTGTTGGTGGTTTGATCGCACATGACGTCGACCTGACCGCCAACCAAGGCGTTCATGGCCGGTGCTGTGCCGCCAAACGGAATGGTGGTCATGGCATCTTTAGACTGCAACTGCGCTTGCCACAACATGCCGCAAATGTGCGAAGCAGAACCCAAACCTGCATGGGCAATGTTCAACTTGCCAGCGTTGGCACGGATGTAGTTTTCAAAATCGCGGTAGGTGTTGGCGGGCAACTGGGGTTTGCCAACCAAGGTCATGGGCACATCATTGACCATGCCCAAAAACTCAAAGTCTTCCAAAGGCTTGTAAGCGAGTTTGCGATACAACGCTGGCGTTGCAGCCATGCCGATGTGGAACAACAGCAATGAATGGCCATCTGGGTTGGCACGTGCCACCTTGGTTGCACCAATGGTGCCGCCGGCGCCAGCGACGTTCTCGACCACAAAATTGCCGCCTGGCATGGTCTTGGCCATGGCTACGGCAAGGTCACGAGCGACTTTGTCGGTGGGACCACCCGCAGCGAAAGGCACCACGATGGAAATAGGCTTTGAGCCCGGGAAATTTTGAGCATGCGCTACCAAGGCTAAGGCAGCAGCAGCAAGGACCAACAAGCGTTTCATCTATATCTCCTAAATTAGAGATGGAAGTGTAGCGCCTAAGCAAGTGAAGAAGAGTCAGCGCACGACCCAAAACCTCATTATTTAGGGGGATGCCAAGCCCCAAATGCACCCATTCTGTGCAAAGTCAAACTTTCATTGATAACTGCGAGCGTCCTCAATCACTTTGCCATCATTGGCCAAAGTACCTGGCGCAACCAAGTGCACATCACTGCGCAACTTGGTGACATCGCGAATGGCCTCTGCAATCTGCGCCTTCAACTCGGCTTCAGCACCGTGGGCTGCTGTGGTTTCCACGTGCAGCGCCATGCTGTCATTGGCCATTTCGCCTTGCACAACCAGGCGCGCGCGCAATGCAGAGGGGAAGCGTTTGACCACCTCGGCCACTTGGCCTGGATGCACAAACATACCGCGCACTTTGGTGGTTTGGTCAGCACGGCCCATCCAACCCTTGATGCGTTGATTGGTTCGACCTGTAGGGCAATGGCCGCTCAAAATAGCCGACAAATCACCGGTGCCAAAACGAATCAAGGGATAGTCTGGGTTCAAGCTGGTGATGACCAACTCACCTACCTCACCTTCCGGCACAGGATCACCTGTGCCAGGTCGCACAATTTCAACGATCACGCCTTCGTCAATCACCAGCCCTTGGCGTGCGCTGGTTTCATAAGCAATGAGGCCCACATCTGCTGTGGCATAGCATTGAAAAGCATTGACGCCACGTTCAGTCATCCAGTCACGCAAGCTGGGTGGAAAGGCTTCGCCAGAGACCAACGCCTTTTTCACAGAAGGCAAGGCGACACCCATTTCAGCCGCTTTTTCAAGAATGATTTTCAAGAAGCTGGGAGTACCAATGTAGCCAGCAGGCTGAAGTTCAGCCATGGTTTGCACTTGCTGCTCCGTTTGGCCAATGCCCCCCGGAAACACTGTGCAGCCCAAGGCATGGGCGCCTGTTTCCATCATCGAACCAGCAGGCGTGAAGTGATAACTGAAGCAGTTGTGAATGAGTTCACCCGACTGAAAGCCAGCTGCCGCAATGGCACGTGCCATGCGCCAGTAATCTGCGCGCGAACCTTCAGGCTCATACAAAGGGCCTGGGCTTGAAAATACGCGTGGCATTTTTGAGCCATAGCTCACAGCACTGAAGCCACCAAACACATTGTCACCCACGGCACGTGAGGCTTTTTGTTTTTCAAGCAGTTCGTATTTGCGGATCACTGGCAATTTGGCCAGTGCGGCGCGCGATGTGATATCGGCTGCATGAATGTCTTTTAAAATTTCTGCAAACGCAGGCGCGTTTTTTTGTGCGTGTGCAATTTGCCCCGGCAAGGCAGCCAGCAAAGCGGCTTCGCGCACTGCAGGGTCGCGCGTTTCCAATGCATCCATGTGCGTCTTCATACAAATCCTTTGAATGTGATTGGAAAAATTAAGCCAACCAGCGCTTGCGCCGTTTGTAACTCTTCACATCTTTGAAGCTCTTGCGCTCGCCGCCGCCCATGCCCAGATAAAACTCTTTCACGTCTTCGTTGGTCCGCAGGTCTTCGGCCGCGCCGTCCATCACGATGCGACCCGACTCCATGATGTAACCGTAATCAGAGTACTTGAGCGCCATGTTGGTGTTCTGCTCTGCGATCAAGAACGTGACTTTTTCTTTCTCGTTCAAATCTTTGACAATGTTGAACACCTCTTCCACGATTTGTGGGGCCAAGCCCATAGAAGGTTCGTCCAAAAGCATGACGCTCGGGTTGGTCATCAAGGCGCGGCCAATGGCACACATTTGTTGTTCGCCACCTGAGGTGTAAGCGGCTTGTGAAGTGCGACGTGTTTTGAGACGTGGGAAATAGGTATACACCTTTTCAAGGTTGGCCGCAATTTCACCTTTGTCCTTGCGCGTGTAGCTGCCCGTCATGAGGTTTTCTTCAATGGTGAGGTGCGCAAAGCAGTGACGACCTTCCATCACTTGCACAACACCGCGGTTCACCAAATCGGCAGGGGTGAGGTTTTCAATGCGCTCACCACGCAGCTCAATGCTGCCCTTGGTGACATCGCCGCGCTCTCCTTTGAGCAGATTGGAAATGGCCCGCAAGGTGGTGGTTTTGCCAGCACCATTGCCACCCAAAATAGCCACAATGCCTTGCTCTGGAACTTGCAGGGAGACACCCTTCAAGACCAAGATGACGTGGTTGTAAATGACTTCAATGCCGCTGACATTCAATACAATTTTTTTATCGCTCATGGACTCTGCCTTTATGACCAAATGAAAATCTCAGGCGCTGAGACTTTCATTTGGCAACTGCTTTCGCAGTTACCAAAGCACCGCACACATGTGCGGTGTTAGTACGGCTTAAGACTGGCAGTCAGCCGGTGTACGGCGTGTCAGTTTCTTTTCTGCCGCATATTTGTCGGCAGCGGCTTTCACCATGGGCTTGATGATTTGTTCATCGGCCTGGTACCAGTCGCTGGTGAATTCCCACTTGCTGCCGTTCCATGTGTGAATACGGGCCCAGTTGGCGCCCATGTGGTCGGCACAAGATGTTGAAACAGGACGCAACACACCCTTGAAGCCCAAGGTGTCCAATTTGGCTTGTGTCAGGTTTAAGTTTTCATAACCCCAACGCGCTTGCTCGCCGGTCATGACTTTGCCTTTGCCATATTTTTCTTGGGCTTGACGAACGCCTTCGATAGCAAACATGGCGCTAAACAAACCGCGCATGTAAAGCACTTCACCGACTTCGTCCTTAGGACCTGTGCCTTGGCCTTTGGCGTGAATTTTCTCAAGCACTTCTTTCACAACAGCAGAGCCCTTCTCGGCACCGTGTTGCATGGTGATGGCGTTGTAGCCCTTAGCGCCCATGCCAATGTCTTTGACATCTGGCTCTGCACCCGCCCACCACACGCCATAAATTTGCTCACGTGGGTAACCTGTTGCTTGCGCTTCCTTGAGCAAGGTGGAGTTCATCACACCCCAACCCCAGTTCACGACGTAATCGGGACGATCACGGCGAATTTGCAACCAAGTTGATTTTTGCTCAACACCAGGGTGTGTGACAGGCAACAAGCTCAGCTTGAAGCCGTGCATGGCTGCGCGCTCTTGCAAAATTGGGATGGCTTCTTTGCCGAATGGGCTGTCGTGGTAAACCAAGGCAATGTGTTTGCCCTTGAGTTTGTCAGCGCCGCCTGCTTTTTTGGCAATGTCTTGAATGATCACATCGCCAGCCACCCAATAAGTGCCAGCCAATGGGAAGTTCCACTTGAAGACGCCACCGTCAGCAGATTCGCTGCGGCCGTAGCCTGCGGTGATCAAAGGAATTTTGTCGCCAGGGGCTTTTTCAGTCAGGGCAAAGGTAATGCCGGTTGACAAAGGCTGGAACACTGTGGCGCCGCCATTTTTGCCTTTCAGGCGCTCATAGCACTCCACACCGCGGTCTGTGGCATAGCCTGTTTCGCATTCTTCGAAACTGACTTTCACGCCGTTGATGCCGCCACGCGCATTGACGAGCTTGAGATAGTCGACGTAACCATTGGCAAATGGCACGCCATTGGGCGCATAAGCACCCGTTCTGTACACCAGCACGGGGAAGAATTGCTCTTTGGTTTGTGCGGTAGCAACAGTACTGACCAGCGCGCTGGAAAGTCCTGCAGCAGCCACTGTAACGGCTAGAGCGAGTTGACGAAGCTTCATGGTTGTCTCCTGTAAAAAAATAAAAGTGTGAAGCACTGCGGAAAAAATCAATGAGGGAAAGGCCAGAGGCGAAGTTTTTGCTTCGCCACTGACCACAATTTTGCCAAGCCATGCGGCTCAACAATCAAGAACCAAACAATCAAGGCACCAAAAATCATGAACTCAGCGTGAGAGATGGCGGCAGTGGAGATGACCACGCCCACCAAGCTGCCCACCCAAGGCAAAAACTGATTCAGAAAAATAGGCAGCACCACAATGAAAGCGGCACCAAAAAAGCTGCCCATGATGGAGCCCATGCCGCCAATGATCACCATGAACAGCAATTGGAATGAGCGATCAATTGAAAACGCAGCGGGCTCCCAAGAGCCCAAATGCACAAAGCCCCACAAAGCGCCCGCAACACCCACAATGAAGGAGCTCACAGCAAAAGCGCTGAGCTTGGCATACATAGGACGAATGCCAATGACGGCCGCAGCCACATCCATGTCGCGAATGGCCATCCACTCACGACCAATGGCTGAACGGACCAAGTTCTTAGCCATTAGGCCGAAGACAATCAAGAAGACCAAGCAGAACAAGTACTTTTCGACAGGCGTCTCAATGGCCAGACCCATGATGTTCAAGTTAGAGACCGAAACAGAGCCAGACGCTGTGTTGTTGGTGAACCAACCCACGCGCAAAAAAGCCCAGTCACAAAAGAATTGGGCAGCCAGTGTGGCAACCGCTAAGTAGAGCCCTTTGACTCGCAAACTGGGGATGCCAAAAAAGATCCCAACCAGCGTTGCAAAAAATCCACCACTGAGAATCGCAACGATGAGGGGGATGCCATCAATTCGAATGTAGGCGTTGTAGGCCATATAAGCACCCACTGCCATGAATGCGCCCGAACCCAAAGAAATTTGGCCGCAATAACCCACCAGAATATTCACGCCCAATGCAGCCAAGGACAAGATCAAGAAGGGAATCAAGATGGCTCTGAACATGTATTCGTCGACCAACATCGGCACGCCCACAAAGGCAAATGCAATCAGTGCCAAGATGGCCCATCGGTCTTGGGCAATGGCAAAAATTTGTTGGTCGCTTCGGTAAGAAGTTTTAAATTGACCGTTTTCTCTGTAGAACATGTTGTGCTTCCTTAAACGCGATCAATGATTTTTTCGCCAAACAAACCCTGTGGTCGAAACAGCAAAAAGACCAACGCAAGGACATACGCAAACCAAATTTCAATGCCGCCACCGACATAGGGACCGAGAAAAACTTCGGACAATTTTTCGCCCACACCAATGATCAAGCCGCCAATGATGGCGCCTGGCACCGATGTCAAGCCGCCCAAAATGATGACTGGCAAGGCTCTTAGAGCCACCGTGGTCAAAGAAAATTGAACGCCCATCTTGGAGCCCCAAATGATGCCCGCTACCAAGGCTGTGATGCCGGCCACAAACCAAACGATGACCCAAATTCGGTTCAGTGGAATACCAATCGACTGCGCCGCTTGGTGATCGTCTGCAACGGCACGCAAGGCTCTGCCTGTGCCCGTTTTTTGGAAAAACAAGGACAGCGTGACCACCAGCAATGCTGCAATGAGGGCGGCGTAAACGTCTTCTAAGTTAACCAAAATGCCACCTGGAAAGACGGAATCTAAAAGGAACACGGGTTCTTTGGGCATGCCCACATCGATTTTGTAAATGTCGCTGCCAAAGATGGTCTGGCCCAAGCCGTCAATGAAATAGGTAATGCCCAAGGTGGCCATCAACAAAGTCACGCCCTCTTGGTTGACCAAGTGACGCAACACATACCGCTCAATGAGCCAAGCCAAGACAAACATCAAGACGGCAGCCAAGGCAAAAGCGATGACGTTTGAGAGGATTTTGTTGTCAAGCCCCAAGATTTGAGGAACCCACTCAGAGAATCGCGCCATGGCCAATGCGGCAAAAAGCACCATGGCACCTTGCGCAAAATTAAACACACCAGAAGCTTTGAAAATAAGCACAAAGCCAAGCGCAACCAGGGAATAAAGCATGCCGGCCATCAGGCCGCCTAAAAGAGCTTCTAAGAAAAATGCCATGTTGATGTGCTCCTTAATGACTGGTGCCTAAATAGGCACTGATCACTTCTTGGTTGTTGCGGACTTCTTCGGGGGTTCCGTCGCCAATTTTTTTGCCATAGTCCAAAACCACCACACGGTCTGAGATGTCCATCACGACACTCATGTCATGCTCAATCAGCACAATGGTGGTTCCAAACTCGTCGTTGACATCCAAGATGAAACGACTCATGTCTTGCTTTTCTTCCATGTTCATGCCGGCCATGGGTTCGTCTAGCAAAAGAACTTGCGGCTCCATGGCCAAGGCACGACCTAAGTCGACGCGTTTTTGCAAACCATAGGGCAATTGACCCACAGGCGTTTTGCGATGGGCTTGAATTTCAAGGAAGTCGATAATGTGCTCGACAAAGTCGCGGTGCTCTTCTTCTTCGCGCTGGGCAGAGCCAATGCGCAAGGCTTGCATGAATATATTGCTTTTGATGCGCAAATTTCTGCCGGTCATGATGTTGTCAATCACGCTCATGCCTTTAAACAAAGCCAAGTTTTGGAAGGTTCGGGCAATGCCCATTTCTGCCACTTGTCGGCTGTTCATGTGGCTGAAGGTTTGACCACGGAAAGAAATGCTGCCTTCCTGGGGTTCATAGACACCATTGATACAGTTCAACATGGAACTTTTGCCAGCGCCGTTGGGCCCAATGATGGCTCTGACTTCATGCTCGCGAACGTTGAATGAAATGTCGGTGAGCGCTTTCACACCACCGAATCTGAGACTGATGTTGTTCACATCCAGAATCACGTCACCAATTTTTTTTGTCATAGTGTGTTCTCTGCTTCAGCCTTTTTAGACTTCAAGCTGCAGCCTTTACGGGTACAAATGTTTGAGCATCTGAAATACGAAGTGTTGCACTCACACTGCCTGTGCGACCATCTTCAAACTTGACAACCGTTTCAATGAACTGGGTGGTCAAGCCACCATACAGAGCGTCGACCAAGGGCAAGTACTTTTCGGCAATGAAACCGCGGCGAACTTTGTTGGTGCGTGTGAGCTCGCCGTCATCGGCATCCAGCTCTTTGTGCAGCACCAAGAAGCGGCTCACTTGGCTACCTGCCAACAATTCGTCTTCAGCCAAGTCGGCGTTGACTTGCTCAACACATTCTTTAATGAGTTCGTAGACTTCAGGTTTTTGTGCCAAGTCGGTGTAACCAGCGTAAGGCAAATTGCGACGCTCGGCCCAATTGCCCACCGCATCAAAGTCGATGTTGATCATGACGCAGACTTGATCGCGCTGATCGCCATAGGCCACCACTTCCTTGATGTGGGGAAAGAACTTGAGTTTGTTTTCGACATACTTGGGCGCAAACATGGCGCCGTCGTTGCTACCGCCTTTGATGCGGCCCACGTCTTTCACGCGGTCAATGATTTTCAAATGGCCGTGGCTGTCTAAAAAGCCCGCATCGCTGGTGTGGTACCAGCCGTCAGCTGTCAAAACTTCGGCCGTAGCTTCTGGGTTTTTGTAATAGCCTTTGAGCAAACCAGGCGACTTGACCAAGATCTCGCCGTTGTCTGCCACTTTGATTTCAACACCGCGGCAAGGTACGCCTACGGTATCGGCACGCGCTTGGTTGTCGGGCTGCAAGCAGACAAACACAGCGGTTTCGGTGGAGCCATAAAGCTGCTTCAAGTTCACACCAATGGATCGGTAGAACGTGAACAAATCGGGGCCAATCGCTTCACCAGCGGTGTAGGCCACGCGCACACGGCTAAAGCCAAGGTTGTTGCGCAGCGGGCCGTAGACCAACAAGTTGCCCAGGCCATAGAGAAGGCTGTTGAAAAATCCAATGGACTCGCCATCCATGCGTTTTGGGCCGACTTCCTTGGCCAAACGCATGAAGTAGGTGTACAAGTTGCGCTTCAAACTGCTGGCGTCTTCCATGCGAATGCTGACGCTGGTCAGCATGCCTTCAAACACTCGAGGGGGTGCGAAGTAATAGGTGGGGCCAATTTCTTTCAAGTCGATGGTGACCGTGGCCATCGACTCAGGGCAATTGACCACATAACCGGCCACCAACCACTGCGCATAACTGAAAATGTTTTGACCAATCCAGGCGGGGGGCAAATAAGCCAACACGTCTTCATTCGATGTGAGGTGGTCAAATTCGGCGCCTGCTTGAGCCCGGTCAATCAAAGTACCGTGGGTGTGGACCACGCCTTTTGGATTGCCAGTGGTGCCTGATGTAAAGAACATGGCGGCCACATCATGTTGGGTGCCAACTTCAACTTGTTCTTTGAAAAAGTGAGGGTGCTGTTTGTCAAACACTTCACCAGATGCAATTAACTCGTCTACCGACCCAAGTCCAGACTCGTCGTATTTGCGCAGTCCCCTTGGATCGTCGTAATAAATGTGTTCGAGCGCAGCGTAGCTTTCACGCACCTCTAGCATTTTGTCCACTTGCTCTTGATCTTCCACGACACACAAACGCACTTCGGCATTGGTCATGGGAAAAACACATTCAGCAGCAGCTGCGTCCTGGTACAAGGGAATTGGAATAGCGCCCAGCGATTGCGCAGCCAACATGGTGGCGTAAAGGCGTGGACGGTTAGAGCCCACCACAACCATGTGCTCACCGCGTTTTAAGCCTGCTTGGTGCAAGCCACACGCCAGGTGTGCCACCATGGTGGCCATGCTTTGCCAGCTGATGGTTTGCCAAATGCCATATTCTTTTTCACGCATGGCCGGCGCGGTGGGTCGTTGCTTGGCATGCGTCAATAGCAATTGGGGAAAGGTCGTCTGCATACGGGTCCTGATTGTTCTCCGTCTCCCCATCAAGAGAGACTTGTTGAATACTGAAACAGGATGCTAGACTGTGATTTGACGTCAAGTTGTCATTTCGACGACAATCTCTAGATTCGCCCACTAGGATTTTCCCTAAGATTTCCAACGTCTTACAGTAAGTTGACATGACATCTGATCTGCATCAAAGAAGACGCCCCCCCACAGACGAGGAATTGAGCAACATTCCTTGGCTGTCTTTGCTGTTACCCAAGGAGCTCGAACGCGCTGTCAATGCCCTTCGAGTAGGTGACGCGGAAAAAGGTGACTTTGTTTGCCGTGTAGGCCGGCCTGTGACTTATTGGTTTGGCAATGTCTCGGGCCTTCTCAAAATGAGCACCGACAACATCGACGGCCAAACCATGACTTTCACGGGCGTGCCGCCAGGCGGTTGGTTTGGCGAAGGCACGGCTTTGAAACGCGAGGCCTACCGCTACAACATACAGACCCTAAGGGCCAGCGTGGTGGCGGGCTTGCCCCTTGACACATTTCATTGGTTGATTGACAACTCGCTGGGCTTTAACCGCTTTGTGATGAACCAGTTGAATGAGCGCTTGGCGCAATTCATTGCGGCCAGGGAGTTTGACCGATTGAGCAATCCTGATTTGCGCGTTGCCCGCAATTTGGCGGCACTCTTTAATCCGGTGCTGTTTCCAGGCGTGGGCGATTTGCTGCGCATTACTCAACAAGAGCTTGCTTATTTGGTGGGGCTTTCCCGGCAGCGTGTGAATGAAGCCATGATTCACCTCCAGGAAGAGGAGCTCATCCGGGTTGAATATGGCGGCGTTCGTATTTTGAATTTGCACGGCCTTCGAACCCGCATGATTGACCGCAGAAACAGGGACAATTCGTCCAAAGAAAACGTTTTATGAATCAGCCTCCTCCAAAGCCAGCCTTTGCTCGCGCGCCACGACCTGCCAACGCGGTCTCAAGCGCACACCCCAGTGCTTCTGGCGCAACCACCGTCCGCTTGAACAAGCGCATGGCCGAGCTAGGACTTTGCTCACGCCGCGAAGCCGATGCGTGGATTGAGCAGGGGTGGGTGAGGGTCAATGGCCAAGTGGCCGAGATGGGCATGCAAGTGGGCTCCACCGATCGCATCACGGTAGAACGTGAAGCTCAAGCCCAACAAGAACAGCAAGTGACGGTGCTGCTGCACAAACCCATGGGCTACGTGAGTGGCCAGGCCGAAGATGGTCACGAACCCGCCATGGTGCTATTTCAAGCGCGCAATCAATGGTCGGGCGACACCACCCGAATTCGTTTCAGCCCTGCGCAGTTCAAAGGTCTGGCGCCTGCCGGCCGCTTGGACATTGACTCTGTGGGTCTGCTGGTCATGACACAAGACGGTCGTGTGGCGCGCCAGCTCATTGGCGAAGACGCCGACATGGAGAAAGAATATTTGGTACGCGTGACTTGTGCGGGGCCGCAAGGCGATATTGCGGTCAACGTGCAAGCGCATTTTCCTGCGGCACAGATGCAACGGTTAAGGCATGGCCTCAGCTTAGATGGCAAAGCCTTGAAACCAGCCCAAGTGGAATGGCAAAACCCAGAGCAACTCCGCTTTGTGCTGAAGGAAGGCAAGAAACGTCAAATTAGACGCATGTGCGAGCAAGTGGGTCTGAAAGTGGTGGGGCTCAAGCGCATTCGCATGGGCCGCATCAGCTTGGGAGCTTTGCCTGTTGGGCAGTGGCGTTATTTGGGGCCCAAAGAATCTTTTTAATTTCAATTTGCATCGACTGACACCGTTTGGAGTGAGAAAACCATGAATTCACTGTTCAAAAAATCTTGGAAAGCCGCGTGGGGCCTGTGTGTTTTAAGCAGTGCACTGACCTGCGCTGCGCAACCCAACACCGTCAATGCCATCTGCAGCACAGATCAAAGTTGGTGTGAAATGGCGGCGCAAGCCTTTACCAAAGCCACAGGCATCACGGTGTTGCAAACACGCAAAGCCACAGGTGAAGCCTTGGCCCAAATTCGCGCAGAAGCGGCCAATCCCAAAACCGACATTTGGTGGGGCGGCACTGGCGACCCATTTTTGCAAGCGGCTGAAATTGGACTGCTCACACCCTACCGTCCTGCCTACATCAATGATCTGTACGGATGGAGCGTTCGCCAATATGCCATGTCGGAAAACAAGGTGGGCGGCTTTTACACCAGCGCCATTGGCTTTGGCTGGAACACCGAGTTGTTGAAAAAGAAAAACCTGCCAGTACCCAAGTGCTGGGCCGATTTGATCAAGCCCATTTACAAAGGTGAAATTGAAATTTCACATCCTGCCTCCAGTGGCACGGCTTACACCATCTTGGCAGGCTTGGTGCAATTGTTGGGAGAGGAAGCTGCTTTTGATTACATGAAAAAACTCAACGCCAACGTGACGCAATACACCCGCAGTGGCACAGCCCAAGCGCCCAATGTGGCCAAAGGCGAAGTGGCTGTCGGGGTCAGTTTCATGTTTGGATTTGACCTCTGGAAACACAACAAGTACCCCGTCCAATCTGGCGCACCCTGCGAAGGTACGAGCTACGAAATTGGCGGCATTGCTCTGATCAAAGGCGCTCGCAACGCCGCCGCAGGCAAGCAATATTACGACTGGCTGATGAGTGCTGACGGACAAAAAATTGGCGGCTTGGCGGGCAGTCTGCAATTTCCGGCCAACAAGACTTTCAAGCCTGACGCCCGAATTCCAACCCTCGACGATGTGCGGCTGATCAAGTACGACTTTGAAAAATATGGCAAAGCCGCAGAACGCAGACGCCTGCTTGAACGCTGGAACAAAGAAGTGGGCGCTCAGTCCCGCTAATTACCCTGACACTTAGCCCTCTTGAAATTTTCAAGCCCATCCCCAAATCTGGGGATGGTGGGTTATTTGACCCCTTTTAACTTTAATTTGTAAATTCGAAGATGACTAAAAAGACCCATGCCTTCCAAGCCGAAGTGGCCCAACTTTTGCACTTGGTCACCCACTCGCTGTACTCCAACCCTGAAATTTTTGTGCGTGAGTTGGTGTCCAACGCCTCAGACGCTTGCGATAAATTGCGTTTCGAGGCTTTGAACAACGATGCCCTGTACGAAAGCCAACCCAACTTGGAAGTGCGTTTGTCGTTTGACACCGAGGCTAAGACTCTGACCATTACCGACAACGGCATTGGCATGACCGCCCAAGAAGCCATTGACAACTTGGGCACCATCGCCAAGAGCGGCACCAAGGACTTTGTGAGCAAATTGTCGGGTGATCAAAAAGCCGATGCGCAGCTCATTGGGCAGTTCGGTGTGGGCTTCTATTCTGGTTTCATTGTGGCCGACAAGATCACTGTCGAAACTCGCCGTGCAGGCGCACCCACCTCCGAAGGCGTACGTTGGATCAGCGGCGGCACCGGTGACTTTGAAGTGGAAGCCATCGAGCGCGCCACACGCGGCACCAGCATCGTCTTGCACTTGCGCGAAGACGCCTTGCAATACGCCAACACTTGGAAACTGAAAGAGATTGTTGGCAAATATTCCGACCACATCAGCTTGCCCATCTTGATGGAAAAAGAAGAGTGGAAAGATGGCGAACTGATTGGCAAAGACGAGAGCGAAGGCCGTCAACCTGGCAGCATGGTCAAGACGGGCGAATGGGAAGCCATCAACAAAGCCACGGCTTTGTGGACACGTCCTAAAAAAGACGTGACCGAAGAGCAGTACAAAGATTTTTACAAACAAATCAGCAAAGACTTTGCAGAGCCCCTGACCTGGACGCACAACCGTGTGGAAGGCAGCACCGAATACACGCAGCTTTTGTACATTCCTTCACAAGCACCGCAAGACCTGTGGAACCGCGAAAAGAAAGCGGGCATCAAGTTGTATGTGAAGCGCGTGTTCATCATGGACGATGCCGAAGCGCTCATGCCCAGCTACTTGCGCTTTGTGAAAGGCGTGGTGGATTCTGCCGATTTACCTTTGAACGTCAGCCGCGAACTGTTGCAAGAAAGCCGCGACGTCAAAGCCATTCGCGAAGGTTGTACAAAGCGCGTGTTGTCTATGTTGGAAGACTTGGCCAAACACAATGACGCGCCCGATGCTTCTGCCGATGGCGTGACCGATGTGGTGAGCGAAGAAGACAAAGCCAAGCAAGGCCAGTACACCAGCTTCTACAAAGAGTTTGGCGCTGTCTTGAAAGAAGGCCTGGGCGAAGACTTTGGCAACCGCGATCGCTTGGCCAAATTGTTGCGCTTTGCTTCTACATCTTCAGACGAAGTGAGCGTGTCTTTGGCCAACTACAAAGCGCGCATGAAAGAAGGCCAAGAGGCCATCTACTACATCACCGCCGACACCTTGGCTGCAGCCAAACACAGCCCACAACTTGAAGTGTTCAAGAAGAAGGGCATTGAAGTTTTGCTTATGACCGACCGTGTGGACGAGTGGGCTTTGAACTTCATGCACGAGTTTGATGGCACGCCCATGCAAAGCGTGGCCAAAGGCGCCTTTGACTTGGGCAGTTTGCAAGACGAAGAAGAAAAGAAAGCCGCCGAAGAAGCGGCAGAAACCTTCAAGCCTTTGCTGGCCAAATTGAAAGAAGCTTTGAAAGACAAAGCGGAAGACGTGCGCGTGACCAGCCGCTTGGTGGACTCACCTGCTTGTCTTGTGGTGACCGACAACGGCATGAGCATGCAGTTGGCGCGCATGTTGAAGCAAGCGGGTCAGCAAGCCCCGGAATCCAAGCCCGTGTTGGAAGTGAATCCTGAGCACGCTTTGGTGAAGAAGCTCGAGGGCTCGGTGCACTTCCATGACTTGGCCAACATTTTGTTTGACCAAGCTTTGTTGGCTGAAGGCGGTATGCCGGAAGACCCAGCGGCTTATGTGCGACGTGTGAATGCTTTGTTGGTTTAAACCACAAGCAAGGGCTCTTGCATTTGCTCGATCTGCTCTTCCAACATCTGAACTTGGCTGCGCCAGTAATCTGGCGTGCCAAACCAAGGGAAGTTAATCGGAAATATAGGATCGTCCCAACGGCGCGCTAACCACGCGCTGTAATGCACCAAGCGCAAGGTACGCAGGGGTTCAATCAGGGCCAATTCGCGCCGATCAAAATCGCGCACTTGTTCATAGCCATCAAGCAACATGCTTAATTGGCCTGAGCGCTGTTTGCGATCGCCCGACAACAGCATCCACAAATCCTGCACGGCAGGGCCCATTCGCGCGTCGTCCAAGTCAACGAAGTGCGGACCACCGCCTGGCAAGTCAGCAGGTGTCCACAAAATATTGCCGGGGTGGCAGTCACCGTGCAATCGCAGCATTTGAAAATGAGGCCAGTCGCTGCCATGCGCAGAACCTAAGCCAGCAGCATGCATCACGTCCATGGCTTGTTGCCACGCGTCTTGCCACGCCCGCTCTACTTCCATGGGAATGGCTTTGTTATTGAGCAACCAATCCTTGGGCTCTTGCATGAAGGTGTCAATGCTGAGTGAAGGTCGATTGTGAAAAGCTTTGGTAGCCCCTACGGTATGAATGCGCGCCAAAAACCGGCCGATCCATTCCAACACTTCGTCGTCATCAAGTTCTGGCCGCCGGCCACCGCGGCGTTCGCTGACGGAAAATGAAAAACCTTGAAACGTTTTGTGATGTTCAGCAAGATTCGGCTCATTAGCTGCAGAACTATTTGTACCCTTCACAAACTTCTTGTGATGCAAAGTGCGACCTCGTAAATTCAGGGGCGGCACCGCAGGCACTTCCGCGGCTACCAACTCGGCCGCAAAGTCGTGTTCTTCTTGAATCTGCGCATCTGTCCAGCGACCCGGCCGATAAAACTTGGCCACCACACTGTCGGGTACAGGCGTGCCATCTGTTTGCACAGGTGCACGTTCTGTTTCCAATTGAATCTGATAGACGCGGTTTTCATAGGAGCTGAGCGCAATCAGCCGGCCATCTCCCATCAAACCAATGTCGGCCAACGCATCTAAGACAGCGTCGGGCGTGAGCGATGCATAGGGATGCAAAGCGTCCCACTCGGCGGGCCCTTGTGGGAGATCATTCGTCATTCAGTGTTCCTGTCATTTTCAACGGTACGGCATCAGTGTGCCGCGCAAGCGCGAAGCGCCTGCAAATTGGCATGGATGTCAGACAGCAGCGCAATTTTCACAAGGCTATTTTCCAGTGAACCGCGCTGCGCGTTTTTCGATGAAGGACTGCACGCCCTCTTTGGCGTCTTCGCTGTTGGACAAAGTTTTTTGAACTGAAATGAATTCGTGCATGGCCACCAAGGGGCCTTGTTCTACTGCTTTCAAAACATTCTGGCGTGTGGCCACCACCGCCAAGGGGGCTTGAGCGGCAATGGCCTCTGCAATCTTGATCGCCTCGTTCAACTGCTCACCTGCAGGCACGACACGCTGCACAAAATTCAAACGCAAAGCTTCTGCACTGCCAAACTCGTCGCCCGTGAGCAAATGCAACAAGGCATTGCCCATGCCTGCGCGCTCGGCCATGCGCAATGTGGCACCGCCTGTGGCCATGATGCCGCGCTTCACTTCCAGTTGCGAGAAACGGCAATTGTCGGCAGCCACCACAATGTCTGCTGCCAACATCAACTCAATGCCCAAGGTGTAGGTGATGCCTTGCACCGCGACCACCATGGGCTTGGTGCGGCGGCGATAGCCGTCCATGCCCAAGTTCAAAGGGTCGACCAAACCCAGCGGCACAGCTTTTTCACCACGCTGCATGAGCGGTGCGATGGTGGGCAAATCTAAGCCTGCCGTGAAGTGCTCGCCCATGGCATGCAAAACACCAACACGCAGTGTCGGGTCGTCGTCCAGCCGCGTATAGGCCTCGCCCAGCTCGCGGTACATTTTGGGCGTGAAGCCGTTGCGTTTGTTGGGTCGGTTGATGCCGATCAGCAGCACGCCGCTCTGTACTTCCAAATCAATGCTGCCTTCAGGATGGATGGTCGTCATAAATAGCCATGCAATTAGGTTAATGACAAGTGAACTTAGCGCACTTGAGCAAGATCAATATTGATAAACACCGTGACCCGTTTTACGGCCCAAGCGGCCCGCAGCCACCAATTCTTTCAACAATGGGCATGGCCGATATTTGCTGTCGCCAAATTCTTTGAGGTAAACCTCCATCACAGCCAAGCACACATCAAGGCCAATCATGTCGGCCAAGGCCAAAGGGCCAATGGGTTGGTTGCAACCCAGCTTCATGCCGGCGTCGATGTCATCGGGCGAGGCCAAGCCTTCTGACAACACAAACAAAGCTTCGTTGATCATGGGCACCAGAATGCGATTGACCACAAAGCCAGGCGCATTCTTCACAGTGATGGGTGTTTTGCCCAAGCTTGTAGCCAAGGCATGCACGGCATCGTGCGTGGCATCGCTGGTTTGCAAACCGCGAATGATTTCCACCAGCGCCATCATGGGCACAGGGTTGAAAAAGTGCATGCCAATGAAGCGATCGGCGCGCGTGGTGACAGCAGCCAACTGCGTGATTGAAATAGAGGAGGTGTTGGAGGCAATGATGACATCAGGGGCCAACAAGGCATCCAGTTGCTTCAAGATTTTGACTTTGAGGTCTTGGTTTTCAGTGGCGGCCTCAATCACCAGATCGGCACTCATCAGGTCTTGATATTGGGTGCTGCCTTGAATTTTAGACAGCGCTGCCGCTTTGTCTGCTTCCGTGATTTTTTCTTTTTTCAACAGGCGGTCTAAGCTACCTGAAACCGTGGCAATGCCTTTGGCCACGGCCGCCTCCGAAATGTCCACCATCACCACCGGAATGCCTACCACTGCACAAGCTTGTGCAATGCCGTTACCCATGGTGCCTGCGCCAATGATGCCTACTTTTTGAATGATCATGATTTGAGAAATGAAAAGTGATGAAGAGAGTCGATTGATAAAAAGTTCGTTGTCATGCTCTGAAGCGCTTTCGGGTTAAAGCCAAAGCCACCCAAAATGCCACCCCTGAAACGCCAACGAGCAAACTCAGATGACCAGCCACATTGCTTGGCCACTGGTCTAAAAACATGGGTCTGACCAATTCAACGGCCGCCGTCAAAGGCAGATAATCAGTGATGTGTTGCAACCAGTCAGGTAGCTGCGTGCGCGGAAAATAGATGCCCGATAAAAACATCATGGGCGTTAAAAACAAAGTGAAGTAGTACGTGAAAAAGTCATAGCCCTTGGCCATCGCGTTGAAGATCAAGGCAATGCAACTGAAGGTGACGCCCACCAACCACAACACGGGCCATGCCAACAACAACTTCCAACTGTGGCTGATGCCCAAGACCAGCATGACCCCCAAAATGGCTGTGACGGTAAACAGTGCTTTGTAAGCCGCCCACAACATTTCGGCCATGACCACATCGTCTAAACGCACTGGCGCATTCATGATGCCGTCCCAGGTTTTTTGCATGTGCATGCGCGAGAAAGCCGAGTACAAAGCCTCAAAGGAAGCCGCATTCATGGCGCTCATGCAGATGCTGCCACTGGCTAAGAACAAAATGTAAGACACTTGCTGACCGCCCGTGCTCACCTCGCCCACCAAGGCCCCCAAGCCATAGCCAAAGGCCACCAACCACATGAGTGGCTCCGCAATGTTGCCCACCAAACTGGGAAGGGCCAACTTGCGCCACACCAACATGTTGCGCAAAAACACAGGCCACCAGCGCATGGACAATTGCGGCGGCGCCCAAACAGATGGACTCACATGTTGTTTGCGCATCATGCGTTCTCCCTAATTTGGCGACCTGTGAGTTTCAAGAACAAGTCTTCTAAGTTGGCGGGGCGATGCAGGCTGCGAACATGTGGCCATGACTGCAAAGCCATCAGCAAAGGCTGGGCTTGCGCCGTGTAGAAGAACACCGTTTCGCCGCTGATTTCAACGCGTGCGGCATGTTGCCTCAAAGGCGAGTCCTCGTCGGCCAAGGCCAACGCACCTTGCCCATACAACTCAACCACATCGGGCTCTAAATGCTGCGCAATCAAATCGCGCGGCTTGCCTTCAGCAATTTTTTTGCCATGGTCAATCACCAACAAGCGGTCGCACAAACGCTCGGCTTCGTCCATGAAGTGGGTGGTCAGCAAGATCGACTTGCCCTCTTGCATCAGCATCTGCAAACGCTCCCACATCAAATGCCTGGCTTGCGGGTCAAGGCCTGTGGTGGGTTCATCGAGCATCAACATTTGCGGCTGGTTGATCAGGGCGCGTGACAAACTCAAGCGGCGTTTCATGCCGCCCGACAGTTCACCCGGCTTGGCTTTGGCCTTGCTGGTCAAGGCACCAAACTCCAAGAGCTGGGCAATGCGTGCTTTGATGTCTCGGTCTTTCATGCCGAAGTAGCGGCCATAAACCAACAAATTTTCTTCAGCGGTGAAGTCAGGGTCCAAGGTGTCCATTTGCGACACAACGCCCAAGCGGGCCTTGATGGCCATGGCCTCATCTGGCATCGACAGTGTGTCAAAGAAGGTAATGCTGCCCGCATCGGGCGTTGTCAAACCCAGGCACATTCTCAAAGTGGTGGTTTTGCCTGCCCCATTGGGGCCAATGACCCCCAAGCATTCGCCTGCCGAGATTTGGAAAGACAAGTCGTCAACCACCTTGTTGGTGCCAAAACTTTTCTCCAGATTTTGGACATTCAATAAATAAGTCATGCCCTGATTGTGCCTTGGAGGCACCCCGGACTTCCTGACGCAAAACAGGATTCGATGGCCAGATCCAGCCTGAAGCCAAGGGCTTACAGATAACTTGCCAGCTTTAAATTAATATGTATACTTATTAAATTGAAGAAAAATTTCTAGGAGACTGACCTTGAACCCCTCCCATCAGACCGATTCCCTAGGCCGTTTGGAAGATTTGCCAGCCGACTACATTGCCGACATGACCGCCCTGTCGATCGCACCTTTGTGGCCCCAATTGCGGGGTCTTTTGCCACGCGGTAAGCCATCGCGTGTGACTCAGCCTTTTGTTTGGCATTACAAGGATGTGCGCCCCCAGCTCATGCGCGCCGGCGAGCTAACGCCCATTGAAAAAGCAGAGCGCCGCGTTTTGGTGTTGTGCAACCCAGGCCATGGCATCGAGAAATTGGTGGCCACACCCAACATCTACGTAGGCATGCAGCTGATCTTGCCTGGCGAAGTGGCCCCCAACCACCGCCACACACCCAGCGCCGTGCGCTTTGTGGTGGAAGGTGAAGGCGGCTTCACCACCGTTCAAGGTGAGAAATGCCCCATGCACAAAGGCGACTTGATCCTGACCCCTGCCGGTCTTTGGCACGAGCACGGCCACGAAGGCCAAGGCCCCGTGGTCTGGATGGATGCGCTGGACTTGCCCATGGTCTATGGCATGGAGGCCTCCTACGCCATTGAAGGTCCGTCGCAAAATGCCAGCCCCGATTTGGACGCATCGCAAACCAAATACCAACGTGCTGGTCTGGTGCCTTTCAGCTCCTTGAGCCAATCGGTGCGGGCGCCCTATCCGCAAATTCGCTATCCGTGGGTGGACGTGCGCAAAGCCTTGTTGGCACTCGACAAGGGCACAGCCAAAGACGATGCCGTGCAACTGGCTTATGTGAATCCAGAAACAGGGGCGCCTTGTTTGCCCACCTTGGGTTTCTCTGCACAGCTATTAAGAGATGGCCTTGATTTCAGCCCACGTCGTCGTTCGGCCAGTTCCGTTATGCATGTGATTGAAGGCCGCGGCGAATCTGAAATTGATGGCGTGACCCTGAAATGGTCAGAAGGCGATACGGTGGCCATTCCCACACACGCTCAAATCAAGCACCGCGCCAGCCATGGCAACGCTTACCTTTTCCATGTGGACGATGCGCCTACTCAGCGTGCATTGGGCTTCTACCAGGAGTTCTCTGCATGACCACCCCTGGTAAAAAATTCATCGTTGTGGGCGGTGGCATTGGCGGCTTGGCTGCAGCTGTTGCCCTCAGCCAGCAAGGTGTTCATGTGACTGTTTTAGAACAAGCGGCCCAGCTGGGTGAAATTGGCGCGGGGGTTCAATTGGGCCCGAATGCTTTTGCAGCACTTGACGCATTAGGCGTGGGCGAAACCGCACGCAAGCGAGCTGTTTTTACCGAACGGCTCATCATGATGGATGCGGTGGATGGCTCTGAGGTTGGTAGCTTTCCAGTAGGACAGGCATTCCGCGATCGCTTCCAAAATCCTTATGCCGTGATTCACCGTGCAGACATCCACACCTCGATGTTGGAAGCGACACAAGGCTCGAATCTGATTCAGGTGGAAACCTCCACCAAAGTAGTCAGCGTGTCACAAGACGATCAAGGTGTGACCGCCGTCGATCAAAACGGCCGCATTTTCAAAGCAGACGCCTTGGTGGCTGCCGATGGTGTGCGCTCTGTAATTCGCGAAAAACTGTTCAACGATCCACCTCGCATTTCTGGCCACGTGGTTTACCGTGCGGTGGTGCCTGTGGCAGAAATGCCCCTTGATTTGCAGATCAATGCGCCCGTGGTTTGGGCGGGCCCCGACTGCCACTTGGTGCACTATCCGTTGCGCGATGGCCAGCAATACAACTTGGTCGTGACCTTTCACAGTCGCGATGAAGAGGAATGGGGTGTAACCGATGGCAGCAAGGAAGAAGTGCTGAGTTACTTTGATGGCATCTGCCCACGCGCAAGGCAAATGCTGCACCTTCCCAAAACTTGGCGCCGCTGGGCTACTGCAGATCGCAACCCGCTTGAAAAATGGGGCGATGGCCGCGTGACCATGTTGGGTGATGCCGCGCACGGCATGCTGCAGTACATGGCACAAGGTGCGTGCATGGCCATTGAAGACGCTGTCACTTTGGGCGAAGCCATGAAGCATTATCAAGGTGATGTGGTCAAAGCCTTTCAGCTGTATGAGAAAAGCCGCATTCCACGCACGGCGCGAGTGGTGCTGTCGGCCCGTGAAATGGGCCGCCTGTATCACGCCAAAGGTGTTGAGCGCTTGGTGCGCAATCAACTTTGGGAAGGTCGCACACCCGAGCGCTTTTACGATGCGCTGGAGTGGCTGTATGGCTGGCGTGCTGAAAACGCATTGACCCATTAAAGAGCTTCAATTCGTGTCAGTGCCTACCCGGACTCATCGACAAAAGAGCCTCCTACAATAGGCCATCGTGCGAATCTAGGGAGTCCGAGTGTCCGATCAATTGGCGGTAGTACCGCAATACCTGATGCCCAAGCTGGCCATGACCCGCTTGGCAGGCCTTGTGGCCAGTGCTGAGTGGGGCGCATTCACCACCTGGGTCATCAAGCGTTTTGTCAAACGCTACAACGTCAACATGAGCGAAGCCGCTCATGCTGACCCCGCTCACTACAAAAGCTTCAATGAATTTTTCACTCGTCCTTTGAAGGAAGGTGTGCGGCCCTTGGCAAGCAGCACATGGGTTTGCCCCGTCGACGGCGCCATCAGCCAATGCGGAGCCATTGAACGCGACCAAATCTTTCAAGCTAAAGGCCATCAATACAGCACACGGGCTTTGGTGGGCGGCGATGCCGCTCTGGCTGCGCAATTTCAAAATGGTCAATTTGCAACGCTGTATTTAAGCCCGCGCGATTACCACCGCATTCACATGCCCATTGCGGGTAAGTTGTTGCGCATGATTCATGTGCCAGGTGATTTGTTTTCTGTGAACCCCACTACGGCACGTGGTGTACCAGGCTTGTTTGCACGCAATGAGCGTGTGGTGTGCGAGTTTGAAACCGAAAAAGGCCCTATGGTTTTGGTGCTGGTTGGCGCCACCATTGTGGGCAGCATGGCCACGGTGTGGCATGGTCAGGTGAATCCGCCTCGCCCTGGTACCGTGCGTGAATGGCGATATGACTCTCAAGACGTGCGCTTGCAAAAAGGCGAAGAGATGGGCCGGTTTTTATTGGGCTCGACCGTGGTGATGCTGTTTCCAGAAAACAGCCTTCAGTTCCCAGGCGATTGGCTCAGCACGCGGCCACTTCAAATGGGCGAAGCAATGAGCGGCAACTGATCGGCGGCAGATTGAGGATTTGGTAGAGAGGCTAAAAATTGGAAGGCTTTCGCCTTCAAATTTCAATCTTCGAGCCCAACTCCACCACCGAGTTATTCGGCAGTTTCAAAAATTCAGCTGCGGCACTGGCGTTCAAGTGCATCTGTGCAAACAGCTTCTCACGCCATGTGGCCATGCCGCCGCCGATGGTTGGAATGACAATGTCACGTGACAAGAAATAACTGGTGCTCATAGGATCAAGGTCGGCACCATGAACTTTTAACTGTTCCAAGGCCTTCGGCAAATCGGGATCATTTTTAAAGCCATAGTTGACGATCACTTGCCAGCAGTCGTGGTGCAAAGGCTCAATTTCTATTCGCTTGTTCAATCCGATCCAGGGTACTTCGTGGTTTTGAACCGTGACAAACAAGTTTTGTCGGTGCAACACTTTGTTGTGCTTGAGGTTGTGCAACAAGGCGTTGGGCACACTGCCAATTTCGGCAGTCAAAAATACAGCCGTGCCCTCCACGCGGGCAGGTGGTGCTACAAAAATAGCGTCTAAAAAATCGACCAAGCTGAATCCGTCAGCCTTCCTCGACTCATTCAACAAACGACGACCATCACTCCAAGTGACCATCAGCAAGAAGATGCCGCTGGCAATGACCAAAGGGAACCAGCCACCTTCAAAAAGCTTCATGAGGTTAGAAGCCCAAAATGCAAAGTCCACCACAAAGAAAAATCCGGTTGCGCCAATGCAAAGTGACAGCGGTAATTTCCAGCTGTAGCGAATCACAAAGAAGGTCAAAATGGTGGTGATCAACATGTCGGTACAAACCGCAATGCCGTAAGCTGCAGCCAAATTGCTCGAAGATTTGAACAAAGCTACGGCCAGCACAATCAGAACAAACAAACCCCAATTCACCAAGGGGATGTAGATTTGACCCAGTTCCTTCACGCTGGTGTGAAGCACTTGCAAGCGGGGCAAATAACCCAACTGAATCACTTGCTTGGTGACACTGAACGCGCCCGTGATCAAGGCTTGAGAAGCAATGACCGTGGCCATGGTGGCAAGACACACCAATGGAATCAAGGCCCAATCAGGGGCCATCATGTAAAAAGGATTTTTGACGGCCTCGGGGTTGGACAACAACAACGCACCCTGGCCAAAATAATTCAAAGTCAAGGCAGGCATGACGGTGGTGAACCAAGCCAATCGGATGGGCTGCTTACCGAAGTGACCCATGTCAGCATAGAGCGCCTCGCCGCCGGTCACACACAAGACCACGGCTCCCAAAATGATGAAGGTGGTGCCCGGGTTCTCCCATATGAACATCACCGCATAGTGCGGGCTGATGGCCCACAAAATTTCTGGGTGAGCCGAGATGTGATAAACACCCAAAATGGCAATGGCTCCAAACCAAACCAGCGTAATAGGGCCGAAGAATTTGCCAATGCCTGCTGTGCCTCGCTTTTGTACCGCAAACAAGGCAAACAAAATCAACAAGGTGAGGGGAATGACGGCCTTTTTAAAGTTGGGAGAAATGATCTCCAAACCCTCGACCGCGGAAAGCACTGAAATGGCCGGTGTGATCACACCATCGCCATAAAACAAACACGTGCCGAAAATACCCAGCATCAGCAAAACTTTGCGCAAACGAGGTTGGTCTTTGACGGACTGAGAGGCCAGTGCCAACATGGCCACCAAACCGCCCTCGCCGTGGTTGTCGGCCCGAAGCACAAGGCTGACATACTTCAGCGAAATGATGGTGGTGAGCGTCCAAAAGAAAATGGACAAAATGCCGTAAATGTTTTGAGTTGTGAACTCTACATGCCCAGATCCGAAGACCTCTTTCATGGCATACAACACACTGGTACCAATGTCGCCATAGACCACGCCGATAGCACCGACGGTCAGGGCCGTTAAAGAGGTTTTGCTTGAAGACACAAAAAATCAGCCCAGCATCGAGTCGGGGCTTTTGTTCAGAATGACCGCGATTCTGCGCCTCTTTTCAGATCTTGACCATGGAGGCTGGCGTCTAAAAGACAGCACTGTCTGGAAATGTTGCACCGCAGCAACTCAGGCAGCTTTCCGAATACTTTAGTCGTAAACCTCGGCCTCTGGATCAGTTGACTCGAGCTCATAACTGGCTGCCAACATGGCCAAGCGGCCAATGACACCGTACATGTAGAAGCGATTGGGCACGCTGGCACCAGGCTTCATGCCCGGCTGCGGCAGGTGGGGGGTTTCGGCAAAAGCCAAGGGTACAAAACTGGCGCCCGGCGCGTTCAAGTTTTCGTCAACACCGCGCTCGGCATGGACTCGGTAGAAGCCGCCCACCACATAACGGTCCATCATGTAAACCACCGGCTCGGCCACGGCATCGTTCATGCGTTCATTGGTGAGCACGCCCTCTTGAATGATGACGTCGCTGACCACTTGGCCGTCTTTGATCACGCTCATTTTGTTGCGTGTTTTGCGGTTCAGTTGATCAAGGTCGGACACATCACGCACCGTCATGATGCCCATGCCGTAGGTGCCGTTGTCGGCTTTGACAACCACAAACGGCTTTTCGTTGATGCCGTACTCTTTGTACTTGCGCTTGATTTTGGTCAAGAGCCCATCGACATTGCTGCGCAGGGCTTCAATGCCCAAGCCTTCTGCAAAATTAACATCGCCGCATTGGCTGAACATGGGGTTGATGAGCCAAGGGTCGATGCCTAACAACTTGCCAAAACGTTTGGCCACTTCTTCGTAGCTCTGGAAATGCACGGTTTTGCGGCGCACACTCCAACCCGCGTGCAATGGCGGCAACAAGTGCTGCTCATGCAACTCCTCCAAAATACCAGGCGCGCCAGCCGACAAATCGTTGTTCAGCAAAATGGTGCAGGGGTCAAAGTCTTTCAAACCCAGGCGGTGCTTGGTACGAATGACTGGCTCTAAGGTGACTTGCTCGCCACCCGGTAATTCAATGAGTGTGGCTTCTTTGATTTCTGGATTGATGGAGCCAATGCGCACATTGAGACCCGCCATGTGAAAGATGCGCTGCAACTGAACCACATTGCTCAAATAAAAGGTGTTGCGTGTGTGGTTCTCAGGAATGATGAGCAGGTTCTTGGCTTCGGGGCAGATTTTTTCAATGGCAGCTTGTGCGGCTTGCACAGCCAATGGCAACATCTCTGTGGACAAATTGTTCCAGCCACCGGGAAACAAATTGGTGTCGACGGGGGCCAACTTGAAACCCGCATTGCGAATGTCCACCGAGGTGTAAATGGGGGGCGTGTGCTCCATCCACTCCAGTCTGAACCAGCGCTCAATGGCCGGCATGGAGTCAAGAACCCTCTGCTCAAGTTCGTTGATGGGGCCATTCAAGGCGGTGACTAAATGCGGAACCATAGGAGCCTTTTACTTTTTAACTTCTAACTTCACCGTCACCCAGTACCACGTACTTGAGCGAAGTGAGTCCTTCAATACCGACGGGACCACGGGCATGAAACTTATCGGTCGATATGCCAATTTCTGCACCCAAACCAAATTCAAAACCATCTGCAAATCGGGTGCTGGCATTGACCATCACGCTGGCAGAATCGACCTCGCGCAAGAAGCGTTGTGCATGCATGTGGTTGCGCGTGAGGATGGCATCGGTGTGATGGCTTGAGTAATGGTTGATGTGCGCAATGGCTTGGTCCAAGTCCGCCACCACTTTGATGCTGATGATCGGTGCCAGATATTCCTCAAACCAATCTTGCTCGGTGGCATCCAGCAACTTGGCACCGGCCACCTGCGACAAAATCATTTTCGCCTTGGGGCAGCAACGCATTTCAACGCCTTTTTCTGCATAAATTTTGCCAATGAGTGGTAAAAATTCTGCAGCTACGCCCTGCGCCACCAGCAAGCCTTCGCTGGCATTGCAGGGGCTGTATTTTTGAGTTTTCGCGTTGTCGGCCACTTTCACGGCCATGACCACATCACAGGGGTCGTCAACGTAGGTGTGGCAGTTGCCATCCAGGTGTTTGATCACAGGCACTTTGGCCTCGCGGCTGATGCGCTCAATGAGGCCCTTGCCGCCTCGGGGGATGATGACATCGACATACTCTGGCATGGCAATGAGTTGGCCGACCGCCTCGCGATCGGTGGTTTGCACCAACTGCACCGCATGGACCGGCAAGCCCGACTCTTGTAAGGCTTGCTGAACCAAAAGCGCCAAGGCTTTGTTGGAATCGATGGCCTCGGAACCACCCCGCAAAATGCAGGCGTTGCCACTTTTGATCGACAGGCTGGCCGCTTCAATGGTGACATTGGGTCGGCTTTCGAAAATCATGCCAAACACCCCTAGCGGAACGCGCATTTGACCCACGCGGATGCCGCTAGGCTGTTGTTTCATGCCCAAAATTTCACCAATGACATCGGGCATAGCTGCCAATTGTTCACAACCTTCAGCACAGGTGGCCAGTATTTGGGGCGTGAGGCGCAAGCGGTCGACCATGGGCGCGGCCAAGCCTGCAGCCTGAGCCCGCGCCAAGTCTTTGGCGTTGTCGATTTGGAGTGCTTCGGTGTTTTCGCGCAGCAAAGCAGCAAGGCGTTTCAAAGCACTGTTTTTGGTGGCAGTCGATGCCTTGGCCATAGCGGCTGAGGCCACTTTGGCCTGCTGCCCCAAAATTTGCATGGGGGTCTGCAAAGTTGTTTGCGAATTTGCGTTCATGGCGCTATTTTCGCACTCTTAGGCTCAAACGGGGAATTGGCCTTCTCATTTCTCAACTTCAGGCAGTCCCAAACAGTCCTCGGACTCTTTTGAGCTGAGTTGCCTAGGCTGGCCTAAGCTTTGAACGCACAAGCGCTAGAAACTCTCAAAGCCAATCGCTGCAAGGCTTGCCAGGGGTCGGTGGGCCAATCGGCCACTTTCAAGCCTTTCACAATGCCGTCCACTTGATGGGCGTTTTTCAGCAACTGCGCCAAGCGTGCCGTTGACAATTTGGGCAACACACGCTCAAAGAGTTTTTCACGCGCGCCCCAAATTCGTTGTTCGCGCAAAGCCATAGGCAAGGGCCGCCCTTCTGCCATGGCATCCTTGACCCGTTTCAACGCGCGAATGTCTTCTGCCAGTGTGTAGTGCACTAAAACAGCCGCCTCACCCTCAGCTTGCAAACCATCAAGCATGCGTTGCACGCGGGCCACTTGGCCCGCCAACACGGCTTCCGACAATTTAAAAACATCGTAGCGCGCTACATTCATGACAGCACTTTCAACTTGCGCATGTGTCAGCTCACCGGCGGGGTACAACAAACTCAGTTTTTGAATCTCTTGGTGGGCTGCCAGCAAATTGCCCTCCACGCGGTCTGCAAAAAATTGCAAACAGTTTTGGCCATCTTGTCCAGATGCAACGCTTTGATTTTGCAACTTCAATCGCTGTGCAATCCACTGCGGCAATTGGGCTCTTTCTAAAGAGTCAATTTGCAAAGAAACTCCAAATTGTTCCAAGGCTCCAAACCATGCGCCCTTTTTGGTGGCGCTGTCTAAGCGCGGCAAAATAAACAGCGTCAGGGTGCTGTCGTTGCCTTCTGCGCTCTGTGCCAGTTGCTGGATCATGGGGCTGCCCTCTTTGCCGGGCTTACCTGTAGGCACGCGAATTTCTAGAATTTGTCGTTCTGCAAAAAGGCTCATGGACCCGCCTGCTGCCAGCACCTCGCTCCAATCAAAGTGAGCGCCCGACACGACATGCACGCTGCGTTCGGTATAGCCTTGTTGTCGCGCTGCTGCGCGAATGGCATCTGCCGCTTCTTGCACCAACAAAGCTTCATCGCCGTGCAAGGTATAAAGACTTCGCAAGCCTTTTTGCAGATGTGCTTGAAGCTGAGGCAGGGCCAATTGCATAAAGAAAGAGGACCTTTGCGCTGGCTTTAAAGAGATTTGACAGAAGCCAAACGGCGCAAAATTTGTTGCACGATGTCGATCTGCATGTCTCGGTACATCATGGTTTCTTCAATTTCTTTAGACAGGGCCGCTGACTCCAAGAAGCTTAGATCGCGCTGTTGCTGCAACTCAACTTCTGGAATGAGGTTGAGGCCTTGCGGCGTGCGCAAGCGAAACTTCACTTTCAAGCGCAGTTGCAATTCACGCACCTGGCCGGATGCGTTCAACCCTACCACCACGCGTTCGCGCACTTCAGACATGACATCCAACACCACTTCAGAATTGGCCATGTCAGGGCCTTCAGTGAAAACTTTCAAGTTGGCTTGACTGGCTAAATTGCGCCGCAAGTCTGTGCCCAAGGCAGATTGCCGAGGCAAGATCAAAAACAAAGTTTTGAAAGGCAAGTCGGCGCTTTGACGCAATTGAAAACCACAACCCGACAAACCAGTTGCCGCGAGGCCGCTCAAGATCGCGCCGCCAGCCAAGTTGCGCCCCAAGGCTTGCAGCGATTGGCGGCGGTTCAGCAACTGTGGAGAAACGTTCATGGGGTGTGCGTGCAGTCGCTGTAATTGTGGGTGCTGTCGTTCAAAGCGATCTTGTTACAGCACCACATTGACCAAGCGGCCAGGCACCACAATGATCTTCTTGGGCGCCGCGCCAGCGGCTTGCTTGGTCACTTGTTCGTGCGCTGCAGCCGCCTGTTCAATGCTTGCCTTGTCGGCGTTGGCGGGCACGGTGAGCGAGCCACGCAACTTGCCGTTGATTTGCAGCATGAGTTCAATTTCGTCGCGCTGCAATGCGGTTTCGTCCACGGTCGGCCAAGCCACATCGAGCAGATCGCCATGGCTTGCGCCGTAGCCCAACTCGTTCCACAACTGAAAGGCCAAGTGCGGGCAAGCGGGGTACATGACGCGCAACAAAATGGAATAGCACTCAGCCAGAGCAGCGTTGTCGTTGACATCTTTGGAGGCAGCGAGCGGAGAATCTTCCAGCGTGTTGAGCATCTTCATGAGCGCCGACACCACGGTGTTGTATTGCATGCGCTCGTAGTCGTAATTGGCTTGGCGTAGCACCGAGTGAATTTCGAGGCGCAGCTTTTTGGCATCGGCACTGAAAGTGATGGGCTGCGAACGATCGACGCCCAGTCCCACTTTCAAAGCGCTTTCTACTTTGACTGCGTAGTTCCAAACACGGCGCACAAAACGATAGCTGCCTTCCACGGCCGCATCGTTCCACTCCAAGGTGGCTTCGGGCGGTGCGGTAAACATGGTGTACAGGCGCGCAGTGTCGGCGCCGTATTTTTCAATCAGGTCTTGTGGGTCGACGCCATTGTTTTTGGACTTGGACATGGTGCCCACGCCTTCGTAATCGATGGGGGTGCCCACAGGCAAGTCGCCCACGGCATTTTTCAAACGCGCGCCAATCACTTTGCCGTCGTCGGCCAACACGTGCTCCACATCCTGGGGCCAGAAATAATCCTTGCCACCTTTGTCGGTGCGACGCGAGTAAATGTGGTTCAGCACCATGCCTTGCGTGAGCAATTTGGTGAAGGGTTCGTCCACTTTGACCAAGCCCAAGTCGCGCATGACCTTGGTCCAGAAGCGCGCATAGAGCAAGTGCAAAATGGCATGCTCAATGCCGCCAATATACTGGTCCATGGGCATCCAGTAGTCAGCACCTTCTGCCACCATCTTGTCGGTATTGGTCGGGTCGCAATAGCGCATGAAGTACCAAGACGAATCGACAAAGGTGTCCATGGTGTCGGTTTCGCGGCGCGATGGTTTGCCGCACACAGGACACACCACGCCAGCATGAAAGCCTTCGTGTTTGTTAAGCGGATTGCCCGACCCATCGGGAATGCAATCAAGCGGCAAAACCACCGGCAAATCTTTTTCAGGCACGGGCACCGCGCCGTGTTCTTCGCAATGAATGATGGGGATGGGTGTGCCCCAATAGCGCTGACGGCTGACACCCCAGTCACGCAGACGCCAAGTGGTTTTCTTCTCACCCAAGCCTTTGGCAACCAAGTCGGTGGCCACGGCTTCTAAAGCGTCTTTGAAATTCAGACCGTCGTATTGGCCAGAGTTGACCAACACGCCATTGGCCTTGTCGCCAAAGCCGTCGTGCCATTCGGTATGGCTGAAGGCCACACCTTTGGAGGACACCACTTGTTGAATGGGAAGCTTGTATTTCAAAGCGAATTCAAAATCACGCTCGTCGTGCGCGGGCACGCCCATCACGGCGCCATCGCCGTAGCTCATGAGCACATAGTTGCCCACCCACACTTCCACAGGCTTGCCTGTGAGGGGATGCATGACGAACAAGCCTGTGGGCATGCCCTCTTTTTCTTTGACGGCCAATTCGGCTTCGGTGGTACCGCCTTTTTGGCAAGTCTCGATGAACGTGGCCAATGCAGGTTGCGTCAGAGCTGCATGTGCCGCCAAGGGGTGCTCGGCTGCCACCGCACAGAACGTCACACCCATGATGGTGTCAGGCCGTGTGGTGAACACATACATCTTGCCGTCTTGAATGAGCTGTCCGTCTGCACCGCGAATGTCGTGCGGAAACGCAAAGCGCACACCCGTGGATTTGCCAATCCAGTTTTCTTGCATGAGCTTCACGCGCTCGGGCCAACCGGGCAATTTGTCGCCGGTCACAAAGTCGAGCAACTCTTCGGCGTAATCGGTAATCTTCAGGTAATAGCCCGGAATCTCGCGCTTCTCAACCACCGCACCCGTGCGCCAGCCTTTGCCGTCGATCACTTGTTCGTTGGCCAAAACAGTTTGGTCAACCGGGTCCCAATTGACGACCTGTGTTTTGCGATAGGCCACGCCCTTCTCGAGCATCTTCAAAAACAACCACTGGTTCCACTTGTAGTAACTTGCGTCACAGGTGGCGACTTCGCGGCTCCAGTCGATGGCCAAGCCCATGGCCTGCATCTGCTTCTTCATGTAAGCGATGTTTTCGTAGGTCCACTTGGCAGGCGGCACGCCGTTTTTCAAAGCGGCGTTTTCTGCAGGCAAACCAAACGCATCCCAGCCCATGGGCATGAGCACGTTGTAACCGTTCATGCGCAAATAGCGCGTGAGCATGTCGTTGATGGTGTAGTTGCGCACGTGGCCCATGTGCAGCTTGCCACTGGGGTAGGGCAGCATGGAGCAGGCGTAAAACTTCTTTTTGCTGGCGTCTTCGGTCACGCGGTAGGCATCGCGAGCGTTCCACAGGCTTTGCGCCGCGGGCTCAACTTCGAGGTGGTTGTACTTGTCTTGCATGGTGCAAATTGTAGGTGTTTGCCGAGGTGAAATTACTCTGCAGGGTGGCCTAAGCCCTGATTGACCCACAAAGGGCGCCTGCATTGCAAAAGATCAGCGCGTGTCAGCCTTTTGGGGGTCCGTTCCCGGTGCCGTCACAAAGCCTATCCGGCTTAAGCCAGCCTGCTGAGCCAGGCCCATGAGCTCTAGGACTTGACCGTAAGGCACTGCCTGATCTACCCGAAGCTGAACTTCCAAGTTGGGCTTTTGATTTGCCAATTTCTGAAGTTCAGTTGGCAAGGCCGCCAGCGTGACAGGCTTGTCATTGATGAAAAGTTCGCCAGAGGCTTTCAGGCTGAGGCTGAGCGCCTCGGGGGCCTCCCCCGCTTGCGCGGCTTTGGATTGGGGCAAGTCAAGACGAATAGCGCTGGTTAGCAGGGGTGCCGTGAGAATGAAAATGACCAACAACACGAGCATCACGTCTACCAAAGGCGTGACGTTGATGTCACTGAAGGGTTTGGCATGCGCTGCGCGAGGGAATCGACCAAATGCCATGGCTTTGCCTTCTGGCCTGTTAGTTGTGTCGACCGGTGAGCAAGTTCATCAGGTCTTGTGCAAAACCCTCTAGCTCAATTTCAATTTGCGCCACCGTGCGGCCCAACACGTTGTAGGCCAAAACCGCAGGAATGGCCACTGCCAAGCCAGCAGCCGTCATGACCAAAGCTTCGCCTACGGGGCCGGCCACTCGGTCGAGGGTAATTTGGCCCACCTCAGCCATGCCGCTCAGGGCATTGAAAATGCCCCACACTGTGCCTAGCAAGCCGACAAAGGGTGAAATTGCGCCCACCGTAGCCAACAACAATTGGCCCCATTGCAGCCGGTTGACCGTGGCTTGCAAACTGTCGCGAAGGACACGGGTGAGTTGATGTTCACGCTCACCAGCGGCCGCCAAAGTGCCGCCCAAGGGCAACAAGGTGGCCTCTAAAAGTGGGGTGACAGATTGATCGCGGTCAAATTGTGCAACGCGGGCATGGGCCTCATCGAATTGGGCGGCTTGCCAAAAAGCGGCCGTGCTTTGGGGCACGTCTAGCTTTACACGGCGCAGCAAGTTAAGTTTCCAAAAAATGACCACCCAAGTACTAACCGACATGGCCAGCAAAGCCACTGCCACAAAGCGGGTGACCCAGTCACCTTCTGCCCAAAAGGTCAATAAATTCATGGGCCGTGGCTCTATCTCAAGGACAGCACATCGAACATGTCGAAGAGACCTGTTTTTTGGTCCGCTAAAAATCGGACCGCTCGCAAACTGCCTTGCGCATAGGTAGCCCGGCTTGAAGACTTGTGCGTGACTTCGATTCGTTCGCCGGTACCCGCAAACAAGACGGTGTGGTCGCCCACAATGTCGCCGCCGCGGATGGTGGCAAAGCCAATGCTGGAAGGGTCACGCTCGCCCGTGACGCCCTCGCGGGCATAAACGGCGCAGTCTTTCAAGTCTCGGCCCAAAGCATCGGCAATGACCTCGCCCATTTTGAGAGCGGTGCCCGATGGCGCGTCTACCTTGTGGCGGTGATGGGCCTCAATGATTTCAATGTCATAACCCGTGGCCAGCGCTTTGGCAGCCATTTCAAGCAATTTGAGCGTGACATTGACGCCCACGCTCATGTTGGGTGCCATGACGATGGCCACGTCTTTGGCGATGGCTTTGATTTCGTTTTTCTCGGCATCGGAAAAACCCGTGGTGCCGATGACCGCCTTGACGCCTAAAGCTTGGCAAATCTTCAAGTGCGCCAAGGTGCCCTCAGGGCGTGTGAAGTCAATGAGGTAGTGAGAGTTTTGCAGGCCCTGCTTCAGGTCTCCGGTTACTAGGACGCCACTGGCTTTGCCCATGGCGGCGCCAGCGTCAGTGCCAACAGCAGGGCTGCTGGCCAAATCGAGCGCGCCCGTGAGGCGGCAATCTGGGGCATTGGCAATGGCCTCGATGAGCATGTGGCCCATGCGGCCAGATGCACCAGCGACAGCCACAGCGTGCATGGACGCAGAATGAGAAGAAGCAACTTGTGTCATGTGATTCATCAGCGCTTGGCTGGTTCAAGCGGAGGGTAAGAACTGGGCAATGGCAAGGCCGTGGCTGGGGCAGGGTCGGCTTTGCGAACGGGTGCTGGAAATTTACGCAAATCTTCTTCTTTGGCTTCTAACTCAGGCACCTTGGTAGTGGATTTTTTGGCCACCAATTTGGTCACAAACTCTGTTTCGCTGGGCAATTCGTCACCGCTGACGCGATCGAGCACATCGCCTTTGAACAAAACACTGAGGCTAAAGCTTTGCGCTGGCACACCTTGGCGGCGAATGGTGAAGACGTAATCCCAACGTTGCTCGTGGAACACACTGGCAACCAAGGGCGTGCCCAACACTTCCTTCACCTGCAGGCGCGACATGCCAGGCTTGAGAAATTCCTTTTGCTCACGAGAGACAAAATTGCCTTGAACCACCTCGGGGATGTACAAGACGGCATCTGTGGTGACATTGAGACGGGGCAAACTGCACGCGCTTAACAGAACCAGCAACAGGGGCATGGCCAAGCCTATGGGCAAGGTGTTGCGCAGAGAAATAAGAATTTGTTTTTTCATGGATGCTTGGCAGACCATATGATTGGGTCATTGTAGCGGTAGCATTCGGCTCTGGCGAAGCCCCTTTGCCCAAAGCCCTTCTCATTCATTTGCAACTGAAAACACATGGACGAACTCAAAAGCACTGGGCTGAAAACCACCATTCCCCGGCAAAAGATTTTAGAAATCTTTCAAAAAGGGGTGCAAAGGCACATGACGGCCGAGGATGTTTTCAAGCATCTGCTCAATGACAATGCCGACATTGGTTTGGCCACGGTGTACCGGGTCCTCACACAGTTTGAGCAGGCTGGGCTTTTAAGCCGAAACCACTTTGAAAGTGGCAAGGCGGTGTATGAGTTAAACGAGGGGCAGCACCATGACCACATGGTGTGCCTAGACTGCGGCAAAGTTGAAGAATTTTACGATGCCGAAATTGAAAAAAGGCAACACGATGTGGCCTTGTCCAAGGGCTTTGTGATTGCCGACCATGCGCTTAGTTTGTACGCTCACTGCACCCAAAACCCCTGCCCCCATCGCAACCGAACCTAAGCCGATCAGGTGAAGTCAGGCTCACTCAGTCCATGGCCGCGCGTTGGGCCGCCATGAAATCTTGGTAGGTGTCAATGCCCCGCATTTGCAAAATGGTGTTGCGAACGGCAGCCTCCACGAGCACCGCAATGTTGCGGCCAGCCACCACCTGAATGACCACTTTGCGGACTGGAATACCCAGTACATCTTGCGTGAGCGTTTCTGTGGGAATGCGTTCGTAATCCCGCTCAAAGTTCTCGTGACGCACCAAGTGCACAATGAGTTTCAAACGCATTTTGCGACGAACCGCGGTTTCACCAAAAATAGCGCGAATGTCCAGCAGACCAATGCCGCGGACCTCTAGCAAGTTTTGCAGCAACTCCGGGCAGCGAGCCTCAATGGTGGTTTGGTTGATGCGAAACAAATCAACGGCGTCATCGGCGACCAAGCCATTGCCCCGAGAAATCAACTCCAAACCTAACTCGCTCTTACCGAGGCCTGACTCGCCCGTGATCAAAACACCCAAACCCAAAATATCCATGAACACACCGTGCATGGTGGTGCGGTCGGCAAAGTGTTTGGACAAATAAGCCCTGAGCACATCAATCACAAAAGCCGACGACTCGGGCGTTGAGAACATGGGAATTTGCGCGCGCTCACACACTTTAAGCAAGGCCTCTGGCGCAGCTTGACCATCGGCCAAGACCAATACAGGGGGCTCTAAGGTGACGATGCGTGAAACACGCCTTAGGCAATCCTCTTCGCTGCCTCGCATCAGATAGGACACCTCGCGTTCACCCAAAATTTGAACACGGTAAGGATGGATGTAATTCAAATAGCCCACCAAATCGGCACCTGAGCGCGCGGCACGAACGGCGACTTCATCGAATCGGCGCTCTGAGGCTCCTAAGCCCGCAATCCACTGCCATTTGAGTTTGCCTCGGTGGTCTTCAAACAGCGCATCTGCGCTGACGGCGGTAGGCTTCATCTCAACCTCGTTTCGTTGATGGGCTAAAGAGCAGCATTCTTACTTGGCAGGCAACCACTTGCTGATCAGATTGTGCAGGCTTGAAGCCGTAGCGCTGCTGATCATGTTGTCGCGTGTACTGGCATTGCTCAAAATTTCTGCAATTTCAGACAAAATTTCCAAGTGCTTTTGAGTGGCCGCTTCGGGCACCAACAAGAAAATGAGCAACTTCACCGCTTGCTCATCGGGGGCATCGAAGCCAATGGCTTGTTCCAATTGAAACACTGCCGCCATGGGGGCCTTCAAGCCCTTGATGCGGCCATGAGGAATGGCCACGCCATGACCCAAGCCCGTAGAACCTAAGCGCTCTCTGGCAAACAAACTGTCAGTGACCAAGGCTCTGGACAGGCCATGCAAACTTTCAAACAACAAACCCGCCTCTTCAAAAGCGCGTTTCTTGCTGGTGGCATCTACGCCAACCAGCACTTGTTCAACAGGGAGAATGGCTGCAAGTCTGTTCATATCGAGGGCGGATTATGCACCCTGCGAAAGGTGATCTTGCAAAAAAAACCGCACCCAAGGGGTGCGGCGGTGTTCTTGACTTCAAAAAAAGGGCTTTTACATCATTCGCTTGGGCGCAATATGGTGATGGTCCAAGACTCTGTTTTTGTGATTGACCACTTGGCGGTCCAGTTTGTCAACCAAGTCATCGACGGCCGCATAAAGGTCTTGGTGCGAACTTTCTGCAAATAAATCATTGCCTTTGACATGAATATTGCACTCTGCTCGCTGACGTTTGTCTTTCTCTTTTTGTTTTTCAACGGTGAGCAACACTTTCACATCCACCACCTGGTCAAAATGCCGAGTGATTCGGTCTAGCTTGCCAGTGACATAGCTTCTGAGTGCGGGGGTAACTTCGAGGTGGTGACCACTGATCGTCAGATTCATAAAAAAGCCTCCTGTTGCTCTCTGGGATAAACATCCACCTCCCCAAATAGGGGGTGGGCTGAATCCACTATGCGCCCCCCTATCGTGAAAAGCAAGCTTGGCTATTTAAACCCTTTGATTTGCTCAAGTCTTGCACTTTTCTTGCAGAAAAGCTGATAGATTCCTATCTTGAAACAATTCAACAATTGTTCAAGCTTGAGTTTGACCATGAAGCCTCAGTTTGCTCGCCAGCACAAAGCTTAAAAGACTGGCGCCGCCCCCCAGCAATGCCGCCATCCAATAGTGGGTCAAATGCCCATTGCCATCGCGACCCAAAATTTGCCCACCCACCAGTGCCGCCAAGCCCATCGCAAGTGACTGCACTGCTGAATTCAAGGTCATGAAACTGCCGCGCCTGCGAGGATCGGCGGCGGCGCCTATCAAGGCCATGCCAGGAATCATGCGGCCGCTCATCACCACAAACAACACGGACGAAACCAGCAACACGCCCACCATGGGCAAGCCTGCAGACAAGGTCATGGCCAGCAAGGGCACGGGCATCAGAAGGGCCAAGCGGCGAAACGCATAGGCTTTGCCCGCGCGATCTGACCAATGCCCAATCAAGCGCGCAGAAATCAAGGTGCAAATTCCGCCCGTCAAATAAACATAAGGAATTTGCTCTGGCTTAAAGCCCGCATTGCCTTGCAAATAAAGCGCGATGTAGGGAATCACCGCAAAACCCGCAAACACCATGCTCGCTGACATGGCATAGGCTCTCAGGTGATTGGGGTCGACCAACACCAAGCGCAGGTTGGCCAACATGTTCGGTGCTGAATCTCCACTAGGATGAGCCGCCAAATGGCCCTTCAAGCTGGGCAGGGTTTTGGCTGCACCCAAGGCACACACGCTGACCATCAGTGCAATGGCCAAAAATGGCGCATGCCAATTGAAATGAGAGGCTAAGAAAAGAGCCAAGGGCACACCCGCTACCGTGGCCACGGAGAAGGATGTCATGACCACGCTCATCGCCCGACCCCGGCGCTCAAACGGAATGACTTCTGCCACGATGGTTTGAGACAAAGCCATCAAGACCCCGCCAAAAAATCCCGATGCCACTCGCGCCACCAAGAGCCACGCAAAAGTGGGGGCGAAGCTGCAAGCCAATGCTGCAGCCCCAAACAAGGGGTACAGGGTCAGCATCATTCGCTTGCGGCCAAAGCGGTCAATGTAGGTGGCAGCCAAAAGACCTGACAAGCCCGCTGAAAAGGTGTAGGCCGACACCAAGAACCCAAACTCACTCGCAGAAATGCCAAAGAGTTCGGTCAGTTGGGGCCCCAAAGGCATCATGATCATGAAGTCAAGGACGCTGGTGAATTGGATGCTGGCGAGGGTCAATAAAAGCCAGCGTTCGCGCTTTGGCGTCAAATGTGAAGTCATGGGTGGTTTTCCTGAAGCTCTGACTCTATCATTCGCTCATGCACCTTGATGACCTCACTCAAACTGACACCCTCGGTGGCCGCTTTGGCCAGCCGCCACAAAGCATCACGCGTGGTTTGGTGCTCATGGGGGGTGGCGCCAGAACGGCCTACCAAGCCGGTGTTTTGCAGGCCTTGGCTGCACTCATCAAGTCGCCGGCTGGCAAGGCCGACGCCTTTCCCTTCCAAGTCTTGGTGGGGACTTCTGCAGGCGCTCTCAATGCGACCTATTTGGCCAGCCGGGCCATTGACGGCCTAGCGGCATTGAGCGGGCTTGGCGCGTTTTGGCATGGCCTGCATTCTCATTTGGTCTACCACCTGCCCGATACACCCATGGCTCAGTTCAGCCGCTGGGCAACGGCATTAGGCGTCACCTTGTCGGCCCGCAAACAAGGCGCCGCGCTTGACAGCATGCCACTGGTCGACACCTTACACCGACGCATTTCACTGGATAACATCGATCTGGCATTGACACGGGGAGACTTGAAAGCCTTGGCCGTCACGGCATCAAGTTACACCACAGGCGTGCACTGGACTTTTTGCCAAACTCACCAACTGCAAAGCGCCACGGCATGGAACAGGCCCGGGCGCCGCGCCGAATTGCAAGACATCACCATAGAGCATCTGATGGCCTCGAGTGCCATTCCTTTTTTATTTCCAGCCACACCGCTTTGGGTCGACGGCAACATGGAATACTTTGGCGATGGCTCAATGCGGCAAAGCTCACCGCTATCGCCTGCCGTGCACTTGGGTGCCAACAAAATTTTGGCCATTGGTGTTGGGCAACCCCAACGAAGCTCCATGGAACTATCGGGTTCAAGCTTGCAGGCCAGCGCAGCCAGCAAACACAGGCCCAGTCTTGGCAATATTGCAGGACATGCGATGGCCAGTGTGTTCAACGACACCCTCATGGCCGATGTTGAACAAGTCCAACGCGTGAATCAAAGCATTCAACAATTAAAAAATCACCTTTCTGAGCACCACGGTCTGGCCGTGGCTCAGTCCTTGCCATTTCGAGAAGTAGAAGTTTTGGCCATGCAGCCCAGTGAGTCACTTGACGCCTTGGCCCAAGCGCATGTCCATGAACTGCCGCGGCCAGTGCGCCGTGTATTAGAGGGGCTCGGTGCATTAAAGGGATCGGGCGCCGGGCTTGCGAGTTATCTTTTATTCGAGCCCGGATTTTTACGCGCGCTCATGGCTTTGGGTGCACAAGACGTGGCCATGCGCAAAGAACAGCTCTTGGATTTTTTCAGCGATTAAGTGCCATAATCCGACCCATCGTTATTTTGGAGTTTGCTCCGTGGAAAGCCACCCTAGTTGGTAGCTTTCGAATGAGATGGTTCCTGTGCTACACACTTTGACGTAGCTTGGCCAGTCGTTCGAAAGCTGCATGACCCTCATTGCCGCCTTATCGAACACTTGGCCTCCCCGTTTTTGGGGGCTGAAGGAGATCTGCCATGCTCAACATTTTTACACTGGCCAACGGCCGCCTCGTCCAGGAAGAGATTGAATCTCTGGAAGAGCTCTCCAAGTTCCAACCTATTTGGGTGGACCTTGAGTCACCCACCGTGGAAGAAAAGCGCTGGATCAAACAGTACTATGGCCTGTCCATTCCTGAAGATGCGATGGACGAGGACATTGAAGAATCTGCGCGCTTCTACGAAGAGGACAACGGCGAATTGCACATTCGCTCTGACTTTTTAATTGCCGACGAAGACGAGCCCCGCACAGTTCGTTGCGCCTTTATTTTGAATCAGCAAAACGCTGATCTGCGCAGCATGGGCGTTCTGTTTTCCATCCACGACGAAGACGTGCCTGTGTTTCGCTTGCTGCGTTTGCGTGCGCGCCGCGCACCAGGCTTGTTGGAGGACGCCAAAGAAGTTTTGCTGAAGTTGTTTGACGCCGATGCCGAGTACTCTGCCGACACACTGGAAAACATTTACGACAAGCTAGAAATTGCCGGCAAGCTGGTACTGTCTGGCGACGTGACCGATGCCATGGCCGGTGAGGTGCTGGGCGCCATTGCTCGCCAAGAAGATTTGAACGGCCGCATTCGCCGCAATGTCATGGACACACGCCGCGCGGTGAGTTTCATGATGCGAAGCAAAATGTTGAACGCAGAGCAGTTTGAAGAAGCACGTCAAATTTTGCGCGACATTGATTCACTCGATTCGCACACTGAGTTTTTGTTTGAAAAGATCAACTTCTTGATGGACGCCACTGTGGGTTTCATCAACATCAATCAGAACAAGATCATCAAAATCTTTTCAGTGGCCAGTGTGGCCTTGCTGCCGCCTACGCTCATTGCCAGTTTGTACGGCATGAACTTTCAGTACATGCCCGAGCTGTCGCAAACTTGGGGCTACCCGTATGCGCTGTGCCTCATGGTGGCCAGTGCCGTGGTGCCCATGTGGTACTTCCGCAGACGCGGCTGGCTTAAGTAGGGAATCGCTTTAAAAACTCCGACACAATGGCAGCGCTGTAATGACTGGCCACGTCTTTCACAAATTGAGAAAAATCAGTGTGCGCAGCATCGTCTGCGCGGTCTGACAAGGTGCGAACCACCGCAAGTGGAACGTCATAGGCATGGCACACCTGCGCCAGCGCAGCGCCCTCCATTTCCACAGCCAACGCATCCGATATTTGAGTTTGCAATCTTTGGCTTTCAGATGCACTTGAGACAAATTGATCGCCACTGATGATCAAGCCTACATGCACTGTGGCTTGCGGCAAAGCCTGACGAGCACTTTCTATCAGGCACTGAGTCATGCTTTCGTCTGATGGGAAGCGAGAGAGATTTAGCAAGGGCACTTCATATTGGGGAAACAAAGGCGAGGCGTCGATGTCATGCTGAAGCAGCTCTGCGCCTACCACTACGTCACCCACCTTCACATGAGACGCTAAGCCTCCCGCAACACCCGTGAACAGAATTCTTTGGACTTGGTATTTTTCGATGAGAACGGTAGCCGTGATGGCCGCAGCCACTTTGCCAATGCCAGACAACACAGCCACTACCCTGTGCCCCTGAAGATGGCCTACCCAAAATTCTCGGCCGGCAACATGGTGGCAGCTTGCGTCCTGCATAAGGGCCAACACGGCCGACAACTCTTCATGCATCGCGCCAACGAGTGCGATGCGCGGCACAAACTCACTTCGGCGCATCACGCAACTCTCGCCGCAATATTTTGCCCACTGCGGTTTTGGGAAGTTCGACTTTGAACTCAATGATCTTAGGCTGCTTATAACCCGTCATGTTGGCTTTGCAATATTCTCGCACCGTCATCTCAGTGAGGGATGGGTCTTTTTTTACGATCACCAACTTAACAGCTTCACCTGTTTTTTCATCGGGCACACCTACCGCGGCACACTCTAAAACACCTGGGCACAAAGACAGTGTTTCTTCGATGTCGTTAGGGTAGACATTGAAGCCACTGACCAAGATCATGTCTTTCTTGCGATCGATGATTTTGAAAAAACCATGTACATCTCGAACGCCAATGTCTCCCGATTTGAAATAACCGTCAGCGGTCATGCTGCGCGCAGTTTCGTCGGGACGCTGCCAATAACCCGCCATCACTTGGGGGCCTTTAATGGCTATTTCACCAGCTTGGCCTAGCTCGGTCACTTCATGGCCTTCATCGTCCAAAAGTTTCATGAACGTGCTTGGCAAGGGAACACCCATGTTGCCCGTAAAGTGTGTGCTGGTGGTGGGGTTGCAGCTGGCAGACGGACTGGTTTCAGACAAGCCATAGCCCTCGCAAATGGGGCAACCCGTTTTTTGCAACCACAAGGCCGCCACCGCGCTGGTGACTGCCATGCCGCCGCCAACGGACACCTTGAGATTTTTCCAATTGACGGTGTCAAAGTCAGGGTGATTGGCCAAGCCATTGAACAAGGTATTGACCGCCGGAAAACTGTGAAATGTTTGTGTCGACAAGGCTTTCAATACCGCGGGTAAATCGCGTGGGTTAGGGATCAAAATATTCTTGCCGCCTGTGCGCATGCCCAGCATCATATTGACCGTAAAAGCAAAGATGTGATACAGCGGCAATGCGCAGACTGAAGTGGGTTGCTCGTTGGCCGGCACCCGCTTCATGACAGGATCGTTCCAAGCCTCAGATTGCAACAAGTTGGCAATGACGTTGCGGTGCAAGAGCACGGCACCTTTGGACACGCCCGTGGTGCCGCCGGTGTACTGAAGAACAGCAATGTCGTCGCTTGTGACCACTGGTTTGACAAATGTGGCTCGCTCTCCGAGGCTCAAGGCTTGATTGAATTTGATGGCACCTGGCAGCTCAAAGTCTGGCACCAAGCTTTTCACATTGCGGACCACAAAGTTCACCACAGCCCCTTTGGGCATGCTGAGCATGTCGCCCATGGCACACAGCACCACGTGATTGATTTGAGTTTCTGCGAGGCACTTTTGCAGCGTGACTGCAAAGTTTTCAATGATCACGATGGCCTTGGCACCAGAGTCCTTGAGTTGGTACTCAAGTTCGCGCGGGGTGTACAAGGGGTTCACATTGACCACCACCAAGCCGGCACGCAAAATGGCCGCTACCGCTACAGGATACTGCGGCACGTTGGGCATCATAATGGCAACGCGGTCGCCTTTTTCTAAGCCCAAGGATTGGAAATAGGCGGCCAGCGCTTGGCTTTTAACATCAGTCTGCGCGTAGCTGATGTCTTGCCCCATGAAACTGTAAGCAGTTCGGTTGGCGTATTTGGCAAAGCTGTCAGCCATCAAGCCAAGCAAAGACTCATACTGAGTAGCGTCTATGTCAGCCGGGACACCCTCAGGGTAACTGTCCAACCAAACGCGTTCTTCAATCATGACTCGTATCCTTAAGAATGAGGGCGCCAACTTGCGGTTCAGGTTTCAGGGCTGTGTACTGACTTTTTCGCCCGCAGCAACTTGGTCCAAGCGAGCCTCCTCTGCAAGAACTTTGGCCACATAGCCCGTGTCACTTTGCAAGGCGTCGCCCCCTAAGTAGAAAAGCAGGCCATCCTCTACCACCCCGCCCTTCATGCGAATGTATTCTTGAAGTACCTGGGTGCCAACACGCATGTTGGTGAGCGGGTCAAATGCAGCCAATTTGCCACCATATTTGTCATATTTCTTGATATGAATCTCTGTCATGACCTGCATCAAACCCTGCGCCCCCGCTTGGCTTTGAATGTAAGGATGAAAGCTCGATTCGATGGCCATCACGGCCAAAAGCATATGCGGCTTGATCTTGGTGGACTCCGAAAGCACATAAGCCTCGGCCACGAGGGCCGCAATGGGCTCTGGCGCAACTCGGTACTTGCTGGCCAGCCAAGCCGCCACAGCCGCTTGCTTGCGCGGAATGTCTTTCAAGTCGGTGGCGGTAGCCCGTTCAGCGGTGTTTTGCGGTTCCCACCACAAACTAAATTGGCGCGAGCGAAGCAGTTCATAAACCGTCGACTCTGTTTGCGCCAAGATATCTGGCCGAAACAGGGCAACGCTGATGCCCATCACGACCACCAGCCCCAGCATCGCCAAGCCGCTGTGCGTCAGTGTGAGCACGCCTTTGCCAACATCTTGCAAAAAGATGCTGACGGCCGCTCTCACTTTGGCGAAGTTGGAAAGGTTTGAATTGACTGGCATGTGGTGCAAGTATAGGTATTTAGATCAGGGGATAATTGGCGCCATGAAGCATCACCGAATTGTTGTGGGTTTGTCTGGCGGCGTCGACTCCGCAGTCACCGCTCACTTATTGAAAAAGCAAGGCCATGAGGTGGTCGGTATTTTCATGAAGAATTGGGAAGACGATGACGACAGCGAGTTTTGTTCTTCCAACATTGACTTTGTCGATGCGGCCGCCGTGGCCGATGTCGTGGGCATTGAGATTGAGCACGTCAACTTTGCAGCCGATTACAAAGACCGCGTGTTTGCAGAGTTTCTGCGTGAGTACCAAGCAGGGCGCACGCCCAATCCCGACATTCTGTGCAACGCCGAAATCAAGTTCAAATCTTTTTTAGACCATGCGCTGCACGTGGGTGCCGAAAAAATTGCCACCGGCCATTACGCGCGCGTTCGTTTGAATGAAACAACGGGTCTGCACGAGTTGCTAAAAGGTTTGGACAACAGCAAAGACCAAAGTTATTTTTTGCACCGCTTGAACCAGGCGCAACTTTCGAAAACTTTGTTTCCAGTCGGTGAGTTGCTCAAAACGCAGGTCCGCCAAATTGCAGAAGAAATCGGATTGCCCAATGCCAAGAAAAAAGACTCTACGGGTATTTGCTTTATTGGAGAGCGGCCTTTCAGAGATTTTTTGAACCGTTACATTTCCAAAGAACCTGGTCCCATCAAAGACCCAACAGGCCGAACCATTGGCAAGCATGTGGGCTTGAGCTTTTACACCTTGGGCCAACGCCAAGGCCTGGGTATTGGCGGCATCAAAGCCAAAGGTGCGCAACGTGGTGGTGGTGAACACACCCCTTGGTTTGTGGCCCGCAAGGACATGGCTCAAAACATTTTGTGGGTGGTGCAAGGCCATGATCACCCTTGGTTGTTGTCACCTCAACTTGAGGCTGCCGATGCCAGTTGGTGTTCGGGCAGCGAACCTGCGGCCGGTCTGTACGCTGCCAAAACACGCTATCGACAAGCTGATTCCCAATGCACATTGACATCGCCCAATGCGGCTGAATTTGCTTTGTCGTTTGACGAAAGCCAATGGGCTGTCACGCCGGGTCAAAGTGCCGTTTTGTATGACGGCGAAGTGTGTTTAGGCGGTGGCGTGATCAACTCGGCCGTCACTTTGACTTGATCTTAGTCAGAGCCCAAAGTCAACTTGCTGGGCTGTCTCTTTTCGACGGCAAATCTAAGCAAGGCTGCAGTTCTGAAAATACCGTGTGCAAATTTGCCATAGGGCAAAGTTAAGAACAAGGCCATCACCATGCCCAAATGCACGGCCAACAACACGGGCATGGCTGCGGTGTTTTTGGACAGCATCAAGGCCAGGCCCGTCACACTGATAAAGAACAACAAGGCAATGAACCCTCGGTCCATCGGTCTTTGTTGAGCATCGCCATGCTGAGGGTCACGCGCCAAATTCAAGCGCCACAAACCCAAGGTACCCACCGTCAATGCAATACCACCCACGGTGCCCAATATTTTGGGCAAGCTGAAGAAGTCATAGGGCGCAGGCCAATCAAAAGCATAGTGATACACCGTGGCAACGCTGGTGGCTGCAAAGCACAACATAAAACCATAGAACGTGAGGTGGTGCATGCGTTTGCGCGCCAGCGTGAATGCGTCGTCTTCGTTGTTGCAACCATCGCCATGGCCACCGCCCAAGTATTTCAAACGCAGGGCATCGTGCGCAGCTTCCGCCGCTGCGGGAGAGCTCAAAGGCGCACCGCTGGTGGCTGGCGTCACTTCGCGCCAAAACTTCGTCACACCCAAAGCCAGAGCCAGCACAGACCACAAGAAAATAGGTGCAAACATGCTCACCATGAGGTTGTGAGGGAAGATGGCATAAAAACCATTTTCAACAGGGCCACCCCACAGCGTGCCATTGCTTTGAATGGCCAAGATCAAAAACAAACTCAAGCTGAAAGCCAAGGCCATTGACACGGTCAGGCCATTGCTTTTGTAGAGCCCACCCAAAGCTTTGGGCCATGCGTAATCTGCGTAAGTTTGTCCACGTACCGTGGCCATCGACTTAGGCACATTGATGGCAAATTCGTGCGGGGGCGCATACTGGCATGCATGCAAACACGCACCGCAGTTGTGGCACAAGTTGGCCAAGTAATGAATGTCTGCTTTGCCAAATTCCAAACGGCGTGTCATGGCGGGAAACACCGCGCAGAAGCCTTCGCAGTAACGGCAGCCGTTGCAAATTTGAAGTTGGCGGGCCACTTCTTTTTCAGCGCTGGTTAAAAGTATTTCACCGCGCGCCAATGCCTGCGCTTCTTGAGTCAATTGTTGGAGTGTTTGCATGGTGTTTGATTCAAGCGACTGCGCGCGTGTCTTGGTCGGCTGTGCCCTGCATCACCTGTGTTGCCAAACGGGGTACCGATTCAGGAATACCCAAAGCAGCTCTTGCTGCTTGCTGGCCGGAGATGCGGCCAAAAGCCGTGCCGATGGTCATGCCAACACCTGCGGTGTAGCCTTTGCCCAAAACATTGCCCGCCATCATCTCGCCAGCCACAAACAAGTTGGGACTTGGCTGATGGTTGAAACGGACCGCCGTGGTGTCATCGGTTTTCAAACCGAGGTAAGTGAAGGTGATGCCGGGCTTCACGGGATAAGCATAGAAAGGAGCTGTATCAAGCGGCAGCGCCCAATGGGTTTTGGCTGGCGTCACGCCTTCAGTATGGCAATCGTCCAAGACGGTGTGATCGAAATGTCCTGGAACGCAAGCTTGGTTGTAAGCGTTCAGGGTGGCCATGAAGGTGTCTGCATTCAAGCCAAGTTTCTGCGCCAACTCTGGCAGCGATTGAGCGACGGTACCTTCAAATACGGGCGGCATAAAACGACCCACCGCTTTGGCATCGGTAATGGAATAGCCAATTTGACCAGGCTGCTGAGCCACCAAGCGACCCCAAATGGCGTAGCGCTTGGGCCAGAAATCTTCGCCTTCGTCGTAAAAACGCTCAGCGTTTTTGTTCACCACCACGCCCAAAGACACACAGTCGATGCGGGTGCAAATGCCGCCGTCGTACAAAGGCGCGCGTGCATCGATGGCCACCATGTGGGCTTGTGTGGGGTCGCCAATTTGATCGGCGCCCAAGTCCAGCAAGTGCTTAAGCAAGGTGCCTTGATTGAATTTGGTGCCGCGAATTAAAAAGTTGTCAGCCGGAAATTCTCCAAGCGCATTTTGGCCCCAAGCCTCACGCAACCAAGCCAAGTTGGATTCAAAACCGCCGGCAGCCATCACGCACGTTTTGGCGGTGACGCGCTCTGTTCGGAGCAACTCGCCTGTGGGCGTTTTGTGGTTCACGATGGCCGCTTTAAAAACGCCATTTTCAATGTCGAGTTCATTCACTTCTGCGTTGTAGTGAATTTGAATGCCCAGCTTTTCTGCACTCCGGTAATAAGCATTGATCAACGCTTTGCCGCCGCCCATGAAGAACGCATTGGTTCGAGCGGTATGCAATGCACCTGACAAGGAAGGCTGGAAGCGCACGCCATGCTTGACCATCCAAGGCCTGCAGTGGTGCGAGTGCCGAATGGCCAAACGCGCCATGTGCTCATCGGTCAGGCCGCCTGTGACTTTCAACAAATCTTGCCAAAACTCTTCTTCGGAGTAAGCCTCGATCAACACATCTTGCGGTGCATCGTGCATGCAGCGCAAGTTGCGGGTGTGCATGGAATTACCACCACGCCATTCACGGGGTGCTGACTCAAGCACCATGACACTGGCACCTGCTTCGCGGGCCATGAGTGCAGCACTCAAGGCCGCGTTGCCGCCACCAATGATCAATACATCCAAACTCATTCAAGGCACCCCAAAATTAGAACTGATAGCGACGCAAACCGCCGTCCACCGGAATCACAGCGCCAGTGATGTAACTGGCCAAAGGAGACGACAAGAACGTCACCAAATTGGCCATGTCTTCTGGCTCGCCATACCGGCCCATGGGGATTTCGTTTTCGCACTGCCACTGACGGTATTCAGGGGTGTAGTTGCGAAAAATTTGTTCAGAGTGAATACGGCCAGGCGGAATACAGTTCACGGTAATGCCGTGAGGACCCACCATGCGTGACAAGCCTTTGGCCCAACTGTGAATACCGGCCTTGGCACAAAAAGCACCGTTCACATGATCGGGTTCGCTTTTGCCAGTGATGTTGATGATGCGGCCCCACTTGCGGGCAATCATTTGGTCCACCAAGGCATCGGCCACTTGGCGGGGACGATGGAAATTCAAGGTGATGGCTTCTTGCCAAGCTTCTTCACTCACATGCAAATCTTTGAAGCTGCGAGAGCCTCCTGCGTTGTTGACCAAGATGTCAACATGGCCCAAGCCTTGGATGGCGGCGGCCGTGAGTTTGGCGGCGGCGTCTTCTGGGTACAGGTCTGATTCGATGATGACAGGGCGATGCCCGCCTGCCGCAACAATTTCATCGGCCACTTCTTGCAACTTGTCGGCGCGGCGTGCTGAGATAGCCAACTTCACGCCTTCTGCGGCCAAAGCTTTGGCAATGCCGCGGCCAATGCCGACGCTGGCACCCGTCACAAGCGCTGTTTTGTCTTTGAGTTGCAAGTCCATGATGTCCCTTTTTCGATGAATGTTATTGTGCTGCTTGTTACTTTAACTGCCATCAAGGGCCATTGATCAGCCCCAGAAGGATTGGGGTATCAATAAAAGTGATACCCCTCACACAAAACCTCAATTAGGACGTGACGCGCGCGCCGGTCCAAACCCCTTGGGAGACAAGTTGCTGAGCGCAGTCTTTCAAAACCACGCGCGCTGCCAAAGCAACGGGCGACAATTCATCCTCGGACAAACTGCAAAGCACATTGACGCGCTGGACATTGGCTGTCGAAATGCGTGCCATGTGGAACCTTTGCCTGGCATCAGGAAATCTGGCCACAGCGGCCCAAGGTTGCAGAGTGGCGCCTAAGCCTGCATCGACAGCATCCATCAGCAAGGCCAATGAGTCAATTTCCAAGACCACATTGGGAACCAGTTTGATCCTTGCGAAGGCGGCATCGAGCGTACTTCTGAGGCCATGCGGTCCCGTTGGCAAAATGAGCGCCTCATGCGTCAACTGGCTCAATTTGAGGGTGTTGGGCATTTTTGAGCGGGTGTTCTTTTTGGCGCTGATGAAGAACAAATCTTCTTCTAAAAGCGGCATGACGCTCCAGCGTCGCGCTGTTTTCAAATCAGGGCTGGGCAACAGATGGGAGTCAAACAAAACCGCTAAATCTAGCTGGCGCGCATTCAACATGCTTGTCAGGTGGCCAGACAAACTTTCCACCATGTGCAGACGAACATCAGGATATCGGTCTCTCAGGGCACGCATCAAAGGCATGCCCAACACCGCGGCCGTGGTGGGTGCCATGCCCACACTGACGGTGCCAGACAAGCGCGATTCTTGGGCAGCGCGAACGGCTTGTTCAGCATGCCTTAGCGTGAGTTGAGCTTCGCGGAAAAAGGCGACGCCCGCTTCGGTCGGTGCAACGCCCTGAGGCGAGCGCTGAAGGAGCCGCGTAGACAGCTCGCTTTCAAGCTTGGTGATTTGTTGACTGAGAGCAGACTGAACCACATTCAAGTCAAGCGCGGCTCGGCTGATGCTGCCGACTTCGACCACTTTAACGAACGCACGCAACTGCCGAAGTTCCATGGTTCGTTCTAGCCCCGCAACACATGCAACAGATCAATGGGTGCCATGGCAGCTTTGTGCCTATGAACAACTGATAACGGCTTAAAACGGAATGTCGTCATCCATGTCGTCGAAACCACTGGCAGGCTTGGCGACAGGTTTGCTAGCTGGCGCGCTAGCGGCGGCTGGGCGGGCTGCTGCTGGTCGGCGCGCAGGTGCACCCCCCTCTTCATCGCCACCGCTGGGAGCGCCCATACCTTCACGTGCGCCAAGCAATTGCATTTCAGTGGCAATGATGTCGACCGTGTTTTTCTCTACACCCGCTTGGTCGGTGTACTTGCCGTATTTCAGGCGCCCTTCAATGTAAATGGGGCGGCCTTTTTTGACATATTCACCGGCAATTTCAGCCAATCGGTCATAGAAGGTGACGCGGTGCCACTGAGTATCCTCAACGGTTTCACCAGACGTGCGGTCTTTGCGACGGCTGGTGGTGGCGATGCTGATGTTGGCCACGGCTTGGCCCGAAGGCAGGTAGCGAATTTCGGGGTCACGGCCGCAGTTGCCGATGAGAATGACTTTGTTGACGGATGCCATGTTTGTTTCCTTGAAATCTCTTGCGATGAACAGGTGCAATTATGCTTGTTAGCGGGCCGGTGCCTCAATGGGTTCCATGAACCATGCAACCAAAAGCCAGACCAGCGTGGCCAAGCCACACACCGCAAATAAAACCTGCGCGCCCCCTGATTTCATGAGGGCGCCGCCTGCTGCACCCCCCACAAAAAAGCCCAGCGACTGCAAGGTATTGTAAAAACCCATGGCCATCCCGCGGGCATGCGGCGGGGCACCGCGCGAGGCAATGCTAGGCTGACAGGCTTCCAAAATGTTGGAAGCAGAAAAGAAGACGCACAAAATGCCAGCAATACACCATAGATTGGGCGTACCGCCAGCTACCAAGCCCAAGCTGAACATGACCAGCGCAATGACCAAAGCCGACGTCAAGAACACCGCCCGCAGATAACCTTTTCGCTCAAGCGGGAAAAGCGTTTTGCCCATGACCATAAAGCCAAACAGCACGGCGGGCAGATAAATCCACCAATGATGCTCCTTGGGCAAACCTGCATCCACCATCATTTGCGGCACGGCCACCCACATGGCCAAAAGCACGCCATGCAACACAAAAACCCCCAAGTTATTGCGCAAAGAGGGGATGTGCGTCAGTACTTCCTTCAAGCTGCCTTTGGGCACGACTGTCCTCATGGCAGGCTCGGGAGGCACACCCCAAATGACCACAGCCACACCGCCAAAAGCCAACAGGCCTGTTAGAACGAACAAGCCCGTCAAACCCGCGATGGTATTGAGCGCAGGCGCCAAAACCAAGGAAAGAGCGAACATCAGGCCAATGCTGGCCCCAATCAAGGCCATGGCCTTGGTTCTGACAATGTCGCGCGTTTGATCGGCTAACAATGCCGTGACCACCGCCGAGACAGCACCCGCCCCTTGCAAAGCTCGGCCCATGAGCAAGCCAAACAAGCTGTCAGCGGCCGCAGCCCAAAAACTGCCCGCAGCAAGGATGAACAAGCCAAACACAATGACTTTTTTGCGGCCAAGTTTGTCTGAAGCCGCCCCAAACGCTAACTGCAGAGCCCCTTGTGTCAGGCCGTAAATGCCCATGGCCAGTCCCACGAGGGCTGGATCGTCACCCCCCGGGTAATGCGCTGCCTCAATGGCAAATACAGGCAACACCAAAAACAAGCCCAACATGCGCAAGCCATAAATGGCCGCCAGAGAAATGCTGGAGCGCTTCTCCAACGAAGTCATGAGCGAAGCATTCAAAGCCATTGCGGGCTCGGATGGCGAAATTGGGGCGGGGGTGGGTGATGCGTTCATGTCGTTCAGCTTGAGTCCTGATTGTCTCTGATTCCGGAGGGGTTGAGCAGACAGCTTATGGCGGCTTCCTCATACTGGGGTACCAGAAATCGTTCAGCCGCCATAAGCTGTCTGCTCAACTTCGCAATTGGGAAACTCTTCATGACGAAATCTATTGCTGTTCAGATGGAACCTGCCAACAAACTTTCATTTTTAACGTTAATATTCATCCGTTCAGATTTTTAGCAACCTCATTGGAAATTTTATGAAACAAACCAATCGTCGCGTATTCATGATGCAAGTAGCTTTAGGTAGCACTGCATTGGCAGCACAGCAAGCCATGGCCCAAGCCATGGTCAACGAAAAAGACCCTCAGGCTGCTGCTTTGGGTTATGCCGCTGACACCACCAAAGTTGACGCGAAGAAATTCCCTAAGCACGCTGCTGCGCAAAAATGCAACAACTGCGCTTTGTACCAAGGCAAGGCCACTGACCCTGCTGGCGGTTGCCCCTTGTTTGCGGGCAAACAAGTTCACGGCAATGGCTGGTGCTCTGCCTACGCCAAGAAGGGCTAATGCTCTATCAGCTTGAGCATTCTCAATGCTCAAGCTGAATTTCTCCAAGCGCCCCTTCAAGGCCTCAAAAACATTTGTTTGACAGCCTCGCGGGCCTTGACTCTGAGCGGCTCTTCTGTGTGATTTAACTCACGCAGGGGGCCGTTCAACATTTTCTTCATCATGCCCACCGAAAGCGACTCTAGAACGCTTTCAATGCTCTGGCCTTTGTCGAGCAACTTGCGCGCGCGCAGCACTTCGGCCTGCCGCCAAGCATCAGCTTGGTAATTCAATTCTTGAATCAAGGGCACGTCTCTGCGCTGAGACAGCCAAGTCATGAATTTTTCCACGCCTTCGTCGATGATCACCTCTGCATCGACCACGGCAGCTTGTCTGTGGACTTGGCCGCTGTTGATCACTTCGGTCAGATCGTCCACGGTGTACAGGTACACATCGCGAAGGTCTTTGACCTCGGGCTCGATGTCACGCGGCACCGCCAAATCAACCATGAAGATGGGTTTGTTTTTTCTGGTGCGCAAAGCACTTTTAACGGCGCCAAGTCCAATCAAAGGCAAGGTGCTGGCAGTGCAACTGATCACAATGTCAAACTCGTGCAAGCGCTTGGGCAGATCTGCCAAGGAGATGCTTCTACCACCGTGAACTTGCGCCAGCAGGTCGGCTCTTTCAGCCGATCGGTTGGCAATCGTGATTGATTTCGGCGACTTGGCTGCAAAGTGCGCCACGCACAACTCAATCATTTCACCGGCGCCCACAAACAAAACATTGGTTTCTTTGATGTTTTCAAAAATACGGCCAGCCAAACGCACCGCGGCCGCGGCCATGCTGATGGAGTGCGCACCAATTTCCGTGGTGCTTCTGACTTCCTTGGCCACTGCAAAGGAGCGCTGAAACAGTTGGTTGAGCGTGGTGCCCAAAGCACCAGAGTCGCTGGCCGTCCGCACGGCTTCTTTGAGTTGTCCCAAAATTTGCGACTCGCCCAAGACCATCGAGTCGAGGCCGCTGGCAACTCGAAACGCATGCCGCGCAGATGCATCGCCTTCAAATCGGTAGGTGTGCCTCGCCAATACATCGACTTGTGTTTTGCCGGTATCTGCCAACCAACTCAGTGTTTGGGGTATTTGAACCTCATCACCTGCACAGTAAATTTCTGTTCGATTGCAAGTGGACAAAATCGCCACTTCTTTGTGTGTTGTAAAACTTTGGCGCAAACCTTTCAACGACTGATCCAAGCGCTCAGAGGCAAACGCAAAACGCTCGCGCAAATCAATCGGCGCAGTTTTGTGGTTCAGCCCTAAGGTCCAAACAGCCATCAGCCCACCACCCTCAAGAAAGGTGCGGCCTTCACATCGGGCCAGCAGTCTTCAATGCGTTTTTGAATGCCGGGCGCAGTCAGGCCATAGTGCTGCATCAGTTTTTGCGGGTCGCCATGCTCGGTGAATTCGTCTTCAAAGCCCACCACCAACACTGGCATTGCAATGCCCATGTCTTGCAAAGCTTCCAGCACAGCCGCGCCTGCACCGCCTTTGCGAGTCGCATCTTCAAGCGTGACCAGGCGATCATGCGAAAGCGCAACTTGCTTCAAAGTTTCAACATCCAAGGGCTTGGCCCAACGCATGTTGACCACCGTGGCATTCATGCCTTCAGCCACTTTGAGAGCTTCGTACAAAAGAGGACCAAATGCGAGCAGCGCAACGCCTTGGCCTTGGCGCCTGATTTCGGCTTTTCCAAATGGCAAGGTCTGTAAGTCAGTTGCCGCTTTGGCACCCACACCGGCACCCCTTGGGTAACGAACTGTGACAGCATGATCTTGCGCATAAGCCGTGCTGAGCAACTGCCGACACTCTGCCTCGTCGGCAGGGCATGCAACACTCATGTTGGGAATGCAACGAGTGAACGCAATGTCGTACATGCCTGCGTGAGTAGGGCCATCGGCGCCCACCAAACCGGCACGATCGAGTGCAAACACCACAGGCAAGTTTTGCAAGGCCACATCGTGAATCAGCTGGTCGTAGGCTCGTTGCAAGAAAGTGGAATAGATGGCCACCACGGGCTTCAAGCCCTCGCAGGCCATGCCGGCGGCAAAGGTCACCGCATGTTGTTCTG
>Ga0315907_10000538_pt1 | contig 54537 bp, 51 predicted proteins | sample LakEriMetagenome_3_FD_203525 | JGI IMG/M metagenome (GOLD analysis project Ga0315907, IMG submission 203525) | Freshwater fungal communities from buoy surface, Lake Erie, Ohio, United States - Buoy 12 MA123 | ecosystem: Environmental > Aquatic > Freshwater > Lake > Lake biofilm | place: USA... | reverse complement strand
CGGCCGAAGCTGAGGAAAACTACTATCGGCAACTCGCCAATAGTCAAGAGACAATCGTCTCAACTTAGACCAACTGGCCTCCACGATACCCGGGGCGATTCACACGTGGGTGATGGGGTCACCCACGTCGCCATGGAAACATGGCTTCGCCATCGCTGACATATTGCCCATGATCTGAGGTGAAAAACGCCCAAGCAATTGGGCGCTGCTCCCGTACCGCTTGTACCAATAGGTGTAAGTATGGATTGTTGTACCACATGGTGCTGACGCTGTTGGGGCTGGGCTCGGGCAAGAACGGTTTGAGGTCTCACTGTACCGGCGGCCCAATACAGCGCCACCAGTTGCACCACCAAGATCAAGCCAAAATTCACCATGAATCGCTAGCCATGTACGTTTTCCAGCGCCCAGGCGAGATGTCGCACCAGCAGCAAATCCAGCAGGCTCAAAGCCAAGCCCGATCGAGCGCAAGTGATCGATTGGAGATTCATGCGTATCGCTTGCTGCGCAGGTTGTTCTTCATTTCCTTGAGCAAGGGCTGCAGCTTGGTGCCACCGATGCGCAGGGCCAAACAGGTGGCGACCACGTCGATCACCATCAGGTGCATCAAGCGTGAGGTCATGGGGCTGTATTTGTCGTAGCCCTCGGGGTGGTCGGCGGCCAAATGGATGTGACCCACTTGAGCCAAGGGTGAGCCGCTGGCGGTGATGGTGATGACGGTGGCCCCGTGTTTGCGGGCGATGTCGGCTGCGTCCATGAGGTCGCGCGTGCGCCCAGAGTTGGAGACGATCACCAAGCAGTCACCGGGGCCCAGCAAGGACGCGCTCATGACCTGCATGTGGCCGTCGCTGTAGGCGATGGCGTTGATGCCCAGACGGAAAAACTTGTGTTGCGCGTCTTGCGCCACGATGCCCGAGTTGCCAGCACCAAAAAACTCAATGCGTCCGCGGTTTTCGTAGGTGCTGACCAAAGCGCCCACGGCTTTTTCGATGGCGTGGGTGGAGGCGTCGTTGCGGTAGCGCAAGAAGGCAGCGACCGTGTTGTCGATCACCTTGACCAAGACGTCCCCCACTTTGTCGTCCACGTCCACGCTGCGGTGGATGAAGGGCACGCCTTCGCTGACGGTGCCGGCGAGTTTGAGCTTGAAGTCCGACAGGCCGTCGTAGCCCATGCTGCGGCAAAAGCGCACCACCGTCGGCTTGCTCACGTGGGCTCGGTCGGCCAATTCGGACACGGGCAGTGAGGCGAACGCACGGGGGTCGAGCAACACCAACTTGGCCACCCGCTGTTCGGCGGGCGCCAATGAAGAGATGGACGCGGTGATGCGGTCGAGCATGGGGAGGTCCTTGAAGCGAGGAAACAAACTGTAACATTATTACATCGGATAATGAGGGCCATGAACCAACTCGACGCACTCAAACCCCTGACCACCGTGGTGGCCGACACCGGCGACTTTTTGCAGCTCGCCCAGTTCCGTCCCCAAGACGCGACCACCAACCCATCGCTGATTTTGAAGGCGGTGCAAAAACCCGATTACGCGCCACTCTTACAACAAACCATGGCGAAGCATGGCAAGGCCGATTTGGCTCTGGCCATGGACCACTTGTTGGTGCGCTTTGGCTGCGAAATCTTGAAACATGTGCCTGGGCGCGTGTCCACCGAAGTGGACGCCCGTTTGAGCTTTGACACCGTCGCCACCCTGATGCGGGCGCGCCGCATCATGGCCTTGTACGCCGAGCAGGGCATTGGCCGCGAGCGCGTGCTGATCAAAATCGCGGCCACTTGGGAAGGCATTCAAGCCGCTGGCGAGTTGGAGCGCGAAGGCATCCACACCAACCTGACCCTGTTGTTCTCGTTTGCCCAAGCCGTGGCTTGTGGCCAAGCCCAGGTGCAGCTCATTTCGCCTTTTGTGGGCCGCATTTACGACTGGTACAAAAAACAAGCCGGTACCAGCTGGGACGAGGCCGCCATGGCCGGCCCCAACGACCCGGGTGTGCAGTCGGTGCGCCGCATTTTCAACTTCTACAAAAAACACGGCATCGCCACCGAAGTCATGGGCGCGAGCTTTCGCAACGTGGGTCAAATCACCGCCTTGGCGGGCTGCGATTTGTTGACCATCAGCCCCGAACTCTTGGCCCAACTCGCGGCCACCCAAGCCCCGCTGGGCTTGGCCTTGGATGCGCAAGCCGCGCGCGGCATGAAAATCCCCACCGTGGCTTATAACGAAGCTGAATTCCGCTACGCCATGAACGAAGATGCCATGGCCACCGAAAAACTGGCCGAAGGCATCCGCGCGTTTGCGGCGGACACCTTCAAGCTTGAAGCTTTGATGCAGGCCTGAAAAGGCCTTAGAACATCGCTCTGATGCGTTTGTAAAGGGGCTTGCCCACCAAGAGCAGCACAGCGATGAACAACAAGCTGGCGGAGATCGGGCGGGTCACAAACGCACTCCAATCGCCTTGGCTGATGATCAAAGCTTGACGCAGGGATTGTTCAGCCATGGGGGCCAAAATCAAGCCCACCAGCACGGGTGCGGCGGGGAAGTCGAAGCGCCGCATGAGGTAGCCGAGCAAGCCAAACACAAACAACAAGCCGACGTTGAAGACCGAGTTGCCCGCGCCGTAGACGCCGATCACCGACACCACGATGATGCCCGCGTAGAGCCAAGGCGGGGGGATTTTCAGCAACTTGACCCACAAGCCCACGAGGGGCAAATTGAGCACCAACAAAATCACGTTGCCGATGTAGAGGCTGGCGATCAAGGTCCACACCAAGCCACCATTGTTGGAGAACAGCTGTGGTCCGGTTTGGATGCCGTAGCCCTCAAAGGCCGACAGGATCACCGCTGCCGTGGCCGAGGTGGGAATGCCCAAGGTCAGCAGGGGCATGAGAACACCCGCGGCCGACGCGTTGTTGGCCGCTTCGGGCCCCGCCACACCTTCAATCGCGCCGTGACCGAATTCCTCGGGGTGCTTGGAGAGTTTTTTCTCGGTGTAATAAGACAACAGGGTGGGCAATTCGGCGCCTCCGGCGGGCATCGCCCCAATCGGAAAGCCAAACAAGGCCCCACGGATCCAAGCTTTCCAAGATCGGCCCCAGTCTTGGGCGCTCATCCACAAGCTGCCCGACATCTTCATCAGTTCGCTGGTTTTGCTGCTGCGGCCTTGCCAAGACAAATACAAGGCTTCGCCCACCGCGAACAGGCCCACCGCCGCGATGGTGATTTCAATACCGTCGAGCAACTGGGCCTGACCGAAGGCAAAGCGCATTTGCCCCGTTTGTAAATCGATGCCCACCATACCCAACAACAAACCCAAAGTCAGCGCCACCAAGCCGCGCAACAGGGAGTTGCCCAGGACTGCAGACACCGCCACCAACGACAGCACCATCAGGCTGAAGTACTCGGCAGGGCCGAATTTGAGCGCCATCTCAACGATGATGGGCGCAAAAAACGTCAAAGCCAAGGTGCCAATGGTGCCGGCCACAAAGCTGCCGATGGCGGCCGTGGCCAAGGCCTGACCGGCGCGGCCACTGCGCGCCATTTTGTTGCCTTCCAGCGCGGTCACCACCGACGACGTTTCGCCAGGGGTGTTGAGCAAAATGGAGGTGGTGGAGCCGCCATAAGCCGCTCCGTAATAAATGCCCGCGAACATCACGAACATGCTGGTCGCGGGCACGTGGTACGTCAGCGGCAACAGCAACGCAATCGTCAATGCCGGGCCCAGTCCGGGCAGCACACCCACCAAGGTGCCCACAAAACACCCGACAAACCCCCACATCAAGGTGGTGGGTTGCAAGGCCGTCGAAAAGCCGCCGAGCAGCGCGTCAAAAGAGGACATACCCCACCTTTAAAAACCGAAGGGCAGCGCTGGACCCAAACCCACACCCAAGAGGATGGCAAACAGCCACCAGAAAAACGCCGAAATCGACACGCAGATGCCCATAGATTTCACACCGAACGGCGCATCGAACGCTTTGGCGATGCACATGCCACACAACGTAGCGGGTATGACAAAACCAATCAGATCCACCAGCGCCATGAACAACACGCCGCCGATGAGCAAAGTCAACATGCGGCGCTGGCTGCCGGGCAAAGGGGTTTGCTCCGGCGCCAGGCTTTCGTCCACTTGACGTCCGCGCCATGCACTGAGGCCATACAACACGCTGAACACCGTCAACGCGCCCACAATGACCGCGGGAACCAGCGTGGGCCCCACAGCCATTTGGATGGCCGATTCTGGAATGACGGTCACTTGCCAGGCCGCAACCCCGCAAATGGCCATCAAGATCAGTGCAACGCGCAGGGGGGTCATGCCAGACCCAGGTCTTTCATTACCACTTCGGTGTCTGCGATGTTGGCGGTGATTTCACGTTTGAAGTCGTCGCCAGCCAAGAAGACGTCGGTCCACTTGCGGGTTTCCAGTTCTTTTTTCCACGCGTCGGACTTGACGATCTGGGTCACCAAGTTCGTCAAAGCGGTCGTCTGAGCTGCGCTCAAACCGGGGCCTGCAAAAACACCGCGCCAGTTGGCCATGTTCACCTTCAGACCCAGTTCGGTCATGGTGGGCACGTCCACGCCTGGGATGCGGCGGCTGCCGGAGGTGGCCAAGGCGATCATCTTGCCTGCCTTGATCTGCTCTTCGAATTCGGAGTAACCAGAAATACCGGCCGTGACCTGACCACCCAAAATGGCGGCGTTGGCAGGGCCACCACCAGCGAATGCGACGTATGCGGCGTCCTTGGGGCTGCGGCCCAAGGCTTGGATCATCATGCCCAAGATCAGGTGGTCGGTACCGCCGGCACTGCCACCGGCCACGGACACGGCTTTGGGGTTGGCCTTGAGGGCATCGGTCAGCTGCTTCCAGGTCTTGATCGAACCGGAGGCGGGGACCACCACCACGCCAGCCTCTTCGGTCAGGCGAGCGATGGGGGTCACGTCCTTCATGGTCACGGGGCTCTTGTTGGCGATGGCCGCGCCGACCATGACCGAACCACCCACCATCAACGCATTGCCTTGGCCCTTGCGCTGGTTCACGAAACGGGGCAGGCCCACCATGCCGCCAGCACCGCCGACGTTTTCAAATTGCATGGCGCCAACCAAGCCGGCGGCAAGGGCTGCACGCTCCAAAGAACGGGCTGTGCCATCCCAACCGCCGCCCGGGGCTGCGGGCACAAACATGTTGATGGCGTCGAACAAGGGTTTGGCTTGTGCCCAAGCGGGCAAAGCCAAGCTGGCGCCGCTCATGGCGCTGAGTTTGATGAAGTCGCGTTTGGTGAATTGCATGGAGGGTCTCCTGTGTCAGAATTTGAAAGTCCAGCCAACCGGCGCTCATCGCCATTGGTGTTGGGATTGTTGGTCAAGGGCTGCTGCATTGGCTGTCAATTGGCTTTCAAAAGATGCTGGTAAATACCCTGAGTCCCCGAGTGCTGTTGGTGGAAGACACCCAAGAGTTGGCCCTTTGGGTCGGTACGGCCTTGCGCCAAGCGGGCATGGACGTGTCCTTTGCCCAAGACGGCTGGCAGGCGCAAGCGCTCTTGAAACCCGAACACGGCTTTGATGTGGTGGTCTTGGACGTGCAGATGCCCGGCCCCGACGGACTGTCCGTGTTGGAGCAGTTGCGCCAAGCGGGCGACGACGTGCCGGTGTTGATGTTGACTGCTCGCGCGGGTGTGCCAGACCGCGTTCAAGGTTTGAATTTGGGCGCAGACGATTACCTGACCAAGCCCTTCGAGCTGGCCGAGTTGGAAGCCCGTTTGGCGGCCTTGTTGCGCCGCCAAGGGCGGCTGCGCTCGGGCCAGTTGGCTTTGGGCGATTTGAGTTTGGATGCTCAAGGCGAAGCGCGCTGGCGCACCGAGCCATTGCCCCTGACCAAACGCGAAACGGCGGCCTTGCGCGAATTGCTCACCTCGGCCAACAAAACCTTGAGCAAAGACCGGCTGCACCGGGCGGTGTTCAGTGATGAGGACGCGGGCCTGGACGCGGTGGAGGTGTTGATCCACCGCTTGCGCAAAAAGCTGGAACAACACACCCAATCCACGGTGTGCATCACCACATTTCGTGGTTTGGGCTACATGCTGACCCTGTCCAAAACATGAAACCCACGGATTGGTCATCGGCCTCCTTGCGCCGACGCTTGTTGGTCTGGTTGCTCTTGCCTTTGATCGTGTTGATCGCGCTCAACGCGTGGTGGACCTATGGGCGCGCGGTGCAAGTGGCCGATGAGGCGCACGACCGGTCTTTGTACCTCGCCACCCGCACCTTGGCCGAAGAGTTGCAATGGATCGATGGTGCTTTGCGCTTGGATGTGCTCAAGGGTGCCGGCTACTTGTTTGAAAACCACACGGGCGCTCGTTTGTTCTACCGCATCGACAGCGACGATGGACGATTCTTGGCGGGCAACCCCGAGGTGCCCTTGCTGATGCCCAAATCGATCCAAGCGGTGAAATTTTTTGCCTTGGTGGATTTTGACGATGGTGTGTACCAGGGCGAGACGGTTCGTGTGGCCCGATTGGTTCACGTGGTCGGCAGCACGAACGCATCACCGCCCGTGGTGCAGATCACTGTCATTGAAACCCGAGAGGTCCGCGACCAGCTCATCACCCAAGTGTTGCGGGAAACCTTGGTGGGACAAGCCTTGGTGCTCTTGGCCGCGGCCGTCTTGGTGGTCGTGGGCGTGCAGCGCGGCATTCGCCCGCTGGAGGCGTTTCGCCGCCGCTTGGCCAACCGAGCCGAAGACGATTTCTCCCCCATCCAGCTGGCCCAAACCCCCAAAGAACTCCAGCCCCTGATCGATACGCTCAACGCCCATGTGGCCCGTCTGGGGCGCTTGATCGGCATTCGCAAGCGATTTTTGGACAACGCCGCGCACCAGATTCGCACGCCCTTGACCATCCTAAAAACCCAAGCCGATTTGCTCCTGCGTGGCCAAAGCGGCGTCGACCAAACCACCCTGATTCAAGCCATTCACCGCACCGCGGGTGATGCGGCCCGTTTGTCCGAGCAGTTGCTGGCCCTGACTCAGGTGGAACACGCGGGCGATATGCAACGCTGGGAACCGGTGGATCTGGTCGCCTTGGCCCAATCGGTGACCGAGGCACGGTTGCTGCAAGCCCATGAGCGCGGCGACGATTTGGGTTTTGAATCGGACATGGCGCGCTGCGAGGTTCAAGGCGTGCCCTTGTTGTTGAGCGAAGCCTTGGGTAACCTGATCGACAACGCCATGGTGCACGGCGGATCTGGGGTACACATCACTGTTAGGGTCGGCGCGAGGTGGTTTGAGGTGGAAGATAATGGCCCCGGCATTGCGATCGAGCACCAAGCCCACGTATTTGAGCGCTTCTACCGAGGGGCTGCCGATCCGTCGATCAAAGGCAATGGTTTGGGCTTGGCCATCGTTCGTGAAATCGCTCTGCAGCACCGAGCCGATTGGCAATTACACAGCCCCATCCAAACGGGGCGGGGCACCCGGATCCGGGTGTCATGGTTGGAGTCAGATCACAGGAGCATGAATTGACGGACGTATTGATCAGCGAAGTCGGCCCACGCGATGGCCTGCAATCCATCAGCACCGCGATGCCCACCGAGGCCAAGTGCCGATGGGTCGACGCGTTGGCCGCTGCCGGCTTGCGCGAAATCGAGGTGGGCTCTTTCGTGTCGCCCAAGCTGCTGCCCCAAATGGCCGACACCGCGCAGGTGGTGCAGCACGCCAGGCGTCACGCGGGTTTGCGCGTCATGGCCTTGGTGCCCAACCTGCAAGGGGCAGTGGCCGCGCTGGCCGCGGGCGTGCACAAAATCACCGTGCCGGTCTCGGCCAGCGAGGCGCATTCCTTGGCCAATGTGCGCAAGACCCATGAGCAGATGCTGGCCGAGTTGCGCGCCGTGGTGCAGCGCGTGCGTGAGCACAACGCGGCACACCCAAGTGCGGCGGTCGGTGTGGAGGTGGGCCTGTCCACGGCGTTTGGCTGCACCTTGCAAGGCGTGGTGCCCGAAGACGGCGTGATCCGTTTGGCCGTGGCGTGCGCCGAGGCCGGGGTGGACGAAGTCGGTTTGTCCGACACCACCGGCATGGCCCACCCGGCGCAGGTGCGGCGTTTGTTTCAACGCTTGTTCGCCGAGCTGGGTGATCGCGCCGGCGCGGCCCACCTGCACAACACGCGGGGTTTGGGGCTGGCCAATGCGCTGGCTGCGCTCGATGTGGGCGTGCGCGCGTTCGACAGCTCACAAGGGGGCTTGGGCGGTTGCCCCTACGCGCCAGGTGCCTCGGGCAATGTGGTGACCGAAGACCTGGTGTTCATGCTGCACGCCATGGGTTGCAATACGGGGGTGGACTTTGAGGGCTTGATGCGCGCACGCGAGGTGCTGCACCAAGCGCTGCCGAACGAGCCGCTGTACGGCATGGTGCCCGAGGCTGGCTTGCCCAAAGGATTTGCATGGACCGATCGATGAAAAAGACATTGCCTTATGAAGGTTTGCGGGTGGTGGAATTCACCCACATGGTCATGGGCCCGACCTGCGGTTTGGTGCTGGCCGATTTGGGCGCCGAGGTCATCAAGGTGGAACCCCCGACGGGCGACAACACACGGCGCTTGCTCGGCTCGGGCGCGGGCTTTTACCCGCTCTTCAACCGCAACAAAAAAAGCCTGGCGCTCGATTTGCACACGCCCGAAGGCCGCGAGGCTGCGCTGCGCCTGATCGCCACGGCCGATGTGGTGAGCGAGAACTTCAAAGACGGCACCATGCGCAAGTTGGGCCTGGACTACGAGACCCTGAGCGCACGCCACCCGCGCCTGATTTACGTCAGCCACAAAGGCTTTTTGCCCGGCCCTTACGACCACCGCACCGCGCTTGACGAGGTGGTGCAAATGATGGGCGGCTTGGCCTACATGACCGGCCGCCCCGGCGACCCTTTGCGAGCGGGCTCCTCGGTCAACGACATCATGGGCGGCTTGTTCGGCGCCATCGGTGTGATGGCCGCGCTGGCCGAGCGCGAGCGCACTGGCTTGGGTCAGCGCGTGCAAAGCTCGCTGTTTGAGAACAATGTGTTCTTGGTGGCGCAGCACATGATGCAGTACGCCATGACGGGCAAGCCCGCCGCACCCATGCCCGCGCGCATTTCGGCTTGGGGCATTTACGACGTGTTCAACGTCCAAGGTGGCGAGCAGATTTTCTTGGCGGTGGTCAGCGACACGCAATGGGGGATTTTTTGCCACGCCTTTGGGTTTGACGATTGGCTGGCCGACGAGCGCCTGCGCAGCAACAACGACCGCGTGCGCGAACGCGACTGGCTCATCCCCGCTTTGCGCGAACGTTTGCAGCACCACACCCGGGCTGAGTTGGCCGACCTGTTCGAAGGCGAAGGCTTGCCGTTTGCGCCCATCACCGCGCCGCACGAGTTGTTGGACGACCCGCACCTCTTGGCCACCGGGGGCTTGGCGCCGATCACCTTGCCCGATGGCGAACGCGCCGGTCAAACCGCGGCCACGGCCCTGCTGCCCTTGAGCATGGGGGGCGAGCGTTTGGGCGTTCGTTATGACCCGCCTCGTTTGGGGCAGGACAGCGTGGAGCTGTTGGTCTCGTTGGGGTATTCGCAGGCCGAGGCCGAGTGTTTGTCGCGGGGTTCATCCGCTCAGGCCTGAATCGTTAGCACCACGAAAAAAACCCCACCGCGTTGCCACGGTGGGGTTCTTGTTTCTAGATCTCTAACTGACTTGCGTCAGCAGAAGATTAGAACGAGTGGATCAAGCGAACGCGCAACTGAGTTGTAGCGTTGGCAGCAGCGTCCAACTCTTGGCTCATGTAGTAAGCAGCCAAAGCGGTGCGCTTGCTGAAAGCGTAAGAACCACCCACTTCGTAACCCGAAGCGTCCAGAGCGTTGTTGTCGTTGTCACGGGTTGCGTAGTTGGCACCCAAAGTGATGGCGCCCATGGGCACTGTCACGCCAAACATCATCTGGGTGTCAGCAACGCCAGCATAGGTTTCTTTAGTCTGGTAGCCAGCACCGATGCGTGCAACGCCGAGGTCGTAGGAGGCCGACACGCGGGTACGGGTGTCAGTCGCAGTTGCGGCTGCGGCATTGCGACCGAAATTAGTCTGGTCCAAACCAACGGAGATAGGGCCTGCGGCGTAAGCCAAACCAAACAAGGTGGCGTCTTGGGTGGCAGCAGCGGCTTGCATGCCACCTGCACCTGGGTTACCGATGCTGTCGATCAGCATGACGGTGGCAGTCACTGCACCGATGGGCAAAGACAAAGAAGCCATGTCCACGTTGGCAGCACCGTCCAGAACCGTGCCAGAATCTTGACCGATGATGCCAGCGCCAGCAGATGCGCGACCGATGATGCCGTTACCAGCTTCAATGGAACCCAAAGTGATGCGGCCAAAGCCACCTTGCAGGTAAACGGTGGCGTCACGGCCGTTGACGTTATCGCTGGCAGCGCCAGAAACTGTTGTGGAGGCAACAACACCTTCAATTACAGGGGTAGTAGTTGTAGTGGCGGTCACAGCGCTATCACGACCGCGCAGTTTCAACGCCAAAGAAGCGCCAGCTTTCATGCCGCCGCCGATGTCTTCAGCACCACTGAACACGACGTCGCCGTCGGTGGTACGGAAACCGCTGGCCTTGACGCCAGTAGCGGATTCGGTGCTGGTGTAAGCAACGGCGTACTTGCCAGAAATGGTGACTTGGGCCATGGCGGCGGAAGAGACTGCGACAGCAGCCAAAGCAATCAGGGTCTTTTTTAGAAGAAATTGGATTATCCTCAGTAATTAAGAGCGTTTCATGCCTTTTGACTGCACAGGTTTCACCCTTTGTCAGTGGTGAACTATTTGTGTGTCATTCACCAGAGGTTACGATCCGACCCACTGGTGAACTGGCATGAGGTTATGAGCGTGCAACGTTTACAAGGATCGCAGCAGGATGCCGCGAATGAACCCATTTGGCCTTTGAGTCGCACGGCCCCCATTGCCCACACGATGGTCCCTGTGCCTGGTTATCCCAGCAAGTTGGTACTTTTCAAAATGGCGGCCAGCCAGTTTTGGCAAGTGCGTTGTTGGGTGCATGGCAAGTCGTACCGTCGGTCGACGCGCAGCACGTCGTTGCATGTTGCGCAAGAGTCGGCCAAGCAGTTGTATGAGAGCTTGTTATCTCAGCCTCGCGAACTTTTGGAGATCGTCCAAACGGTCACCTGGTTGCAAGCGGCAGAGCACCTGTTGGTGCATGAGAAGGCCCGGGTCAATAGAGGTGAGTTTTCACTGGGGTCTTGGCAGGTGCTGCGCAACCGGTTGATCAAGACCTTGAATCCTTTATGGGGTTCAAGGCCCTTGGATCGCTTGGGCACTCGAGACGTGATGGAACTGGTTCACCAATTGAGCCAATACCTCACCCCCACGACCGTGCACCAACACTTGGTGATCGTTCGCAAGGTCTTGTCCTTGGCCAAGCAAATGGAGTGGTTGTCTGTGGTTCCCGAGGTGCCTTCCATCAAAGTGAAAGGGCAATCCCGTGGCGCTTTTAAATTCCACGAATATTGGTGCCTCCTAAGAGAGGCGCGTCGTTTGGTGGGGCAGGAGCACCCAACCAATCAATCCGAATTGCGGCTGCACATGCGTTTGCGTCAAGCCGACACCAACATGCCGGTTGACCTGTCTTGGGCCATCCGTTTGTTGGTCAATGGATTCATGCGGCCCAGCGATCTCAAGTATCTGAAGCATCAGTACGTGCAGGTGGTTTTGTCTGGTGCCAGGTCATATTTGCGTTTGACATTGCCAGAAACCAAGGGACATGGGACACCCATCGTCACCATGTCTGCGGCGGTCCATGCTTACCGCCATATATTGAGCCAACGACAAAACACCTCGTCACCCAGCGACTACCTTTTGTTACCCCACATCATTGACCGTGATCACGCTTTGAAGGTGCTGGGTGTGCATTTCAACTGGGTGCTGCAGAACACGGGACTGAAACGCAGCCCAACCGGCACCATGCGCTCGCTCTACAGCTTGCGCCATTCGGCGATTACATTCCGATTGCTGTACGGATCTGGGGTCGATTTGCTGACCTTGGCGCGCAACGCGCGCACCAGTGTGCAGATGATTGAGCGGCATTACGCCAGCACCTTGCAGGCTGAGCAAAACATTGCGATGTTGCACAGTCGGCGGAGAGGCCAATAAAAAACCCCACAAGGTTTGCACCTGCGGGGTTTTAAGGCTTGAGGGCCGAAGCCCTCAGGCGGGGGGCCGTTACATGCCCATGCCGCCCATACCACCCATGCCGCCCATGTCGGGCATGCCGCCACCGCCAGCACCGGCTTCGTCTTTAGGTGCTTCGGAGACCATGCACTCGGTGGTCAACATCAAGGAGGCAACCGATGCGGCGTTTTGCAACGCGGTGCGGGTCACTTTCGTGGGGTCCAAGATGCCCATTTCGATCATGTCGCCGTAGGTGTCGTTGGCGGCGTTGAAGCCGTAGTTGCCCTTGCCGGCCAAGATGGCGTTGACCACGACCGATGGCTCGCCACCGGCGTTGTACACGATCTCGCGCAGAGGCGCTTCGATGGCTTTCAACACCAGTTTGATACCGGCGTCTTGGTCGGCGTTGTCACCTTTGATGGTGCCAGCGGCTTGACGGGCGCGCAGCAAGGCCACGCCACCACCGGCCACGATGCCTTCTTCCACCGCAGCGCGCGTGGCGTGCAGGGCGTCTTCGACGCGGGCTTTCTTTTCCTTCATCTCGACTTCGGTGGCAGCGCCGACCTTGATCACGGCCACACCGCCTGCCAACTTGGCCACGCGCTCTTGCAGCTTCTCGCGGTCGTAGTCGGACGTGGCTTCCTCGATTTGCACGCGCACTTGTTTGACGCGGGCTTCGATGTCAGCAGCGGCACCAGCGCCGTCGATGATGATGGTGTTTTCTTTGCCCACTTCGATGCGCTTGGCTTGGCCGAGGTCGGCCAAGGTCACTTTTTCGAGGGTCAGGCCAACTTCTTCAGCGATCACTTTGCCGCCGGTCAGGATGGCGATGTCTTCCAACATGGCTTTGCGACGGTCACCAAAGCCAGGGGCTTTGACAGCGACCACTTTCAAGATGCCACGGATGGTGTTGACCACCAAGGTCGCCAAGGCTTCGCCTTCGACGTCTTCGGCAATGATCAACAAAGGACGGCCGGCTTTGGCCACGGCTTCCAAGGTGGGCAGCAGATCGCGGATGTTGCTGATCTTCTTGTCGAACAACAACACGAAGGGGTTGTCCAACAAAGCGGCTTGCTTCTCGGGGTTGTTGATGAAGTAGGGCGACAGGTAGCCGCGATCGAACTGCATGCCTTCAACGACGTCGAGTTCGTTTTGCAGGCTCTTGCCGTCTTCCACGGTGATCACACCTTCTTTGCCCACTTTGTCCATGGCGTTGGCGATGATTTCGCCGATGCTGTGGTCGCTGTTGGCCGAGATCGAACCGACTTGGGCGATTTCTTTACTGGTGGTGGTGGCCTTGGTGGCCTTCTTCAGCTCTTCGATCAAAGCAGTGACAGCTTTGTCGATGCCGCGCTTCAAGTCCATGGGGTTCATGCCAGCGGCCACGTACTTCATGCCTTCGCGCACGATGGCTTGGGCCAACACGGTGGCGGTGGTGGTGCCGTCGCCAGCGTTGTCAGAGGTCTTGGAAGCGACTTCCTTGACCATCTGAGCGCCCATGTTTTGCAGCTTGTCTTTGAGTTCGATTTCCTTGGCCACGGACACACCGTCCTTGGTCACGGTGGGGGCGCCGAACGAGCGCTCGAGCACCACGTTGCGGCCTTTGGGGCCCAGGGTCACTTTGACCGCGTTGGCCAAAATGTTCACGCCTTCAACCATGCGTGCGCGGGCTTCGCCGCCGAAAATTACGTCTTTTGCTGCCATGTGAATAGCTCCTAAATAAATTTAAACGGTTGCCAACCCATGGGGCACTCGCGCGGCGAGCGGCCCCGTCGGGTTGACAGGATTACTTGCCTTCAACGATCGCGAAGAGGTCGTCTTCTTTCATGACCAACAGCTCATCGCCGTTGACCTTGACGGTCTGGCCGCTGTATTTGCCAAACAGGACGCGGTCGCCCACTTTGACGTTCATGGGGGCGATGTCGCCCTTGTCGTTGCGCTTGCCGGGGCCCACAGCCAAGACTTCGCCTTGGTCGGGCTTTTCGGCGGCGTTGTCGGGAATAAAAATGCCCGAAGCGGTTTTGGTTTCGCTTTCAATGCGTTTGACGATCACGCGATCGGCGAGTGGACGAAGGTTCATAGCATCTCCTAGAGGTTGCGTTCAAGAAAAAAGTGACCGACTGGGGGTCGGCCTCGAAGCCGTGTTGTTAGCACTCGACTTGAGCGAGTGCTAATGATAAGGGCGCGGGGGGAGGATTTCAAGCCCTGGGCCAAAAACTTTGCTTTATGCTTCGGGCGACACCAACACGACCGAATTCGATGGCATCTACACCCAAATCCCTGCGGGGACTGATCCCCTTTTTCAAGCCCTACCGCGTCGCCCTGGGCTTTGCTGCCCTGTTTTTGTTCTTGGCGGCGGGCACCACCCTGGCGTTTCCTTGGGTTTTGCGCCAGTTGATCGACCAAGGCTTGGCCAGCGGCGCGACGGCCGACCAGCTGTCGGGCAATTTTTTGCAGCTGTTTGCGGTGGCCGTGGCCTTGGCGGTGTTCTCGGCCGGGCGCTACTACACCGTGAGTTGGCTGGGTGAGCGTGTGACCGCCGATTTGCGCAACGCGGTCTACGGCCATGTGCTCAAGCAAAGCCCGGCTTTTTTTGAAACCACGCAATCCGGTGAGGTGCTCTCGCGCCTGACCAACGACACCACGCTGGTGCAAACCGTCGTGGGCTCTTCGTTCTCCATGGGGCTGCGCAATTTGGTCATGGGTGCGGGTGCGCTGCTCATGCTGGTGTGGACCAACCCCGTGCTCATGCTGCAGGTGGTGGCGGTGCTGGTGGCGGTGATTTTCCCGAGCGTGTATTTGGGTCGACGCGTGCGGCGCTTGTCGCGCACCAACCAAGACCGCGTGGCCGATTCGAGCGCCATCGCCTCCGAGGTGCTCAACGCCATCAGCGTGGTGCAAAGCTACGCTGCCGAAGGCCGCGAGACACAACGTTTCATCGAGTCCACGGTGCGTGCCTTGGGTTCGGCGCTGGGCCGCATCCGTGCCCGCGCGGTGTTGGTGGGCTTCATCATCGTGGCCTCCAGCGCGGTGTTGCTGTGGGGTTTGTACATGGGCACCTTGGCGGTGCGTGCGGGCACCAGCACCGCCGGCCAATTGGGTGAGACGGTGTTCTATGTCATCTTGCTGGCCAGCGCGTTTGCGGTGCTCGGCGAGGTCTACGGCGACTTGCTGCGCGCAGCGGGCGCGACCGAGCGGCTCATGGAATTGCTGCACACGCAGTCCAACCTCAAGATCGCGGACCACCCCCAAGCGGCCGCATGGCCGCAAGGCGGCTCGTCGGTGCAGCTGGAGTCGGTGAAGTTCCATTACCCGTCGCGTCCCCATACTTGGGCGCTCGATGAGCTCAGTGGCCACATCCGCCCTGGTCAGACCGTGGCCGTGGTGGGCCCCAGCGGCGCGGGCAAAACCACGCTGTTCGATGTGTTGATGCGCTTTCACGACCCGCAGTCGGGCCGCATCGTGCTCGACGGTGTGCCGATCGATCAGATGGACCTGCATGCCCTGCGCGAGCGCATGGCCATCGTGCCGCAAGAGCCCGTGATTTTTTCGGGCACGGTGATCGAGAACATCCGCTACGGCAGACCCAACGCCAGCCTGGCCGACGTTCACGCCGCCGCTGAAGCCGCCCACGCGCAAGCCTTCATCCAAGAACTGCCCGAAGGCTTCGATACCTACTTGGGCGACCGGGGCGTGCGTTTGTCGGGCGGTCAGCGCCAGCGCATCGCCATCGCACGTGCCATCTTGAAAAACCCGCCGCTCTTGCTGCTCGATGAGGCCACCAGCGCGCTCGACGCGCAAAGCGAAAAAATGGTTCAAGCCGCACTTGACAAAGCCATGGTCGGTCGCACCACGCTGGTGATTGCCCACCGCCTGGCCACGGTGCAGCGCGCCGACGTGATCTGGGTGATGGACCGCGGCCGCTTGGTGGAGCAGGGCACCCACGCCGAACTGCTGGCCAAAGGCGGTTTGTACGCCAGCTTGGCGGCCTTGCAGTTCAACGCCGCTCACTGAGCGGCAGTTTCAGGGGCCGTCGGCCTCTGGCCCTCCCTCTTGGCGGGCCTTGGCGGCTTGTTCGGTTTCCCGCGCCCGTTGTTGGCGTGTCTGTTCTTGCGCCTTGCGCACGTCGCGCATTTGCCAAAAAGCAAACACGAACACCAGACCAAAAATACCCAGCTCCAACCAGATTCCCATGGCTTGACCTCTCGTGCGTGTGTCAATAAAGGTTGACAGTATCAATTATCAGACTATATTGACACCCATGCCTGTCAGCCCGTGTTGACAGGCCTTCCCTTTCGGAGGTCCCATGAGTCTGTTGACACGCACCGAACAAGCTTTGAGCGCCCACTTTGACCAAGCGGCCGGCGTGGGTGCGCCATCTCGTCTGGTGGCGGCCATGCGGCACGCGGTGTTCTCAGGTGGGGCGCGCATCCGACCGCAGTTGTGCATGGCCGTGGCCACGGCTTGTGGGGACGACCGGCCTGAACTGACCAATGCCGCTGCGGTGGCGTTGGAGTTCATGCACTGTGCCTCGTTGGTGCACGACGACATGCCCGCCTTTGACAACGCCGACACCCGCCGTGGCCAGCCGACCGTGCACAAGGCCTTCAGCGAACCGCTGGCCTTGTTGGCCGGCGATGGCCTCATCGTCATGGCCTACCGCGTGCTGCTGGAAGCCGGTGCGGCGCACCCCGAACGTTTGATTCGCTTGATGGACAACATGACCACCGGCGTGGGTTTGCCCAACGGCATCGTGGCAGGCCAAGCTTGGGAGTGTGAAAGCAGCGCCAATTTAAGCCAATACCAGCGCGCCAAAACCGGTGCTTTGTTCGTCTCTGCTACCTGCGCAGGCGCGCTGAGTTGTGGGCACGAGCCCGAGCCGTGGGCGCCCTTGGGCAGCCACTTGGGTGAGGCCTACCAAGTGGCCGACGACATCCGCGACGTCATCGCCGACGCTGCCAGTCTGGGCAAGCCGGTGGGTCAAGACGTCTTGCTCGCCCGTCCGAGTTCGGCGCAGGCGCTGGGTTTGGACGGCGCGATCGCGCACTTTGATCATTTGATTGAACAGGCCGCCGCATCGATTCCGTTCTGCTCTTGCCGCGACATGTTGCGACAGCTGGTGCAGGTGGAAGCCGAGCGGCTGGTGCCCAAGGCCTTGTGCGAGGGCTACTTCAAGACCCATCCGCACACCCTCATGCCTTCGGCCCCGGTCCGCCAGCACCTGCCGCATTGAGCGAAGGAATCGCCATGTCAACACCTTTGGATTTGGCGCCTGTGGCGAGCCACCCCATGCCCACCACGCTCATGGATGCGTGGAAAGCCCGCTTGGAGCGCTGGTACGCCCACCCGGGCCTGTACCGTTGGTCGCTCAGCAACCCACTGACGCGCTGGCTCACGCGCCGACGCACCCGACAACTGTTCGATTTGATGGCCGGCTTTGTGCACAGCCAAGTGGTGTTGGCCTGTGTGCGTTTGGATGTGTTTCGCACGCTGCACCAAGCGCCCGCCACCTTGAACGATTTGGCGCGGCGCACAGGCCTAGCCCCGGCGGTTTTGCAGCGTTTGTTGCTGTCCGCTGTGGCTTTGGGTTTGCTCGAACACCGCAGCGCGGGGCGCTTTGGTTTGGGTCCCTTGGGGGTGCCCCTGGCACAACACGAAGGCATCGCCCAAATGATCGAGCACAACCACTTGCTCTACCAAGACATGCAAGACCCGTTGGCGTTTTTGGGCAATGCCTGGGCCGGCGGCATGGCCGGTTATTGGCCTTACGCCCATGCAGAAGCACAAGCGGGCTTGCCCGCTGCGGCGGTGGCCGACAAGTTCACGCGCTATTCCGAATTGATGGCGGCATCACAAGGGTTTGTGGTGCAAGAAATTTTGTCTTCGTACTTTTTCGACGACCACCTGTGCGTGCTCGATGTGGGGGCAGGGCGGGGCCGGTTCGTGAGCGAGCTTGCGGCCCACGCGCCCCACCTGAGTTTCAAGATGTTCGATTTGCCCCCGGTGTTGGCCTTGGCCCGCGAGGGCTTGCAGGCCAAGGGCTTGACGCACCGCGTGGCTTTGCATCCCGGCAGTTTTTTGGACGATCCCTTGCCCGAGGGGGCCGACCTGATCACCCTGGTGCGCGTGGCCCACGACCACCCCGATGCCGTGGTGCGGCAAATCTTGCGCAAAGCCCATGCGGCCTTGCCCGTGGGCGGGGTCTTGATGCTGGCCGAACCGATGGCGCAGGCCAGCAACGGCACAGGCCAAGGCTGCGATTCGGCCGATGCGTATTTCCATTTTTACCTCTTGGCCATGGGCGCTGGGCGTCTGCGCACGCCGCAAGAACTCCAAGAAATGATGAAAGAGGCGGGTTTTACCCATGTGGAGTTGTTGAACAACGATATGCCCATCCACGCGCGCATTTTGTTGGGCCGTAAATCTCAGTGTTTACCCTTGGTTTCAGGAAAAAGTGTCAATTAACTTTGACATGTTTTGATGTAAAGCAAAGAATACAACCATGAAATCCCAAGCCGTCGTCTTCAACAACCCTAGGCACCTGTCCCTGCAGGCCCTGGACTTGCCCGAGCTGCAGGCCGGTCAGCTGGATGTGGCCGTGGAGTTCAGTGGCATCAGCACCGGCACCGAGCGCATGCTCTGGGACGGCAGCATGCCACCCTTCCCGGGCATGGGCTACCCGCTGGTGCCCGGCTACGAGACCGTGGGCCGCGTGGTCCGGGCCACCTCGGACACCGGTGTGCAAGCCGGTCAGCGCGTGTTCGTGCCGGGCGCGAATTGTTTCACGGGCGTCAAAAGCCTGTTCGGCGGCGCGGCTTCGCGCTTGGTGGTGAGCGAGCAAAAAGTGGTGCCCGTGGCCGAACACCTGGGTGCGCAATCGGTGCTGCTGGCCTTGGCTGCCACGGCTTACCACGCAGTGTCGGGTGGCGGCCAACAAGCCCCATTTGAGGCTCCCGAACTCATCGTGGGCCACGGTGTCATGGGGCGTCTGTTGGCGCGCTTGACCGTCGCTGCTGGACTGCCAGCACCCACCGTCTGGGAAACCCAGGCCCAGCGCTCTGCTGGGGCCGAGGGTTACACGGTGGTGCAGCCGCAAGACGACCCACGCCGCGATTACCGAACCATTTACGACGTGAGCGGCGACGGCAGCCTGCTCAATGGCCTGATCCAGCGCCTGCGCCCCGGTGGCGAATTGGTGTTGGCCGGTTTTTACAAACACGACCTGTCCTTTGCTTACGCCCCGGCCTTCATGCGCGAAGCGCGCATGCGCATCGCCGCCGAGTGGAAGCGCCCGGACCTGTTGGCCGTCAACGAGCTGGTGAACACCGGCCGTTTGTCGCTCGATGGATTGATCACCCATACCCAGCCATCGACGCAAGCTGGTTCTGCCTACGAGACCGCCTTCGGAGATGCGAGCTGTCTCAAGATGATCCTTGATTGGAGTGCCACCGCATGAACACAGACACCACCACCCAGCCCATCAAATTCGTTGAGTTGCTGCGCCGCGAAGCCGACGTTGAGCCCGACGCCGTGAGCACCTCCGAGGTGACCAAAGAGACGCAAATCATTGCCATCTACGGCAAAGGCGGCATTGGCAAAAGCTTCACGCTGGCCAACCTGTCTTACATGATGGCGCAGCAGGGCAAAAAAGTGCTGCTGATCGGCTGCGACCCGAAGAGCGACACCACCAGTTTGCTGTTTGGCGGCAAGGCTTGCCCCACCATCATCGAAACGTCATCCCGCCTCAAACTCTCTGGCCAGGCCGTGAGCATCGGTGACGTCTGCTTCAAGCGCGATGGCGTGTTCGCCATGGAGCTCGGCGGCCCCGAGGTCGGTCGCGGTTGCGGCGGTCGCGGCATCATCCACGGTTTTGAGACGCTCGAAAAACTCGGTTTCCATGACTGGGGTTTTGACTTTGTCTTGCTCGACTTTTTGGGCGACGTGGTCTGCGGCGGCTTTGGCCTGCCCATTGCCCGCGACATGTGCCAAAAAGTCATCGTGGTGGCCAGCAACGATTTGCAGTCGCTGTACGTGGCCAACAACGTGTGCAGTGCGGTGGAATATTTCCGCAAGCTCGGCGGCAACGTGGGTGTGGCTGGCATGGTCATCAACAAAGACGACGGCACGGGCGAAGCTCAAGCCTTTGCGGGTAACGCGGGTATTCCGGTCTTGGCCGCGATTCCGGCCAACGAAGACATCCGCCGCAAGAGCGCCAGCTACGAAATCATCGGCCGCCCCGAAGGCGAGTGGGGCCCGCTCTTTGCCGAGTTGGCCAAGAACGTGGCCGAAGCCCCGCCCATGCGTCCGAAACCCCAGACCCAGGACCAGTTGCTGGGCCTGTTCAGCGCCGATGTGGTCGGGCGCAACGTGGTGCTCGAGCCCGCCACCGTGTTCGACATGGTCGGCAAGCACGAAGACATCAAGCCCTCTCTCGAAGTCGTCTACGACGCCGCCTGAGCAGGACACCGCCATGTCGCGCACCATCCCGATTCACCCCAGCACCGACGCACCCAACCCCGCAGGGCTGCAAGGCGACGGCATGGGTTGCCACGCCGGCACCGAAGCCATGGTGGCCGCTGCCAAAGAGGCGGGCAAGTCCGAGGTGCTGAACCAATACGCCCGCGACTACCCGCGCCAACCCGATGCCGGACCGCACGACCAGCCGCAAAGCATGTGCCCGGCCTTTGGCTCGCTGCGTGTGGGTTTGCGCATGAAGCGCACCGCCACCATCCTGTCAGGTTCGGCCTGCTGCGTGTATGGCTTGACCTTCACCTCGCATTTTTATGGTGCCCGCCGCAGCGTGGGTTATGTGCCCTTCAACTCCGAGTCGCTGGTCACGGGCAAGCTGTTTGAAGACATCCGCGAAGCGGTGCACGCCGAGGCCGACCCAAAACAGGTCGACACCGTCATCATCATCAACCTGTGTGTGCCCACGGCCAGTGGCGTGCCGCTGCAGTTGCTGCCCAAAGAGATCAACGGCGTGCGCATCATCGGCATCGACGTGCCTGGCTTTGGGGTGCCCACCCATGCCGAAGCCAAAGACGTGCTGGCCGGGGCGATGCTGAAATACGCCCGCGAAGAAATCATCAGCGGTCCGGTGGCCGCGCCCCGTGCCGGTCGCGGTGACAAGCCCACGGTGGCCTTGCTCGGTGAGATGTTTCCGGCCGATCCGGTCATCATCGGCCAAATGCTGGCCCCCATGGGCTTGGCTGCTGGCCCGGTGGTGCCCACCCGCGAGTGGCGGGAGTTGTACGCCGCGCTGGACTGCTCGGTGGCCGCCGCCATCCACCCGTTTTACACCGCCAGCGTGCGCGAATTCAAAGCCGCCGGTCGCCCCGTCGTGGGCTCGGCCCCGGTGGGCTTGGAGGGCACACAAGACTGGTTGCAAAACATCGGCCAAGCAGCAGGCATTGCGCAGGCGCAGATCGATGTGGCGCGCAACCAGTCGCTGGCACAAATGCGCGGCCTCTTGATGCAAAAGCCCATCTCTGGCCGCATCACCCTGAGTGGCTACGAAGGCTCTGAGTTGTTGGTGGGCCGCTTGTTGATTGAATGCGGTGCCGATCTGCGATACGTGGGCTCGGCCTGTCCCGCCACCGAATGGAACGCGCAAGACATCGCATGGCTGCAAGCCAAAGGCGTGCAGGTGCAAATGCGCGCCTCGCTGGAGCAAGACCTCAATGCCATGTACGAATACCGGCCGCAGCTGGCCATCGGAACCACCCCAGTGGTGCAGATCGCCAAGCAAAACAGCGTGCCGTCTTTGTACTTCACCAACCTGATTTCGGCCCGTCCCCTCATGGGCGTGGCCGGTGCCGGATCGCTGGTGCAAGTGGTGCAAGCGGCCATGGGCAATCAGGCCCGCTTTGACGCCATGAAGTCATTCTTTGGTGATGTGGGTGCAGGTCACGCCGCCGGCGTGTGGGAGTCGGTGCCCAAAGACCGGCCCGAGTTCAAGGCCGAAACCCGCCGCCAACTGGAAAAGATACTGAAAAAACGCAAAGCCGAGGAGATGGGTTCATGACCGACCTCACCTTGCCTGCAGCATCCGTGGCCAAGCCCAAGTCGCCGCTCATCCTCGACCACGACCGCGCAGGCGGTTACTGGGGTGCGGTGTATGTGTTCACCGCCATCAAGGGATTGCAGGTGGTGATCGACGGCCCAGTGGGCTGCGAAAACCTGCCCGTGACCTCGGTGCTGCACTACACCGACGCTTTGCCTCCGCACGAGTTGCCGATTGTGGTGACGGGCCTGGCCGAAGAGCAGCTCGGCCGCGAAGGCACCGAGGGCGCCATGAAGCGCGCCCACGCCACGCTCGACCCCGAACTGCCCGCGGTGGTGGTGACCGGCTCGATCGCCGAGATGATCGGCGGCGGCGTCACGCCCGAAGGCACCAACATCGCCCGCTTTTTGCCACGCACCATCGACGAAGACCAGTGGCAATGCGCCAACCGCGCCATGTACTGGCTGTGGAGCGAATACGGCTTGCGAAAAGTGCCCGCGCGCCAGCCTTTTGAAGAGCGCCCGGCCGACGAAAAGCCTCGCGTGAACATCATCGGTCCTTGCTACGGCACCTTCAACAGTGCGAGCGACTTGGCCGAGATCCGCCGCTTGGTGCAAGGCATCGGCGCCGAGGTCAACATGGTTTTCCCCTTGGGCAGCCACCTGGCCGATGTCTCGCGTTTGGTCGAGGCCGACGTGAACATCTGCATGTACCGCGAGTTCGGTCGCATGTTGTGCGAGGCGCTGGAGCGCCCTTATTTGCAAGCGCCCATTGGCTTGCACAGCACCACCAACTTCTTGCGCAAATTGGGGGAGCTGTTGCACTTGGACCCCGAGCCCTTCATCGAGCGAGAAAAGCACACCACCTTGAAGCCCATGTGGGACCTGTGGCGCTCGGTCACGCAAGACTTCTTTGCCACCGCCAGCTTTGCCGTGGTGGCGGGCGAGACCTATTCCAGGGGCTTGAAAAACTTCCTCGAAAACGAAATGGGTTTGCCTTGCCGCTTCAGCGTGTCGCGAACCGCGGGCAAGAAAACCGACAACGCTGCGGTGCGCGAAATGGTGAAGACGCAAACGCCGCTCATCATGTTCGGCAGCTACAACGAGCGCATGTACCTGAGCGAAATTTCGGGCGGCAGCCCGATGCGCGCGGCCTTCATTCCCGCGTCCTTTCCTGGCGCCATCATCCGCCGCCACACCGGCACGCCCTTCATGGGTTACAGCGGTGCGAGCTACCTGATCCAAGAGGTGTGCAACGCCTTGTTCGATGCGCTCTTCCATATCCTGCCCTTGGGTACGGAGATGGACAAAGTCGAAGCCACGCAAGCGCGTGGTGTGTCGCCGCCCAACGCCAGTTGGCAAGACCAAGCCCAGCAGCGCTTGCGCGATGTGGTGCAAAACCAGCCGGTGCTGGTGCAGATTTCAGCGGCCAAGCGCTTGCGCGACCAGGCCGAACAACTCTCGCAGGCCCAAGGCCATGGCGAGGTGACCGAAGCCCATGTGAACGCGGCCAGCCGCGAACTGGGCTTGGGGGTGGCTGCATGAATACCCACCCCACAACCAAGATGTCGTGGCCTTTGGCTGCGGATGCCCATCTGCGCGGGTTGTGCGCATCCCCGGTCGCAAGGCCTTGTTAATAGGAGCAAAACATGTCCACAAAGACATCAATTTCCGGACTCACCGATGAGGAAGCCCAGGAGTTCCACCACTACTGGATGCAGGGCTTGGTGGGCTTCACAGCGGTCGCTGTGCTGGCCCACATCCTGGTCTGGGCGTGGCGTCCCTGGTTCTGATTCAGAACTGATTTTTTCATCCATCGATTGACGGAGTCACTGCCATGCAAAACACCAAGCACTTCCACAAAGACCATTCGCGTGCGGATGAGTCACCTGCGTATTGGTCCATTTTCTTCATCGGGTTCGCCTGTCTGTTCGTGGTCGTCCTACTGGCCAAGCTGGTCGGCGTTCACTGGCGAGAGTTGCTGCCCGGCGCAGAAGATGCCAAGAGCATGAGTCAAGGTGTGACCGCGGCTGTGTACACCTTCATGTCCCACATCATTTAGGAGATTCACCATGTGGAGAATTTGGCGACTTTACGACCCTTTGCGTGCCATGGTGGTACAGGGTATTTTCTTGTTCGGCCTGGCCGCGATGATTCACCTCATCTTGCTCAGCACCAACAAATTCAATTGGCTCGACGGCGCGAAAAAGCCCGTGGCGGCATCGGCGCAAAACTCGCCGCTGCCACCTTCGGTCGCTTCGATCGTCGTCCCCAGGTCCTGATCCAGGACTTGTCGTTCAGGTGCTGTCATTGACCTCGCGTCGATGCGGCACCTGTTCATCCACTGAAGCAGGAGGACCCAACCATGGCCATGCTGAGTTTTGAGAAAAAGTACCGTGTTCGCGGTGGTACCCTGCTGGGTGGTGATTTGTTCGACTTTTGGGTCGGGCCTTTTTACGTCGGCTTCTTCGGCGTGACAACCCTGTTCTTTTCGTTCCTGGGCACGGCCCTCATCTTGTGGGGCGCCTCACAAGGGCCCACTTGGAACCTTTGGCAGATCAGCATCGCACCGCCTGATCTGTCGTATGGCTTGCGATTCGCACCCCTGATGGAAGGCGGCCTGTGGCAGCTCATCACGGTCTGCGCGCTCGGCGCTTTCGTCTCCTGGATGTTGCGCGAGGTGGAAATTTGCCGCAAGTTGGGCATGGGCTTTCACGTGCCCTTTGCTTTTGGCGTGGCCATCTTTGGCTATGTCTCTTTGGTGATCATCCGTCCCGTGCTCATGGGTGCTTGGGGCCACGGCTTCCCGTACGGCATCTTCAGCCACCTCGACTGGGTGTCCAACGTGGGCTATCAGTACCTGCACTTTCACTACAACCCGGCGCACATGATCGCCGTGAGTTTCTTCTTCGCCAGCGTGTTTGCCTTGTCGCTGCACGGCGGTCTGATCTTGTCGTCCACCAACCCCGCACCGGGCACCTTGGTCAAGACACCCGAGCACGAAGACACGTTCTTTCGCGACATCATCGGCTACTCGATCGGCACCCTGGGCATCCACCGCCTGGGCCTGTTCTTGGCGCTCGCCGCCGTGCTGTTCAGTGCCTTGTGCATCGTGCTCAGCGGCCCCTTCTGGAGTCGCGGCTGGCCTGAGTGGTGGAGCTGGTGGCTGAACATGCCGATCTGGTCTCAGTGGCCGGTGTGATGTGGTCCGTTTGACAGCCAAAAAATCAAAAAGTTGAGGAGTAGCGCACATGGCCGACTATCAAAACCTGTTCACCACGGTACAAGCCGTGGGTCCGGTGCACCAAGGGGTGCCGCTCGGACACGGCAACAGCCCGCGCACCGGGCAACCCCTGATCAACTACTGGGTGGGCAAACTGGGCAATGCCCAACTGGGCCCCATTTACTTGGGCGGCTTGGGCCTGGTCTCGCTGGTGTGTGGTCTGATCGCGTTCACCCTGATCGGCATGAACATGCTGGCCTCGGTCAACTACGACCCGATCCAGTTCGTGCGCCAGTTGTTCTGGCTCTCGCTGGAGCCACCGCCCCCGAGCTACGGTCTGAGTTTGCCGCCACTCAATCAGGGCGGCTGGTTCTTGATCGTCGGCCTGTTCCTCACCGCATCGGTCTTGTTCTGGTGGGCCCGCACCTACCGCCGTGCGGTCGAACTGGGCATGGGCACGCACATCGCATGGGCGTTCGCTGCAGCCATTTGGTTGTTTTTGGTGCTGGGCTTGTTCCGCCCCATCTTGATGGGTTCTTGGGGTGAGGCCGTGCCTTACGGCATCTTCTCTCACCTGGATTGGACGGCGGCCTTCTCGCTGCGCTACGGTAACTTGTTCTACAACCCCTTCCACGCATTGTCCATCGTGTTCCTCTATGGCTCAGCGCTGCTGTTTGCCATGCACGGCGCGACCATTCTGGCCGTCACCCGTTTTGGCGGCGAACGAGAGATTGAGCAGATCACCGACCGGGGCACGGCCTCGGAGCGTGCAGCCCTGTTCTGGCGTTGGACCATGGGCTTCAACGCCACCATGGAATCGATTCACCGCTGGGCCTGGTGGTTTGCGGTGCTGTGTCCCATCACGGGCGGTATCGGCATCTTGCTCACCGGCACCGTGGTGGACAACTGGTACCTGTGGGCGATCAAGCATGGCGTGGCGCCACCGTACCCCGAAATTTTTCCAGCGATGGTTGACCCCGCGCTGAGCACAGGAGTCAAGCCATGAACGCGAGCACCTTCACCTCCTCCACTGTGCGCCACACGCACTGGTTCAAAGCGCTGGGTTTGGTGCTGATCGGTTTCGTGCTGGCCGGCTGCGAACGCCCCAGCCCCGAGTCGGTTCAAAGCGGTTACCGCGGCACCGGCATGCTGCAGGTCTACAACGAGCGCTTGCTCGACGCCAAGACCGAAAACAACCAACCTCCTCCCGTCATTCCTTCGCCCGGCTCCGAAGGCCCCAAAGCCTCTGCGGTGTATCAAAACGTCAAGGTCTTGGGTAATTTGAGCGTGGGCGAATTCAACCGGCTCATGGTCTCCATGACCAATTGGGTCGCGCCCAACGAAGGGTGTGCTTATTGCCATGCACTGCCGAATTTTGCCGACGACAGCAAGTACACCAAGGTGGTGGCTCGTCGCATGGTGGAGATGACGCAGCACATCAACGCCGATTGGCAGCCGCACGTGGCTCAAACCGGCGTGACCTGCTACACCTGCCACCGAGGCGAGCCTGTGCCCAAAGAGATCTGGTTCACGGCCGATGCGCAACCGCAAGGCTCCAATTTCATGGGTGACAAGTCGGGACAAAACGAGCCATCTCCAGTGGTCAACCTGTCTTCCTTGCCCAACGACCCTTTCACCCCGTTCTTGTTGGGCGACCAAAACATCCGATTGAATGGGCCGACCGCTTTGCCATCGGGTAACCGCCAATCCATCAAACAGGCTGAGTGGACGTATGGCTTGATGACACACATGTCGACCTCGCTGGGGGTGAACTGCACGTATTGCCACAACACGCAGTCGTTCCAAAGCTGGGAGATCAGTCCACCGCAGCGCATGACCGCGTGGCATGGCATCCGCATGGCGCGCGATTTGAATGTGAGCTACATGGAACCCCTCACCGAGGTCTTCCCAGCCCACCGCAAGGGACCGTTGGGCGACGTGGCCAAGCTCAATTGCGCGACCTGCCACCAAGGTGCTTACAAGCCACTCAATGGAGCGCAGATGGCCAAAGACTTTCCTGAGTTACAAAAGCCCAATCTGGCCGTGAGCGCCTTGGCGAACAAAGTGGCTGCCAAGCCTGCGGCCCAATAAGCCCGACCCTGTGCTTGGACGCTTTCTGTGTTGGCCAACCCCATGATTCAGGACACGCTCTCGGGCGTGGTCGTGGTGGTCGTGGCCGATTTGTTGCGGCAGCACCAAGGTTGGGGTTGGTTGAGGTTGGTCGCCGGTCCAGGCGCGTACAAGGATGTGCCCGGTTTGACCATGGCCAAGGTCATGGGCAGTGGGCACGGCGGGGGCTTCAGCTTGCGCCCGAGCCCCACCCACCAAGGTTTGATTTGCACCTTCAGTCACCTCGATTTCGCTCTGAAATTCTTGGACAGCGCCGCGGTGCAGGCCTACCGAAACCGGGCACGCGAGTGTTGGACGGGCGTGATGGCGGTGAAGTCGGGCCGTGGACATTGGGACAAGCAGGCTTGGCAGGCCACTTCCGCTGAGGCCTTGGGCGACAGTGCCGCGCCGCAGGGACCCTTGGCGGTGCTCACCCGCGCCAGCATTGTCCCCTCCAAAGCGATGGCGTTTTGGCGCTACGCGCCCGCTGCACAGGCCGACTTGAAACAGTCGCCCGGTTGTTTGCTGGCCATGGGTTTGGGTGAAGTGCCTTTGGTGCGCCAATGCACCTTCAGCCTGTGGAAGGACACGGCCGCGATGCTGGCCTATGCCCAACAAGGCGCGCACCAGGTGGCCAGTGCGGCCGCTTACAAGCACCAGTTTTTTTCCGAATCGCTGTTCGTGCGCATGCAGGTGCTGCAGATGGCTGGGGCCTGGCAGGGGCGCATGTTTGACGCACCCACGGTGTCCAACCTGGAGCTCAGCCATGCCTGAGCACCGCGTCGTCATCGTCGGCGCTGGCATGGGGGGCTTGTGCAGCGCCATCAAACTCGCGCACCAAGGGCTCCATGTCACCGTGGTCGAAGCCTCGGGCGCGCCCGGCGGAAAGGTGCACAGCCGCGAAGTGAACGGCGCACACATCGACAGCGGCCCCACCGTGTTCACCATGCGCTGGGTGTTTGACGACTTGCTTCGCAGCGTGGGTACCAGCGTCGAGGCCGAGATGCGCATCACACCGCTGCAGGTGCTCGCCCGTCATTTTTGGCCCGATGGCAGCCAGCTCGATTTGTCGGCCGACGCGCGTGAGAGCGAGGCTGCTATTGCGGCTTGGTCCAGTGGCGACGAAGCCAGACGATTTCGGGACTTTTGCAAGACCACACGCCAGCTCTACGCCACGCTCGAAGGTCCAATGATCCGCGCCCAACGCCCCAGCATGGGCGGCTTCATGGGCGACTTGGGGTTCAAAGGCTTGGGTGTGTTGGCCCAACTCGGCCCTATGCGCAGCCTGTGGCAGCAGCTGGGCCACCAGTTTTCAGACCCGCGTTTGCGCCAGCTGTTTGCTCGCTACGCCACTTACTGCGGATCATCGCCTTGGCAGTCGCCGGCCACCCTCATGTTGATCGCGCAGGTCGAGATGGACGGGGTCTGGTCGGTGGAAGGCGGCATGGTTGGCATGGCCCAGGCACTGGCCCGTGTGGCTCGCCGCCGAGGCGCGGTGTTCCGCTACCAAAGCACTTGCCAGCGCATCGAGCAGCGCCAGGGCCGTGTGTGCGGTGTGCACCTGCAGTCGGGTGAATTTTTACCGGCCGACCGCGTCATCTTCAATGGCGACGCCGCTGCCTTGCGCCAAGGCTTGCTGGGCGATGCCGTGCGCCGCGTCGTGCCGCCTGACGCACCGCCGCGATCTTTATCGGCCTTGACTTGGTCCATGCACACCCCCGCCGATGGCGTGGTCTTGGACCGACACAACGTGTTTTTTCAGAGCACCTATGCCAGCGAGTTCGAAGACATCTTTGAGCGCCAGCGCTTACCCGAGCAGCCCACGGTTTATGTCTGTGCACAAGATCGGCCTGCGCATTTACCGCACGGCCAAGCCGAGCGCCTGTTTTGTTTGGTCAACGCCCCCGCCTGCGGTGATGGCAACGCAATCACCGAGGAGGCTTTAGAACAATGCCAAACGCACACCTTTCAGCACCTGCGTCAGCTGGGCCTGCACCTGCAACCCACAGCGAACAACAGCCTGCGCACAACGCCGCAGGATTTTCATCGCCGCTTTCCAGCCAGCGGGGGAGCGCTGTACGGGCAGGCGACGCACGGCTGGACCAGTATCTTTCAGCGACCGGGGGCGAACACGCCGATCAAGGGTCTTTATTTGGCGGGGGGCAGCGTGCACCCGGGACCGGGTGTGCCGATGGCGGCCTTGTCTGGGCAGCGGGCGGCCGAGGCGCTGATGGCGAGCCTCGCTTCGACCAGCACGTTCCAGACGGGGGCTACCTTTGGTGGTATGTCGACGCCATGAGTGACGACGGCCAACACGGCATTACCCTTATTGCGTTTGTGGGCAGTGTGTTCTCGCCGTATTACGCATGGGCACGTGGGCGCGGCAGGGCCCTTGCCGACAACCACTGCGCCTTGAACGTGGCCATTTACAGCAAAGGGCAGGGCCGCTGGGCCATGACCGAACGCGGCCAGCGCCACTGCGCCCGCAGCGAGCGCCAGTTCACCATCGGCCCGAGTCAACTCAGCTGGGACGGCGACAGCCTGACCATCGACATCGACGAGCTGTGTGTGCCGCTCCCGCGCCGCGTGCGCGGCCGCATCAAGCTCTGGCCGCAGCAGTTGTTTGCTTACTCCACACCGCTGGATGTGAACGCTCGGCACCGTTGGGGGCCGCTGGCACCCGACTCACGCATCGAGGTGGACTTGGACGCTCCCGATTTGAAGTGGCAAGGGCGTGCGTATTTGGATTCCAACGAAGGTGACGAACCGGTGGACCGGGGTTTTCACACCTGGGACTGGTCACGTGCCCGCACACGCGATGGCAGCACCGTGGTGTTTTACGACATGCAAGCGCCCGGCACCGAAGACCGCGTGTTGTCGCTGCGCTTCACGCCGCAAGGCACGGTCGAGCCCATCGCCGCGCCCCCGGTGCAGCGCCTGTCCAGGACCGGTTGGCGCATCGACCGCCGGATGCGAAGTTCGCAAGCCGTGCGCGTGCACGAACAACTCGAAGACACGCCGTTTTACCAGCGTGCCTTGCTGCAATTTGATCACGCCGGTGAGCCTCTACTCGCCTTTCACGAAACCCTGTCGGTGCCGCGTTTGGTGTCACCGGTGGTTCAAGCCATGCTGCCCTTTCGCATGCCAAGGCGGGCTTGAGATGAACAACCTTGAACGTGATGTCAAGGCAACCCCATTCCTGGCCATGGTGGCCAAGAATAGCCCTCGTGCGGGCCCTGCACGTCTTCTGCAAGGAGAAAACCATGTCTAATTCAGACAAAGTCTGGCCAACGGGACTGACCCAGGCCGAATCGGAAGAGATTCACCGCAATCTCATCCAGGGTACGCAGATTTTCGGCATGATTGCCGCATTTGCTCACCTGCTGGCCTACATCTATTCACCTTGGCTCAAGTAAAGGAGCAACGACATGATCTATTCGAAAATGTGGTTGGTGGTGAAGCCCTCGGTGGGCATCCCAGTGTTCATTGCGGCGGTGGCGATTTCTTCGTTCAGCGTGCACTTGGCTCTGACGATGAACACCACGTGGGTCAAAGACTTCCTCAACGGTGGCAACAAGGTGGTCGCATCAGCGCCTGCCGCGGCCGCTGCGGCTGTACCCAAATAAGCGTTGTGTCCGCCGAACGGCCAGGCGCTTGCGCGCCTGGCCATTTCTTCATGAATAAAACACCTTCTCTTTTGGCCAGATCGCTGTCCCACATGGGATCGCGGTTTATGCCATTTGCCGATGCGGCCAGCGAGGACCTTCCGCTGCCGCGTTTGCTGCGCTTGTCCCTGTTTCAACTCTCGGTGGGCATGGCCATGGTCATGTTGGTGGGCACCCTCAACCGCGTGATGATCGTGGAGCTGGGGGTCTCGGCCACCTTGGTCTCTTTGATGGTGGCTTTGCCTTTGTTGATCGCACCTCTGCGTGCGCTCATTGGTTTTCGCTCCGACAACCACCGCTCGCAGCTCGGTTGGCGCCGAGTGCCCTACATCTGGATGGGCAGCTTGTTGCAGTTTGGTGGTTTCTCGATCATGCCGTTTGCCTTGCTGGTGCTCGCGGGGGCGGGCCAGTCCAGCCAAGCCCCTGAGTGGGTGGGCCCGTTTGGGGCGGCGGTGGCTTTCTTGCTGGTGGGCTTTGGCATGCACATGGTACAAACCGCGGGTCTGGCCTTGGCCACCGATTTGGCCGCGCCCGACAAACGCCCCAAGGTGGTGGGTCTGATGTTCGTCATGCAGCTCTTGGGCATGATTGGCAGCGCCTTGGTGCTTGGGCACTGGTTGCACGACTACTCCCCAGGCCGACTGATTCGGGTCGTGCAAGGCGTGGCTGTGATCACCTTGGTGCTCAACGTGGTGGCCATGTGGAAGCAAGAGCCGCGCAGCGCCTTGCGAAAACCCGGTACACCCGTGGACCAAACATTCACCGAGGCCTGGCAGACCTTTTGCCAAGGGCCAAACGCCCTGCGCCGCTTGCTGGCGGTGGGGCTGGGCACCATGGCGTTCACCATGGAAGACGTCTTGCTCGAACCCTATGGTGGCGAGATTTTGAATTGGAGCGTCTCAGGCACCACTTTGCTCTCGGCCAATTTGGCTTTGGGTGGTTTGTTGGGCTTTGCCTGGGCCTCACGCATTTTGAGCCGTGGGGGTGAGCCTTACCGCATGTCTGGTAGCGGGGCTTGGTTGGGCCTGCCCGCTTTTGCCGCCATCATCTTGGCTGCGCCCTTGGCCTCGGCCGAGTTGTTCGTGCTGGGTGTGTTTTTGGTGGGATTGGGCGCGGGTTTGTTTGCCCATGGCACCCTCACCGCCACCATGCAGCAGGCTTTGCCAGGGCAAGTGGGCTTGGCCATGGGTGCTTGGGGCGCGGTGCAATCGACGGCCGCAGGCGTGGGGGTGGCGTTGGGTGGCATCATCCGGGACGGTGTGGCCTTGATCAGCACGCCGGTCTTGGGTTACACCTCGGTCTACGCCTTGGAAATGTTGTTGCTTTTGCTGACCTTATGGGCCATGGGCCCATTGATGCGCCAACCTGCCACAACCCGTGTCACTTCCGCTTAAGATCGCTACCGTTGTTTAAATCTGTTGAGCCTCACAAGGAGACACCATGGAAATCAATCACATCCTCATCATCATGTTCGTGGTGTTCTGCCTGTTCATGGTGGCCAACTGGCTCAACCGCCCCCGCAAATAAACTCAGTCTCCCAGCCGCTCAATGGGCTGGCTGCTGTCGAGCCAGTGCAACAGCTGCTGCATGGCTTGGGGCCCGCTGGCGCTGTAGGGGTCAAACTCTGGGTGTTGCAGTTTGACCATCGGGTCTTGATCCGAGAGCTTGATCAAGGCCATGGACCAACGTGAAAACCGGCGCTCTTCGATGTCTTCGAACATCAGCAGTTCCACGTCTTTGTGGCGCATGTCGACCGCGATGTGTCCGTAAAGCGCGTTGACTGCGCTTCGCGGCCCCTCCAACACCTGTAAGAAAAATCCCTGACCTTGGCACAAGACGCCGGTGATGCCCTGCGCCGCGTTGTGGGTCTGCGCTTGTTCCAAGATGGAGCGCGTGACGGTGGTGGTTTGCGGGCCGTTGGATCGGCTGACGTAAAGCAAGCGGACGATCATGGTGTGGCTCTTGGTGGGTTGCGGCCCAAGCGCTCGTTTTCGCGGCGCTCGAACAACTCCAGCATCCACGCGACCCGCTGGGGCATGGCGCGGTTGGGAAAATACCCCATGGAGCCTGTGTGCTGGGCTGCATTTCGGCAACCTTGCACCAAGCTCACGATGGCCTGAAGTGGTACAGGGTTGTTGGCGCTCACCCGGATCCAGTGCACCTGGGTCCAGGCGCTGGCCAAGAGCATGAGTTTGCGCGTGGTGCTGACCACCGTGCGCTTGTTGACCGAATCCAAGCCATCGCGGCGCAGCTGGTGGCCGATTTCGGCGTAGATCATGCTGGCCGCGCAAATCGCGGCGCGGCAATCTGGCGGCAGGGCGGCAATGCCGGATTGTGCTTGTTTGTAAATGCGATCGGCCTCGTCCAGCAAACGCCCCACCACCTGTGCAATCGCAGGCGTGAACCTGGGTTGTGCCAGCCAATCTTCGGGATTGACCCCCGCATCAAGCAACCAGCGGCGAGGCAAGTACAGGCGGCCGATGCTGGCGTCGTGCCCCACGTCGCGCGCGATGTTGGTGAGCTGCATGGCCACACCCAACTCGCAGGCGCGGGCCAGCGTGTCCATGGTTTGCGGGCCCATGATCCAGCTCATCATCGCGCCCACACTGCCGGCCACCCTCGCGCCATAAGCGTGCAGGTCTTCGATGCTGTCGTAGCTGCGGCCCCCGGCGTCCCAGGCAAAGCCTTCGATGAGTGCGTCGAGCAAATGGCGGGGCAGCTTGTACTGCTGCACCAACAGGCTCAGGGCGTGATCTTCAACGTGGTCGTGCGGTGTGCTCGCGTAAATGGCGTCCAAGCGCTCTTGCAGTTCAGCCAGTGGCGTATCGCCGGGTGAGGCTTCATCGACCAAGTCGTCGGCCACCCGGCAGAAGGCATAGAGCGCGATCGCAGCGGTTCGCACACGCAGCGGCAACAAGCGGCTGGCTGCAAAAAATGTTTTGGATCCACCTTGCATCATGGCCACGCAGGCTTGCAGGTCGTGCGAATCGAAGTCGAGTTCTTGCAGCACCACGGGTGCCGTGGGCTGATTGGCTGCAGGCGTGGCCACAGCGCTCAAGTGGGGTGCGCGCTCAGGCGTTGACATGGGGAACCACCGTTTCCAAGGCTTTGGCAGACATCAACACGCCCGGCACCCCTGCACCGGGGTGGGTGCTGGCGCCCACCACAAACAGGCCCGGCACATCTTCGCTGCGGTTGTGCGGACGGAACCACGCGCTTTGCAGCAGCAGCGGCTCTAGGCCAAAGCCCGCGCCTTTGTACGACCACAAGTTGTCCTGAAAATCCTGTGGTGTGCTGACTTTGCTGGTCACGATGCAGTCGCGCAAACCGGGCAACACGCTGGCCTCCAGGCTTTCGGCAATGGCTGCGCGGTAGGTCTCGGCAAAGGCAGGCCAGTCGGTGCCGCTGTCCAGGTGCGGCACGGGCGAGAGCACATAAAAGGTATCGCAACCTTCGGGCGCCAGCGAGGGGTCGGTGGCGGTGGGGCGGTGCAGATACAAGCTGAAATCCTCGGCCAGCTTGTGTTTGTTGAAGATGTCTTGCAGCAGGCCTTGGTAGCGCGGGCCCAGCACCATCATGTGGTGCGGCACGTCTTTGTACTGTTTGGAGGTGCCGAAGTACCAGACAAACAAGCCCATGGAGTATTTACCTTGAGCGATCTTGCGGTCGGTCCACACGCGTCGGTGCTCAGGCGCCACCAGGTGTTTGTAGGTCCAGGCGGTGTCGCCGTTGCTGACCACGATGTCGGCGGGCACAAACTCACCACTTTGTAACTCGACGCCACAGGCACGGCCGTTTTCGATGCGGATTTGCGTCACCGGAGCGTTGCAGCGCAGCGGCACGCCGCGCTCTTGCAGTAAGCCGACCAGGCCTTTCACAATCGCCCCGGTGCCGCCCATGGCCGAGTGCACGCCCCAGGTGCGCTCCAGCGAGTTGATGAGGGCATAAGCGCAGGTCACGGCAAAGGGGTTGCCGCCGATCAACAGCGGGTGAAAGCTCATGACGATGCGCAGCTTGTCGTTGCGCATGTGTTTGGCCACCAGGCTGTAGAGGCTGCGCCAGGCGCCCATGCGCAAGAAGTCGGGGATGGCGGCCATCAGGTCGCTGACCTTGTCAAAAGCCATGTCGCCCATGCCTTCAAAGCCCAAGGTTTTGCAGCGCTCGGCTTCTTCCAAAAAGCGTTCGTAGCCGGGCAGGTCATCGGGTTCAAAGCGGGCCACTTCGGCGCGCATGTGCTCGGCGTCGCCGCTGTAGTCAAACCAAGTGCCGTCTGCAAAACGCACGCGGTAAAACGGGTCCATGGCCACCAGCTTCACGTCGCCCGCAAAGCTTTTGCCGCACAGCGCCCACAGCTCTTCGAGCAAAAACGGCGCGGTGATGATGGTGGGGCCCGCATCGAAGGTGAAGCCATCTTGGTGGTGCACATAGGCGCGGCCCCCCGGGGCGTCGAGTTTTTCAAACACCTTGACCTCGTAGCCTTTGACGCTCAGGCGAATCGCTGCGGCCAGCCCGCCAAAACCGCTGCCTATGACCACCGCCACCGGGCGCTGACGGGAGCGACCCATCTCGGCTGCATGGGGGCGTTGAGGGACGTTGGGTGTGTCAAAGCCATCGGCGCGCAGGGCAGGGGTGAGAGTCAGCGTGTTCATGGTGGGCCTTCAAGGGGGTGTGGTCAAAGCCGGTTTGGTGGTCTGGCCCATGGCCCAACCCCACAGCCGCTCCAGTGGCCAAGGAAAAATCATGATGACGTGTTCAACGATCGCGAGGCCCAGCAGCGTGGCCAGCATGACCCAGCCGGTGGTGATGGCCACCGCGCCCTGCTGCGCCAGCCAGACCAACCAGAACCAGGTGCCCATGGCCACGCCCATCGAGAGCACGAACCACAGCGACATACCCCGCATGCTGCGGAAATAACTGGCCAGGTAGGTCAGGTGTGCGGGCAGGTATTGCGCACCGGTTTGGGGCACGCCAAAAAACAAATTCAGTTTGGCCGACAGGCGCATGCACCACAGCAGCGCGAAGGTGCAAATCGCCACATGACTGGGCTGACCCTCTTGCATCCACCACAGCACGGCGAAGTTGGCCAGCAAGGCCAGCTCGTGGTAGAGCATGACCTGGACCGCTTGCACAAAACGTTGCCAACCAGTGGCGCCAGCATTCAGCGGGGTTTTGCGCGGACCGGTGATCCAGCCGGTCAAAAAGGCCAGCTCGTGCCAGCCCCACATCACGATCACGCTGCCAAAGGCGAGGTAGGCGTTGAACACGCTGACCTCTTGCATGCTGTGGGCCACGCCCCAAAAACTCAAAGCCAACAGCACCGTCCAGCCGGCCAGGCTGAAACGGAAGCTGCGCGCCGGTAGCCGGTCGAGCCACAGGATCACCCCCGTGCCGAGCCACCAGCACAGGGCCGTGAACAGGCAGGCCCAAACGACTTCAGTCACCATGCCGGTTCCATGCGCACCTGGGGCGACAGGTCTTGTTGAATGACGGGCATGAAGTACAGGCGTGCAAAGGTGGCGGCGGCTTTGACGGCGCACACGCCTTGCTGCAATTTACCCACCACACCGCCGCGGGCCTTGGCTTTTGCCATGGCTTGCGACAGGTCGAACAGGCGCTCCAGGCCTCGGCGGAAGTCGGGGTTGTCGGTGTCGAGCGCCAGCGGGAAGACCTGTTTGGTGATCTCGGTGGTGATGCGGAAAACCTGGTAGTCGTATTCACTCGAATCCAGACCCATGGCTTCGTGCAGCATGGGTCGGGTGTGGTCGCGCACGTACATGGTGGCGTACACGGCCAGCAAGAAAAAGCGAATCCAGAGCTTGTTGCCGCCACTGAGCAATTTGGGGTTGGCGCGCATGATGAGCGCAAACGATTCGCCGTGGCGGAACTCGTCGTTGCACCACCGCTCGAACCAGCGAAAGATGGGGTGAAAGCGTTTTTCGGGGTGTTTTTCGAGCTGACGGAAGATGGTGATGTAGCGGGCGTAACCGATCTTCTCGGACAGGTAGGTTGCGTAGTAAATGTATTTGGGCTTGAAGAAGGTGTACTTCTTGGTGCGCTTCAAATTGCCTAAGTCAATGCCTAAGTTGAAGTCGCGCAGCGACAGGTTGATGAAGCCCGCGTGGCGCGATTCGTCGCGCGCCAAGTAGGTCATCAACTGCTTGATGTCGGGGTTGGTGACGTTCTTGCGGATCTCGTTGTAGAGCACACAACCCGAAAACTCCGATGTGAGGGAGCTCACCAAAAAGTCCATGAATTCCTGGCGCATCTCGGGCGAGAGGCTGGCCATGCCCGCGGCCACTTCACCCGCAAACGCCTCGTCGCGCTGAAAGTGGTCGTGGTTGTTGTCGCCCTCGTACTCGGCCATCATCTTGTCCCATTCGGCGCGCACGGGTTCGACGCTGATGCGGTCCATGGCGGCGAAGTCGGTGGTGTAAAAACGCGGGCTGATCATGTCGTCGTGCACGGCCTTTTTGTTGGCGTCTTCGGCGGTTTCGATGGTGTGGACAGCGGTGGCGTTCATGGGGTTCTCCAAGTCAAGGTGATGCGGTGTCAGGGGGCTTTTGTGCCGGCCAATCGGAGGCTGGCAAACACGGCGGCGTTGGTGGGACCAAACGACTCCAGGTCAATGCGCTGACCGGTGCTGGGGTCTTGTAGGGTCAGGCGGCCGTCGGTGCGGCCGATCAACAAAAAGGGGGCTTCTTTGCCCAGGCTCTCGCGCTGCCGTTCACGGGCCAATGCGCGCAAGGTGCTGCGCAAAAAGCCTTGCTCGCCAGAAAACAGGGCCACTGGCTGACCGGTGCGGTGGTCCACCACGGCAATGTCGCCGCTGGGCAGGTCGCGAAACTGCAGGTCGCGCTGCCACTGCACAGCGGCGTCGGGCGTGCGCGGGTCCAGGCCCGACCAACGGGCCAGTCCCACGGCCACCAGCAAGGACAACAGCACCACGCCGATCCAGGCCATGGGCCGGTTCAGGCCTTGGGCCTGGGGCGTTTGGCGACTGGGCTGCCAGTCGTGTTGGGGTAGGGTGTTCATGCCAGCATGCCGTGGTTGGGTGTGTTGTCCGGCGCAGTGGCTGGCGAATCACCCAAGCGCAAGCTTTGGCCCGCACGTTCGGCACGCCACAGGTTCAGCAGTTGCTCGCCGACTTTTGTGCTGTGGGGCACGCAGCGCAAGGTGGGTTGCGGTTGTGTGATGTGCCATGCGCGCTGGTGCGGCCACAGATGGGCCCAGCCGATGCGATCTTCGGGGTGCAAGGCCAGTGCGATGTCACCCGTGCCCGCGCCTTGGGTCTTGAGTGATGCACCCGCGATGCGTTTGAAGGGCAGGTTGAAGGTCAGCGTGAGCACGATGCCGATGCGCATGACCACGCGCTTGTTGGTCAGGGTGTAGAGCGTGCTGCGGGCCGACATCCAGGCCGTGCCCAAGAGCAAGCCCAGTGCCAAGGCGTACAAGCTGCCCGCCACCCACAGGGGTTTCCAATCGACCGGGCCTTCTGGGGCCGTCAGGTTGATGACCTGCACCGCCAACATCAGCGCAAAGTACAGCGCCACCTTGCGCACATGGAAGGCGTGAATGGCCAAGCGCTTCCATTCGGGCGCGCCCTGCCAGACCACGCGCTCGCCCGTGGGCAAGGCACTGGGCAAGCCGGGGGCGGCCTCCCATTCGTGTTCGTGGGTGGCTTTCATATGAGGGGTTCCTGGCGCTCAGGCGTGGCGTACAAGGTGCCCGCACCGTAATAGGCGGTGATTTTTTCTTCTTCGAGCATGGTGATCTGATCGGGGGACTTGGTTTGTGGCACGTTGGCAAACTGGTGCGCCAAAATGGCTTGCACGTGCGAGCCATCTTTCTTGATGCGCGCAAAGGTCATGGGCAGCAAGACGCGTTTGTTGGAGTCCGCCAACTGAACTTCGGCGTAGCGAAACAGCATTTCCATGCGGTCCACCCACAACTCGACCACAGTGCCGGCGACGATCTTGTCAGCGCCCCAGACCGGCAGGCCGCGCGGGTCCACGTCTTGCTTGGCCACTGAGTGGTCGGTGGCGATGCGCAGGGGCACGATCTTGGGGTGGCCGTGCTCCATGTCGGGCACGTCGGCGCGCATGGCCCATGCGCCGGGGCCCACACCCGCCAGCAGCGGGTCACCCACGGGCTCCAAGGGGGCACCATTCCAGCCGTGCGCGCGCTGGCCCGTGTACTCGCCGTCTGGGCGGTTCGGGTCGGGCGAGAGGTGGATGTGGCCGTCTTCGGTTTTGTAGGTCACGGGATCGGGCACGGGAGGCCAACCCTCAATCTTGGGACCGTTTTCGCGGCCCGAGTCCATGGGGTAGCCCTCGCGGTGACCTTCGCGAATGAGGTAGTAAATCAGACCCGCAAAGAATGCCCAAAACATGTACAACACGATTTGGGCCACATCGATGTACTGTGTGATTGCGCCTGTTTCCATGGCTGTTCTCCTTCAAAAAATCGGTGCATCAACCCGGCAGTTGCGCCAGGCCAAAGGGTTGGGGGCTGCTGGCTTTTTGGGCCTCTGCGCGCGCCGCCAAACGGCTGGCGCGCAACATGGGGCCCAGGGCCACCAGCACGACAAACAACAAATACATTTCCAGGTGGTAGACGAAGCTGTAGGCGGTGATGGGGGTGACCAGTACCTCACCCAAAGCGCCCGACATGGCCAGCACCGACACGCCGTCGCGCAAAGCCCCGCCCAGCGCCATGGCCGCCCCCGCGCTGGTGGCTTGCACCGCGCCCCAGGTGCCGATGACCAGACCGCCCAAGTGACCGATGGGGCTGTCGTGCGCGGCCATGCCCATGGCCGTGACCAGCATGCCCACCGAAAACAAACCGCCGCTGAATCCGATCAGGCCCACACCGGTGCGGAACATCCAGGCCGCTTCGAGCGGGCCCGAAAAAATCACCATCGCAAACGCGGGCAAGCCCAGCAGCACGCCCAGACTGGCCAGGCGACAGGCGTGCAAGCCGCGCGACAGCCACCGGGCCGACAAGAGGAAAGCCAGCAAAGCGCCACCCGCACTCAAGGCCGTCAAGGCGCTGGTCATGCCCACGTCAAATTTCAAGATCTCGGCAGCATAGGGCTCGAGCACGATGTCTTGCATGTTGAAGGCGAAGGTGCCCAAGGCCAAGGTCCACAAGAAGCGGCGCATTTGCGGCTGGGCCATGAGCTCGCGCCAGCTGCTGGCAAAGCCACCGGCTTCGCGCCGACCGCGCTTGGCACCCCGGGCCTCTTGTTTCCACAGTGCGGCCAGGTTCATCAAGGCCACCATGAGCGCACAACCCTGCACCAACTGGATGAGTTTTTGTGGGCTGAAGTCGCTGAGCAACCAACCGAACACCGCGCTGCTGGCGATCATGCCCACCAGCAGCATGCTGTAGAGCAAGGCCACGACGCGGGGGCGCTTCTCGTCGGTGGCCAAGTCGTGCGCGAGCGCCATGCCAGCGGTTTGCGTGACCTGGATGCCCGCGCCCACCATCACAAAAGCCAAGCCAGCACCCAACTGGCCAACCCACAGGTTGGCGGCTTCGGGCTCCGACAAGAGCAACAAGGCAAACGGCATGATGGCCAAGCCACCAAACAGCAGCAAGGTCCCGGACCACAGATAGGGGATGCGGCGCAGGCCCAGCGCCGAGGGGTGGGTGTCGCTGCGGTAACCGATCAGGGTGCGCAGGGGGGCGAACACCATGGGGATGGCGACCGCCAAAGCGACCCACCAGGCGGGCACTTGCAGCTCCACGATCATGACCCGGTTGAGCGTGCCCACCAAGAGTGCCGTCACCATGCCGATCACCACTTGGAACAGCGACAGGCGCAGCAAGCGCGTCATCGGCAGCTCGGGCGAGGCCGCATCGGCAAACGGCATGAAGCGCGTGCCGTGGGCCGTCAACCAGCGGGGCATGGGGACGCGCAGTGTCATGAGCGGGTCCACTCCCAAGCTTGAGAGGTGTAGAAGCCGCTGGCCACGCGCTGCATGCGTGCGCCTTGCCAGCCCTGCAAATCGGCGCGGCCCTGCATGCGATGGAGCAAGTCGGCGTGCGCCACGGGTGACAGAGAAGGCGAGCGGTCGCTGCGCGGAAACAGACGGCCCGCGCTGTGCATGAGCGCCAAGAGGGGTGTGCGCGGCGCGAAGGTGAAGACCATGGAGCCACGGGTGCGCTGGGCCAAACTGGCCAGTGCTTCGGCGATTTGGTCGCTGTCGTAGTGGATGAGCGAGTCCATGCACACCACATGGTCGAAGTGGCCCAAGTCGGGGCTGAGCATGTCGCCGGACAAAAATTCCACCGAACCGGGCAGTGTGGGGTGCTCGGCGGCCATGCGTTCGGCGGCGAGCTTGACCAGAGTGGGTGACAAATCAATCGCCACCACTTCGGCCCCGCGCAAGGCCGCTTGCAAGGCCAGCGCGCCGGTGCCGCAACCGGCGTCCAGCACGCGCAGGCCCGTCAGGTCTTGCGGCAGCCACGACAGCAGGGTCTCGCGCATGGTGTCGCGCCCGGCGCGCACGGTGGCGCGGATGCGGCCCACCGGCTCGTTCGAGGTCAGGCGCGCCCAAGCATCGGCCGCGGTGCGGTCAAAGTAGTGCTCGATCTGGCTGCGGCGTTGTTCGTAGGCGGTGGTGTTCATGGTGTGCTTTCTGGAGGGTGTTCAGTCGAAACCCAACAGGTCAAAAATGTCGCGGTCTTTCATGGGGATGGAGGGCAACGGGTCGGCCCCCAGCCACAGCGCGGCGGCCAGGCGCATGTACTCGTCTTGCACGGCTTTGACGGCGGGTGTGGGTTCCAACTCGAACAAGGTGCACTTTTGCAAACGGCTCTTGCGAATCTCGTCGAGCATGGGGAAGTGCGCCATGGTTTTGAGTCCCGTGACCGCGTTGTACTTGTCGATCTGGTCGGTCGCGTCGCTGCGGTTGGCAATCACGCCGCCCAAGCGCACGTTGTAGTTTTTGGCCTTGGCACCGATGGCTTGGACGATGCGGTTCATCGCAAAGATGGAGTCGAAATCGTTGGCCGTGACGATGAGGGCGCGATCGGCGTGTTGCAGTGGGGCGGCAAAACCGCCACAGACCACGTCGCCCAGCACGTCAAAAATCACCACGTCGGTGTCTTCGAGCAGGTGGTGCTCTTTGAGCAACTTCACGGTCTGGCCGACCACGTAACCGCCGCAGCCGGTGCCCGCGGGTGGGCCACCGGCTTCGACGCACATCACGCCGTTGTAACCTTTGAAGACGAAGTCATCGAGGCGCAGCTCTTCGGCGTGGAAGTCCACCGTTTCGAGCGCGTCGATCACGGTGGGCATGAGTTTTTTGGTCAGGGTGAAGGTGGAGTCGTGCTTGGGGTCGCAGCCGATTTGCAGCACGCGCTTGCCCAACTTGCTGAAAGCCACCGACAGGTTGGAAGAGGTGGTGCTCTTGCCAATACCGCCCTTGCCGTAGACCGCAAACACCTTGGCGGTGCCGATCTTGACGGTGGGGTCCATCTGGAACTGCACGCTGCCTTCGCCGTCTGCGCCGCGTACCCTCTGGATGCTGTTCACCGGGATGCTGGTGGTTTCGATCATGCTGGGAGTCCTTCGTGTATGCCTTCAAGGCGGTCTTCAAGTTCTTCACCGGCCCGCAGCAAAGCTGTCATGGTTTCGGCGTCGGGTTGCCAGTACTGGCGGCGGGTGGCCTCCAGCAGGCGGTTGGCCACTTTGGCCGATGCGGTGGGGTTGAGCTGGGCCATGCGCTCGCGCATGGCGGGGTCCAGCACAAAGGTCTGGGCCAGTTGTTGGTAGACCCAGGGCTGCACTTGCCCTGTGGTGGCCGACCAGCCCATGGTGTTGGTGAGGTGGGCTTCGATCTGGCGCACGCCCTCGTAGCCGTGTTGCAGCATGCTTTCGTGCCACTTGGGGTTGAGCATGCGGCTGCGGGTTTCCAAGGCCACTTGTTCGGTCAGGCTGCGCACCACGCCCTCGCCTTGGGTTTGGTCGCCAATGAAGACGGGCGGGGCTTCGGCGGCGTTGCCGTCGCGCTGGTGCTTGGCCTGCAGCACGGCGCGGCTGATGCCGCCCAGGGTGTCGAAGTAGGTGTCGATGCTGGTCACGCCCAGCTCGACCGAGTCGAGGTTTTGGTAGGTGAGCGAGACGCTGGCCAGCGCGCTTTGCAGCACCGAGGTGTTGCGCACCGGGCGACCTTCACGGCCATAGGCAAAGCCTTTGCGCTGGGTGAAGGCGTCGCCGAGTTCGTTCTCGTTTTCCCAGCAGCTGCTGTCGATCAGGTGGTTCACGTTGGCGCCGTACGCGCCTTCGGTGTTGCCGAACACGCGCAGTGCGGCGCACTCCATGGTGCTGCCTTCGTGCTCGGCCAGGTAGGCCAGGGCATGTTGGCGCACAAAGTTTTGTTCTACCGGTTCGTCGGCGCTGGCGGCCATAAATGCGGCTTCGGCCAGCAGGCGGATTTGCATGGGCAGCAGGTCGCGGAAGATGCCGGACAAGGTGATGACCACGTCGATGCGCGGGCGGCCGAGTTCTGCCAAGGGGATCAATTGGGCCCCTGCCAAGCGGCCGTAGCTGTCAAAGCGAGGCGCTGCGCCCATCAAGGCCAAGGCTTGCGCCATGGGGCTGCCTTCGGTCTTGAGGTTGTCGGTGCCCCACAGCACCATGGCCACGGTCTCGGGCAAGGCTTGGTGGTCTTGCTGGTAACGGGCCAACAGTTTGTCGGCTTGGCGCATGCCGTCACGCACTGCAAAAGCCGAGGGCATGCGGAAGGGGTCGAGGCCGTGCAGGTTGCGCCCGGTGGGCAGCACGTTGGCGTTGCGGATCAGGTCGCCGCCAGGGGCGGGTTGCAAATAGCGGCCGTCGAGGGCGCGCATCAGGCCTTGCATTTCGTGGTCTTCGCCCAGCAGGCGGTTGCTGCGCACCAGTTGACGCAGCGTCTCGGCTTGGGCTTTGTCGTCGGCCACCAGGTCGGCGCTGAACTGTGCGTTCAGTTGCGCTTCACTCGCGCCGTCTACCAAGGCTTCCATCAACGTGGCGTTTTGGGCTGCATTCAAACCCATGGCCTCGGCCATGACTTTGAGGGTACCCAAGCGCTGCTCGCGGGTGGGGGCTTGGCCCATGACGTGCAGGCCTTCGGGGATCAGGGCATATTCGAGTTCCAGCAGCTGGTTTTGCAGTTGTTCGATCCAAGCGGTGGGGTCTGCCGCCTGATGGGCTGGAACGGACAAGTCGATGCTTTGTGCTTGTTCGCGGATCAGCGTGGTCATGCTGTCGCGGTCTTGTGCTTGGTCAGGACCCATCTGCTGCCAGCGCTCGATGGACTGCTGAAGGCTGAGCAGTTCTTTGTACAGGCCCGAATGCGTGAGCGAGGGTGTGAGGTAGCTCACCAGTGTGGCCGCGCCCCGGCGTTTGGCCAATGCGCCTTCGGACGGGTTGTTGGCGGCATACAGGTAGATGTTGGGCAGCGCCCCAATCAGGCGGTCGGGCCAGCACTGGGCCGACAGGCCGGTCTGCTTGCCGGGCATGAATTCGAGTGCGCCGTGCGTGCCAAAGTGCAGCACCGCGTCGGCCGCGTAATCCTCGCGCAGGTAGCGGTAGAACGCGCTGAAGGCGTGTGTGGGGGCGCAGCCGGTTTCGAACAGCAGGCGCATCGGGTCGCCCTCATAGCCAAAGCCCGGTTGCACCGTGACCACCACTTGGCCAAAGTCTGCACCCAGCACAAAGATGGACTGGCCGTTGGTCAGGTGCTTGCCGGGCGCAGGGCCCCACTGCGCTTCGATCTCGTTCAACCAGCGCTCGTTTTGCACATGGTGGCTGGTGTCGATGGCGTGCAGCACATTGGCCTGCGTGCCGTACTGGCTGGCGTTGCCGTGCAGCAGGCGGTTGCGCAGGTCGTCCACGCTGCCCGGCAATGTGACTTGGTAGCCTTCAAGCGACAAACGCTGCAAGGTGTTGAAGAGCGACTGGAACACCGACAGGTAAGCGGCTGTGCCCACGCTGCCGGCGTTGGGTGGGAAGTTGAACAGCACGATGGCCAGTTTGCGCTCGGCACGCGGCTTGTCGCGCAGGCGCACCAGGCGCTCAACACGCGCGGTGAGCATCTCGGTGCGCTCGCTGCAGGTGAACATGTCCTGGCTGCGCGGGCCGGAGGGGAATGTGCAGCGCTTCTCGCAGCCGGTGCAGGTTTGACCGGCCGGGCCGGGGCGACCGCCGTAGACCATGGGCAAGATCGAGCCGTCGAGTTCAGGGATGGCCACCATGATGGTGTTTTCGACCGGCAGCAAACCGCGCGTGGAACTGCCCCATTCTTGAATGGATTGAAATTCAAGCGGGTGCGCGGCGATGTAGGGCACGTCGAGTTCACTCAGGGCCACTTCGGCGGCGCTGGCGTCGTTGTAAGCCGGGCCGCCGACCAGCGAGAAACCGGTGAGCGATACCAAGGATTGGATTTTTGAGTCCGTGCCTTGTTTGAAAAAACGGTCCATGGCCGGGCGTGCATCGAGGCCGCTGGCAAAGGCGGGGATGACGCGCAAACCGCGCGCTTGCAGGGACTCGATGATCGCGTCGTAGTGCGCGGTGTTGCCGGCCAACAGGTAAGAGCGCAGCAACAGCAAACCCACAGCAGGCTGGTCTTGGCGGCCGTGACCGGGCAGTTCGCTCAGCGCTTCGCTGATGCGGTTTTTCATGTGTGGGTGGTACAAGCCCACCTCGGGGTATTCGATCGGATCTTCCGGTTGGGCCAAGGCGCGCAGCGGCTCGCGCGGGCCTTGGGCGTAGCGGTGCACCAAGGTTTTGACCAGGTGCTCGATGTTGTGCTCCGAGCCCGCCAGCCAGTAGCGCATGGTCAAGAAGAACAGGCGCAGGTCTTGTGCGGTGCCGGGGATGAATCGCAGCAGCTTGGGCAGGCGGCGCAGCATGGCCATTTGCTTGGCCCCGGCGCTCGATGGTGCGCCAGTGTCAGAGCCGGTGTCTTTGTTTTTGGCGCTGGGGCGCAGCTTTTTGAGCAAGGCCATCAGGCCACTCGACTCGCGGCCCATGACCAGCTTGCCCATGCGGGTGAGCTGCGTGACTTGCGGAGCCGACATGATGCAGACCATGGCGTCGCAATGGTCGCGGCGCGCCTGCAGGGCGTCCAACACCGGCAGGAAATGGTCTTCCATGAAGAGCATGGTGACGATAACCAGATCGGCCTGCGCCACGGCAGCCAAGCACGCGGCCAGGGCTTGGTCGCTGTCGCGCCAAGCCGAGGCGCTGTGGGTTTGCAGGTGCAGACCGGGCAAGTCGCGCGCCAAGCGCTCGGCGGCGCTCTCGGCGGCGCTGGCCAAGTGGCTGTCCATGGTCAGCAGCACCACGCTCATGCGCGGTGCGCTGGAGCTGGCCTGCTTAGCGGCTGAAATGGGCTTTGGCATCGTAGAGCGTCTCCACGGTGATGGTCGCCACGCCCAGGTCTTGGGCAAATCGTTCGGTGTTGCGGCGCGCTTTGCCCCGCACAAAGAACGGGATCTTGCCCAGTTCTTTTTCGGCTTCGGTGCTCCAAGTGGCTTGGTTGGACGCGGCCGGGATGGGCAACTCGATGGCCGTGGGGGTGGCCATGACCGGTGTGTCGCTGGTCGGGGGGCGAGCGGTTTCGGCCGCAGGCCGCGTGCTGCCCAAATGCGAGGGCGCAGCCCCGGCGTGGAACTCGAAGTCTTCGCGGAACATGCCGATCAGGTGTTCTTCCAGGCCCATCATCAGTGGGTGCACCCAGGTGTCGAACAGCACGTTCGCGCCTTCAAAACCCATTTGCGGCGCGTAGCGGGCAGGGAAGTCCTGCACATGCACCGGGGCCGAGATCACCGCGCAAGGAATGCCTTGGCGCTTGGCGATGTGGCGCTCCATTTGTGTGCCCAAGATCAGCTCGGGCTGCAGCGCGTTGATCTGGGTTTCGACTTCCAAATAGTCGTCGGTGATCAGGGCTTCGACACCGTAGCGCTTGGCACAGTCGCGCACTTCGCGGGCAAATTCGCGGCTGTATGTGCCCAGGCCCACCACCTCAAAACCCATCTCCTGGCTGGCGATGCGTGCCGCGGCCACCACGTGCGTGGCGTCGCCAAAAATATAGACGCGCTTGCCGGTCAGGTAGGTCGAGTCGACCGACTTGGCGTACCAGTGGGCGTGGGCGTTGCTCGGGTCTTGTGCGGGTTGGGGCAGGCCGGTCAGCGTGCAGACTTCGGCGATGAAGTCGCGCGTGGCGTGGCTACCGAGGGGCACGGTCTTGGTGTAAGGCTGGTCGAACTGGCGCTGCAACCACTGTGCGGCGGCCAGGCCAATTTCGGGGTAGAGCACCACGTTGAAGTCGGCCTCGGCCAACTTGTTCACGTCGGCCACGCTGGCGCTCAAAGGTGCGACCACGGCGACATCGACGCCGAGTTGGTTGAGCAGTTGGGTGATTTCTTTGACGTCGTCGCGGTGGCGAAAGCCTAGGGCGCTGGGGCCGAGGATGTTGCAAGTGGGGCGTGCTTTGGCTGCCTTGGCGGTGTCATCCGCGGGCTTGTGCACCAGGTGCCGGCACAGTTGGTAGAAGGTCTCGCTCGCGCCCCAGTTTTCCTTGCGCTGGTAAGAAGGCAACTCCAGCGCCACCACGGGGATGGTCAGTTGCAGGGCTTGGGCCAAACCGCCCGGGTCGTCCTGGATCAGCTCGGCCGTGCAGGACGAGCCCACCAACATGGCAGCGGGGTTGAAGCGCGCCATGGCTTGGCGGGCCGCGTCTTTGAACAGCTCGGCCGTGTCGCCGCCCAGATCGCGCGCCTGGAAGGTGGTGTAGGTCACCGGTGGGCGGCGCGGCAGGCGCTCGATCATGGTGAACAGCAGGTCGGCGTAGGTGTCGCCTTGCGGTGCGTGCAACACGTAGTGCACGTCCGTCATGGCCGTGGCCACGCGCATCGCGCCCACATGGGGCGGTCCTTCGTAAGTCCAGAGCGTCAGTTGCATGGGGTGTTCCTGCGCTTTCAGGCCGCCAGCTTCAGGCGGCGTTTGAGTGGGCGGCTGAACAGACCGGCCAAATCGGCCGCTTGTTCGTAGCCCTGAATGGGGGTGAAGACCAACTCGATGGCCCACTTGGTGGTGATGCCTTGGGCTTCCAAGGGGTTGGCCAAACCGAGGCCACAGACCACCAGATCGGGCGCATCGGCGATGCAGCGGTCGAGCTGCAGGTCCACGTCCTGGCCTTCGCTGATGCGGGTACCTGCGGGTAACAACGCCAATTCTTCGGCCATGTGCTGGCGGTGCAAATAGGGCGTGCCCACTTCGACCAAATCCATACCCAGTTCGCGGTGCACAAAGCGCGCCAACGGAATTTCGAGCTGCGAGTCGGGGAAGAAAAAGATGCGTTGGCCTTGCAGCGTTTGGCGCTGCACAGCCAGGGCTTTTTCGGCGCGTTGGCGTGGGGCGTTGGTGGCTTGTTCAAACACCTCGGGGGCCACACCAAAATCGGTGGCGGCCGCTTGCAGCCAGGCGGTGGTGCCCTCCACGCCGAGTGGAAAGGGCGCTGGCAAATGCTCTGCGCCGCGCGACTGCAGGGCGCGGGCGGTGTCGGCCAAAAAGGGCTGGGCCAACAAATAGCGGGTGTTCGGGCCAACCACGGGCATGGCCTGGCTGTTGCGTGGCGGGAAAAAGCTGACCTGCAAACCCATGCGATCAAACAAGCTGCGCATCTGGTCTTCGACCACATCGGCCAAGGTGCCGACCACCATCAGGGCGGGGGCGGATTCAGCGCTGGTCGGTAAACCTGGAACCATCGCTGCAAGACAAGCGTCTTCCCCTTGGGTGAAGGTGGTTTCGATGCCACTGCCCGAGTAGTTGAGCACGCGCACCTTGGGGTGATGAATCTGGTTTTGCCGTTCGGCGGCGCGCGACAAATCGAGCTTGATGACCTCGGAAGGGCAAGAACCCACCAAGAACAACAAGCGGATGTCGGGGCGGCGCGCCAGCAACTGGCCAACCACGCGGTCGAGTTCTTCGTGCACATCGGCCAAACCGGCCAAATCGCGTTCGTCGATGATGGCGGTGCCAAAGCGGGGTTCGGCAAAAATCATCACGCCCGCGGCCGATTGGATCAGGTGGGCGCAGGTGCGCGAACCCACCACCAAAAAGAAGGCGTCTTGGATTTTGCGGTGCAGCCAGATGATGCCGGTCAGGCCACAAAACACCTCGCGCTGGCCGCGTTCGACCAAGGGCACGACGTCGGTGCAACCGGTGGTTTGCGCAGAGGTTTCGGCGCGGATCGGGATGACGGTGCTCATGTGCTGGCCTGTACGCCCGTGTCGGGCAAAGAGGTGGATGAGGGTTGTTTTTGCAGCCGCGCCATGCGCAGCTTGCGGATGTATTGAGCGGCGTTGATGGCGTAGCTGCCATACGCGGCCAAGGCCAGCCACAGCAAGTCGTTGGCGCTCCAAGCGCCTTGCCACCAAGCCCAGACATAGGCGGTGTGCAAGGCCATCACCAGCATGCTGACCACGTCTTCCCAATAGAAGGCGGGGGCGAACAGGTATTGGCCGAAGACCACTTTTTCCCAGATGGCGCCGGTGACCATGATGGCGTAGAGCACCCCGGTCTTGAGCACCACCGAGGCCAGCGCCCAGTCGGTGTGCTCGCCGGTGTGCAGGCTGTTGACCACCAAATACAGGCTGATGCCAAAAATTAGGAACTGCACTGGGGCCAAGATGCCTTGCACCAGCGTCCAAGCAGTCGCGTCACGCCGGGCGCGTTGCGCTGGCGTGTACAAAACGGGGTGCATGGAAGCGGACATGGCGAGCCTGATCGGGATTGGAGGGTGGGATTGAATGTAAGTCTGGACATACAGTGTGTCAACATAAATTGACATAAATTTCGATCCATAGGGTTTACACTAGCGGTGCTGTCTTGAAATGGAATCACACTCGGACCTGTGTTGTGAGGGACCCTGATGGCGGGCGTACCAACCACCCCTTTCGACGCGTATTCCGACGTCCCGGAGCCTGTCGCTGCTGTATCCCATTGATGATCGGTACTTGTCATGGCCAAATTCAACCTAGAGAACGTCCAGAACTCGCCTTTGGCGCAGGGCCGGGTGGTCCTGCCAGAAGCCCTGCGCCAAGGCAAACCAGTGGGGCCTCGTTTGGTTGGGGGCACCCGCTTCGCTGGTAAAGCGGCGATGGATGCTGCGCAAATTCAAATCCTGGCCAGGGCCTGCTTGCAGGGCTTGGATGCGGCCCGACAGGTGGTGTTTGGCTGGCAGCGCCAAGGCCAGTCCCTTGAAGACATTTATATGCACGGCATCACGCCGTGCGCCCGCCTGCTGGGGGTTTGGTGGAGTGAGGACCGATTGGATTTCGCCATGGTCACCATCGCATCCACCCATTTGCAGCAGCTGCTGCACGATTTCAGTGATGAGTTCTTAGAAGAAAACGTGCGAGTTCACAACGGCTGCAGCTTGCTGCTGCTGACCGAGCCCGGCGCACAGCACAGCATGGGTTTGTTCATGCTCAGTGAATTCTTCAAGCGGGCGGGCTGGACCGTGTGCACCGGTGTGTCGCCCACCGAGGCCGATTTCAAACGTTTGTGCCATTCGGATTGGTTTGACGCCGTGGGCGTGTCGGTCAGCACGGACCGTCATTTGGGGGCGATCGCCGGCATCTTGTCGCGCCTGCCCGACAGCGCTCCCAACCCACGGGTGCACCCCTTCGTTGGCGGTCCCATGGCATTTGTGGCGCCTGAGCTGATGGCCACGATGGGCTGCGAGGTATTGGCCTTGGATGCAGCGGCCACTGTGGAACACATCCAGTCTGTGGTGGCCGAGGCGGGGGCTTGGGGCGCAAAACCCGCGCCACATTGAGGGTGTGATGGCAAAAAAATGTAAGGTTATGCACTATTTCATTAAATATAAGCCTATACTTTTATGACATTGTCCCGTGTCAACCTTTTGATGCATCTCTTCGATTGGTTCGTCCCATGAAACTGCCTGCTTTAAATCCCCAAGCGTTTTCCCAGCTGCTGGGCGTCGCCTCCGACGTCGCTTTGGTGTTGGACCTGCAAGGCACGATTGAAGATGTGTCAGTTGCTCGTGACAGCTTGGGTGCACTGGGCTGTCAAGCCTGGGTGGGTCGCCGTTGGTTGGATACGGTGACCAGCGAAAGCCGAGCCAAAATCCAAGACATGCTGATCTCGCAAGGCGCATCCGAGTCCATGCGCTGGCGCCACGTCAACCATCCCACACCGATGGGCAACGACGTGGCGGTGCAGTATGTGCTGCTGCCGCTGGGTGAAGGCAAATTGTTGGCGGTGGGTCGAGATTTGGAAAGTTTGGCCGAGCTGCAGCGCCGCTTGGTGGAGACACAACAGTCCATGGAGCGCGACTACCTGCGTTTGCGCCACATCGAGGCGCGCTACCGGGTCTTGTTCGACACCTCGTCTGAAGCGGTGCTGGTGGTCGATGCCAACAACCAGCGCGTGTTGGAGGCCAATGTGGGTGCGCAGTCCTTGCTCAAGGACGCCGGCAAGCGCTTGTTGGGCCGCGACGTGCGCGAGTGTTTTGAATCCGGCAGCCAAGGTGAGGTGCAAGCGCTCATGCGCACAGCCTTGGCCACGGGCCGCATTGAAATGTGTTCGGCGCACGTGACGGGTTCGCCCGCTTCGTGGACCGTGTCTGTGGCGGTGTTTCGCCAAGAGGGCGGTGCGCAGTTCTTGCTTCGACTGGTCTCGCGGGAGAGCGTGGCCGAGGCCCGTCATTTGGCGGGCTCATCGGGCGTGCTCAGCGAAGCCATGCGGCACTTCCCCGACGGTTGGGTGCTCACCGACACCTCGGGCGAGATCAAAAGCGTCAACGAAGAGGGCATGGCTTTGTTGGGTTTGACGGCCCCATCACAAGCGGTTGGGCAGGGCTTGGAGCACTGGTTGGTGCGCGGTGCGGTCGATTGGGGTGTGATGCACACCAGCTTGCGCCAGCACCTGCCGGTGCGCAATTTCGCCACCGAAGTTCGCACCTTGTCGGGGCTGACCCTGCCCGTCGAGGTCTCGGCCGTGTATTTGCCCAAGCCTGAACCCATGTACGCTTTTTTTGTGCGCGACATGGATCGGCGCATGGTCGGTGGCTCTGCCAAGGCCCATAACCCAGACAAGCCTTTTGCAGAGTTGTCCCAGCTGGTGGGTCGCCGACCCATCAAGGACATCGTGGGCGACACCGTCGACACCATCGAGCGCATGTGCATCGAGGCGGCCTTGGAAATGACGCACAACAACCGAGCCTCGGCCGCTGAAATGTTGGGCTTGTCCCGCCAAAGCTTGTACGTGAAGTTGCGTCGCTTCGGCATCGTGGCCGAAACCGAAGATGAGGCGAGTTGATCTGGGTGTCAACTTTTAATTGAAATTAAGTGTCAATCATAGTTGACATTTTGAGCCGTCCCTTCACAATGGGGCCATGGACACCCCGCCACTGGCCCACGCGCCACACACCCAGGCCTCAGCGCCGCCGCTCGGTCGGCCCGCCTTGCGCACGGTGGCCGAATTCCTCAAACCCATCACCTGGTTTCCGCCCATGTGGGCCTTTGCCTGTGGCGTGGTGGCCTCGGGCCAAGACATTGGTGCCAATTGGGCTTTGCTGCTCTTGGGCCTGGTGCTGACCGGTCCGCTGGTCTGCGCCAGCAGCCAGGCGGTGAACGACTGGTTTGACCGGCATGTGGACGCCATCAACGAACCCAACCGCCCCATCCCATCCGGCCGCATGCCCGGGCGCTGGGGGCTGGGCATTGCGATTGCCTGGACCGCCCTGTCGCTGATGTGGGCCACGCTCATGGGGCCGTGGGGCTTTGCGGCCTGCGCTTTGGCCATTGCCTTGTCGTGGGCCTACAGCGCGCCACCCGTGCGCTTGAAAAACAACGGCTGGTGGGGCAACGCGGCCTGCGCCCTGAGTTACGAAGGACTGGCCTGGCTGACCGGCACGGCCGTGATGCTGGGCGGTGCCTGGCCCGGCCCACATTCGGTGGCGCTGGCGCTGCTCTACAGCGTGGGTGCGCACGGCATCATGACGCTCAACGATTTCAAGGCCATCGAGGGCGACCGCCGCATGGGCGTGGCCTCGTTGCCGGTTCAGCTGGGTGCGCACGGCGCGGCGCGCATGGCCTGTGTGTTCATGCTGGTGCCGCAGGTGGCGGTGGCCTTGCTCTTGGCCCACTGGCAGTTGCCTTGGCACGCCACGGCCGTCTTGGTTTTGGCGGTCATGCAAGGGCCCTTGATGGCCAAGTTTTTGCGTCACCCGGTGGAGCGTGCTTTGCACGTCTCGGCATTTGGCGTGCCGCTGTTCGTCAGCGGCATGATGATCAGCGCTTGGGGCCTGCGCCAATTGAGCGGCTTGCACAGCAGCGTGGGGGTCTTATGAACGCCCCCGCGTTTGGCTGGTTCCAAATCATCCGCTTGGGGCTGATCCAAGCTTGTCTGGGCGCGGTGGTGGTGATCACCACGTCCACGCTCAACCGAATCATGGTGGTCGAGTTGGCGCTGCCCGCCTTGCTGCCCGGTTTTTTGGTGGCCTGGCATTACGCGGTGCAAATGGTGCGCCCGCGCATGGGCTTCGGCTCCGACAAGGGTCGACGCAGCACGCCTTGGATGATGGGCGGCATGTTGGTGCTGGGTGTGGGCGGCGTGATGGCCGCCTGGGCCACGGTGTGGATGGCCGAAGAGCCGTTGTATGGCGCACTGCTGGCTTGGTTGTCGTTCAGCCTGATTGGCTTGGGCGTGAGCGCCTGCGGCACTTCGCTGCTGGCGCTGATGGCCAAGCGCGTGCCCGAAGAGCGCCGGGCACCCGCGGCCACCACCGTGTGGCTGATGATGATTTTTGGCTTTGCCGTGACCGCCGGTGTGGTGGGCAAGCTGATCGACCCTTACAGCCCGCAGGTGTTGCTGCAGGTGTCGGCAGGGCTGAGCCTGGTCACGGCCTGCATCACGGCCCTGTGTTTGTGGGGCCTGGAAAAAGACGGTGATCCTTCAACGGCCGTGGCACCGAGCGCGAGCACCGAGCGCTTGCAAAAACAAAATTTCAAAGAGGCCTTCCAAGAGGTTTGGGCCGAGCCTGCGGCGCGCACCTTCACCGTGTTTGTGTTCATGTCCATGCTGGCCTACAGCGCGCAGGACTTGATTCTGGAGCCCTTTGCGGGCGCGGTGCACGGCTTCACGCCGGGGCAGACCACGCAGCTCTCGGGCTGGCACCACATGGGCGTGTTGATTGGCATGCTCGCGGTGGCCGGGGCCGGTTCGCGCTGGGTGGCGGGGCGCTTGGGCTCGGTGCAGGCTTGGATGGTGGGCGGGTGTTTGGTGTCGGCGCTGGCCACGGTCGGATTGGTCAGTTCAGCGCTCTCTGCTG
>Ga0315907_10000535_pt1 | contig 54590 bp, 57 predicted proteins | sample LakEriMetagenome_3_FD_203525 | JGI IMG/M metagenome (GOLD analysis project Ga0315907, IMG submission 203525) | Freshwater fungal communities from buoy surface, Lake Erie, Ohio, United States - Buoy 12 MA123 | ecosystem: Environmental > Aquatic > Freshwater > Lake > Lake biofilm | place: USA... | reverse complement strand
TTGGTTAATATCGAAAAGTAAAGTCCGCCTGGACCACCACCTATAACTGTTATTTTCATATTTTATGGATAATTAACAATGGATAATTGATAATTAATTTATCTTTTAATTGAGAATATTTCTCCTAATTTACTATAATTTGAACCTGCTAAACGTGCGACAGGTTTGTATTTTTCTAAATCTATTTTATGGTTTTCCATCAAAATGGAATCATCTATATGCATGGTAATAATTTTTCCAATGATAATACAAGCGCCTCCATTTTGATGCTTTTCGATAAAATAATGATGTACCATTTCGCACTCAAATTGCACCAAACTTTCTTTTACTCGTTTTGGTTTGATGTAAATGGATTCTATTGGAGTTACGTTTGCCAATTCAAATTCATTGATATCAGCCGCAACGGATTGTGAAGTAGTATTCATTTGATCTACAACATCTTCCGTAACTAAATTGACTACAAATTGCTGATTGGCGAGAATATTATTTAATGTGTCTTTATTTTTATTACCCGTTCGAACCGTTGAAAACATAATATGAGGCGGGTCTTCGCTAACGACATTAAAAAAGGAAAACGGAGCCAAATTATCAATTCCATTATCATCGATAGTGGCTACCCAAGCGATAGGTCTTGGAATGACAGTTCCTGACAATAATTTATATAAAGCCGAAGATTCGGTGTTTTGAATGTCGAATTGCATGTTGAAATTGTTTATTTTACAAATTAAGTAAAATTAATAAAATTGTAACTATACTTTATGGATAAAAAAAACACTTTTTTTGAATTCAGTAAAGTGTAATATGAATTAGTTTTACTTTAAAATTATATAATATTCATTTTTTTGCAGATAAAAATGTATTATGTAAAAAAATAGTTTATAATTTTTATGATATTATTTTTTGTATATTTTGCAAAATTAGTATATTTATGCAAAATTTATATATATGGAGATTTTAGCTTGCCCTAAGTGCCAAAGTGAAACAATTGTTAAAAGTGGCGTCATTAAAGATAAACAAAGGTATTTGTGTAAGTCCTGTAATTATTATTTCACCGTTAATAAATTAGGGAAAAAAATTGATGATTATTATGTAACAAAAGCTTTACAACTTTATCTTGAAGGATTAAGTTATAGAGAAATTGAACGAATAATAGGGGTTTCACATGTTTCTATCAGTAATTGGGTGAAAGAATTTAAAATTAAGAAACCACCGCATCCAAATTATCACCCAACCTATAAGATTTTTAAGCATAATGAGTTAGTTGAATACCTTCAAAATAAAGATCAGTTATCAGGAGCAGGCATGATTATTACTGAACTTGGCGATAAGTTTATGCTGATTAAATGGGAGCGCTTTAAAGATTAGCTATAGTTATTTACATTAATATATATCATAATTTTTTTCATTAACAAAAATTTAGAATTTGGTCAAACAAAAATTGAATTACTAACCAAATTTAAAATTTTTATGAAAAGAGTATTAATTGCTTCGTTTGCTGCTTTATCTTTTGCTGGATATTCACAAACAGCACCAACCACTGCGCCAGCAGCCAAAGAATGGGATGTAAGTGTTTATGGTTTTGTAAGAACCGATTACATTTGGGACACCCGCAAATCAGCTCAAGTTAGAGAGTATAATTTAAATTTATACCCTTTAGATGAAGTAAAAGATGCAAACGGTAAAGACATTAACGATGCAGGAGCTTCAAATTTCTTATCAGTTGTGTCTAGATTAGGAGTTAAAGTTAAAGGTCCAGATGTATGGGGCGCAAAAGTTAACGGAACCTTAGAAGGTGATTTTTTTGGAAACACAGAAAGCACAATTGGATTGTTTCGTTTGCGTCATGCTTATGCCACTTTAGATTGGACGAAAACTAGTGTAACGATGGGACAAACTTGGTACCCAACATTTATTCCTGAAGTATTTCCAGGGGTAGCTAATTTTAGTACTGGAATTATGTTTAATCCTTTTGGATGGGCTTCTCAAGTTAAAATTAAACAAAATCTTTCAAATAATATATCATTTGCTTTAACTGCTTATAAAGAAAGAGAGTTTACTACAGCTACTGCAACTGGAGGTACCCAAAACTCTGCTTCAATCAACTCATCACTTCCAACTTTTCATGGTCAATTTCAATTTAAAAATAAAAATTGGATTGCTGGTTTAGGAGCAGAATTTAAATCTTTACAACCATTAACTGTGTCAAATAATCAGGTTTCTGATGAAAAAGTAAACAGTACTTCCTTTGTAGGATATTTCAAATACAATAATGATAAATTCCACATCAAAGCGTATGGAATTACAGGTGGAGATATGTATAATTTAGTGATGCTTGGTGGATTTGCAGGATATACTACTCCAGGTCAAGTTGAAAAATATGAAGCTACAAAAACTACATCATTTTGGGTAGATATTGCAAGTAATGGTAAAAGTATTGCGCCAGGTTTCTTCTTTGGTCATACTAAAAACGATGGAACAGGTAAAGATGGTGCAACAGCTTTATATATGAGAGGAACTTCTGGAACAAGAGGAGTAGGCAATGTATGGAGAACTTCAGCTAGAATTGATTTTAAACAAAATAAATTTAGAATTACTCCAGAATTAGAGTATACAGCTGCTACTTGGGGAGATTTAAAATCAGATGCATCTGTAGGAGGTAACACGAAAAATGTGGGTAACTTCAGAGCTATGGTGTCTTGTGTTTATGCATTTTAATACTAATTAAAACTAAAAAATTTATAATATGAGTGATAAAAAAACAACTGGAATCTGGAAAGTAATTTCAGCTTCCTCAATGGGAACAATGATCGAATGGTATGATTTTTATATCTTCGGAAGTTTAGCAGTAGTATTATCTACTAAATTTTTCCCTTCAGATAATCCAACAGCAGCATTCTTGTCAACATTAGCAACATTTGCAGCTGGTTTCGTAGTACGTCCATTTGGAGCATTATTCTTTGGTCGATTAGGAGATTTAATTGGAAGAAAGTATACGTTTATGGTTACTTTAATGTTAATGGGTGGAGCAACTTTTGTAATTGGATGTATTCCAAGTTTTGAAACTATAGGTTATGCTGCTCCAGTATTAGTGTTAATTTTACGTTTATTACAAGGTTTAGCACTTGGAGGAGAATATGGTGGTGCAGCTACTTATGTTGCCGAACACGCTCCTAAAAACGAAAAAGGATATTGGACTTCTTGGATTCAAACAACTGCAACGGTAGGTTTATTTATTTCGTTAATGGTAATTTTAATTACTAAAGGATTAATGACTAAAGAAGCATTCGAAGATTGGGGTTGGAGAGTGCCGTTTTGGGTTTCAATTTTAATGGTATTTGTTTCTTATATGATTCGTAAGAATATGCATGAATCTCCAGTATTTGCTAAAGCTAAAGAAGAAGGTAAAACTTCCACAAATCCATTAAAAGAAAGTTTTGGAAATAAATTTAACTTAAAATTTGTTTTATTAGCTTTATTTGGAGCAACAATGGGTCAAGGTGTTGTATGGTATACAGGTCAGTTTTATGCCATGAACTTCTTAAAAACGGTTCAAAGTATTGATTCATCTCAAGTAGACACATTATTGGGAATCGCTTTAATATTAGGTACTCCATTTTTCGTAGTATTTGGTTGGTTGAGTGATAAAGTAGGTAGAAAAGTAATCATGATGGGAGGGATGTTGATAGCTATTTTATGTTATCGTCCAATTTACCGTGCTATGTATGCTTCAACTGATTTAACTTTAAAAACTGAGATTGTTGAACAAACAAAAGTGGTTCCATCGATTAAAGAAATTGATGAAACAAAAATGGATTCTATCTATACAACTACAAAAGAATTTACAGATGGTACAAAAGTAGAAGAAATAAAAACGATTCATTTTGAAGCAGGTAAAGTAATGCTTGATGATAAAGGAAAAGATAAAATTGAAACTAAAGTAACCAAAACAATCAATAGTAGTGATAAATGGTTTTTAGTATTGATGGTGTTCATTCAGGTAATATTTGTTACCATGGTTTACGGACCAATTGCTGCTTTCTTAGTAGAAATGTTCCCAGTTAAGATTAGATATACATCCATGTCTTTACCTTATCACGTAGGAAATGGTATATTTGGAGGGTTATTACCTGCTATTTCAACTTATTTTGTTACTACCGCAAAAGATGCTGGTGATGTAGAGTTCTATTTAGAAGGACTTTGGTATCCTATTGGAATTGCAGCGGTTTGTTTCATAATAGGAATGATCTACATCGATAGAAAAATTAATACACTTCACGACTAAAAATTAAAGATATGAACGCAATAAAAAAATATTTAGGGATTGTTTGGATAGCATTAGCACTTGCGATAGCTTACTATTCAATTGAAATTTTTGGAGGAAAACTAACTTCTGGTAAACAAGACGATTTAGTTTTTGGAATTATTATTTTCTTCATACTTTTACCAATGGTTGTAACCGGATTAACAATTTTCGGTTGGTATGCCATCAAGGATGAATATGAAGACTAATTAAAAATAGTTTTATTAAATCCTGAAAGCTCTTATTTTACATAAGGGCTTTTGGGTTTTTATAATTTTACAATCAGAATGAAAAAAAGACACCAACAAAAACTGGTTATTGTTTCAATTTTATTACTCATTGGGTTAAATTTACCCATCGTACTTTTATTTGATTCTTCTCAAAATGTATTCGGGTTTCCCGTTATTTACATCTATTTTTTTTCTATTTGGTTATTTTCCATATTCGTTTCTTTGTTAATAGTAAAACGATACAATGAATAGTATTTTACTTTTGGTCATATTATCTGCCTATTTGGCTGTTCTTTTTTATATAGCGTATTGGGCTGAAAAAAAAGGGAACAGTAAATGGACTAATAATCCTTATATCTATACTTTTTCATTAGCCGTTTATTGTACTGCATGGACTTATTATGGCAGTGTAGGTGTAGCCGCAGATAGCGGTTTGAGTTATTTACCTATTTATTTAGGACCTGTAATTATAGCTCCATCTTGGATTTTAATTTTACGAAAAATTATTCGAATTTCGCGTGTGAATAAAATTGCTAGTATTGCCGATTTTATTTCTCTTCGCTATGGAAATAGTCGGTTTTTAGGTGCAATTGTAACCGTTATTTGCTTAACTGGTATCATTCCATACATCGCATTACAATTGAAAGCGATTGCAGAAACATTTCATGTAGTAACTAAAACCGAAATTCGTTCCTATATCTTTGACGATACCACAACCTATGTAGCAGTTGCCTTGGCATTATTTGCTTCCTATTACGGAACTCGTTATGTAGATGCATCCGAAAAAAGAAAAGGGATTGTAAGTGCTGTTGCTCTAGAAAGTGTTTTGAAATTAGTTTTCTTTGTAATTATTGGTGTTTATGTCACCTTTTTTGTGTTTGATGGTTTTGATGATATTTATCAAAAAGCATCACTTTTAGAACATTTTAAGGAGAAAAACACCATTGGCGGACTTCCGCAAGCAATCAATTGGTTTTTACTTTGTGTACTTTCCATGTTTGCAATTTTTTTATTACCACGTCAATTTCAAGTAGGAGTAGTGGAAAACAATAGAGAAAATCATATTAATACAGCCGTTTGGTTGTTCCCATTATATTTATTGCTCTTTAATATTTTTGTATATCCAATAGCGTGGGGTGGCAATATTTTGTTTGAAGGGCAAGAGGTAAATTCAGATGCTTATTCCTTATTAATCCCTCAATTATTTAACAATCAAACTTTAACCGTTTTGGTTTTTCTTGGCGGATTTTCAGCAGCCATTTCAATGATTGTAGTTTCCTCCATCGGACTTTCAACTATGGTAACAAATAATATTTTAATACCATATAATTTATTAGGAAAATTAAAAAGCGAGGAAATCAGTAATAGACTAATTTTAAACAGTAGGAAAATCGGAATTTTCTTATTGATTATTTTATCCTATTTCATTTATCGTTTCTTCGGACTAGATTATAACTTAGTATCCATCGGAATGGTTGCCTTTGTCATCATTTCACAATTAGCACCAGCCTTTTTTGGAGCATTATTTTGGCGCAGAGGTTCTCGTTTAGGAGCCATTTATAGTATCATTGTAGGATTTTTAGTTTGTATTTATACTTTGTTAATTCCTTATTCGATAGGCATTTCAAATAGCGAAAGTACTTTTATTACTGAAGGATTTTTGGGAATTGAATTATTAAAACCTTTTCAGTTATTTGGTTTAGAATATTTACAGCCAGTTACACACGCATTATTTTGGAGCATGTTGTTCAATTGTATAACTTATTTTTCGGTATCGGTTAGTTTTAAAGGAAATTATCGCGAACGCAATTATGCCGAAATGTTTGTCGATATTAACAAATATATTTCAAATCACGAAGATGCTTTTATTTGGAAAGGAACTGCTTATCGAAATGATATTGAAAAAGTACTCATTCGCTTTTTGGGAATTGAACGTACTAAACGCGCTATGAATATTTTCAATGTAAAATATAACGTAGATATTACCCAAGAATTAGCCGATGCACGTTTGATAAAATTTTCCGAAAATCTATTAACCGGACATATTGGAACTGCTTCGGCACGAATCTTAATTTCAAGTGTGGTGAAAGAAGAAAAAATAACGTTGCCCGAAGTTTTAAAAATTCTTGAAGAATCTAAAGAAAACATCATCATCAACAAAAAATTGACTGAAACTTCAAACGAATTAAAAGAAATTACGGCAAAATTACAAGAAGCAAATATTTCACTAATTACAAAAGACAAGCAAAAAGACGAATTTTTAGATACGGTTACCCACGAACTTAGAACGCCAATCACTGCAATTCGTGCCGCAAGTGAAATTTTACATGACGATGACGAGATTCCTGACGAATTAAAAAAACAATTCTTGCAAAATATTATTTCAGAATCTGATCGATTAAACCGATTAATTGATAAAATTTTGGATCTTGAAAAATTTGAAACAGGTAAACAAACGATTCATCCTGCTAAAAATAATTTGATAGAAACTATTGAAAAATCAATTGAACCCTTACAACAGTTGATTAAAAATAAAAAAATCAGTATTTACATTGAAAGTAAAAACAAGATATATGCTTATTATGACGAAGACCGAATTTTTCAAGTAATCACTAATTTAGTTTCAAATGCGATTAAATTTTGTCCAGAAAATGAAGGTTTAATCACCATTCAAGTAACCGAAAAAGACGATTTTATACAAACTAGCGTTATTGATAACGGAAAAGGAATTACACCTAATGATTTTGAAGCTATATTTGACAAATTTTATCAGTCAACTAATCAAAACATAAAGAAACCTTTAGGTAGCGGATTAGGATTAGCCATTTGTAAACAAATTATTGAACATCATAAAGGAAAAATTTGGGTAGAACCTAGTATAAAAGGAGCCTGTATTAATTTTACTTTACCAAAAAACAAGAACATAGAAACTATATAGATTATGAAAAAGATTTTAATTGTAGACGACGAACCTAATATTGTAATGTCTCTTGAATATACATTTAAGAAAAGTAATTATGAAGTATTCATTGCCCGTGATGGTCAAGAGGCTTTAGAAATATTAAAAACTAATTACCCCGATGTTATTATCTTAGACGTAATGATGCCTATGGTAGATGGTTATGCCACGTTAGAGCACATTAAAAAAGATTCCAATTTACAACATACAAAAGTCATGTTTTTATCGGCTAAAAATAAAGAAAGCGATATTGAAAAAGGAATGGCTCTTGGTGCAGATGCCTATTTAACGAAACCATTTTCAATTAAAAAAGTGGTGGAACAAGTAGAGGAGTTGCTTTCCTAAATTTTGGGCGTTCCCACAAGGGTCGGGCTTTACGTTACAATCTTTTTCTTTTGTTGAGCTATAATTGTATTAAAAAAACAAAAGAAAAAGGATTTTCACTTCAATCCCTAACGCAATTCTGTTTCCAAAACAATTTATTTTTTCTAAATTCATACTTCTAAATTCAAATCTCAAAATCTATACCTATTTAGCAATATTATTTCATTTAGCATGATTTTAATTTCTACATTTACTTTAGAAAATAAGTCACATAAATTGAATAATACAAATGAATTATTCCGATATATACAATAAAAGTATTACTTCCTCTGAAGCATTCTGGGCAGAACAAGTCAATCAGTTAGAATGGTATAATCAACCATCAAATATCCTGTCTAAAGATCAAAACGACTATCCTTTGTGGTTTGCTGATGGAGAACTTAATGCCTGTTATTTAGCTTTAGACAAACACATTCAAGACGGATATGGCGATCAAATAGCTATCATCTATGATTCACCCGTTACACAAACTGTAAAAAAATATACATTTAGCGAAGTCAAAACCGAAGTGGCTAAACTAGCTGGCGGTTTACTTTCGCTGGGTTTAGAAAAAGGTGATACGGCTGTTATTTATATGCCCATGATTCCTCAAGCCGCTTTTGCAATGTTGGCTTGTGCAAGAATAGGTGTAACACATTCGGTAGTTTTTGGAGGATTTGCACCACATGAATTAGCTATTCGCATTGATGATTGCGAACCTAAAGCCATTATTACTGCTTCTTCAGGAATTGAAATTGATCGACTAATTGCGTACAAGCCTTTAGTGGATGAAGCCATAGAATTAGCCAATCATAAGCCAGAAAAAGTAATTATTTTCAATAGAAAATTAGGAGCTAGAATTCCGTTTAAAAAATATGATGTCGATTATGATGCCTTGGTATATGGTTCAGAAGAAGCTGCTTGTATACCTGTAAATGCTACACATCCATTATATATTTTATACACATCAGGAACAACAGGAAAACCAAAAGGAATTGTCAGAGATACAGGAGGTTACGCTACAGCACTTAAATTTTCAATGAAACACATTTATGATGCAAAAGAAGGTGAGGTTTTTTGGGCGGCTTCCGATGTGGGTTGGGTAGTAGGACATAGTTATATTGTTTACGGACCATTATTGAACAGAAACACAACTGTTCTTTTTGAAGGAAAACCCATTCGCACACCCGACGCAAGTACTTTTTGGCGTGTAATAAATGAGCACAAGGTAAATGTAATGTTTACTGCACCTACGGCAATTCGGGCAATTAAAAAAGAAGATCCTAATGGCGAATTCATCAAAAAATATGATTTGTCTTCTTTAAGAATTCAATTTCTAGCAGGTGAACGATGCGATGTAGCTACTTTAGAATGGTATCGCGAACACATTCCTATTCCTGTAATTGACCATTGGTGGCAAACCGAATCAGGTTGGCCAATGATTGCTAACATGATGGGAGTGGAGTATTTACCTATCAAACCAGGATCTGCGGGTAAAGCTGTTGCGGGTTATGACATTCGTATTTTTGGAGAAAACGGACAAGAATTAGGCCCAAACGAAGAAGGTTATGTGGTCATCAAATTACCATTGCCACCAGGAACTTTATTGGATCTCTGGAAAGATAACGAACGTTTCAAAGCGGGCTATTTGAATAAATTCCCAGGCTATTATTTCTCTGGTGATGGCGGATTTAAAGATGCTCAAGATTATATTTATATTACTGGTAGGGTTGATGATGTAATTAACGTAGCTGGCCACCGACTTTCTACTGCAGAAATGGAAGAAATTGTTGCCGCACATCATTCCGTTGCAGAATGTGCGGTCATTGGCATAAACGATGAATTAAAAGGGCAAATTCCACTCGCAATAGTAGTAGCTAAATCAGGAGAATCAATTGAGCACTTTCAACTACAACATGAAGTAGTTCAGCTGGTTCGGGAACAAATTGGTGCTGTTGCTTCCTTGCGAGATGTGGTCATTGTGCAACGATTACCTAAGACCCGTTCTGGAAAAATTCTACGTAAAATGATGCGCAGTATTGCCGATGGAGAGCAATTTCAAATTCCATCAACTATTGATGATGAAGCAATTATAGATGAAATTAGAGACGTTTTGGCGCATGCTAAAATTGGATGTTTTAAATAGGATATTCAGATTTTCAGATATTGGAATTTGGAATTTAAACTTAGATGATTAGCTATATCTATTTAGCAAGAAATTTCTTTTTCAAAACCTTAGAATACCTATATTTACATTAACAAACTGATAATAAAAAACTAAGAATGAGTTATTACAAAATACACGATTTAGAAAATTACTTTAAAATGTATAAGAAATCGGTACGCGAACCTAGAAAATTTTGGGATCGTGTCGCTGATGAAAATTTTACTTGGTACCAAAAATGGGATAAAGTATTTGAAGTAGACATGCAAGAAGCCAACTTTAAATGGTTTTTAAATGCTAAAGTTAACATTACTAAAAACTGTATAGACAGACATTTAGCAAAAAGAGGTGATAAAACGGCAATTATTTTTGAACCTAATGATCCTAGTGAAGCTGCACAACATATCTCTTATAATGAATTGTATGTTAGAGTGTCAAAAATGGCAAACGTTTTACGCGATCAAGGAATTAAAAAAGGAGATAGAGTTTGTATTTATTTACCTATGATTCCAGAATTAGCAGTTGCCATTTTAGCTTGTGCAAGAATTGGAGCCATCCATTCGGTAGTATTTGCAGGGTTTTCTTCTTCAGCTGTTTCTGCTCGTATCAATGATAGTGAATGTAAAATGGTCATTACTTCCGATGGTAGCTACCGTGGTAACAAAGCTATTGATTTAAAAGGTATTGTAGATGAGGCTTTAGAAAAATCTCCTTGTGTTGAAAAGGTATTAGTTGTTAAACGAACAAATACTGAAGTAAACATGACAGCAGGAAGAGATATTTGGTTACAACCTTTATTAGATGCCGCTGTTGGAAATAATGTTGCAGAAATAATGGATGCCGAAGATCCTTTATTTATTTTATATACTTCTGGTTCTACCGGAAAACCAAAAGGAATGGTGCATACTACTGCTGGATATATGGTATATACCGCTTATACCTTTAAAAATGTATTCAATTACGAAGAAAATGATGTGTATTGGTGTACTGCCGATATCGGTTGGATCACTGGGCACTCTTATATTTTATACGGACCTCTTTTAAATGGTGCTACGACAGTTATTTTTGAAGGAGTTCCCTCATATCCAGATTTTAGTCGTTTTTGGGAAGTAATTGAAAAACATAAAGTAACACAATTCTATACCGCACCTACAGCGATTCGTGCTTTGGCAAAAGAAAGTTTAGATTATGTTCAAAAATTTCCACTAAGCACTTTAAAAGTTATTGGTTCGGTAGGAGAGCCTATCAACGAAGAAGCTTGGCATTGGTATAACGACCATGTGGGAGGGAAGCGCTGTCCTTTAGTTGATACTTGGTGGCAAACCGAAACAGGAGGAATTATGATTTCACCAATTCCGTTTGTAACACCAACCAAACCAACCTATGCTTCACTGCCTTTACCTGGAATTCAACCGGTTTTAATGGATGAATTGCGTAATGAAATTGAAGGTAATCAAGTTACTGGAGCGTTATGTATTAAATTTCCTTGGCCTTCAATGGCTAGAACCATTTGGGGTGATCATCAACGTTATAAAGAGACCTATTTTACAGCTTTCCCTGGAAAATATTTTACTGGTGATGGTGCTTTACGCGATGAAGTTGGGTATTATAGAATTACCGGGAGGGTAGATGATGTGATTATTGTTTCAGGACATAATTTAGGAACTGCACCTATTGAAGATGCCATCAACGAACACCCAGCAGTAGCAGAAAGTGCTATTGTAGGATTTCCACATGATATCAAAGGAAATGCGTTATACGGTTTCATCATTTTGAAAGAAACAGGCGAAGGTCGTGATCGAAATAACTTGGCAAAAGAGATCAATCAATTGATTTCTGATCAAATTGGTCCGATTGCTAAATTAGATAAAATACAGTTTGTAAGTGGTTTACCAAAAACACGTTCGGGAAAAATCATGCGCAGAATATTAAGAAAGATTGCCGAAGGTGACTTCTCAAACTTTGGAGACATCTCCACATTGCTTAATCCTGAAATAGTGGACGAAATCAAAGAAGGCAAACTCTAGTTTTTTAGTTTTATTGGTTAAAAACTGCTTCAGTAATGGAGCAGTTTTTTTATTCTAACTTCTTATAGTTCCAGAAAAAATAAACCGTAATACTCAAATAGGGTAGTGTGGCTAAAAACATATTTAAATTTTTAGAAAGTATACTAATTAAGAGAAACAATAACATCAAAAGTCCTAATCCTATAATTCCAATTGTATTTATTTTTTTATTCAAATTTGGTAAAAAAGCACCTATTAAAAGTATTATTTGTGCAAGTAATCCTAACAAAATAATTGGATGAAATAAATTAGTTAGTAAACGATCTGTTTTTGAAAATATCTCATATTGCGCTTGAAATACAAACATTGAATTGTGGGGAGGCCATTCCATATAACCTATTTGGAATGCAATTAACATCAGTAGGTTTACAAATCTTCTCATGATTTCAAAAAAGGTTCAAGAATTGACTTCATTTTTAAATAACCCATCGAATTAGGATGCACTCCATCTGTACCAAATTGCTTTTGTAAGCCATGAGTTTCATCGCACATTTCGGAATAATAATCGACATATTTCAATGCGTTTGATGTAGCAAAATCGCGCAGTAATTGATTCAACGCTTGAATTTTATTTTCGGGATGTATGTTTAGATTCCAATAGAACCGATTGGCGGGCAATAACGAACATAAAACTACTTTAATATTATGTTGAATTGCTTTGGTTGCCATTATTGTAATATTTTTCAGAATATTTTCGATCGAAATAGGCCCATTGTTTTCGGCTATATCGTTGATTCCTGCTAAAATTACAACTTTATTAGGCTGTGTTTTAAGTACTTCGTTTTCAAATCGTGCCAGCATTTGAGAAGTTGTTTGTCCGCTAACTCCGCAATTAATTAAGTTATACTGTTCAAAAAATTCTGGATCAAAGTTTTTCCAAAACTGCGTAATAGAATCTCCAAATAAAATTACTTTTTGAGCCATTCTAATTATTTTATTTTTAAAATAGTCTTCAATTTTAAAAACAAAATTGCTATTGAAAAGGTATCATCTGCAACAGAAATCCTCTCGCTTACTGGAATACCTAGAGTTTTACACATAGCATCCAATGGATATTTTTTATCTGTAGTATCATTTACTTTGTTGAACATGATTTCGATATCTAAAGCTTCATTTTTTAAATTTCCACAATCAAATTTTGCTAGAGATGCATTCAATAAATCAATATCTTGGTTAACTCTGTGTCCAATAATTGTAGCATTTCCAATATAATTTACAATAAGTTCAATGGCTTCGCGTTCAGTTTTTTTCTCTAATTTATTTACTACTAGAAAATCATTTGGATCAATATCAATTTCAGCTTTAGAATAAGAAATATATAGTTCTAATGCCTCTTTTATAGAAATTTTATCTGCTATAACAGAAACTGCAGAAAAAGCCAAAATAACATCTTTAGAAGTGTTTAAACCACTAGATTCAATACTTAAAACAACATAACGGTTGGATTTATCTTTGAAATTAGAGGTGTAATTTTTCCAAAATTCGGGATGCTTATTATTATTTAACCACTGTAGCATTGTCTTATGAGAATTGTGTTAGTTGGTATTTATCTTTAATCAGTTCAATAATTTCATCTGTTTGAGTCAAACATTTTTTCAATTTTTCTTTATCCACTTTATTCAAATTTGCCACCTTTATAAATGAACCATCTGTATCGTTAACAATACTTTCTTCAATTCTAAAATGTTGTAATTGCAAATAATTTTCGGCAAAGTCTAAATACTTTTCGGCGTTTTTTGGATCACTAATAGCCAGCTGTTTATAACGTAAATAAGTATTATTAACTCCTTTTAATCCATAACTCAATGCAAATAATCGTGCCGCATCAATATAAACTTGTAATCCTTTTTGTTTTAAATCGAAGTATTCTTTTCTCGGACCGTTTTCTTCTATAGCAATTTTCTTAAAAAAGGTTAGTCCTTCGGGTAATTTTAAAACTCTATTGCCTAAAAAGTCAAAAAACAGCGTATTACTTTTTGTCTTTTGATAGATTACGTTTTCAAGGGCGTCTTTAATTTTAATTTCACCATACACATATTCAAAATCATACAAAATAGGACTAAAATCAGCGGCATTTTCTCCTGGTGCTACCATCCAATTTTGATATAAATTTACAAAATCTGTCAAAGACCTGCACCATTTAATGGAACTCGCCATGTGATCAAACGGACATAATGAATATCCTAATTTTTCCATGTTTCCAATTACAAGTTTAGCCATTTGAACAAAATAATATTTTACATCACGTTGTTTATCTGGCGCTACATCTTCATAAATTAAGAGACTGTCTTGGTCACTTAAATAAAGTTGTTCTTTTCTTCCTTGACTCCCAATTGCCAACCAAACAAATCGGGCAGGTGGAGAGCCCAATTGAGCAATTGCCATTTGAATATTTTGCTGAATTATAGAAAACAATAACTCACTTGCAACGGCATTTATATGAAAAATAGGGATGTTCTTTGTAAATGAATTTTGAATGATATCTAAATACTTGGTATGAATATATTTTAATTCATCAAATGAGTGTGCCGATTTAATTTCTTTGATTAATATTCCTGGGTTATTTGACTGTGAATTAATAACATCACGTTCTGAAATAACACCAACGATTGCTGAATTTTGAGTACCATCTTCGGTTACACATAAATGAGTTGTTTCATTTTTTAATAATAAGAGTTGGGCTTCAGCCACCGAAATGTTTTTATCAACAACTATAAAATTAGTATTCATAATCTTATTGACAATATCATCTATTTGATAAAGCCCAGCACCAATTTTCTTTGCTAAATCAGCATCAGTAACTAATCCTACTATTTTATTATTATAAGTAATTAAGGCATGACTTGATTTATCAGCAATCATTTTTAACGCCACATTTTTAATTGACGAATTGGCCTCAATTAATGTAGGAGTTGTAGTATATTGTAAATCTTGAAAATAAGAATAATTTGTATCCGAAGAACTGGTATCAATTTCAGAAATCGACTTGAATTGTTGATAATTCTCTTTTTTTGGTTTGGCTTGTGTTGCAAAATTTTCCAAAAAATAATCTAAAACAGTAGTGTATTTAGTAAGATAGGGTTTAAAAACAGCAATAGGAATAGCATATAAAACTGCATCTTCATTAGCAGTTGCATTGAGAACATAGTTATTTTTAGCAAAAAAAGGGCGTAACCCAAATAAATTTCCCGAATAACATTTTGAATGTAATACTTCTTCGGCATCTAAAACTTTAGTCAGATGCACCACACCAGAATATACAATATAAAAGGAGTCATGTAATTCATCATTTATTTTAAATAATGTTTTACCTTTTTGTAAGGTTAATATGTTACTATTTAACACAATAGCTTTTAAATCCGAATATTCAATAAAATTGAACGGCTCATATTGTTTGAGAAAAGTAGCTATATTTTCGGCAATAGAATTCTGCATGGAATAGTTGATATTATTTACTTAACAAATTTAGTAAATTTTATGATATTATCATATTCTTAAATACTCTATTTTACATAATGTATATTATAATTCAAAATAATAATATATAATAAGGATAAAAAAGGTTTGCTTTATCTTATAATTAGCTATATTTTTGTAACTATTATTACATAAACAATCATGGAAAACAAACAAGCCTTACAATTACTTGACAAAAATTTAAAAGAACTAGTTAAAAACAAATTTTCTGTAGCTGCTATAGTTGCCGATTTGAAAACAATTAGAGAGTTATCATTAGACTTACAAAATCCTACAGTTACAAAATCATTACGATTAGCATACGAGCATTTAGAAAATAATAATGCCTTTTTAATTGCTATTCCAGCTGATGAACCAATTGATGTAGAAACTACAGCTAATGAGGTTGCTTTTTCAGATGCTAATAATCTTGAAAGTTTAGCTTATTATCTTTCTTTATTTACAGATTTAAGCAAAAAAAACAATCTTTTAGATATAAAAGAATACAATAAGGCATTTTTATCTTTTTAAATTTTCTAGCTGCTTAAAGCAGCTTTTTTAATACTACTATTTTTATGCTACGATTATTTAAAACTATTGCAATTCTTGAAGGAATCTCATACATCTTATTATTTGCTAATATGTTGATTATTAAGCCAAACTATATTGATGTTTACAAGCAACTATTGTACCCAATTGGAATGAGTCATGGGGTTTTATTTATTGGCTATATTTTCTTAGCAATTTTACTGCAAGCATCAATTAAATGGGATTTAAAAACTTTTGGTATAATTTTACTTGCCTCATTGCTCCCATTTGGAACTTTTTACATTGAGAAAAAATATTTAAACTAAAATATTTTAAAAATGGTTTTATTTCTATTTTTTAATTAATTTTAAAACAAAAAAATGAAAGACGAACTCATTTTATCGATTAGAGGTGGCGCTATCGGTTCAATAACGCCTGAATCTTCCTCTGAAGAAAAATTTCAAAATCAAACCCTACGCCCTATTCTCAAAATACAGAATGATCTTTTTTTAGTTGTTTTTAAGAATTATATTACCAAACAAAAAGTTGATTTTTCTTCATTTTCGCCAGAGAAAAAAATGCAGTTTATTGAAAATGCAATTCAACGTGATGTTAAATTTAGAAATTCATTAAAGGGAATGATAATTGGTTTTTTTACGCTTTTAGAATACGAGGAATACATTTTGAACTCGTCAAATTTGAACAAACGCATGATGAATTTACTAATTGAACGATTAAAAAGTCAAATTCAGATAATTTAATTAGAAAATCAATTTGCCAATTTTAAAAGAAAATAATTGACACTTCGGCACATTGAAAATTGACTAATTATATAAAGATTCTCCATTCAAATCGGTACTTAAAACATCACTCATATAGTCAAAAAAGGGTCGCATTGCTTTAAAAGTAGCAATTACTTCTGTTTGAAAATTAGCTGATAAAACCTCTTTATTGGTAAAACTTCGGGTTAATAAAAATTGTTTTTTACGGATTAAATCGATGTCTGGATGTGTTTTATCAAATCCCTTTGGAGCTGTTTTTAACTCCTCACCTTCTAGTGTTTTAAAATACTTTTGAAAATATTCCCCAGCAATAATTGCTCTCAATTCTGAAGCATCCATTTCAATTTCTTTACGCATTCTAAATAAATCAGTCGCATTGGGTTCCCAGAAACCGCCACCTACAAAGCTTGCCTCGTTTTCTATATGCAAATACATTCCACCACGCAATAATGGCTTTGTGCGATTGAATCCTGCACTAAAATGATTTTTATAAGGTGATTTGTCTTTTGAAAAACGCACATCGCGATAAATTCGAAACACTTGCATTTTATCCAAACTATCTATTTTTTCTAAATCGGAATATACCGAAGCAAAAAAAGTTTTGGCTATTTTCTCTTCTGCCTGAAATGCTTTTTTGTTTTCGGCAAACCATTCACGATTATTGTTTTCTTTGAGTTGGTTTAAGAATTGAAAAATTGAATTTTGTAGCATAATTTTACTTTTTACAAATATACACAAACTAAAAACATAGGAATATTTGACAATAAAAAAACCACTTTATCAAACAATAAAGTGGTTTATTTAGTTTCTTTATTTAATTAATCGTCATCACCTTCTTCAGTTACTGTTCCATTTTGATCAATGGCTGTTGTAGAAGAAGCATTCGCTCTTATTTCAGTATGACGCACTTCACCACCAGTAGTTCCTGTTTGTTTTCCAAATAACACACCAATAATAGCAACTACTAAGGCAATATAAGATACTGCTGCGGCTTTAGTATGCTTTTTAAAATTTAAATATAAACCTAGTAAAGAAATTACTCCTAAAGCATATAATACCAAAGCTAATTTTTCGGCCATTTCTTCATGTTCATGAATAATTTGATGGGTAACTGAAGGCAATTTTTCAGCAATTTCCTCTGCTCCTTCTCCAGTTGCCATACTAACTGCTGCAAAAATTGCCGCAATAACAAAAAGTATATAGGCTACATTTTTAATTACTGTATTCTTAATGAAAATTCCAGCAATTAAAATTCCCAGTCCAAAAATGGTTCCAATAATTGGAAAATGGTTCACAACCATGTGTAAATGCGCGTCGTTCATAATATTATTTTTTAAATTATTTTCTTGTTAAAGTTAAGAAAAAAGTAAACGATATAACTTAAGGACTACTTAAGTTTAGCTAAAGGAAAACTTAAATTAATGATAGTTCCAACGTTTAATTCACTTTCAATTGTAATAGTAATATTCAATAGATCGCAAAGTCTTTTTACGATTGAAAGTCCTAACCCAGTGCCTTTAATATTAGAATGATTTAAACTATCAGCTCGATAAAAAGAATGGAATACTTTTTCTAAATCAGTTTGAGATATACCAATTCCATTATCAATAATTGTAAATGATACAATTTCATTATTTTGAGATAAAATCATGGATATTTCACCAAAATTATTGGTGTATTTGATGGCATTTGAAATTAAATTACCAATAATAATTGATACTAAATAAGCGTCTGAATAGATATAAAAATCTGATGAAAAATCAGAGTTAATTGTTATTTTTTTGGTCGCAATTTTTTCCGAAAAACGAGTGAGTTGATCCAAAAGTAAAGCATTCAAATAGACAGACTCATTATTGATGTTTTGCTTTTGGTTTTCAAATCGGGCAAGTAATAATAATTGATCAACCATTCTGTTCAAGCGATCCACTTCAGAAATACAAAAATTGATTTTTTCTTCATATTCATGTTGATTTCTTGGCTTTCTAATCAACACCTCCATGGTTCCTTTGATAACTGCTAATGGTGTTCTTAGCTCATGCGAAGCATCGGAAGTAAACTGTTTTTCTCGTTCAATGGCATGCTCTATTCGATCTAATAGATTATTGATATTTTGAGATAGTGCATATAATTCATCTTTATTTGGTGGTAATGGAATACGCATTTGTAAATTATCTCGTGTAATTTGACTTGAGGTATCAATAATTGTTTTTACCGGCAAAATACTTCTACCAGCAAAGAATCGGGCTATGAAAAATAAAATAATTATGATTAATGGAAAAATAACAATTAGTATGTTTTTCAAAATTTGAACGATTTCAAAATCCTCCATTGACATTGCTACGACTAAGTAACCTACTACTTTATTGTTATTAATAATAACCGTTTGAATTTGTCTAACTGGTATTTCATTTAGAGTTGCATCTATAAATAAATCATTCTGATTATCTGAAAGTAACTTTAAATTTGAATTTTTTAAATTGGGCGATTTATCAATTAGTTGTTTGTTATTATCATAAAATTCAACAAACACTGGGTTTACACTTATAGAATTATGTTCTCTTGCGCGCCATTGATCTACATGAATTAAGTAGGTTTCATTTAAATCGGTAGAAACGTCATCTAAATGTTTGTATAATTCTTCTTGGACTGCTTCGTTTATATGTTGATTAACACTAAACTTTACAATATTATAGATAAATAAAAAAACTATTGCAATAAGAAAAGACCCACTTAAAATGTAATTAAAAGCAATTCTATTTTTAAAAGAAAAAGAAAAAAAGTTAGTCATTTGCAATATATCCTATTCCTCTAATGGTTTTAATTAAATCTTGATCTTTGGTTAAATTTAATTTTTTTCTAATGGCATTCATAAATACATCTATAACCCCTGTATCGTATTCAAAATGAATATCCCACACATCTTCAATGATTTTATTTCTTGTACAAATACTGCCTTTATTTTGAATTAAATAAGCCAATAGTTCAAATTCTCTTTGCGTAAGTGAAACTTCTGTTTGATCTACCAAAACTTGGAATTTACTTTTATCTAAAGTAATATTTCCGAGAGTAAAAATTTGAGTTTCGTTATTTGTTCTAAAATGGATTTTAATACGTTCTAACAATTCATCAAAAGAAAACGGCTTTTTTATGTAATCATTAGCTCCTGCTTTCAAACCTTCAATAGTTTCTTGAACCGTATCTTTTGCAGTTAAGAAAATAATTGGCGTATTTTTATGTTCACGAATTGCTTTACAAACTTCAATTCCAGTCATTTTTGGCATCATCCAATCAAGTAACACTAAATCAATAGGTAAAGACAAAGCCATTTCTAAACCGTCTTTTCCATTTGTAGCAGTTGAAATAGTAAAGCCCTCTTCTTCAAGACCTTGCTTTAAAAAATCTACAATTCCCTTTTCATCTTCAACTATTAGGATATGCATTAGAAATATTAACTTTTATTGTTGTACAAATTTAAATCCTAGAGTAACAATATTGGCATTTAAACCATCATTTCGGTCGTAATGATTAAATCTAAAATCTATATTTTTAAGACCAAATTCCCAAATTTTAGCATTGGCAAAAATATCAGTATAGCTTACACCTAATCCATATTGATGCGCATTAAAAGTAGATAAATCGTAATCAGATGTATAATACTTTTCGGTAGACAAATGGGTTTCGTATGGTGCAAAATATTTTGAACTTTGTTGAGTATAGTATCTGTAAGTTGGTGAAACCGTAAATTTATCAGTCAATTTAATGGGTAATTCAATACTAGCAGTATGTGAAGTAATTCCCCAATCATCCCAATAATATCTATAATAAGTTCTTAGGGTTAATCGTTCGTTTACATAATAATTTAATCTGGAACCAAATGGGATTTTGAAACGTGTTGATGGTAAACGCTCAATATCGTCAGCTAAATGATACACACCATTATTTTGTGCTGTTTCATAAACCGAAATATACTGAGCTTGTCCGATGTAATAATTTGGTTTGTCTGCAAAATAAATTCTGTGATACGGTGTAGACAACATCCCTTCTTGTTGAAGAATATCAAAAAATAAAGAAAACTGCATTCTTTTTGTAGCCACTTGAGAAAATCCAAATGATGCAGAATATGAATTTCTATTGGTTGTATTCCATGCCTTGAATTTGTTAGGAAGATAGCTGGTTGATGCATTTCCGTTTTGGTCTAAAATGGTAACACCCGAGAAAAATCCATTATTTTGAAAATTTAAACCATAAGAACCATATTCATGCAATTCGGTAGGATATATAGGACGCCATTGATCTAAGTATACATTTGCTTTAAGTGAAATTTCAGTATTTTTATTATTGAATAATTTACTTACACCACCACCAAAACCAATAGAAGTATAATCATATTCATTTGAAAAAGCTAAATCTGCATTCCAAATAAAATTACGATCATCACTATTATGACTATAATTTATTACAGCAGAGCCTAAGACATCTTGAGCAGATGCACCCGAAGATGCTTGCCAAGGAGTACCCCAAGGTCCTGAAGCTATTCTACCATCATCATCATCATCACCATTACCTCTACCTGAAGCTCCAGTTGCATTGAATGGATTAATATTACTTGAAGAAGCAGAAGTATAAGCAGAAAGGCCGGCATCTACTGTTAATACATTATCATCATTTAGAGGAATGGAAACAGTAATATTTGAAGCTAAATCAGTTAATTTTTCAGAACCCATTCCACCAGAAACCGATGAATGAAGACCATCTTGCTTGTAATAACTTAATAAAAAATCAACTTCAATTCCTTCTAATACTCTTTTTTTATAAGTAACATTAGTTGAATCTTTTTGTTGTGAAAAGGCTATACTAGCAATAAAAAATAAGGCTACTATTAATTTGTTTTTCATTTTAATCTACTTAATTAATTACATCCACAGCCACCACCTGTTTTTCCTCCATTTGCACCTGAAGCTGCTTCTCTATAAACTTGAAATGTAGTTTCATAGCGCTCTGAACTTCTTGCCGATAATTTCATATCTGGGTCATTAATGTATTGCTTATCATACTCTTTTACTGAATTACAAGAAACTGTAGCAACTGTAATTAAGGCTAAAAAAACTATTTTTTTCATTTACTGATATTTTTTAATGTCTATATTTTTTGAAGCATGAATTGCTCCTTTTTCATCTACAATAATACAACCTATTCCTTTGAGCTGATTTACTAAGTCTAACCCTACTTCAATACCTAATACAAATATACCGGTTGCTAGAGCATCTGCTAATTCAGTTTGTTTTGCAAAAACAGAAACACTTACAATTCCGCTTGCCGGATAACCTGTCCTAGGGTCAATGATGTGTGAATAACGTTTTCCGTTAAAGGTTACATATTTTTCATAGCTTCCAGACGTCTCAACCGCACTATCATTTAATGGAAATGTTGCAAAAACTTTATTTTTATTTAAGGGATTTACAATTCCAACCGTCCAATCTTTACCATTAGGTTGTTTTCCCCATGTATTGATATCTCCAGAAACATTTACTAATCCAGATGTACATCCGTTTTCTTGTAATAATACTTTTATTTTATCTGCAATATATCCTTGACCAATTCCACCTAAACCTAATTTCATTCCTGGATATTTTAAAAAAATTGAAGTATCATTTTCATTTAAAACTATATTTTGATATCCTACTTTTTCAACTGATTTTTTAATTGATTCAGTAGTTGGCATTTCTTTCATGCTACCGTCAAATTTCCAAATTTTATCCATCGAAGCATAACTAATATCAAATGCGCCATCGGTTAGTTTTGAAATGTTTATTGCTCTTTTTACCAATTCAAATACTTCTAAATCAACTTTAACTGGTGAAATCCCAGCATTTTGATTTACTTTAGATATTTGAGTGGTTGGAATCCAATCAGAAATTAAATTTTCAATTCTTTTTACTTCTGAAATAGCTAATTCTGTGTAAACATTTGCTTGTATTGAATCTGTTGCAACAACAGTTATTTCAAACGGACTACCCAACAAGTTTTTCTTCTTTTTAAAAACTTGCTGCCCAAATGTTATACTATTCACGAAGATTATAAACAGAATTGTTATCGTTCTCATTTTTTCTCTAATGCATGAATCATATTAATGTACTCTTCTGGTGTAACATTCTTAAAGCCCATTTTACCCAAAACTTTTCCATTTTTATCTAAAACTACGACTAAAGGAAAACTCCCTTCAATATTGTATTTTTCGGCTAATTTTCGATTGTGCTCGGTTTGTTCTTTAGGCAATTCATTTGCTTTTTTTCTAGGAAAATTTGCTTTGACTAACACCCAATCTTTTGCTGCTTCATTTTTAAAAGCTTCTGATTGCCAAATATTTTTATCCAATTTTATGCAAGGTGCACACCAATCTGAACCTGAAAAAACAATAATAATATTTTTGTCTTGATCGGTAGCAATTTTTTTTGCTTGTTCAAAATCAGTTTGCCAATTTTGAGCTTGTCCGTAGCATGAAACTAAAAGAAATAGTGTAAATAATATATTTTTCATTTTTAGAAATTTTTAAACTAAAGTCTAAATTAATAACATTGGAATGTGATCATTTAACCTATTACAAATAAACAACTTTTTTTTCAAAATATTGCAGTTAACAAATTGCTTAAGCAAATATTAAGTTTATTTCAATTTGGAATTTAAGTATAGATAATCGGCTACTTGATACCATGAAATCGTCTCATTTAAATTTGATTGATTTACAGGAATTGGTTTTAAATGATTTGAAACCGAATTCCAAATATAGGTAGAATTGATTTTCTGATTGGATAAAATGTTAATTTGGTTACCTTTCTTGTGTGCTAATTTTAAATAAGTTCCCATTAACGCTCGTTCTTTATAGTTTTTAGCTAATACATTTGTTCCAAAAAAATTAGAAGTATAACTCCAATTTAATTGTCCGAAAATAGTTGGAAAAACATCAATTTGACTACATAATTTGGTAATTTCTTGTGACTTAATGAATTGATTTCCATATATAATTGCTGGAATTTGATAATTTTTAACATCTATTTCGTCTTTACCTGCACTACTTGCACAATGATCGGCTACAAAAACAAAAATAGTATTCTTAAACCAAGGTTTATTTTTTGCAACTTTGAACAATTGTTGAATAGCAAAATCGGAATATTTTACGGCTCCATCCCTACCCGATCCAGAGGGTATATCAATTTTATTGTTTGGATAGGTATAAGGTCTATGATTTGATGTAGTCATAATAAAATTAAGAAAAGGCTTTCTTTTTTTATCATATTCATCAGCTACTTTTATCATTTTTGCGTAAATATCTTCATCACAAATTCCCCATGCATTTTCAAAGGTTACTTCTTTATCTTCAATATTATGACGTGTTGTTTTTATGGCGTCACTCAAAATACTACCTCTACCCCTATCATAAATATCAAATCCATTTCCACCATAAAAGGCATTCATATTATCAAAATAACCATCTCCTCCATAGAAAAAATTACATTGATAGCCTTTGTCTTTAAAAACATCAGAAATAGTATATAAATTGGCATTATTTTGTCTTTTTACAATACTTTGTCCAGGAGTTGGAGGAATTGACAAAGTAACAGCTTCCATACCTCTTACCGTTCGATTTCCTGTTGCATATAAATTATTAAACACTAATCCTTGTTTTGCAATACTATCCAGAAAAGGAGTTATGTTTATTTCATTTCCAAATCTTGACATAAAACTAGCGCTCATGCTCTCCATTAAAATAAAAACAACATTAGGTTTCTTGTTGGAATCAATACTATCCGTTATTTTTCTCTTTATAGAAAACCCTTCAGTGAGAAATTGAGCATTATCTTCTTTTAAATTAGTTCGCACCAATTGAAAAGCATCTTTATCTGAAATAGACGTATAAAATGTTTTAAAATCTAATTTGTTATTTCTAAGCTCAGCAAAAAAGGAATAAATTCCTGCTTTAGATATTTCATTATTGTATCTATTTTTAGACCATTCAGCATTGGAATTTGTTATAAAAAAAACGTAAAACAGCATTATTGATATTGAAATTAATAAACTCAATAATCTGTTTCTTAATGATGTTTCTGTTTTAAGTGCATTACTAAATAATTCCTTTTTATAAAAATAGTAAAAAATCATTCCAGAAATTAAAAGCATAGAAGGGATCAAGATATACAAAGGATAGGACTCATGAATATTTTGAATAACTTCAAATGTATAAATTAAGTAATCGACTGCAACAAAGTTAAATCTACATTTGAATTCTTCCCAGAAGGTAATTTCTGCAAAAAAAGTGAAGACAAAAATCAAAATAGTAATTGCAGTTCCAGAATACATCAAAAATTTATCTAATGGCTTTCCAATCCATTTTTGAGGAATTAGTACTACATAGAAACAACTTATTACATATAAAAAGGAAAGTACCCCAATATCAAAAATGAATCCAGTCCCTAGGATTCTAAAGAAACTCAATAGGGATAAATTCACATCGTTTAGATGCCAAATAAAAAATAAAATTCTAAGAAGTAATGAAAACAATAAAAACCATTTTGAAAAACCTAATAAAACAGCATATCTTTTTGACAATAAATAATCAACTTTCATAAAATAAATTTTATACAAAGTTGATTTTAATGAGTGTGTAATTGCTTAAGAAAGACTTAAATACATCTTAAGATTTACTTAAGTTACAGCAAGCCGTTATATTTACGAACAAACCACTCTATTCCTAGTGCACTAATTAAAAAAAGTAATACCCACTTCCAATCGATCAATGGCGATTTTAAGATAGTTTCTTTTTGAATGGGTAAATAGTTTTCGTTGTTAAGTAATACTTCCACTAAATTATCAATTTGATTTGGATAATAAACAGTGCCATTTGTATTGGAAGCTAATTGTTCTAATCGAGTTTGATCAGGATTAACAAATTGTTTTTCTAAATCAGAATTTAAAATTTCAAATGAACCGCTAAAACTAGAATTAGTATTTTTTTCTATAATTTTAAAAGAATAATTACCCGGAAGCAACCCATCTAAATTTACTTTATAATTTGAATTAGACTTCAATAAATCATATTTTTTTATTGCTTTAGTTTTGGAATTCACCACTTGAATGGTCAATTGCGCTTTATCATCAAATTCATAATTTTTATTGAAAAATTCTGCTGAAATTTCAATACTCTCACTTGAATTAAAAAAGGGTTCATAAGCAACATTTAAATTTTTCTTTGAAGCATTTGAATTCAAATACTGAATAATTTTATCAGTAAACAAATCAAAATCAGTAAATTTTTTGTTTGCTAAATGACTCTCTAATCGCCATTTCCAAATGTTTTCACCTAACAAATAAGCAGTTCTTTTTTTGTTGGTTTCTGAAAAAGTCAACAAAGGATTTTGTAATTGAACATTTCTAATTCGTGCAGAAAGTAGGGTGTTTACATTTCCTTTTTCGGCTATAGTTCCAAATTTATGTTCTAAAGGCGGAAAATTTTCAAAACCAATATTTGCTTGTGAAAACAAATTAAAGTTTGTCTCAAATGTTGCTAAATAATCTTCTTTTTGTCCCGACATATTAAATAATAAATCGGTTTGAACTTGGTTTAAAAAATTGAAATCTGTAGCAGTTCCTGTAATAATAAATGTGTTTAGTTGTGCTTCTTTATTTTGTTCAAAAATAGATTTAAAAGCAGTATTGGGTTGGTATAATATTAGAATATCATAATTTTGTAATGATTTGATTTCATTTGGCTTAAGTATCGTTACTTTACGTTGTAAATTATGTTCAATACTTCGTTTGAAAACACCTAAATCGGGATGAGAAATTGATGATACTAATGCAATTTCACTACGCTGATCAATAACTTCAACCGCAAAATGTTTTAGATTATTTATGCTATTTTTTTCTTTAAATGAGGAAGAAAATACCGCTTTATATTTTGCAATCCCTACTTTATCCGCATTCAACAAAACAGTGATTGATTGTGCTTTTTTGTCCTTTGAAAATACTATAGATTGTTTATGAACCGTTTGATTTCCATTCATAATAGCAAAAGTAGCCGTACAATTTTTAGTTCCATTGTATTGTAAAAAGACTTCAACAGGAAATTTATTTTTATAAAATGCGTATCGATTTGCATTTATTTGATTGATTTTTAAGTCAAGAACCGACGTGGTATCACCTAAAACAACAGGAAAAACAGTTGTATTCTCTTGAAAACCAAAAACATAATCATTCCCAATAGTTTGATTTCCATCGGAAAACAAAACTAACGGATAATTTGTGTTTCGGTATAATTGTCTAATATTCTTTGCAACGGCGTCTATATTTGATTGATTTCCCTTAAAATCTAATTTTTCAAGAGATTCGATTTCGTCATCAAAAGAAAACAATTGCACATCATATTTTTCTGCAATAGCTTTATTTTCAGAAATTTTTAGATATAATTCAGATGCTTCTTTCGTTGCTTTTAATTCTGAAATAGATTTGGAATTATCAACGACTATTGGCAAAGGAGTTTTTTTAATTTCTATTAATTTTCGACTAATTATTGGATTAATTAGTAATAAAAAAAGTAAAAAGAAACTACAAAAACGTAAAAAAGCCAAAAACCAATACACTTTAGATTGATTTTTGACTTTATATAAATATTGATAAAATGATAACCCAGCAGCAATAATTACTGACAATACTAGAAGTAAAATTGTGCTTGTTGTCATTATTGGTTTATAAGTTTATGGGGTTAAATATTCAAGGGGTTAACCTTTTTAAACTATTAAGTAAGCATTCCGCCATCAACATTAATAACCTGCCCTGTTACATAAGCGCTCATGTCTGATGCTAAGAAAACACATACATTAGCTACATCTTCTGGCGTGCCACCTCTCTTCAAAGGAATAGCTTCTCTCCAGCCTTTAACAGCATCTTCGTTTAATTTTGCCGTCATTTCAGTTTCAATGAATCCTGGAGCAATGGCATTACAACGAATATTTCTTGAACCTAATTCTAATGCAATAGATTTTGTAAAACCGTTCATACCCGCTTTAGATGCTGCGTAGTTTGCCTGACCTGCATTTCCTTTCACCCCTACTACACTACTCATATTAACAATAGAACCTTTTCGATTCTTCAACATTATTTTCTGAACCGCTTTTGTCATGTTGAATACCGATTTTAAGTTAATTTCGATTACTTTATCAAAATCTTCTTCAGACATTCTCATTAATAAATTATCTTTTGTAATACCTGCATTGTTAATTAAAACATCAATAGTGCCAAACTCTGCAATTACATCGTCAACTAATTTTTGTGCTTCATCAAAATTAGCAGCATTTGATTGATATCCTTTTGCTTTAATTCCTAAAGCATTTAATTCACTCTCTAATGCCAATGCAGATTCAACTGATGAGCTATAAGTAAAGGCAACATTAGCGCCTTGTTCTGCAAAAACTTTTGCAATTCCACTACCAATTCCTCTACTTGCACCTGTAATAATGGCAACTTTTCCTTGTAATAAATTCATATTATATTCGATTAAATTTTATTTTAGATGTATAAAATTGCATACTTTTGATGAGCAATCTTAAATTAAAAACACTTTATTTTATTTGTCAGAAAATAAAATTCAAATATAGGAATATTTTAAAGTATAAAAAAAACCAAATTCAATTAAACCTTTTTTAAATACAGAAGTCTTAACAAAATAACCCTAAATAAAAATATATGAAAAACCAAATTATTTTAAGTCTTCTTGCTTTATTCGGACTAGCGTCTTGCAGTAATAATTCGGATGACAATTACGAACAAGTTACTACTTACCCATTTGTCGAAGCAGAATTTGGTTCTTCAATTGATCTTGAAAATTTATCTAATTATGCAAATCAGGCTGTTCCAACTTATATTACTAAAAATAATGCACAAGGGACTTTAATTACTGATAAAGGTGCTACATTAGGAAGAGTATTGTTTTATGATAAGAAATTATCTTCAAATAATACCATTTCGTGTTCAAGTTGTCACATTCAAGCCAATGCATTTGGTGATGTTACAGTGGCAAGTCAAGGAGTAAATGGAACTACAGGAAGACATTCAATGCGCCTTATAAATGTTAGATTTGCAAATGAAGCCAAATTTTTCTGGGATGAACGAGCAATAAATTTAGAAACACAAACCAGTATGCCTATCAAAGACCATGGAGAAATGGGATTTAGCGGACAAAACGGTGATCAATCATTTTCTGATTTAATTGTTAAATTAAATGCAGTTGGATACTATAGAGAACTTTTCAAATTCGCATATGGTTCGGAAGAAATTACTGAAGCTAAAATTCAAACAGCATTATCACAATTCATCAGAAGTATTCAATCATTCGATTCTAAATATGATGCAGGAAGAGCTTTAGCTCCTAATGATGGCGCACAATTTGCCAATTTTACTGCACAGGAAAACCAAGGAAAAAATTTATTTTTAACACCTCCTACATTTAATGCTTCGGGAGTGAGAACCTCTGGAGGATTGGGTTGTGCGGGTTGTCACAGAGCACCAGAATTTGATATTGATCCAAATACAGGAAACAATGGTATCATTGGCACAATTGCTGGTACAGGTATCGATGTAACTAATACTAGAGCTCCTTCATTGAGAGATTTAATAAAATTAGACGGCACAACAAATGGTCCTATGATGCATACGGGTGTAATTACTTCACTTCAACAAGCTATTGGTCATTATGGCACAATAAACATTGCACCAGGAAATAATAACTTAGATCCAAGATTAAGACCAGGTGGTGTTGGACAACAATTAAATTTAACAAATACAGAAGTAAATGCAGTAGTTGCTTTTTTACGAACACTTTCTGGTTCAGATGTGTATACAAATCCAAAATGGTCAAATCCTTTTAATTAAAATAAAAAGATTAAGTTTGTGTTTTAAAAAATTAATACATGAAAAAAATAGTTATCCTTTTATTTCTAACTGGAATTTCTTTTGCTCAAAATCACCATTTTAAAGCTGAGCGAAAAGAAGTTACTTGGCAAATGGCGTTTAAAACAAAACAAACAGATATTTTAAATTTGATTGACAAAAATCACGCAAAAATTACTGTAAACAAAGAAGATAATTCTGGTAGTGGTCGTAGTTTACATTGTGATTGTAAAAAAGGAGGATGGTATTTTGAACAATCGTTCAACTTAAATTTTACGGTTGAATTTAAAGAAGACAAATACTTAGTTACTGTTTCAGAAATTATTTTTGATGGTGAAGGAGAAACTAACGCAAATAATCGATTAGAAAATTATGTTTTAAGAATGGGGCAAAATGTGTTTCACACTACTGAAAAAAACTTAATTAACTTAAATTGTTTGGAAACTTATTTTATAAAGTTATTTCAAATTCCAGAATCAGAAATAACTACTTTCTAATTATAAAAAATCCCGCAAAAGCGGGATTTTTTATTACTATATGAGTTTTGGTTTTATCCTAAAACTTCTTTTACTTTTTTACCAATTTCTGCAGGAGAGTCTACCACGTGAATTCCATTTTCTCTCATGATTCGTTTTTTAGCTTCCGCAGTATCATCAGCACCACCCACGATTGCACCTGCATGTCCCATAGTTCTTCCTTTTGGGGCAGTTTCACCAGCAATAAAACCTACAACAGGTTTACGATTTCCGTCAGCTTTTACCCAACGAGCAGCATCTGCTTCTAATTGACCTCCAATTTCTCCAATCATAATAATGATTTCAGTTTCTGGATCGTTCATTAATAATTCAACTGCTTCTTTAGTTGTAGTTCCAATAATTGGATCTCCACCAATTCCAATTGCAGTTGTAATTCCTAAACCTTGTTTTACAACTTGGTCTGCTGCTTCGTAAGTTAAAGTTCCTGATTTAGAAACAATTCCAACAGTTCCTTTTTTGAATACAAATCCTGGCATGATCCCTACTTTTGCTTCACCTGGAGTAATAACACCTGGGCAATTTGGACCTACTAAACGACAATTTCTCCCTTTAATATAGTCATTAGCTTTAATCATATCTGCTACAGGAATTCCTTCTGTAATTGCAATAATAACTTTAATTCCAGCATCAGCTGCTTCCATAATTGCATCAGCTGCAAAAGCTGGTGGTACAAAAATAATTGAAGTATCTGCTCCTGCTTGATCTACAGCATCTTTAACCGTGTTAAAAACAGGTCGGTCTAAATGAGTTGTTCCACCTTTTCCTGGAGTAACTCCTCCAACAACATTGGTTCCATACTCAATCATTTGTGAAGCATGGAAAGTTCCTTCGCTACCTGTAAATCCCTGTACAATTATTTTTGAATCTTTATTAACTAAAACGCTCATGATATATGAATTAAATTGTGTTTAAAAAATGTGATGCAAAAATAAGTTTTTTACTAAATACTGATGCATTTTTTGATAGGTTTTTTTAATTTGGTTTGCTAATTAGATATCCATCAATGATTTTCCCTTCTTCAAAAGTCCAAATGGCAACTACTTTTGCAATTAACATGATTTCTTTTGGGTTTTCAATGGTGGCCACTTTATGATTGTATTTTACAACAATCTTATTTTCATCTTCGATTAGATGCGATATTTCAAAATAAGAAATTTCGTAATTAGAATTAATGACATCACTTATATTTAAAATGAATTGCTTGTCTAAAACAGAATTTCCAGTAGAACTATCCCATTCAAGTTTAAAGTTTTCATGTATTAGAGTATTTAAAAAATGTTTATCTCTAATACCTTCTTCCTTTAACAAAAACTCGATTTTCTCTTTATTTGTCATTTTGTTTTAATTTTTCTAAAATCTCAGGAATACGTTTCACGTTTGCCAATTGCTTCAATTTTTCTCGAGATTCTTCGATTGGTGTACCAAAATAAGTTTTACCACCTTCGATTGATTTGGTAACACCTGTTTGTCCCATAACTACTGCTTTTGTTCCGATGATAATTCCGCTTGTAGTTCCTACTTGTCCCCAAAGCGTTACTTCATCTTCAATAATAACACAACCCGCAATACCCGTTTGAGAGGCAATTAAGCATTTTTTGCCAATAATTGTATCATGACCAACATGCACCTGATTGTCAATTTTTGTACCTTCACCTATAGTAGTATCACCGGTAACACCTTTGTCAATTGTACATAAAGCGCCAATACCAACATTATCTTCAATAACTACTCGCCCACCCGATATTAATTGGTCAAAACCTTCCGGTCTTTTTTTATAATAGAAGGCATCTGCGCCAAGAATTGTTCCCGAATGAATGATCACGTTATCACCTATTATTGTATTGTCATAAATGATCACATTGGCATGAATTAAACAATTTTGTCCAATATGTACGTTATGTCCAATAAAACAATTCGGTTGAATAATAGTTCCAGTTCCAATTTGAGCTGAATCTGAAATTGAGCTATTTGATGCTTGAAAAGGTCTAAAATGCTTGGTAAGAGTATTAAAATCTCTAAATGGATCATCTGAAATTAATAAAGCCTTACCTTCTGGACATTGAACTTCCTTATTTATTAAAATGATAGTTGCTGCCGATTGTAATGCTTTATCATAATATTTAGGATGATCTACAAATACAATATCGCCGGGTTCAACTACATGAATCTCATTCATTCCGTGAACAGGAAAATGATCATCACCCACAAAATTACAATTGATAATTTGTGCGATTTCTTTTAAAGTTTGGATGTTCGGAAATTTCATTCAGTATATTTAGTTAAAAAAATAAAAAAAATGTTCAAAAAAAATCTGAACATTTTATAAAATAATTATTCTTTTACTCGCTCCATGTAATTTCCGGTAGCAGTATCAATTTTAATCTTATCACCTTCATTAATAAACAAGGGTACATTTACAGAAGCTCCTGTTTCAACCGTAGCTGGTTTGGTGGCATTTGTAGCCGTATTTCCTTTTACTCCAGGCTCAGCATAAGTAACTTCTAAAACTATTGAAGCAGGCATATCAACTGATAACGGTGCTTCTGTTTCAGCATTAATTTGAATCATTACATTTGTACCTTCTTTTAATAAATCTGGAGCATCTAATACTTTTTTGTCTAAAGTAATTTGTTCAAATGATTCATTATTCATAAAATGAAACTGATCCCCTTCTGCGTATAAATACTGAAAAGTATGCGTTTCTACGCGCACTTCATCAATTTTATGTCCAGCAGAAAAAGTATTATCCAATACTTTTCCATTCGTTAGAGATTTTAATTTCGTTCTAACAAAAGCTGGACCTTTTCCTGGCTTAACGTGAAGAAATTCAATAATTTTATAAATATCATTGTTGTATTTGATACATAATCCGTTTCTAATATCTGATGTACTTGCCATTTTGTTTTATATTAATTGTTTTTAATTTAGTTAATTTTTACACAGATCCTGTATAACCTTTCATAATTCCTCGAGAAGAATTTCGAATAAAATCTAATATCTCATCGCGTTCAGGAGTAGCTTCCATTTCAGCTTCAATAATACTTAATGCTTGTGAAGTATTGTAATTTTTTTGGTATAAAATTCTATAGATATTTTGAATTTCTCTAATTTTTTCAGTCGAAAAACCTCTTCTTCTTAATCCAACAGAATTGATTCCTACATAAGACAAAGGTTCTTTCGCAGCTTTTGTAAATGGCGGAACATCTTTACGTACTAAGGAACCTCCAGAAATCATAGCATGATCACCAATTGATATGAATTGATGTACTGCAGCTAATCCTCCAATAATTGCATAATTCCCTACTGTAACGTGACCCGCTAATGCTACACCATTTACTATGATGGCATTATCACCTATATGACAATCGTGAGCAATGTGTGCCGTTGCCATAATTAAACAATTGTTTCCAATTTTAGTTTGACCTGATGCAACTGTACCTCTGTTGATTGTAACACACTCTCTTACAGTAGTATTATCTCCAATTACCGCAAGTGATTCTTCACCTCCAAATTTTAAATCCTGAGGCACGGCTGAAATTACTGCACCTGGAAAAATATTACAATTCTTACCTATTCGGGCACCTTCCATGATGGTAACATTCGAACCAATCCAAGTTCCTTCACCTATTTCAACATTATTATGAATGGTTGTAAATGGGTCAATTACAACATTTCGTGCTATTTTGGCACCGGGATGCACATAAGCTAATGGTTGATTCATATATTTATTTTTATATTTTTATTTTCCTTATTTATAAGGATATTTATCTATTCTTTCGATTATTTTACTTTAACAATTTGAGCCATTAATTCGGCTTCTGAAACCAATTTTCCATTAGCATACGCATAAGCTTGCATATGACAAATTCCTCTTCTAATAGGAGAAATTAAATCACATTTAAAAAATAATGTATCACCTGGTAATACTTTGTTTTTAAATTTAACATTATCAATCTTCATAAAATAAGTTAGATAATTTTCTGGATCTGGAACCGTACTCAAAATTAAAATACCACCCGTTTGCGCCATTGCTTCAACTTGTAAAACACCTGGCATTACTGGAGCTCCCGGAAAATGTCCAACAAAAAAATCTTCATTCATAGTAACGTTTTTCAAGCCTACGACATGAGTATCGGAAAGCTCTAATATTTTATCAACTAACAAGAATGGAGGTCTATGAGGCAATAAATCCATTATCCCGTGAATATCCAAAACGGGCTCTTTATTTATGTCATAAGAAGGCACGTTGTTACGCTCTTCTAATTTAATTAACTTGGATAGTTTTTTAGCAAATTGAGTGTTTACAAAATGCCCAGGTTTATTGGCAATAATTTTACCCTGAATTTTTGTTCCAATTAGCGACAAATCACCTATAATGTCTAATAATTTATGACGAGCAGCTTCGTTTGGATAATGCAAGGTTAGATTGTCTAAAATACCGTTTTCTTTTACAGAAATCTTTTCCTTGTTGAATGCTTTTTTTAGATTCTCCATTGTCTCTGGAGAAATTTCTTTATCTACATAAACAATGGCATTATTTAAATCTCCACCTTTAATTAAACCATTATTCAATAAACTTTCTAATTCATGTAAAAAACTAAAGGTTCTACAGTCTGCTATTTCTTTTTTAAATTCAGAAATATTTTTCATGGTTGCATTTTGAGTACCTAATACCTTAGTGCCAAAATCTACCATTGCAGTAACACAATAATGATCACTAGGAATTACTGTAATTTCACTACCTGTTGCTTCATCTGTATAAGTAATAACATCTTTTACAACAAATACTTTACGTTCAGCATCTTGCTCTAAAACTCCTGCTTTTTCAATTGCTTCTACAAAAAACTTTGAAGAACCATCCATTATAGGTAATTCTGAAGCATTTAATTCAATAATAACATTATCCAAATCACAACCTACTAACGCTGCTAATACATGCTCTGGAGTTTGAATCATAACTCCTCTCTTTTCTAAATTAGTTCCGCGCTGCGTGTTTACTACATAATTAGCATCGGCTTCAATGATTGGCTGCCCTTCTAAATCAACTCTGACAAATGTAAATCCATTATTAATAGGTGCAGGTTTAAATGTCATTGATACTTCTTGACCAGTATGTAATCCTACGCCTGTTAACGAAATTTCATTTGCTATAGTGGTTTGTTTAACCATGACTGTATTCTATTTTATTATTATTGTTGTTTTTTTAATTGCTCAATTTCAGAAACAATTTTTGGTAAATTTTTAAAATGCACGAATGATTTTGCAAAATCCCCATAATTAAAGGCAGGACTACCTTGTACTACTTCGTCATCTGCTAAGTTTTTTCCAATTCCTGATTGACCTTGAATTTTTACACGATCACCAATTGTTAAGTGTCCTGCAAAACCTACTTGACCACCAATCATACAATTTTTACCAATTTTAGTAGAACCAGCAATTGCAGTATGAGCGGCTATAACGGTGTTCTCTCCAATTTCAACATTGTGAGCCACCTGAATGTGATTATCTAATTTAACACCTTTTCTTATTATTGTAGATCCTAAAGTAGCTCTGTCTACTGTTGTACAAGCACCAATTTCTACATTATCTTCAATAATAACATTGCCAATTTGTGGTACTTTTTTGTATGTTCCATCTTCTTGTGGTGCAAATCCAAATCCGTCGGGACCAATTATAGTTCCAGAATGAATTGTACAATTATTTCCAATTACACTTTCTGAATAAATACGAACTCCCGCAAAAAACACACAATTATCTCCAATTGTTACGTTATCACCTATAAAACTATTAGGATATATTTTAACATTATTGCCTATTGAAACATTTTTACCAACATAACAAAAACTACCCAAATACAAATCAGTTCCATATGTAACTCCTTCAGAAATAACCGAAGGTTGCTCAATTCCTGATTTCATCAATTTAATTTGGTTGTAATATTCTAATAATTTTGAAAACGATTGATAAGCATCATCAACTTTTATCAACGTTGTAGTTATTTCTTGTTCAGGCTCAAATGAAGCATTAACAATAGCAATAGTTGCTTGTGTAGAATAAATGAAATTAGTATACTTTGGATTAGCTAAAAAGGTTAAAGAACCTTCTGTACCTTCTTCTATTTTAGATAATTTATATACTTCGGCATTAGGATTTCCTACTACTTCTCCTTCTAAAATACCTGCTATTTGCGCTGCTGTAAATTTCATTTAAAATCTGATGTTTATTTCGCACTACTGCACGAAATGATAAATATAAAACCACTCAAAACTATCAAATATACAACTTTGAATTTTTTATAGGTGCAAAAATATAAAAATTAAATTAAACTCTTAAATTCCGAGCACTACTTTTGGAAAACAGATGTAATATTTTGTTACCTCTTTTGATAATGCTTTTAAGTACATTTGATCCGATGCTGCAACTACATCTTCAATTGACTTATCTTTTTTAAGGATATAAATTGGTTCGCTAGATTTGCTATAAGCTTGATTTTTCAACTTACCTTTAAAAACAAAATAACCAGCTTCTTTCTCTGATATAGATGCGGATTGCATGAATTCATTTTTAATGGCTAACAATCTTTCTTTATTGGGTTTATCTTCAGTAATTTGAATTTTTAATAAATCTCTATTTAATACCATTCGACATAAATTTTGAAGCACAAAATCATCGTTAAATTGCCATGATTTAATTGCGCCCATGATGTCAAAATCATCTAAATAAGAGAATTTATCTAAACTATTTTTGTCAAAATCAACTAAAGAAATTTTATTCACCATAAAAAAATGTAACGATGCACTGCAGGGCAACTCAATACCACTTTCTGTTAATTCTTTAGCTCTTTTTAAGATTTTCGTTAAAATTAATTCTGCAACAACACTTGTTTTATGCAAGTAGGCTTGCCAATACATTAATCTTCTGGCTACTAAAAATTTTTCAACCGAATAAATTCCTTTTTCTTCAATGACCAAAACATCATTTTGAACATTCATCATTTGGATTAATCGATCGCTATTGATGTTTCCTTCCGCAACACCGCTATAAAAACTATCGCGTTTTAAGTAATCCATTCGATCCATATCTAACTGACTTGAAATCAATTGCAACATAAATTTCCTGGGATATGCTCCTTTAAATACTTGAATAGCAAGAGACAATTTTCCGTCAAACTCTTTGTTTAATTGTTCCATAAAAAGCAAGGACAATTCTTCATGATGGATTTCATTAACGATACTATGCTCCATTGCATGACTAAACGGACCGTGACCAATATCATGCAAAAGAATGGCAATATATAAAGCATCTTCTTCTTCTTGTGATATTGAAACACCTTTAAATTTTAATGTTTGGACTGCTTTTTGCATGATATGCAAGCAACCTAATGCGTGGTGAAAACGAGTGTGATGAGCACCTGGATAAACCAAATAAGACATTCCCATTTGTGAAATTCGACGCAAACGTTGAAAATAAGGATGCTGAATTAAATCGTAAATTAAAGCATTAGGAATGGTTATAAATCCATAGATTGGATCGTTAAAAATTTTGAGTTTATTCGTTTGGCTCACAAGTGTCAATTTAGAGTAACAAATGTAAGCAATTTTTCCAAACTGAATTGTTTAAAACTATTCCAATAATTTATACTAATTTTAATACAATCGTCGTTTAATAAATAGTAAATTGCACCAAATAAAGAAAAAAATGAGCCAAATAAAAATCCTTTGGGTTGATGATGAAATTGATTTATTGAAACCGCATATTCTTTTTTTAGAGAAGAAAAATTACCATGTTACCACTTGTAATAATGGGCAAGATGCTATTGATTTATTTGATAATGAGAACTTTGACATCGTTTTTTTAGATGAAAACATGCCTGGTTTAAGCGGATTGGAAACCTTAGCCGAAATCAAAGAAAAAAAATCTTCAATTCCTGTAATTATGATTACAAAAAGTGAAGAAGAATATATTATGGAAGAAGCAATTGGTTCTAAAATTGCCGATTATTTAATAAAACCTGTCAATCCAAATCAGATTTTATTGAGTTTAAAGAAGAATTTAGACCATTCTCGCCTAATTTCAGAAAAAACTACGCTAGATTATCAAAAAGAATTCAGAAAAATTGCTATGGATATGGCCATGGTTCGTTCTTATGAAGATTGGGCTGAATTATATAAAAAGCTATTGTTTTGGGAGCTCAAATTGGAAAATATTGAAGATCAAAGCATGGTCGAAATTTTAGAAAGTCAGAAAGCAGAAGCAAATTCGCAATTCGGAAAATTCATCGAACGAAATTATGAAGATTGGTTTACATCAAAAGGAAATAAACCTTCGCTTTCTCATGAAATTTTTGGCGAATATGTGGCACCCGAAATCCGTAAAAAAGACAAACCTATTTTATTTATCGTAATTGATAATTTACGCTATGATCAGTGGAAAGCCTTTGAAAGTACAATAAACAACTACTACAAACTTGAAAAGGAAATAAGTTATTTTTCAATATTACCAACAGCTACTCAATATGCAAGAAACGCCATTTTTTCTGGGTTAACACCATTAGAAATGGAAAAGAAATATCCACAATATTGGAAAAATGATGTAGATGAAGGCGGTAAAAACCAATTTGAAGCCGAATTTTTATCGGAACAATTGAAGCGATTAGGTTTGAACATCAAACAAGAATATTATAAGATTACCAATTTTGCTTCTGGAAAAAAATTGGCAGAAAATTTCAAATCATTAAAAGGTAACGACCTCACAACTATTGTATACAATTTTGTAGACATGCTTTCTCATGCTAAAACCGAAATGGATGTGGTAAAAGAATTGGCATCAAATGACAAAGCCTATCGTTCATTAACTTTAAGTTGGTTCAAGAACTCACCTTTACTAGACATGATTCAACAAGCCCAACAGCTAGGATTTCGTTTAATAATTACAACAGACCATGGTACTATAAATTGTAAAAATCCATCAAAAGTTATTGGTGATAAAAACACCAGTTTAAATTTGCGATATAAAACAGGAAAAAGCTTGTCTTATGAAGATAAAGATGTTTATGCAGTTAAAGATCCGAAAAAAATAGGTTTACCTGCTTTAAATATGAGTAGTTCATTCATCTTTGCAAAAAATGATCTATTTTTGGCCTACGTAAATAACTTTAATCATTATGTAAGTTATTATCGAAATACCTATCAACACGGAGGAATTTCATTAGAAGAAATGGTGATTCCATTTTTAGTTTTAGAACCGCGCTAGGAGTATTCAATGTTCAATAAAGTTATTAATTAGTATGACGATAATTTTTTCATTAGACGAAATTGCTACCGTTGCTAAACAAATTTTAGCTACGGCATCATTAAAAAAAGTAGTTACCTTTCATGCTCAAATGGGAGCAGGAAAAACAACCCTAATAAAGGAATTAGTAAAAGAATTAGGCGTTCAAGATAATTCAAGCAGTCCTACTTTTTCATTAGTAAATGAATATCGCACCTATGAAGGTGCCATTGTCTATCATTTTGATTTATACCGATTGAACTCTGAAGAAGAAGGTTATGATATGGGACTTGATGAATATTTTTATTCAGACGATTGGTGTTTTATTGAATGGCCCGAAAAAACGCCCAACCTAATTCCAATTGATCATGCCAGCATTTTAATTAAAGTTTTAGCCGACGGAAAAAGAGAATTAGTATTAAAAAATTAATGTATTCACTTACCAACTGCTTTAAAATTTAAAAATTATTAGTAATTTGGCATTTTAAAACAAATCGTTATGGCAATTTATAGTCCTTTTTCAAAATCGCAATTACTTCCTCAAGAAGAAAAATTAGAGATTGCTCGACACAAAAGCGAACTATTTATTGGTATTCCAAAGGAAACTTCTTACCAAGAACGACGTATTTGTTTAACTCCTGATGCCGTTTCTTCCCTAATTTCTCATGGACACCGTGTCATGATGGAAGCTGGTGCTGGTGAAAGTTCTAGTTATACTGACAGAGAATATAGCGATGCAGGAGCTGAAATAACTAACGATACAAAAAAAGTATTAGGTTGCCCAATGATTTTAAAAGTAGAACCACATACTCTATCGGAAATTGAAATGATGCATCCGGAAACCATTATAATTTCAGCCATTCAAATAAAAACACAGAAAAAAGAATATTTTGAAGCATTAGCTGCAAAAAAAATAACTGCATTAGCTTTTGAATTCATTAAAGACGAAGATGGATCTTATCCAGCAGTTAAATCATTATCTGAAATTGCTGGAACCGCTTCTATACTTATTGCTTCAGAATTAATGATTGGTGAAAACATCGGTAAAGGGTTACTTTTTGGTAATATTACTGGGGTTCCTCCTACAAAAGTAGTCATTATTGGCGCAGGAACTGTGGCTGAATTTGCAGCTAAAACGGCTTTAGGATTGGGCGCTAATGTTGAAGTTTTTGATAACTCTATTACTAAATTACGTCGTTTACAAAACACCTTAAACCAAAGAATATTTACTTCGACTATTCAAGAAAAATCTTTACTCAAAGCACTGCGAAGATGTGATGTAGCAATTGGCGCAATGAAAGGAAAAAATCGTGCTCCAATTGTTGTTACAGAGACTATGGTGGAACATATGAAAAAAGGTGCTATAATTGTTGACGTAAGTATTGATACCGGAGGTTGCTTTGAAACATCAGAAGTAACGACGCACGAAAAACCAACATTCATTAAAAATGGCGTAATTCATTATTGTGTTCCCAATATTCCTTCGCGTTATTCAAAAACTGCTTCTATGTCCATCAGTAATATTATTTCTCCATTTTTATTACAAATTGCAGAGGATGGCGGTATTGAAAGTGCTATTCGTTGCAACAGAGGTTTAAAGCATGGTATTTACAGCTATCATGGCTTATTAACCAATAAAGCTATTGCCGATTGGTTTAATTTAGAACACCGAGACATCAATTTGATTGTTTTTTAATTCACTTTAAAACAGCAACCAATCAATGTGGTTATTTGTGTAATTTACACTAAATTTGCATAAAATTAAATGGTATGAAATTTCAGTTTCGTTTAGCTTATTATATATTCGGATTATTGCTTGGAGGAGTTTTTGTAATGTGGTTTTTAAAATCAAAAGCTACTGATCGTGGTGTCGAATTTTGTTATTTTCCAAATTGTCGTGTTTTGAAAGACTTGCGAAGTAAATCACTAGAAATTGATTCACTTGCTAAGAATTCTTTAAAAGAAAAATGGGTGACTTTGGAGGATATCAAACAAAGTCTAACCTATGGAGACGTTGATTTTGAAAAAAGTAACGAACCCTATCGAAAAGGTAAAATCTATATTATCGAAGGTAAAACTTCTAAAAATGAAGACATTACTATTACCATGGTAAATTATCCTACAAAAGTTCTACTAGAAAAGATTGAAAAAAAGTAATTTTTTTAGTGAATCTCTTGTAAAACTAAATTATCCTTGTATATTTGCACTCGCATTACAGCAATAGTAAAGCACTTTATTGGGGCGATTAGCTCAGCTGGTTCAGAGCACCTCGTTTACACCGAGGGGGTCGGGGGTTCGAACCCCTCATCGCCCACAAAAAAAGCACTTCAATTGAAGTGCTTTTTTTATTTAGATACACCGCTCAGCTAATTCTCCCAACTTTGAGATGTAATATGTAAAATGCATTAGAATTATTGTACTTTTATATTTAATAGAAATTTATTATATTTGATAATGGCATTAGTTAGTAGTAGTTTCATATTCAGAAGACTTTGCGTAGCAGGGGAGTGTAAAATCATATGTATTATGTTTATATTTTTATTTTTTTTATTCTCAGGATTATTTACAAATTTATAATATAAAAAATAATGAAATATTTAACAATTTTTATAGTACTATTTACTATATCTATATCGTGCCACAAAAAAGAAAAAAAAATATGCTTGGCTAATTTGAAATATTTTGTACAAGAAAATTCATTTTCACTTCCAAGAATTGAAGTAAACTTTATTGACAAAGAATCTCTAATTAAAAAGTATTCTGAAAATGGCTCTTTAGAAGAAATATTTTTTTATTCTATTCCTCATAAAAGAAGAAGTGAGTTTCTTTTCAAATATTTTTATTTTGAAAAAAAAGGTGGAGATACAATTTCATTGTCTACAGGTACAAATTTCTTTATTTCAGATATAAATAATAAATGGACTGAAAATGAAATTGAAAATTATTTAGTAAAAGATGGTATTGGATTAGTCATTAAAGGAAAGGATACTTTAAAAATAACAAGATGTAATTAAAAGATTTGAATTTACAGACAAATCGATGAACACTTTGTTGATTCTTAAAAAACTAACAATCAACAAATAAATTAAGAATAATCAAAAAAATCAGCTTTTCATTTACAATCTTCTACGCTCTTTTTCTTTTTTAATTAATGTAAGTTCTCTACTGGTTTGTCCAGCTACTGAAGTGTTTTCCTGTGCTCTTCTTATTAAATAGGGCATCACATCACGCACAGGGCCAAATGGTAAGTATTTAGCAACGTTATACTTGTTTGCTGCTAAATTGAAACTAATATTATCACTCATACCTAATAATTGTCCAAAAAAGATGCGCTTGTCGTCTTTTGAAATGCCTTTTTCGTTTAACAACTTTATTAATTTATACGAACTTTCCTCGTTGTGTGTACCTGCAAAAATGGCCATTTGTTCAAGATGATCAACCATATATAGTACTGCTGCATCATAATTAATATCAGTGGCTTCTTTAGATATACAAATAGGAGATTTTAATCCTTTCTCCGCAGCTCTTGCGTTTTCTTTTTCCATATAGGCACCACGAACAAGCTTCATTCCAATATGAAACCCTTCTGTTTTTGCTTGTTCATGTAATTGTTTTAAATAATCTAATCGATCCCAGCGATACATTTGTAAGGTATTGAACACAATAGCTTTTTGTTGATTGTACTTACGCATCATATCCGTTACAATAGCATCTGCCGCATCTTGCATCCAACTTTCTTCTGCATCAATCAATAGCATGACATCTTTTTCAAAAGCCGCTTTACAAGCGATATCAAAACGTTTTACAACACTGTTCCATTCCTCTTGCTCTGCTTCAGATAAGGTAACCTTCTCACCTACTTTTTCGTATAAATCAATACGTCCAAAACCAGTTGGTTTAAACACAGCAAACGGAATTGCTTCACGTTCTTTGGCAAATTCAATGGTTTTTAATGTCATTGCTAAAGCAGCATCAAACTGCGCTTCTTCCTCTTTACCTTCTACCGAATAATCCAAAACAGAAGAAACGCCTTTTGTATATAATTTATCGACAACCTTTAAGCAATCTTTTTCTGTAACACCGCCACAAAAATGATCAAAAACAGTAGCACGAATCAACCCTTCTACTGGTAAATGAGCTTTTAAAGCAAAATGCGTAAGAGCCGTACCTACTTTTACAAGTGACTGACTTCCAATCATATTGAATAAGAAATAAGCCCGTTTTAATTCAGTATCACTTTTTAATGAAAAAGCAACTTGCGTATTGTCAAATAATTTGTTCATGATATTTTTGATAAAAAGTGACACAAATATACATTGGTTTTTGCGAATTATAAATAAAATTTACCTTATTTTGCAATAAAATTCAAGCTTTTATATGCAAACCATTTCGGGAACTAATTACAATATTTATTTTGGAACAACTGGATATGAATCATTAGCTTCCATCCTACTTCCCTCTAAATATTCAAAACTATTTATTCTTGTCGATGAAAATACATCGCAGCATTGCTTGCCTAATTTTCTGAGTAATTTGGCAACCGAAATCGAAATTGAAATCATTGAATTAGAAGCAGGAGAAATTCATAAAAACATTGCTACATGTACTGAAGTTTGGGGAGCATTGTCAGAATTAGGCGCCGATAGAAAAAGCATCCTTCTTAATTTAGGTGGCGGTGTAATTTCCGATTTAGGCGGATTTGTAGCTTGTACTTATAAAAGAGGAATCGATTTTATCAACGTACCTACTACTCTACTAGCTATGGTAGACGCTTCCATTGGAGGGAAAAATGGAGTAGATTTAGATCATTTAAAAAATCAAATAGGCATCATTCATGAACCTAAAGCAGTGGTAATTGATATTGATTTTCTAGAAACACTACCTCAGAACGAAATGCTTTCCGGATTAGCCGAAATGCTGAAACACGGATTAATATTTGACAAATCTTATTGGAACAAATTTAAAAAATTAAAAGACTTAAATACAAATCATTTAGAAGTTTTAATTCATCAATCAATTCAAATAAAAAACGAAATTGTATCGATGGATTTGATGGAAGAAAATATTCGAAAATCATTAAATTTTGGACACACTCTTGGCCATGCAATTGAGAGTTATTTTTTAGAAGAAAATTCGCAAAATACACTACTTCATGGTGAAGCTATTGCAATAGGAATGATTTTAGAAAGTTATCTTTCTAGAGAGATGGGATTATTGAATAACGATGAATATCAAGAAGTTAAATACATTATTAATGATCTTTTTGAACGTATTTTGTTTACTTCTGATTCCATAGAAAAGATTATTGATTTACTAAATTTTGATAAGAAAAATGAGTTTGGAAAAGTGCAATTTGTACTTTTAGATGGAATTGGCAAATCGGTCATCAATCAAACAATAGATAAATCATTGATTTACAAGGCTTTTGAAGACTATAGCAAATAAATTATTTTTTTAGCAATTTTCCTATTTAGCTATTTTATTTTTTAACTTTGCGCAAATGAAAGAAAATAAAAACACTACTTATCGCAAGAGAATGCTCAATAATAGAAATTTTGATTCTTCTATTAGTGTACGTTTTATTTATTCTATTTTCTTATTTTATTTTATTGATTTATTTCAATCATCCAAAATACTAAGCGAAAAACTCCCTATACGTTTTGCAAATATTAGAGTTTGAAAATTATGTCACTTCTGCATTTAGTTACTTCATAATTATTTTAAATCCAAAATTTCAAAATGAATACAAAATATTACGACTTAATCAATCAAACTTTTTATTTTCCGCAGGAAGAGTTTACTTTAAATAAAGATAATTTACAGTTTCACGGTATCGACTTAATGAAATTAGTTGAAGAATATGGAACTCCTTTGAAGTTTACGTATTTACCTAAAATTTCACAAAACATCAACAGGGCTAAAATGTGGTTTAGAAACGCCATGGAAAAGCACGATTATGATGCAAAATATTTTTATTGTTATTGTACAAAAAGCTCCCATTTTGAATTTATTTTAAATGAAGCTTTAAAAAACAACATTCATATTGAAACTTCATCTGCTTTTGACATCAATATTGTAGAAAATTTGATGGAGCAAGGCAAAATAAACAAAAACACCTATATTGTTTGTAATGGTTTTAAACGCGATCAATATGTTACAAACATTGCGCGTTTAATTAATAACGGTCATAAAAACACGATTCCTGTTATTGATAATTTTGAAGAATTAGATTTATTACAAGAACAAATTGATGGTAAATTTAAAATTGGAATTAGAATTGCTGCAGAAGAAGAACCTAAGTTTGAGTTTTATACATCACGTTTAGGTATCGGTTATAAAGATATTTTACCTTTTTACAGAAAACAAATTGCAGAAAATAAAAAAGTGGAATTAAAAATGCTTCACTTTTTTATCAATGCAGGTATTCGAGATACAGCTTATTATTGGAATGAATTATTGAAATGTATGAAAGTGTACATTGCTTTGAAAAAGGAATGTCCTTCATTAGATAGTTTAAATATTGGTGGTGGTTTCCCAATTAAAAATTCGTTAGCATTTGATTATGATTATCAATATATGGTTGACGAAATCTTAAACCAAATCAAAATTGCTTGTGATGATGCTGAAGTTGATGTGCCACATATTTTTACCGAATTTGGTTCATTCACTGTTGGAGAAGCTGGAGGTGCCTTATATCAAGTTTTGTATCAAAAGAAACAAAATGATAGAGAGAACTGGAACATGATCGATTCTTCATTCATTACCACTTTACCCGACACTTGGGCAATCAACAAACGTTTTGTAATGATGGCCGTTAATCGTTGGAATGACACCTATGAAAGAGTTTTATTAGGTGGTTTAACTTGTGATGGAGACGACTATTACAACTCGGAGCAGCACATGAATGCCGTTTATTTACCAAAATACAACAAAGAAAAACCTTTATATATAGGATTCTTTAATACTGGAGCATATCAGGAAACAATTGGAGGTTTTGGTGGATTAAGTCACTGCATTTTACCCCAACCAAAACACATAATAATTGATAAAGATAAAAACGGAATCATTGCAACCGAAGTTTTTTCGGAGCAACAAAAAGCTGAAGAAGTACTAGAAATTTTAGGATATAACAAAAAGAAAGATTAATAAAATAAGAAATAATGAGTAAAGGACCAGTTAGTCAGTTTATTGAAAAACATTACCTTCATTTTAATTCTGCAGCGTTAGTTGATGCTGCAAAAGGATATGAAGAGCATTTATTAGACAGTGGAAAAATGATGATTACTTTAGCAGGCGCTATGAGTACTGCTGAATTAGGAAAGTCATTAGCCGAAATGATTCGTCAAGATAAAGTACATATTATTTCTTGTACTGGAGCTAATCTAGAGGAAGATATCATGAACTTGGTTGCTCATAATTCATACAAAAGGGTTCCAAATTATAGAGATTTATCTCCACAAGAAGAATGGGATTTATTGGAAAATCATTATAACCGAGTTACAGATACTTGTATTCCGGAAGAAGAAGCGTTCAGAAGACTACAATCGCATTTATTTGATATTTGGAATAATGCCGATTCTAAAGGAGAACGTTATTTTCCGCATGAATTTATGTATCAAATGATCAATTCGGGAGTATTGAAACAATATTACGAAATTGACCCTGCTGACTCATGGATGGTAGCTGCAGCTGAAAAGAATTTACCTATTGTGGTTCCTGGTTGGGAAGACAGTACAATGGGAAATATTTTCTCTTCTTATTGCATTAAAGGGGATTTCAAAGCAACAACAATGAAAAGTGGCATTGAATACATGATGTGGTTGGCTGATTGGTATCCAAAAAATTGTGCCGGAAAAGGAATTGGTTTTTTTCAAATTGGTGGAGGAATTGCGGGTGATTTTCCAATTTGTGTAGTACCAATGTTATACCAAGATATGGAAATGCATGATGTGCCTTTTTGGAGTTATTTTTGCCAAATTTCAGATTCAACAACAAGTTATGGTTCTTACTCTGGAGCAGTTCCAAACGAAAAAATCACTTGGGGAAAATTAGATATTCATACCCCAAAATATATTGTAGAGTCTGACGCTACGATAGTTGCGCCATTGATGTTTGCTTATATTTTAGGTTGGTAAAAAAAAATAAAAAAAATATTTCAAATTACTTGAAAATATAAGTTAAGGATATTACATTTGACGAAATTACAAGATTAAAAACAACCCAATGAAAAGAGTTATTGTTGATTACGCAAAATTAACAAATGAAATCTTAACCCTACTAGTTGAGAAATTTCCTGACGGCTATGATGATTCGGATATCATTCGTTTTAAAAATGCTAAAAATGAAACTGTTGAAGCAGTTGAAGTACGTACAACCGATACTGTTTTTTTAGTAAAAGTAAGTACTAAATTATCAGACAGAATAGAAAACTATGATGAAGATGATATCATTACAGAAGAAGTTGTAGTTGATAAAATTGTAGGTCTAAAAGAATTAGATATTGAAGATGATGAAGAAATAACTAATGATTCTGAAGATCCAGAAGATCTGGAAGACGAAGATTAATAAAAAAGGGAATTCAAATTATGAATTCCCTTTTTCAATTATAAATAACGCTCTATAATAATTTGTTTATGATGTAATTCGTGTCCTAAAACACAATACCCTATTCCTCTTATAGACACACTTGCACCTGATGCAGTTCCAAGTTTTAATAAATCTAAAGCTGAAAAATTTTCAAAAAGACTAATCGTAGCATCTCTAACGATAGAATATTCTTGTAACAAGCTCTCAAATTCACGTTCATTAGCATTTGCAGCTACCACATACTCATTTTCATCAAATCCAGGTAAAGCAGTTGAATCGTTTCTAGCAATTCGCAAAGCCCTGTATGCAAATATTCGCTCGGCATCAATTAAGTGCAAGAGAAGATCTTTAACGGTCCATTTACCTTCTTCATACCTATATTCATGTTTAAATACAGGAATTGACTTGAAAAAATGAATCATTTCTTCTTTTTGAATATTCAATCCTTTTAAAATATTTTCTTCCGATACCAACTTGATATAATTCATTTGATAAGGAACATATTCGTTTGTTTGCAAATTTTCCATCAATATGAGATATTAAAAAAGCCTCTGTAGAGGCTTTAGATTATAATTCTTTAAAAATAGTGTGCATTAAGCGTTTTTTATCGTTAATACTTTCCTCTAAAGAAATCATTGTTTCTGTTCGATACACTCCTTCAATATCATCAATCATGAAGATTACTTCTTTAGCATGTTTAGTATCTTTTGCTCTAATCTTACAAAAAATATTGAACTTACCAGTAGTTACATGTGCAACAGTAACATAAGGAATTTGATTAATTCGTTCTAAAACAAATTTTGTTTGTGAAGTATTATGCAAAAACACTCCTACATAAGCAATAAAAGAATAGCCTAATTTTTCATAATCCAATGTAAGTGATGAACCTTGAATAATTCCTGCATCTTCCATTTTCTTAACTCTAACATGAACTGTTCCAGCAGAGATTAATAACTTCTTAGCAATATCTGTAAAAGGAATTCTCGTGTTATCAATTAACATATCCAAAATTTGATGATCTACTTCATCTAAACGAAACTTACTCATAAGTACTTATAATAAATGTTAAAATATTGACTTTTTATCAATATCGATACAAATTTATTAAATTATTTTTACCCCGTTATCAAAAAAAGTTGAATTATTTATGCTAAAAGTTGCTTTTGCTCCTATTTCTGGATAATTTTTTCCGTCTAATGAAAAAAGCATCGATTCACAATCATATTCAACATGACCAAAATAATTCTCTAAATCAGAAATTTTGGTGATAATTGCAATAAATTGAATTTCATCAGCAATTAACACTTCGTGATATTGAGCTGCAAAGTTAATTATTTTTTCAACATTATTATCAATAATTTTGATATTTCTATAGATAAAATCAAAAAAACATTTATTATTTTGAGGAATTCTCAAATAATCAGTCAAAACATTATCAACTACAACGTTTTCGCTTTTATTCAAAAACGAAGATAACAAGGCAACAAAAACAAATTTCCTACTTTCTTCCCTATTATAATCGGAATCAAAATGTCCTGCTTCAAATAATATTGTTGGAGTTCCTTGACTCATAAAGTAATCACCCGTACAATTCACGTTATAACTATCATCAAAACGTCCTATTTGATTAGGTAAATAAGGATTCAAGGCTTCAAACATTGTATTTATCACTTCAACCGCTTTGAGTCGAGCTGCATTATAATTACATTCAACATCGTAAGAAGGCGCTAAAAAGGAAATCGTAGCAGGTAAATTAAACCCTTCGGTGCCAAAAATAGTGCGTTGATCGTGCAGATTATAACAAAAGTCAGGTTTAAATTGCTTATAAATACCTTTTAAAATCTTCATCTCTGGTTGGGTTTCAGCTACAGCATCTCTATTTAGATCAACTGCATTTGCATTTTCTCTCGTGTAAGCCTTTGCGCCATCAGGATTTAGCATTGGTAAACAAAGTAAAGTATATTCACGTTTTATAGTATTTGCTAATTCTGAATCTGAATTTAAGAAATTCAAAAAATCAAATAACCCTTTAGTTGTAGTTGGTTCGTTACCATGCATTTGTGACCAAATTAAAACTTTTGTTTTACCTGATCCAATTTTAACTTGATAAATACTATTTTGTTTTACCGATTGACCAATTTCTGTGATTTCAAAATCATCGCTAAACGAATTCAAAATAGGTGAAATCATATCTAAATGAATGTACTTTCCTTTCAAATCTGAAACAAGAAATTCGGTGGCTAATGCTAAAAAATTCATACTTATTATTTGATTTACAAATGTAAACAAGTTTATATTTACAAATGTAAACAAGTGAAATTATTGTAAAATTTACTTTTGTAAACATTCTTTATATTATTTAGCACAGGATTTGTTTACAAAAATATAATGATTAAATATTTAATGTTAATTAATTGAAAATCATATTATTATAATTACTTTTATGAACTAAAAATTTAATTAAAAACCAAGTATTTAGATTGCTACTATTGCATTTGATTGAATAATAATTTACATTTGTAACAAATATTTAATTCTTACAATAATTACAATGGTAAACATAGACGATTTCATTAAACGCTTAGAAATTATATTGGATTATTATAATTTATCAGCTTCTGCCTTTGCTGATAAAATCAATGTTCAACGTTCCAGTTTATCTCACCTACTCTCTGGTCGAAATAAACCCAGTTTGGATTTTATCATAAAAGTTATTGAAGTATTTCCTGAAGTAGATTTATATTGGATTTTAAATGGTAAAGGAACTTTTCCTAAATCTGAGAAAAACTTTAGTGTTCAATCAGCTAAGCAAGAAGTAGCATCTGACGAAATAAATTCACCAGATTTATTTTCTACAGTTCAAACCAATAGTAAGTCATCACCTGTAAATTACGAAATAGAAAAGAAAACGATTAGTTTATCAAATAGTGAAGTAAAAACAATAGAACGAATCGTTATTTTTTACACCGATGGAAGTTTTAAAAATTATCAATCTTAAATTTATTCCTTCTGTAATGGAACGTAGCTGAGTTCTGGATTTTTTCCTGTAACACCAATAAAATAACGCTCCAAATGAGCAATATCTGATTCAATATTTCCAGTTGGATAGAATGGTTCATTGTATACTACTTGTTTTTTACCATAATCAAAAGCTACTGGAATTATAGGCACATTTGCTTTTAAAGCAATATAATAAAAACCTGTTTTCCATTTGGTTACTTTTTTCCTAGTACCTTCTGGAGCAATGGCTAATCTAAAAACTTCATTTTTTAAAAAAACGGCAGCAATAGAATCTACTTTATTTTCATTTTTTTGACGATTTAAAGGTCTTCCTCCTGTCCAAGTAAAATAATAATGAAATGGGAAAACAAATAACTCCTTTTTGGCAACGTAATTTATTTCAATGTTAAGAATTCCTCGAGTAAACATTCCTAAGAAAAAATCCCACCAACTCGTATGAGGAACTGCAATAAGAACGCATTTCTTTATTTCTGGGGCCACTGTTCCAATAACTTTCCATCCAAAAAGTGTGCTGAAAATAAATTTATACAGTTTTTGTTTCATGAGTGGCTAATTTTTGACAAAAATAAAATTATATTTACGATTACAAACAAAATCTAGATGATTAAGCGCTTATTAAGTTATTTTTTACCTATAAAAGTATACGAAACTCCATCTAAAACAAGTACCAATCTTGAAGTTACTTGGAATAATGGCTATTTAGTATTAGATTCGAAAAACACTAATTACTCTTTTGGTAGTTTACAACGTGCATTAAAAAAAGGGTTAAAATATATTGGTTATGAGAGAATTAAAAGCTTTGAATCCATTTTAGTTCTTGGAGTTGCAGGAGGAAGTGTGATAGAAACCTTAAAAAAAGAAGTGAAATTTGGTGGAAAAATAACGGGTGTTGAAATTGATGCTACTGTTGTAAACATAGCTAATAAATACTTTGACTTGAACAAATATGATAATCTAGAAATTGTTATCGATGATGCTTTTGAATTTGTTTTAAAAACCAAAGACACCTATGACTTAATAATTATAGATATTTTTCAAGACACTACAATGCCAAATTTTTTATTTGAAGATTTTTTTATAAATAGAATTAATTTTTTACTGAATGTAAATGGCTTTATACTTTTTAATACTATGGCTTTACAATATAAAGATAGAAGAAGAAATGCTGTTTATAAAAGTAAGTTTGACAGTAATTATTCTGTTAGATTATATCCGAAAATTGAAGAACACAACGAATTATTTACTATTAAAAAATTGAGTTAATGAATTTATTTGAAAAACTTTTATTAGGTAAGATAGCTAAAGATTATATTCCAAAATACAATCCTATTCAAAAAAGGATTCTGAATATAAAATCTATTTGGAATAATGACCATCAAGAAGATAATGGGATTGAAAAAATTGTTCGTTTATTTTTATCTTCCACCCAATTGATATTCCCAGGAATATACATTAAATATTTGGCTTCAAAAAAAGGATACGAATATCAAGATTTAGCAATAGATGTTTACGTTCTTGCTAAAGTTATTTTTCCAATTTTTATTTTAAAATTCAATTTGCAACATGAACCATATATAATTTACATATTAATTTATGTTTTATTGGAAACCGTATTATATATACCAACATTAATATTTGCTTCTGATTTATTTTCAAGACCTCGTTCCTATAAAAGATCAATGCTTTTACTGTTTTTTAACTATATAGAAATTGTGCTTTCATTTGCAGTATTATATACAATAGGTGAAAATATGAATAAACCATTTGAACATTGGTTTGATTCTATTTACTTTAGTATAATAAGTTCAAATTCTATAGGTTTTGGAGATTATTATCCAGTAACAACTTTTGGAAAAGTCCTAGTTAGTCTACAAGCAATGTTCTTTTTATTGTTTGTGATTTTATTCCTAAATTTCTTCTCTACAAAAATAAAAAGCAAAGGATATTTTGATGATGAACAAATTTAATTTTTAATTAATTTTCGTGCCTTTTCAAGATCTTCTTCAGTATCAATACCAATACTTCCGTGAGTTGTTTCAACCATCTTAATACGCTTTCCGTATTCTAAATAGCGAAGTTGTTCTAGTTTTTCTGAAGCTTCTAATGACAACATCGGTAAACTATAAAAATCTAAAAGGGCTTGCTTTCTAAAAGCATAAATTCCAATGTGTTTCATATACCTAACTCCAGCATTTTCATCGCGTGGAAATGGAATAACCGATCGAGAAAAATAGAGCGCAAAACCTTGTTGGTCTGTAATTACTTTTACGTTATTAGGATTGTTTATTTCTTCTTTATCTGTAATTTGAAACATTAACGAACCTAAATCAACTTTCTTTTCAACATCGTTTTTAAAGACTTTTATTAGTTCTTCTAGTGGTTTTTTATCAATAAAAGGTTCGTCGCCCTGAACATTAATTACCAAATCAACCTCCATATTTTCAATTGCTTCTGCAATTCTATCACTACCACTTTCATGCTCTTTAATCGACATGATTGCTTTGCCTCCATTCGAAATAATTTCGTTATAAATTAATTCCGAATCGGTGACAACAAAAACATCATCAAATAAATTTGTACTTACCGCCGCTTCAAAGGTTCTGCGAATAACGGTTTTACCCCCTAAATCTTGCATTAACTTTGCAGGAAATCTTGTAGAAGCATAACGAGCGGGAATTACAGCAATTATTTTCATGTGATGTTTATTTTTACAAAAGTATTAATTTTTAAAATATTCGTCTTTAAATCCTATTAAATATAACTTTTCTTCGGCACGAGTAATTGCAGTATAGAGCCATCTTACATAATCTACATCAATCCCATCGGGTAAATAAGGTTGTTCAACAAAGACTGTTTTCCATTGCCCACCTTGTGATTTATGACAGGTAATTGCGTATGAAAATTTGACTTGTAAAGCATTAAAATATTCGTTTTCTTTTACTTTTTGAAGTTTTTTATACTGTTGTCTTTCGTCTTCATAATCTAATAATACTTCTTGATACAATTGATTTGATTGTTCATAAGTCAAAGAAGCGGCTTCACTCGTAATGGTATCCAACATCAAAATGGTATCAAATGGCGCTTGATTAGGATAATCAACCATTCTGATTTTAACAGTTGCAAATTTGAAGCCGTACAATTCTTGAATTTTTCTGATTTCCAATATTTCAATGATGTCTCCATTAGCAATAAATCCGGCCTCAGACTCTTCTTTCAACCAAAAATAATTGTTTTTTACTACCATTAAATAATCTCCAGTCGAAAGCTCACTTTCTTTAGATAATATAGAGGTTCGTATTTGCTGATTATATTGATTGGCTCTTTTATTTGAACGCACAATAAAAACAGTATCTTCTAATCCATAATTATCATAGGCTCCATGAATTGCAT
>Ga0315907_10000534_pt1 | contig 54633 bp, 53 predicted proteins | sample LakEriMetagenome_3_FD_203525 | JGI IMG/M metagenome (GOLD analysis project Ga0315907, IMG submission 203525) | Freshwater fungal communities from buoy surface, Lake Erie, Ohio, United States - Buoy 12 MA123 | ecosystem: Environmental > Aquatic > Freshwater > Lake > Lake biofilm | place: USA... | reverse complement strand
AGGCGCGCCATTAACTCGGCGAGGTCCCACGTGGGATCTATCGCACGAATCTCTCGTTGTGACGTCTGCTCCATTGCACGCGTAGGCTATCGCTCGAAGTCGAAGATGGAGGAATCGTGAGCAAGCCGATCAAGCGTGAATTTGGTAACCGTTCTATCCCTGCGTGGGCAACTGGCGCGGGTGGAGAGAAATTTACCGATATCACCTATCAAGTAGGCGACGGCATGGCCAAGATTGCGATCAATCGACCAGAGGTGCGCAACGCATTTCGCCCCCAAACAATTATTGAATTACAAGAAGCATTCTCACTTGCGCGCGATAACTCAGATGTCGGCGTAATCATCCTTACCGGAACCGGCGATGAAGCCTTCTGTTCTGGCGGAGATATCAGCGTGCGCGGAGATGATGGGTATCTTGGCGAAGATCCACTGGCGCAAAAAGGTATCGGCCGCTTAAATGTTTTAGATCTACAAATTCAGATTCGTCGCACACCTAAGCCAGTTGTTGCAATGGTTGCGGGTTGGGCAATCGGCGGCGGACATGTTCTGCACGTTGTTTGTGATTTAACAATTGCTGCCGATAACGCAAAGTTTGGGCAGACCGGTCCGATGGTTGGTTCATTTGATGGCGGTTACGGTTCAGGTTTACTTGCCGCAAGCGTTGGCCAGAAGAAAGCCCGCGAAATTTGGTTTATGACTCGTCAATACGATGCGCAGGAAGCGCTCGCCATGGGACTTGTTAACACTGTTGTTCCACTTAAAGAACTTGAAGCTGAAACTGTTTCATGGTGCCGCGAGATGCTGCGCAACTCTCCTCTTGCACTTCGACTACTTAAATCTTCAATGAACGCAGCCGATGATGGCCTTGCCGGAATTCAACAACTTGCTGGCGATGCAACTCTGCTCTTTTACTTAAGCGAAGAAGGCCAAGAAGGTCGCGATGCGTATAAGGAAAAGCGCACTCCAGATTTCGGTAAATTCCCTAAACGTCCATAAAACTTATGCTTGACGACCTCCTTGCAACGCTTCGCGTAATCACAATTCCGACGCGCACCAATTTTCGTGGCGTGACTCATCGCGAAGTTGCACTTATACAAGGGCCACAAGGATGGGGAGAGTTCTCACCATTTCTGGAATACGACGATAACGAGTGCGCGCCATGGCTCGCTAGCGCCATAGAGGCAGCGACGGTTGCTCGCCCCGAGCGTTTCCGAAATGAAATAGCAGTCAATGGAACTATTCCAGAGCTCAATGATAAAAAAGAGATCGAAGCCCTGATGCGCACATATTCAGGGGCAAAAACTTTCAAGGTAAAGGTAGGAAGTAATCTCACCGAAGATGTAATGCGAGTTGCTCGAGTATTTTCTAACGCTCCAAATGCAGCAATCCGCGTTGATGTTAACGGGCTCTGGTCTGTAGATGAAGCGCTCACTAATCTCTACGCATATTACGAAGAGATTGGCCCACTTGAATATGTGGAGCAACCTTGCGCAACTATTGAAGAGCTACGTGAACTAAAGCGCAGAATCAAAATTCCATTACGTATTGCAGCAGATGAAGTCATTCGCAAAGCAACCGATCCATTTAAAGTAGACCTCACTGATGCTGCAGATATTGTGATGCTTAAAGTGCAACCACTCGGAGGAATCCGCCGATCTCTTGAGATTGCTCAGCACCACGGTCTACCCGTCGTTGTTTCGAGCGCTCTAGAGAGTGCAATCGGAATTGAATATGGACTTGAACTTGCGGCATCAATTAGTGATCTGAACTTTGATTGTGGCTTAGCTACAGGCTCACTTCTTTCACGTGATGTTGCAGAACATAAGATTGTTGATGGAAAGATCGCGCTGGGTCAGATATCACCGCAGTTAGATGGTCTTGATGTGTCACCAGATCGCTTTGAATGGTGGAAGAATCGCATAATGAGAGTCGGGAAGTTACTTACATGAGTCAAGCAACAACTCTCGCTCGCGTCATCGTCAGACAAATTATTGAAGCTGGAATAACTGATGCAGTTATTTCACCAGGTTCCCGCAATGCACCTTTATCTCTTGCACTCGTTGCGGCACAAAAGCGTGGCTTGATTAAGTTACATATCCGCATCGACGAACGCACTGCTGCTTTCTATGCACTCGGCTTAGCAAAGGCCAGCAATCGTCCCGTGCCAGTTATCTGCACCAGCGGAACAGCGGTTGCGAATTACCACCCTGCAGTACTTGAAGCATCACACTCAAATATTCCACTCTTTGTAATTACTGCAGATCGCCCTGCTGAACTTCGTCGCACGGGCGCTAACCAAACTACAGAGCAAGCGCGCATCTTTGGCAAAGCTGTTCGTTACTTCTCCGATGTATCTGGTGGGGCCTATCCGCTAGAACTTCCACTTAACGCACTGCAAACTGGGCCGGTCCACATTAATGTGCAATTTGAAGAACCACTTCTTGGTGACGATAAAGATGCCTGGCTTGATGGATTAAAGGTAAACCCTCCGAAAGTCTTTGATCGCAAGAAAGCCGGAACTCTCGCAAGTAAATCAACACGTGGTTTATTAGTAATTGGCCATGATCGTGGCGGACTTGAAGTTGCCGCTGTTAGCGCATTAATTGAATCACTTGGTTGGCCGGTAATCAGCGAGGATCCACTGACATTTGCCCAAGCAAACGCCCATGCCAGTTTATTTCTAACAGCAACTTCAATCGCAAAAGATTTAGCTCCAGATACCGTGATCGTCATTGGCCGCACAACACTTTCTCGATCAATTAACGCACTGATTAAATCTGCTCGCTCAACCTTTGTTATTGATCCGCGCATTGCAACAGTGGATTACGATCGTATGGCAGATAAGCGCTTTACTGATCTTCCCGAACTTTATGTTGCACCAGCCGACCCAGAATGGATCGCTAAATGGCAGAAGTATTCTGAACGCAGCGCAAAAGTTGTGAAAGAGATTTCAAACTGGTCTGAACCACTTATTGCGCGCGAGATTGCAGCCAACCTTCCTGATGAAACCGCTCTCTTTATTGCATCATCGCGCCCTATTAGAGATATCGAAGCTTTCGCAGCCGCTCGCACTGGAGTAATTACATATGCCAACCGTGGTCTGGCAGGCATTGATGGAAATATCTCAACCGCAACCGGAATTGCAACACATCACGGTTCGGCAATTGCAGTACTTGGAGATTTAGCGTTCCTGCATGACTTAACTGGGTTAATTCATCACGACCAGGTAAACCTCAAGATCTTCGTTGTAAATAATGATGGTGGCGGAATTTTCTCAACTCTGCCACAACGCGGAGTAGAAGGATTTGAAGAAGTTTTTGGAACACCACACGGGCTAGATCCTGCGGCGATTGCCAAATCAATGGGTATCAGCGCAAAAACTATCGATAACTCCGCAGATTTAAGTAAGGAATTAACTACACCAATTAAGGGGCTAAGCGTTGTAGTCCTGGATGTTCCTAAACGTGAAGCAAATGCCGATCTGATTAAAGATCTGGCAGAGAAGATGAAATCGCTTTAAAGTCTAGGAAAGTGCGCTGCGCATTGGCGCAAATTTAGCGTTGCTCTCAGTTAACTCTTTCTCTGGGTTCGACCCGGCCACAATTCCGCAGCCCGCAAAGATGCGCAGTTCATTTCCCGAAATCTGTCCGCAGCGAAGGGCGATTCCAAGTTCACCGTCACCGCGCGCATCTAGCCATCCAACTGGACCGGCGTAACGGCCACGTGGCATCCCTTCAATATCTTTAATCAGCTTTGCAGCAATCTCAGTTGGTGTGCCGCATACAGCAGCGGAGGGATGTAATTTCTCAAGAATTGTAAAGGCATCAACGCTCTTCTTGCTTTCAATTAAAGCACCCGTGACGTCAGTGGCAAGGTGCATAACATTTGCTAAGTGAAGAACAAAGGGGGATTCAGGAACGTTCGTTGATGTGCAGAAAGGATCGAGCGCATCTGCAACTGATCTGACTGCATATTCGTGTTCTTCGAGATCTTTAGATGATCGCGCAAGGGATGCGGCAAGTGCTAAATCTCTCTCATCATCGCCAGTTTTGCTGATCGTTCCAGCAAGAACTCGTGACGTAACCATTCCGCGAGATAGGCGGAGCAATAGCTCGGGAGTTGCGCCGATTAGCCCATCGACTGCAAAGATCCATGTAGATGGATATTCAGAACTTAAGTTGCGGAGAATTTTTCGTGGATCAATTGCGCGATGTGAGTTAACTTTCAGATCGCGAGCAAGAACAACTTTTTCAAGTTTGGTACTTTCAATCTCTTTAATCGCTTGCGCAACGCGAATCTGCCATTCGGCCGGGCTTATCGATCCATCTCCCCAGTTGTATTCAGCATCTTCAAGCATCTGTGCGCTTTCAGCGAGTTTCGGCTGGGCTTGATCGCCGATCCATGTGATCCAAGAGCTGCCATTGCGCATGCCGACGACGATTTCGGGAATTACAAGAACTGACTCTTCGTTCTGATCAAAAGAGAAAGAGGTAAAGAGAATCGGACCTGTGCCACTGACGTGAACTGAATCTGAGATTGCTAGTTTTTCTAGCTGTTGATGCCACCATTTGCGAGCATCGTTAAATCTATTTGGGCCGCTTACTTTTGTGGTTGCGTGAGAGCCCCAACCAACTAAGCCATCGCCGCCGCGGACCCAAGTAACAGGTGCGCTATCTGGAAGTAGCTCCAGCAGCGGTAGGTGCTCGCCCAGGCGCGCAGTAGTAACTGGGATAAGTTGCGGCATAAAGAATTAGGTTATCGATTTAACTTTTGTGAAATCTTGCGCCAAATCAGTGGCAGAGAAGTTGCAGTGATTGCAATCTTCAAAAGTTCGCCGAAGATAAAAGGTGTTAGGCCAGCACTGATTGTTGCCGCCCAAGAAAGATCTAGTGAAGTTTTTAACCAGATCAATCCAAAGGCAAAGACAATTGCGCTTCCCAAAGTTAGCGCAGGAAATGAAGTTTTAAATTTCTGATCGGCTTTGCGATCTGCGAGCGCGCCAAGAACAAATGTGGCCACCAGCATTCCTATTAGATAACCACCAGTTGCACCAGTTAAACGGGCTATACCGTGGCTAGTTGCACCTGTTGCTGCAGCAAAGACTGGAGCTCCTGCAACTCCGGCAAGTAAATACGTTGCAAACGTCGCAAACCCAAGTCGTGCACCGTAAGTGGTTCCGATTAAATAAACGGCAAGTGTTTGACCTGTTACAGGAACTGGGGATCCCGGAACTGGTACTGCGATTTGTGCCAAAGCGGCAATAAACAAAGTCCCGCCGACGATAAAGGTGGCATGAGTCAGCGCAGTGCTGCGAGGAAAGACCGTTGCCCGAAGTGATCCGGTTGAGATCGACATTTACTTCCCCTTTACGGCTTTGGAGTTGTGAGTGAGCCTACTATTGCGAGAGACTTGGCCTATGTCGCGCGCAAATATGGATAAAAACCCCGATGAAGTCGCCGCAATGTTCGATGGGGTGGCTAAGCGCTATGACCTCGTAAATGATCTTCTCAGCCTGGGCCAGACCAAGGCTTGGCGCCGCGCGACCACTGCGATCATCGCCCCAAAGCCTGGGATGAAGATCCTCGATTTGGCTGCCGGCACGGGATCTAGCTCAGAACCCCTGGCTGCTGCTGGCGCCGACGTTATTCCAGCCGATTTCTCTGAAGGCATGCTGGCTGCCGGCCGAAAAGCCCGGCCCCACCTGCCCTTTACCTTTGCCGATGCTCTAAATCTGCCCTTTGCAGATGGCGAATTCGACGTCGTGACCATCTCCTTCGGCCTGCGCAATACCTCAGATGTAGATAAAGCCCTTGGGGAAGCCCTACGCGTGACCAAAAAGGGCGGCAGGATCGTCATAGCCGAGTTCTCTAGCCCAACTTGGGCTCCATTTCGAAAGATCTATACCAATTACTTAATGCGCGCACTGCCAGCGATCGCCAAGAAGACTTCATCAAACCCAGATGCCTATATCTACCTGGCCGAATCGATCCGGGCCTGGCCAAATCAGAAGGCGCTCGCCGCCAAGATCGAGGCTGCTGGGTGGAGCCAAGTCGGCTGGCAGAACTTAACTTTTGGGGTTGTTGCAGTTCACAGAGGCGTAAAGGCCTAACGGTCACGACCACCCCCATGGCCACCTTAGGATTTCGCTTGTGATCGGTAACCCATATATTCCAATTCTGGCGATTGCCGCCGTTGGTTTTGGCTTCGCAATTTTCTCTCTTGCCGCAGCCGCTGTTACCGGACCTGCTCGTTACAACCGCGCAAAGTTAGAGGCTTACGAGTGCGGAATCGAACCTTCACCGCAAGCAGCACAAGGTGGACGTTTTCCAGTTAAGTACTTTCTAACCGCGATGCTATTTATCATCTTTGATATTGAAATCGTTTTCTTATATCCATGGGCTGTCACCTTTGATCAACTTGGGCTATTTGGTTTAGTCGAAATGGCGATCTTTATCGGAACAGTCTTCGTTGCATTTGCATATGTCTGGCGTCGCGGAGGCCTCGAGTGGGATTAGAAGAGAAGTTACCTAGCGGAATCGTTTTAACCTCAGTTGAAAAACTTGCAGGTTATATGCGTAAAAATTCACTCTGGCCAGCAACTTTCGGTTTGGCATGTTGCGCAATTGAGATGATGGCTGCCGGTGCAGGTCGTTACGATCTCGCACGTTTTGGCATGGAAGTTTTCCGCGCATCCCCACGTCAAGCAGATTTGATGATTGTTGCCGGTCGTGTTTCAAACAAGATGGCTCCAGTGCTTCGCCAGATTTACGATCAAATGGCTGCACCAAAGTGGGTTATCGCAATGGGTGCATGTGCATCTTCAGGCGGAATGTTTAACAACTACGCAATCGTGCAAGGCGTTGACCACGTAGTACCAGTTGATATTTATCTGCCAGGTTGTCCACCACGTCCTGAAATGTTGATGGATGCAATTCTTAAATTGCACGATCAGATTTACGACGAAAAACTCGGACCTAACCGCGAAAAAGTTATCAAGGAAGTTGAAGCTGCAGCTATGGCCGCTGTTCCAACCCATCAGCTGAAGGGTTTGTTGGCTTAAATGTCTGATGAGCAACACGGAATGTTTGGTGCTGCCGGCACGGGGGATACCTCGGGTTACGGTGGGCTAGTTCGCGCAACCGCTTCTGCAGGCTCTTCACAGCGCCCATTTGGTGGCTATTTTGATCAGGTTGCTGATGATTTAGAGCGCGCATATCCAGATTTCGCTGATGCAATCGAACGCGTTGTTGTTGATCGCGGCGAGCTAACTCTGCACATCAAGCGCGAGCGTTTAGTAGAAGTCGCACTTATCTTGCGCGATAAATTGAAATTTGAAATGTCGATGGGCGTATCTGGTGTGCACTATCCAGAAGATACCAATCGCGAACTACACGCGGTTTATCACTTGTTATCAGTAACAAATAACCAACGTATTCGTTTGGAAGTTTCTGTTCCAGATGTCGATCCACATATTCCATCACTTGTTGAAGTTTGGGCTGGATCTAACTGGAACGAACGCGAAACTTACGACATGTTCGGAATCATCTTTGATGGCCACCCAGGACTTACTCGCATCTTGATGCCAGATGATTGGCAAGGACATCCACAACGTAAGGATTACGCACTTGGCGGAATCGGCGTTGAATACAAGGGCGCTGTTACACCACCTCCATCAGATCGGAGGTCTTACAAGTGAGTACGTACGCAGATCCATATGCATCATCACGCGAAACCACTGAAGGCACTGTCTTCTCTGTAACCGGTGGCGATTGGGATTCTCTCGTAACTGAAATTGGTCAGGCGAAAGAAGAGCGCGTTGTTGTAAATATGGGTCCACAGCACCCATCAACACACGGTGTACTTCGCTTGGTTCTAGAACTTGAAGGCGAAACTGTTACTGAAGTTCGTTGCGGAATTGGTTACCTGCACACAGGTATCGAAAAGAACATCGAATTCCGTAACTGGACTCAGGCCACAACATTTGTAACCCGTATGGATTACTTGTCGCCGCTATTTAACGAAGCCGCTTACTGCTTAGGCGTTGAAAAGCTCCTTGGCATAACAGGCGATGTTCCTGAAAAGGCCGACGTTATTCGCGTAATGATGATGGAATTCAACCGTATCTCTTCACACATGGTTGCACTTGGCACTGGTGCGCTAGAACTTGGTGCGCTTTCACCAATGATCTTCTGCTTCCGCGAACGTGAAAAAGTTCTAGATATCTTTGAATTTATCTCAGGCCTTCGTATGAATATGGCCTACATCCGCCCAGGCGGTGTGGCTCAAGATCTTCCAGCCGGCACTGTCGAGAAAGTTTTGGCAACAGTAAAAGATCTGCGCCATAGCTTTAAAGATAACGAGAAGTTGCTCGTTGGAAATAGCATCTGGATGAAGCGCACCGAAGGTATTGGTTATCTAGATCTTGCTGGTGCAACAACACTTGGCGTTACAGGTCCGGTAATTCGCGCAACTGGATTGCCACTTGATCTACGCAAGATTCAGCCTTACTCAGGTTACGAGAATTACAAGTTCGATGTTGTAACAGCAGACACTTGCGATGTTTACGGCCGCTTCTTGATTCGTATCAATGAACTAGAACAATCACTTCGCATCATCGAACAATGTGCTGAAAAACTTAAATCACTTGAAGGCGCACCAGTAATGGTTGCCGATAAGAAGATTGCATGGCCAGCACAGCTTGCAATTGGTGCAGATGGAATGGGTAACTCGCTTAACCACATCCGCGAAATCATGGGCACATCAATGGAGTCTTTGATCCACCATTTCAAACTTGTTACCGAAGGTTTCCGCGTTCCAGCAGGTCAGGTTTACTCAGCAGTTGAATCACCACGCGGCGAACTCGGTGCACACGTTGTCTCTGATGGCGGCACACGTCCTTACCGCGTTCACTTCCGCGAACCATCTTTCAACAACTTGCAATCAACATCTGCAATGTGTGAAGGCTCAATGGTTGCCGACATCATCGGCGCTGTTGCCTCAATCGATCCTGTGATGGGAGGAGTTGACCGCTAATGGCTTACTCACCAGATCAGATCGAAATCATGAATTCGATTATCAAGCGCTACCCACGCAGCCGCTCTGCGATCATGCCTTTGCTTCACTATGTGCAATCACTTGCCGGTTATGTAACCAACGAAGGCATTGAAGAAATTGCTAAGTTGCTTGAATTAGAAACTGCTGAAGTAACTGCTGTGGCTACTTTTTACACCCAATACAAGCGCCGCCCAGTAGGCGAGTACCACGTAGGTGTTTGCACCAACACCTTGTGCGCGGTTATGGGCGGAGATGCGATATTTGCAGCGCTTAAAGACCACCTTGGCGTTGAAAATGATGGCGTTACCGCTGATGGAAAAGTTTCTCTAGAACATATCGAATGCAACGCGGCCTGCGATTACGCGCCAGTTGTAATGGCGAACTGGGAGTTCTACGACAACCAGAACGTTGAGACTGCAAAAGATTTGGTTGATTCAATGCGCAAGGGAACTCCAAAGCCACCAACACGTGGACCAAATTCTTTGGTTACCTGGAAAGAAGCATCAGCTGTTCTTGCCGGTTTAAGCGATGGAAAAGCCAACGAAGGCTTGCAGGCTGGCGAACCAACACTTCTTGGTCTAAAACTTTCGAAAGAGGGCAAGTAATGACAAAACTAGCTCCAGTACTTTCTGCACATTGGGATGAGAAAGATTCATTCACAATCGATGCATACACACGTCACGGTGGATACAAGGCATCTGCAAAAGCACTTGCTATGGATCCAGATGCAGTTATTCAACTTGTAAAAGATTCTGGACTTCGCGGTCGCGGCGGCGCAGGCTTTCCAACCGGAATGAAGTGGGGCTTTATCCCACAAGGCGATAACAAAGATCACTACCTAGTTGTAAACGCTGACGAGTCTGAGCCAGGTACTTGTAAAGACACTCCACTTTTGATGGCTAACCCACATGTACTTATTGAAGGCTGCATCATCGCTTGCCATGCAATTCGCGCAAAGCACGCTTTTATCTATATCCGCGGTGAAGTTACACATGTGGTTCGTCGTTTAAATCAAGCGATCGAAGATGCTTACAAAGCTGGCCACCTCGGTAAAGGTATTGATGTTGTTCTCCACGTCGGTGCCGGCGCTTACATCTGCGGTGAAGAAACAGCGTTGCTTGATTCACTTGAAGGTTTCCGCGGCCAACCACGTCTTCGTCCACCATTTCCTGCGATCGCAGGTTTATATGCACGTCCAACTGTTGTAAATAACGTTGAATCAATTTCATCAGTTCCTGCGATCATCGCAAACGGTGCTGAGTGGTACCAATCAATGGGTACTGAAAAATCAAAGGGAACCACGCTTTATTCACTATCTGGACACGTAAATAACCCAGGCCAATTCGAAGCACCTCTCGGAATTACCTTGCGCGAAATTCTCGAACTTTCTGGTGGAGTTCGAACCGGACATAAGTTGAAGTTCTGGACACCTGGTGGATCATCAACACCGTTATTTACTGACGAACATTTAGATGTGCCACTTGATTACGAAGGCGTATCTGCTGCAGGCTCGATGCTCGGCACCAAAGCGCTACAGATCTTTGATGAAACTACTTGCGTTGTTCGTGCAGTACTTCGCTGGACTGAGTTCTACAAGCACGAGTCATGTGGCAAGTGCACACCATGTCGCGAAGGCACTTGGTGGTTGGTTCAGATTCTGCGCGATCTCGAAAACGGAGTTGGTACTGAAGCAGATCTAGCTAAGTTGCTCGATCTCTGCGACAACATCATGGGCCGTTCATTCTGCGCACTTGGTGATGGTGCAACTAGCCCAATCACATCTTCAATCAAATATTTCCGTGACGAATACATCGCCCACTTAACAAACGGTGGATGCCCATTCGATCCAGTTAAATCAACTCTCTTCTCTGGAGCAAACGCATAATGACTACGACTCAAGAGAACATAACCGCGCAAGCAGTAGAACTCATTACCGTTGTTATCGATGGTTTTGAAGTCAGCGTTCCAAAGGGAACCTTGGTTATTCGCGCCGCAGAAAAACTAGGAATTCAGATTCCACGTTTCTGCGATCACCCACTTCTTGATCCAGTTGGCGCTTGTCGTCAATGTTTAGTTGATATCGAAATTAACGGTCGCGCATTTCCAAAGCCACAGGCTTCATGCACGATTCCAGTAGAACCAAATATGATCGTAAAGACTCAACTAACTTCACCAGTTGCTGAAAAAGCACAGCGCGGTGTTATGGAACTTCTCCTTGTTAACCACCCACTTGATTGCCCTGTTTGCGACAAGGGCGGCGAATGTCCATTGCAGAACCAAGCGATGAGCACCGGAAATGGTGAGACTCGCTTCGAAGGCGTAAAGCGCACATTTGAAAAGCCAGTCGCTATCTCTTCACAGGTTCTGCTCGATCGCGAACGTTGCGTTCTCTGCGCTCGTTGCACACGTTTCTCTGATCAAATTGCTGGCGATCCATTTATTACTCTTAACGAACGCGGTGCACTGCAGCAAGTTGGTATCTACGAGAACCAACCATTCGAGTCCTACTTCTCTGGCAATACCGTGCAGATCTGTCCGGTTGGCGCACTTACCGGAGCTGCTTATCGCTTCCGCGCTCGTCCATTCGATTTAGTTTCAACTCCATCTGCCTGCGAACACTGCGCATCAGGTTGCGATATGCGTACCGATGTTCGTCGCGGAAAGACTTTACGTCGCCTAGCTGGTGATGATGCCGCAGTTAACGAAGAATGGAACTGCGATAAAGGTCGCTGGGCATTTAAATATGTAACCGAAGTTGATCGTCTAACAACTCCAATGGTTCGTGGCGCTGACGGAGTTCTTGCTCCTGCATCATGGCCAGAAGCAATCGCTGCAGCTGCAGCAGGTCTTAAGAGCAAGCGCGCTGCGGTTCTAGTTGGTGGACGCGCAACTGCAGAAGATGCTTACGGTTACAGCAAGTTTGCACGCATTGCACTTGGCACAAACGATATCGATTTCCGTGCTCGCGTTTCATCAGATGAAGAACGCGAATTCCTTGGCGCAAAAGTTGTTGGATCAGCAACTACCTACCGCGATATCGATATCGCAGATCATGTGGTTCTCATTGGTTTCGAGCCAGAAGAAGAATCACCAATCGTCTTCCTTCGCATCAACAAGCAGGTTCGTAAGCGCACGCTAAAGGTCAGCGCAGTTGCAACTAAGCATTCAATCGGCGTTGAAAAGTTAAAAGCTGAATTTATTAAGGTCGCACCAGGCGCTGAAGGCGCTGCACTTTCTGCACTTTCTCTAACCGGTAAGTCAATTATCTTGGTTGGCGAACGCGCTGCTGAAACTACTGGTCTACTTTCTGCAGTCGCTGCACTTGCTGAAAAGAGTGGCGCAAAGCTTGCTTGGATTCCACGTCGCGCGGGCGAACGCGGTGCACTTGAAGCTGGCGCTATCGGAACACTTCTTCCAGGTGGCCGCCCAGTTTCCGATGCTGCAGCTCGTGTAGATATCGCAGCTGTTTGGGGTGTTCCAACAATTCCTACAAACGTTGGTCGCACAACTTCTGAAATTATTGAAAGTCTTGGCAACGGTTCACTTGATGCAGTTGTTGTTGGTGGCGTTGATCCACAAGATATGCCAAATAGCGCAGCAGCACTTGCCGCTCTTTCCAAGTCATTTGTTGTCTCACTAGAAATTGCGCACTCTGCAGTTACCAATGTGGCTGATGTAGTTCTGCCAGTTGCTGCAGTTACAGAAAAATCTGGCTCATTCCTTAACTGGGAAGGCCGGGCACGCGCCTTCGATGCCGCAGTTGCAGATTCACTAAATCGTTCTGATCTTCGTATCCTGTCTGCAATCGCTGATGAAATGGGCGAATCAATCATGCTCGGCACAGTTACCCAAGCAGCGCGTGAGATTTCATCACTCGGTAAATGGGATGGCGCACGCGCTAACTTCACAGCAGTATCTGCAGCGGGTGCAAATAAGATCTCTGGAAATGAAGCGTTACTTACTTCATGGCGTCGCTTGCTAGATCTCGGTACTTTGCAAAAAGGTGAAGCCAACTTAGCTGGTACTGCTCGTAAATCTGTTGCAGTGATTTCTCCAAAGCGCGCTGAAACAATGGGCGTTAAAGATGGAGATATCTTGCGAGTCTCTAACTCACACGGATCAATTTCACTTCCGGCGCTAGTTGAAGATATTCACGATGATGCGGTTTGGGTGCCACGTAACTCATTCGGTACGCAGGTTTTGATCTCATTAAATGCTGTTCACGGCGATGTTGTATCGGTGGTGAAGGCATGAATAACGCCCAGTTATTGGTAGATGATCCAGGTTGGATCATCACCCTTAAGGCAGTTATTGTCTTTGCCGTTTGTGTTGTCTTGACGATCATGTCTGTATGGGGTGAACGTCGCATCGTTGCTCGTATGCAGATGCGCGTTGGCCCTAACCGCGTTGGAAAATTTGGATTAATTCAGGCGCTTGCAGATGGCGTAAAGCTTGCGCTGAAAGAAGATTTGATTCCAGCAGCTGCGGATAAAGTTGTATTTATCATCGCTCCAGTAATCAGCGTCACTGCAGCATTTATGGCCTTTGCGGTTATGCCAATGACTGGTCCAGTTAACTTCTTCGGTGAAGAAACAGTTATGCAGTTAACTGACCTTCCAGTTGGCGTTCTCTACGTTCTCGCCACTGCATCAGTTGGTGTCTACGGAATTGTTCTTGCTGGTTGGTCATCAGGTTCGACTTACCCGCTACTTGGCGGACTTCGTTCCAGCGCCCAGGTAGTTTCTTATGAAATTGCTATGGGGCTTTCACTTGTTTCAGTCTTTATCTACTCCGGATCAATGTCTACATCATCAATTGTTGCCGCGCAGCAGAGCACTTGGTGGTACGGGCTAGTTCTCTTCCCATCATTTGTTATCTATGCGATCTCAATGGTTGGCGAAACAAACCGCGCGCCATTCGACTTAGCTGAAGCTGAAGGCGAACTTGTTGGTGGATTCCATACTGAGTATTCATCACTTAAATTCGCTCTCTTCTTCTTAGCTGAATATATAAATATCATCGCGGTTTCAGCGCTAGCAACAACGTTATTCCTTGGTGGATATCACGCAATTCCAGGCCTGGGCTTTACAGAGCAATGGCTCGGCGGATGGTTCACACTCGTCTGGTTCTTCTTAAAGGTTCTCTTCTTCTTCTTTGTTTTCGTATGGTTACGTGGCACCTTGCCTCGTTTACGTTACGACCAATTTATGCAATTCGGTTGGAAAGTCTTGATTCCGGTCTCATTGCTCTGGATCTTGGTCGTTGCAACGCTTCGCCTGATTTCAACTACCAGCCAATCTCGAGTAACCACATTTATCTTTGCTGGGGTTGTAGTTCTGATCGTTATGGGAATTTCTACAGCAGTTGATGCCTCAAAGAGAAAGCGCGCTGCACATGTTTACCCAGAAGCAGCAGCTCCAAGTTTTGCCGTTCCATCGCTTCCATCCGAGATAACCACAATCAATGTTTCAAATAGTGTTTCAGACAAGGGAGGCGATCGTGGCTGACCAAAACGAATTTCAACCACTCGTAAATAAAGAGAATAAAGATATAGATATCACCAGCGTGGCCTATGAAAAGGTAGAACAACCTGGTCCAAAGAGTTTGCTCAAGCAGGCCCAAGGCTTCTGGGTCACCTTCATAACCATGTTTAAGAAGGTAAACACTGTTCAATACCCTGAAGTTAAAGAGCCAACTGCAGAGCGTTTCCACGGTCGCCATCAGCTAAATCGCCACCCAGATGGACTCGAAAAGTGCATTGGTTGTGAACTCTGCGCGTGGGCATGCCCGGCTGATGCGATTTATGTAGAAGGTGCAGATAACACTCCTGAAAACCAAATGTCGCCAGGAGAGCGTTACGGCAAGGTCTACCAAATTAACTATCTACGTTGTGTTTTCTGTGGTCTTTGCATCGAAGCATGTCCAACTCGTGCGCTAACCATGACAAATGAGTACGAGCTCGCTGATTCAACTCGCAGCAAATTAATCTTCGAAAAAGACGATTTACTAGGTCCACTTCGCGCAGGCATGTTGCCACCACCGCATCCAATGTATCCAGGTATGACCGATACCAACTATTACAACGGCGATGTTAAGGAAGCACATCCTTCACAGGAGCAAAAATAATGGAACCTTTACTAACAATTCAGACGCCCGAGACAGTTCTCTTCTGGTTCTTAGCGCCACTTTCCGTTCTTGCGGCACTTGGAATGTTGTTAGTTAAGAAGGCAGTTCATTCAGCGTTGTTACTGGCTTGGGTTATGGTCACGCTCGCAATTTTCTACATCGCACAAGGTGCGCTCTTCCTCGGAATTGTTCAGGTGGTTGTCTACACCGGTGCGGTGATGATGCTCTTCCTCTTTATTTTGATGTTGGTCGGAGTTGATTCATCTGATTCGCTAACCGAGACAATTACCGGACTTCGTCCAATTGCAATCACTGCAGCAGTCGGCTTTGGCGGACTAATGGTTTCACTTCTTGGCCGCGCAACTTTGGGTCGCGAACCAGTTGGATTAGATGCTGCAAATGGACCAGGAAATGTGCAGGGACTCGCAGCGCTCTTGTTCTCAAAGTACGTATGGCCATTTGAAGTTATTTCAGCGCTGCTAATTACCGCAGCAGTTGGTGCAATGGTTCTGGCACATCATCAACGCACAACTCCACGCCCAACTCAGCGTGAACAATCAACAAATCGTTTCCGCTCAGATTCTTTAGCAGGCGCTGCCGGCCTACCTGGCCCAGGCGTCTTTGCTCGTCACAACGCAGTTGATGTTCCAGCGCTCTTACCTGATGGAACGCCAGCTCCTTCTTCAATTTCTGCAACGCTTAAGGCGCGCGGCGATGTAATTGATTCAGCGCAGTTCCAACTCGACAACGTTGATACATCAGTTGTGGAGGAGAAGTAATGAGCCTCGATAACTATCTCTACCTTTCAGCGATCTTGTTTACGATCGGCGCAGTTGGCGTAGTCGTTCGCCGCAACGCCATTGTTGTCTTTATGTGCATTGAGCTAATGCTCAATGCAGCAAACCTTTCACTAGTAACTTTCTCAAGAATTAACGGAACGCTAGATGGCCAAGTAGTTGCCTTCTTCACGATGGTTGTTGCAGCCTGTGAAGTAGTAGTTGGCCTTGCGATTATCGTCACGATCTACCGTTCACGCCGATCAGCATCTATCGATGATGCTAGTTTGTTGAAGCGATAAAAATGGCCACCAACAACGGTCTCGTTTATTTAATCGCGCTTCCACTCTTTGGCGCACTTGCCCTGCTACTTCTTGGACGCAAGGCAGATAAGTGGGGACACATACTTGCAACTGCGATGTCTGCTGGCTCCTTTGCACTTGGTTTAATTCAACTTTCACAGATGCTCGATCGCGAAGTAGAGCTACGCCCGGTTACGCAGAAGCTCTTCACCTGGATCAGCGTTGGAAGTTTTAACGTTGATGCATCGCTCTTGCTAGATCAGTTATCTATCTGCTTTGTACTTCTTATTACCGGCGTTGGAACTTTGATTCATATCTATTCCATCTCATATATGTCTCACGACAAAGATTGCCGTCGTTTCTTTGCATACCTAAACCTCTTTATCGCAGCGATGTTGCTCTTGGTTCTTGGCGATTCATATCTCAACCTCTATGTCGGTTGGGAAGGCGTAGGACTTGCCTCCTATCTATTGATCGGTTTCTGGAATCAAAAACCAGCATATGCAACTGCTTCTAAGAAGGCATTTGTCATGAACCGTATCGGAGATATGGGGCTTTCTTTTGCGATCATGATCGCCTTTGCCACATTAGGCACCGTTTCATTTAGCGGAGTAAAAGAACATTCACATCATGCATCTGAAGCAGCGATGACTGCCATCGGAGTTATGTTGTTAGTTGCGGCAGTCGGAAAGTCTGCGCAGTTCCCATTGCAGGCATGGCTCGGCGATGCGATGGCGGGGCCAACTCCAGTGTCTGCGTTGATCCACGCCGCAACCATGGTTACTGCAGGCGTTTATCTCATTGTTCGCTCTAACTTTGTATTTGATGCTGCGCCAACCGCACAACTTCTCGTTGTTATCGTTGGAGCAATCACTCTCTTGTTCGGTGCCATTATCGGTATGGCTAAAGATGACATTAAGAAAGCACTTGCTGCTTCAACGATGTCTCAGATCGGTTACATGATATTGGCATCTGGCCTCGGACCTGCCGGTTACGCATTTGCAATCATGCACTTACTTACTCACGGATTCTTTAAAGCCGGAATGTTCCTTGGTGCAGGTTCGGTAATGCATGGCATGAACGATGAAGTAAATATGCGCAAATATGGCGGCCTTCGTAAATTTATGCCGATAACTTTTGTGACCTTTGGTCTTGGCTACTTAGCGATTATCGGAGTTCCACCATTCGCTGGTTTCTACTCCAAAGATATGATTATTGAAACGGCGCTAAATGCCGGTGGTGCAAAGGGAATTATTCTCGGTTCAGTCACGCTCTTAGGTGCAGCGATCACCGCCTTCTATATGACGCGCGTAATGATCTTGACCTTTACAAGTCCAAAGCGTTGGGACGATAACCAACATCCACATGAATCACCTGCCTTGATGTGGGTACCAATGGTGATCCTTTCAATCGGCTCAGTTATTTCAGGCTATCTGCTCTATCGTGGAAAAGCCTTTAAGCATTGGCTAGAGCCACTCTTTGAAGAACACGGTGAGCACACCGAGCTTCTGCCTCCAATTGTTGTCTCAGGACTTGCTCTCACAATGGTTGCAATTGGTGTTGCAATTGCAGTCATCAAGTACCAACTCTCTGAAATTGATAACGTGGCACCAGAGAAAGTCTCAATCTTTACTCGCATCGCACGACGCGACTTGCTCCAAGATGATGTTAACGAAGCGCTCTTTATGCGCCCAGGACAAGCGTTAACCTCCGCCTTAGTCAAGATTGATGACTCGGTTGTTGATGGCGCAGTTCGCGGTGTTGGAAAGATGGCGCTCGGCTCTGGTTCTGCGCTCCGCGAAACTCAGACAGGTTTTGTTCGTAGCTATGCAGTTCTAATCTTGATCGGCGCAGCAGCGCTAATCGCGGCAATTTGGGTGGTAACAACGTGAACCTGGCAGATATGAACATCCTCTCTTTCTTGATGCTGCTGCCGCTGATTGGTACCGCTTTCATCGCGCTAGCTCCAAAGACAAATGTGCTTTTAACTAAACAGATCGCACTTGTGACCACAATATTGGTTGCTCTTGTTGGCATTTACATGACGATCTCCTTTGACTTCAACGCTAAAGGTTTTCAATTCGTAGAATCTCGCGAATGGATTCCTGCCTTTGGTATCAAATATGCCTTGGGTGTTGACGGTATTGCCCTCGTATTGATCTTGATGTCTGTTCTCTTAACCCCAATCGTCGTAGTTGCGGGCTGGAATGAATCTGAAGGCGGACGTTGGAGCCCCAAGGTCTTCTACTCACTACTTCTAGTACTTGAAACAATGATGATCGGCGTTTTTGCTTCAACTGACGTCTTCTTGTTCTACGTCTTCTTTGAAGCGATGTTGGTTCCGGTTTACTTCTTAATTGGTGGTTTTGGATCCGGCGAACGCGCTGCCGCAGCAGTTAAATTCTTGCTCTACAGCCTCTTCGGTGGCTTGCTAATGCTCGCTTCAATTATCGGCATTTATGTAATGGCAACTCGCTACGGCAACCGCACCTTCGATATAACAACACTTTCTCAGCTACATACAGTTCTGACTCCGATGATGGAGAACGTCTTATTCCTCGGATTCTTTATCGCATTTGCGATCAAAGCTCCGCTCTGGCCGCTACACACATGGCTACCAGATGCTGCAAAGTCAGCGACCCCTGGAACTTCAGTATTGCTCTTAGGTGTTCTAGATAAGGTCGGAACATTCGGAATGATCCGTTACTGCCTAACTCTCTTCCCAGAGGCAAGCAAGACATTTACTCCGATGATTATTACCTTGGCAGTTATCTCCATTCTCTACGGTGCATTCCTTGCAATTGGTGCGAAAGACATTAAGCGCCTGATCGCATATACCTCGATTTCTCACTTCGGATTTATCACCATGGGAATCTTCGCTATGACTTCGCAAGGTATGTCTGGTTCAACGCTGTATATGTTTAACCACGGATTCTCAACTGCAGCGCTCTTCTTAGTTGCTGGATTTATGATCACGCGCCGTAACTCATCGACAATTTCAGATTTCGGTGGACTACAACGCGTCACACCAATCATGGCTTGGTCATTCTTTATCGCCGGTCTATCGAGCTTGGCGCTACCGGGCCTTTCTAGCTTCGTTAGCGAATTCCTAGTATTAGTTGGAACCTTTACGCGATATCCAGTTGCAGCGGTTATCGCTACCTTCGGTATCGTCTTAGCGGCACTATACATTTTGATTCCGGTACAGCGCGCGCTCCATGGCCCAACAACTCCGGGCAATGAGAATTTAAGCGATCTAACTCTGCGCGAGAAAATTGCGATCGCACCTGTTATCGCAACGATCGTCGTTCTTGGTTTCTACCCATCACCGTTGTTAAACATCATTAATCCAGCATCGCAGACCATCATTTCGCAACAAGGATTTAGCGATCCAGCGCCAACCATGAGTGAGGGCAAGTAATGATTGAATTCGTATCTCCAACCCTTGATTACGCACTTCTTGCACCGATCCTGATCGTGCTTGGTGGCGCTGTTCTTGGCGTGCTTATCGAAGCCTTTGCTCCTCGTAAATCACGCGCTTCATCACAACTATTTATTACTCTGGTCACTTTGGTTCTATCGCTAGTTTCGCTAATTCGCGTGCGCGATCGCTCATCATCAGCAGCTGCGATGGAGTCAGTTACCTTCGATGGCGCAGGAATGTTGATTCAAGGTTCGATTCTGATTATCTCGATCATCTCAGTCTTTTTACTTGCAGATCAAGAGAACTTCACCGCACTAGCTGCAGCTCTTCCAGGATCAGATGAAGAACGTGCATCACTGCAGCAAGATCTAAGAGTTACCGAGATCTACCCACTAACTCTCTTTGCAGTTGCGGGCATGATGCTCTTTCCAGTTGCTACCGACTTAATTACGCTCTTTGTGGCGCTAGAAGTTCTCTCACTTCCACTTTATCTATTGGCCGGCCTATCGCGCCGCCGCCGCTTGATGTCGCAAGAGGCTGCGCTTAAGTACTTCTTGCTCGGCGCTTTCGCATCAGCTTTCTTTTTGATGGGTATTGCATATCTTTACGGATATTCATCATCAGTTACCTTCGCTGGAATTCACTCAGCGGTAATCGGTGGCAGCGGAAACGATATTTATCTACTTCTCGGAATCGCATTCATCTCGATCGGCCTTCTCTTCAAAGTTGGCGCAGTTCCGTTCCACGCTTGGTCACCAGATGTTTATCAGGGCGCACCAACTGCAGTTACTGCTCTTATGGCTGCTGCCACCAAGGTTGCTGCATTCGGTGCGATGCTCCGTATCTTCTATGTTTCATTCGCTGAGGCTTACTGGCAATGGCGTCCAGCGATCATCGCAATTGCACTTATAACGATGGTCTTTGGTTCACTTGTTGCAATCGCACAGCGCGATGTAAAGCGCATGCTCGCTTACTCATCTATCGCCCACGCAGGTTTCTTGCTCTCAGGTGTAATTGCCCTAAGCAAATCAGGTTTGGAATCTTCAATCTTCTATCTCTTCGCATATGGAATTGCCACAGTAGGTGCCTTCGGAGTTGTGACTTTGGTTCGCGATTCAGCCGGTGAAGTTACCGATCTAAATCGCTGGAGCGGTCTAGGAAAGCGTTCTCCATGGGTTGCCACAGCCTTTGCTGGCTTCTTACTTGCCTTTGCAGGAATCCCGCTCACGAGCGGATTTATTGGAAAGTTCTCGATCTTCTCAGCTGCATACGAAAGTGGATCAACAGCAATCTTGATTACCGGCGTACTTTCATCAGCGATCGCAGCATTCTTCTATATCCGCGTAATTGTTCTGATGTTCTTTAAAGATCCAGTCGCAGATGGAACTAGCGTTGTAATCCCGTCAATCTACACACAGATCACAATCACGGTATCTGCAGTAGCAACATTCGCACTCGGAATCTACCCAACTCCTTTGATTAACTTTATTCAAAGTTCAGCAGCCTTCCTTCGCTAATGTCATCATTCGGCATTCCTGATCTAGATCCCGCACTTGAGGCAGATCTTGCTGCAGGCATGCAAGGCGTTGAACACTTACTTCGCGAACATATTAAAGGCGATTACCCGCTTGTTGAAGAAACCTCTCGCCATTTAGTTGCAGCCGGCGGCAAGCGTTTGCGCCCGCTATTAACTCTTATCTCATCTCATTTTGGTGATCCAACGCGCAAGGAAGTAATTCCTGCAGCGGTGGTCTGCGAATTAACGCATCTGGCAACTCTTTATCACGATGATGTAATGGATGAAGCGCCACTTCGTCGCGGTGTAGAAAGTGCGAATAATCGTTGGGGAAATACCATCGCGATTTTGACCGGTGATTACCTTTTCTCCAAAGCCTCAGATCTCCTTGCCGATCTTGGCCCGGAAGCAGTTCGCTTACAAGCGCGAACATTTGAGCGTTTAGTTATTGGTCAGATTATGGAAACCCAGGGACCACAGAATGGTGAAGATCCACTCGCACATTATCTGCGCGTTGTGGGGGATAAGACTGGTTCACTGATTGCAACTAGCGCACGTTTTGGAGCGCTTCTATCCGGTGCTAATCGTGAAACCGTTGAAACACTTACTAAATTTGGTGAACAGATCGGTATCGCATTCCAACTTGCTGACGATGTCATCGACATTGCTAGTGAATCTAGCCAATCTGGAAAAACTCCAGGAACAGATCTGCGTGAGGGCGTTCCTACACTTGTAACTTTAAATGTTATGGCTTCAAATAAAGCCGAAGATGCCGAACTTAAGCGGTTATTGAGCGCGCCGATACATGACGAAGTTGAAGTTCAACAGGTTCTTCGCGCACTACGCACTCATGATGGCTTGCAACAAGCCCGCCAACAGCTTGGAAATATTGCTAAAGATGCGCGCACCGCACTTGGCCCACTGCCGCTTAATTCAGCAACTAGCGCTTTGTTTTCGCTATGCGATGCTGTTGTCGACCGATCTGCCTGATTTCAAAAGATCCGTTGCCAGCGTCATTAGCGCTAACCAGATAAAGATAAATCCCACCCAACGCGCTGTAGGCATCGCTTCATGGTTTACCCAAACACCGATCGAAAATTGAATCGTTGGAGTTATATATTGCAAGAGCCCAATTGTTGAATAGGGAAGCCGTGTAGTAGATCCGTTAAATAAGAGTAAAGGAATAGCGGTAACTGCGCCCGCACTAATCAAGAGAATAGTTAAACCTGCGCCGCTGCCAAACTGTCCTTCGCCCTTAGATCCAATAATGAATAGATAGGCGCAGTAGGGAATAAAGGCGATCATCGTTTCGATCGCCAGTCCTTCAAGCGCACCCAGACCTAGTTGTTTCTTTACAAGTCCGTAAGTTCCCCACGAAAGCGCCAGGCCAAGTGCCACCCAAGGCAGACGACCGTAATCAACGGTAAGGATAATGACTCCAACAGTTGCTATTGAAACTGCTACCCATTGAAGCCGGCGCATCTTCTCTTTCAACAAAATCACACCGAAGGCGATGATAATTAGCGGGTTTATGTAATAACCAAGTGAGGCCTCAACAACGTGCCCGTTATTGGTTGCCCAGATATAAATCAACCAATTAATAGAGATCAGAACTGAGGCAAGAAATAATTTGATTGCCACCTTTGGGCGACGGAATGTGGCCAAGGTCGATTTAAGGGCGTGGGTAATGGCCAAAACAATTACGCAGAAGATCAAAGTCCAGACAGCGCGGTGCGAAACGATTTCAAGTGGGTTAGCAGGCTCGAGCAGCGGCCAATAGAGAGGAAACATTCCCCACAACACATATGCGCTAACCCCATATATGAGGCCGAGCTTCTGCTTTTTCAATTAACGGAAATTCACAAATTGAACTGCGAACTCCCACTTACCTTCTTTGATCATCGCCATCGTGGTCTGCAGGTCGTCACGGCTCTTACTGGTTACTCGTAGTTCATCTCCTTGGATCTGAGATTTAACTGACTTTGGACCCTCATCACGTAAAAACTTTGCGATCTTCTTGGCATTCTCTGTAGAGATACCTTCTTTAAGCGGGCAAGAGATCTTGTAGATCTTTCCAGAAAGTTGTGGCTCGCCTGGATCAATATGCTTTAGTGAAACTCCACGCTTAATCATTTTATCTTTTATGACGTCGAGAGTTGCCTTAGCGCGTTCTTCGGTATCGGCTTCAATATTGATCTTTTCGCCAGCCATTTCAATCTTTGCTCCGGTATTTTTAAAGTCAAAGCGCGTATCAATCTCGCGGATCGCTTGGTTGATCGCGTTATCAAGCTCCATGCGATCAATCTTCGAAACTACATCGAAACTGCTATCAGCCATGATTGGCCCTCCTAAAAGCGGTGAAGATCACTTTGAATAGCGCTAGGTTATCGCGCTTGGCAAGATTTATAAAGTTTATAAGAAGTAGAATTAATCCATGCGCTTTAGGCAGATTATCGCTTTAGCGGGAGCCATTTTCCTTACATATTCGGCATCGCCAGCTTCTGCCCACACGGACTTGGTTAATTCAATACCTCGAAGTGAATCAGTGATTAATTCGCTTCCACCAGAAATTAACATCACCTTCGCCGAAGATTTAATTGATATCGGCAACTCTAATTCAATTGAGGTTTTTGATTCATCTGGTGAGGAGTTGAGCCAAGGGCAGTTAACCGTCGCAGGTCCCACGCTTACTAAGGCTCTTACGGCAAGCGACAAAATCGGAATATATAAAGTTGAATATCGTGCAGTCGCCGCCGACGGCCATGTAATCAAGGGCGAATTTACTTTCACAGTTGATGCTTCGGGTACAACAACTTCAGAGATTAAATCTGAACCGATAACCACTCCACCAACTCCATATGGAAACAAACTTTCTATTTATTTGATTTTTAGCATCACTGCGATTGTTGGTGGCTTACTAATCTTGATTTTTATCTGGAAAAAGCAGGCAAAATAGCCGATTACCCCTCGCTAATAAATTGAGGTAATCTTGCGCCCGCCGTAAAAGAATGACCCTGGCGGGTTGCCCGAGCGGCCAATGGGAGGGGACTGTAAATCCCCCGGCTCTGCCTTCGAAGGTTCAAATCCTTCACCCGCCACCAGTAACGCATATTTTGCTCACTTTTTCTTATGAGCCCAAAGTTGTAGCATCCTTACCATGAGCGCATTTAGCCTTCGCATCCAACCCGTCCGAGATTTAATGGCCGAAAAAGGGCTTGATGCATTTGTACTTCGCCGTAATCCAAATCTAGCTTGGGCCATTGCCGGACGATCACATGTTCCAACCACGATAGATGCGGCTTGTTTTGATTTAATTATTACTAAAGATTCAGCTGTTGCAATCACAAATGTAGTCGAAGCCCCACGACTTAGCGCTGAAGAGTTTCCTGCAGAAGTTTCAGTTCAAACTGTGGCTTGGACACAAGGACGAGATCCGTTGCTGCCGACAGGAGCAAAAGTTGGTGCTGATCAACCTGGTGGTGACAGGGTTGATCTAGGCGTTGAGATCGAGATTATTCGCGGCTCACTTATTGCAGATGATGTAGAACGCTTTAAGAAGATCTGTCTGGATGCTGCTTCTGCATTGGGCGGCGCTATGAAAGAGGTAAAAAGTAGCGATCGAGAAATCGATGTAGCGGCGCTAATTACCAGTTCCTTATGGCGCTCTAATTTAGAGATCGCTTTCTTAGGCGTTGCCGGACAAGAGCGAGTCACCAAGTTTCGCCATCCGTTGCCGACCGCAACTCCAATCGGAAATCGCGTCTCGGCCTCAATTTGTGCAAAACATAAGGGGCTAATCGCCTCGATAACCAGAATTGTCAGCTTTGGGCAGTTATCTCAAGAGGAGATGAACAGTTACGAATCAATATTTAAAGTTGAGGCAGCGATGTTCGATGCCACCGTGGTTGGTCAGCCATTTTCAGATCCAATAAATGCTGCGATCGCTGCTTACCCGCTAAATGGTTTCGATAAAGATGAGTGGCAGAACCATCACCAAGGTGGGCCGACCGGCTTCCTGCCTCGTGATTGGCCAGCAAATCAGGGAACAACCAGGTTGATTGCGCAGAACCAGCCGATCGCATGGAACCCAACGGGTAAAGGCTGGAAGGCTGAAGATACGATCTTGGCGACCAAGTCGGGGGTTGAGATACTCACCAACGATCCGAATTGGCCCGCTTTTGAGGTCAATGGTCGGACCAGACCCTTCATCCTTCAAAGATAACCCCATCGCCTTCCTCATAACGGTCTCATAACAAGCGAAAAACTCGCGCTTTCCCATTGACTCGCTAGGTCGCCAGTGGCACCCTTCACCAAGAGGTCTTACCACTGGAGGCAAATTGAGCACTGTAGCTCTCGTCGCGTTAGCGCGACCTACCTTTGATCTGACCTGCGCCCAGGCTAATTTCGATAGCGCGCGTGCGCTGCTAACGGAACTAGGTGCATCGATAGTCGGGCCAAGCGAACTAGTTATGACAGTTGAAGATCTCGCTGCGGTAAAACTTCCAGCGGCTGACATTCACATTTTATTTATGGCCTCATTTGCAGATGCATCACCTGCAGTCGAACTCTTTGGAAAAGTTAAAGGACCAATCCTTGGTTGGTCGATGCGCGAACCTGGTGAAGTTGGCGAAAGACTTAAGTTAAATTCAATGTGCGGTGTAAATCTTGCGGCACATGCTCTGATGAATGTTGGGCAATCAATCCGTCATATCCATGGAAACGCCGATGAAGCGAATGTGCGCAGTGCAATTCGTGATGCGCTCGCTGGCAAACTTCCTGAAGCAACTGCTCCAAAATCTATAGTCGGAGAATTTGCACCCGCTGGCGAAGTTGAAAAAGCTTTTGCTTGGTTAAAGGGCAAAAAGATCGGCGCTGTTGGAGATGCTCCAATTGGATTTACTCCTTGCGTATTTGATGGCCAACAGTTAAATAAGTATTTTGGTCTTGATGTTCGCCAAATAACAATTACTGATGCATTTGGCCGAATTGCTGAAGTTAAGGAAGAAGCGCGTGAATTAGCCTATGCAAACGCAGTAGCAGCACAGCCTTCGCTATCTTCAGTAAACGTTGATGAGGCAAAGAAAGTTTATGGAGTTGAAGTTGCGCTAGATACCTGGCGCGAAGAAGAGTCACTCGATGCGATTGCAATCCGTTGCTGGCCAGAATTTCCAACCGATATGGGAGCCTGCATCTGTTCTTCGCTTGGCCGCCTTTCAGATCGTGGCACAGTTACAACCTGCGAACGCGATGTGCTGGGCGCTGTAACAATGATGGTTTGCGAGTCACTTGGCTCAGATGAAAACTATTTGGTAGATATCGTCGATCTAGATGCAGATAAAGGTTTAGTTCGACTTTGGCATTGTGGTTCAGCTGCGACAAAGTTGGCTGCAGACCCACAAAATGCCACACAAACAACACACTGCAATCGCAAATTAGGCGTTGCAGGTAATTTTCCGCTCAAGACCGGACCAGTAACGCTGTTCCGTATTGATCGGGATGTAGATCCGAGCAACAGCACGGGTTTACGAATGGTTGTGAGCCGAGGGGAATCTATCCCTGCTCCCAATCACTTCCAAGGAAATACCGCAACAGTTATCACTCAACCTGATGCTGCTGCGTTAGTAAATGGAATAGTCACTGGCGGATATCCGCATCATCTAGTCATCTCGTGGATAGATGTGCGTCCGGGTATTCGTCAAATGGCAAAGATGTTAGGGATACCCCTCACAGAATGGTAAAACAACTAAAACCCTCGATTAGCAAAGGACTACAAATGATGAAAACTCAAGGAATGACTTCCTTTAGTGCACGTCGCCTTGGCGCAGTAGCTGTGGTTGCATTCGCAGTTGCTGTTTCGACATTGCCATCGGCATTTGCAGCTGGAGAAGTCTTAGGAAAGGCTTGCAAGGTTGAAGGTGTTTCAACCGGAACAAGTTCAACTTCACTTGTTTGCAAGGCCGGATCAAATGGAAAACTGACTTGGCAGAAGGTTCGCCTAAGCTCAAGCCTCGGTGCACCAATTAAGGAAATTGCTCCACCAGCTGGAACAATTGAATTCTGGCACTACCGCCCAGAAGATAAGGCTCACTTCGAAAAGATCATTACAGCTTACGAAGCAAAGTACCCAGGTACAAAAATCACTCAGGTAATCAAGACAACAACTGATTACAACGCAACTGCACGCGTGCAGATCCTTGCAAATCCAAAGGCTGCGCTATTCGCTGCAGCACGTGGTTCAATCTTCAACGATTTCGTTAAGAGCGGACTTGCTGCAGATCTAACTAACGAGCGTTTCGTAAAGCGCAACCTCGTATCAAAGGGTCTAACAGCAGGAGTTGAAAAGGGCCGCGTACTCGCAGTTCCTTACCACTACCTATTTAACAACCCTGTCTATAACACTGAACTCTGGGCAAAAGAGAAGTGGGATATTCCTAAGAACCTAACTGGTTGGGTCGCCTGGTGTAAGGATGCCAAGGCAAAGGGATATGTTCCTCTTGCATGGCCAGGAGCAACACGTGGACAAGCAGCGCAGATCTCAAACTCTGCTCTGATGAACTCTGCAGCAGATTACGAAGCGCTATCTGAAAACTTGGCAGATTTGAACTCAGGAAAGATCGATCTGACTTCAACTTGGTTCAAGGGCGTTGCAGATATCTACGTCAAGCTACGTAACGCAGGATGCTTCCCAGATAACCCAACAGGTGTTACTGAAGCTGCTGCTTACAACTTGTTCGCGACAGGTAAGTCACCAATTCTTCCTACCGGTACATTCTCAATGGGATCTATCAAGACTCTGAACCCAGCGCTAACCGGCAAGATGCAGTTGATGAGCATGGTTCTAACAGATGGCAAAGTTGTCGCTGAAGGAATCATGAACAACACCTTCAACCTAAGCGTAAATGCCAAGTCGAATCCAAAGGATCAGCGCATTGCTAAATCCTTCCTTTCATACTTGGCTACAGGTCCAGTTGCAGCGATCTATGCAGTTGCAACTACTCAGCACGTTAACGTTCTAGATGTTGATTACTCAGCAAACGTTGACTTGCTAAACACATCTGCCTTCCAGGCAAAGAACACAATGTTGGCTCCACGTTTCTTGATTCTGAACACTTCAGTTTCAGATTTGACTCAGGATGCCCTCATTCAAATCGTTGGTGGCAAGAGCCCAGACGATGTTCTGCCTGACTTCTCTAAGCAGATCAAGCAGAAATTGGCTGGCTGATTAAAACCAAACTAGCTACCGGTACCGCTCCCACCAATGGTGGGAGCGGTACTCCTGCTACCCGTAAAAAGCGTAAGAAAGATGCGCTTGTCTACTATGTAATGGGCGCTCCTGCGCTAATCCTTTTTCTTGCCTTCTACCTATATCCAGCGCTACAAAATCTGCAATTTGCTACACGCCGCTGGGATGGCATCACCGAGCCTGAAAATGTGGGCTTTAGAAACTTTACAAATTTACTTACCAATGACGATCTCTTCTATAAAACACTTGGTAACAACATTGAATTCACATTTCTGGTCGTTTTATTCCAAACCACGCTTGCCTTGATATTTGCAGTTTTCCTTGTGAAAAACACTAAAACAAATATCGCACTTCGCACCCTTTACTTCTTTCCAACGATTCTCTCTTCTGTCTCTGTCGGAATGATCTGGCTCTTTCTCTACGACCCTAATTTCGGTGCGATCAATTTATTCTTTAACAGTATCGGATTGCCTTCCTTTGCGCTTAACTGGTTGGGCAGCGAAAGCAGCGCGCTCTACGCAATCGCTTTTAGCCAAGTCTGGTTCCACACCGGTCAGATGATGGTTGTCTATATCGCCGGCCTGCAGCAGATTCCAAAAGAGTTATACGAGGCTGCTGAAGTTGATGGCGCATCTCGCTGGAAGCAGTTCACCAGCATTACCTGGCCGATGGCTATGCCAACAACTTTGGTTGTTATGGCATACACAACAATTCAATCATTCCGCGCCTTCGATTTGATCATGGTTATGACAAATTCAACCGCGGGACCAAATAACTCAACAAGCATTTTCAGCACCTTGGTCTATTTCACTTTATTTAATGAACTTCGCCTTGGTTACGCCGCAGCGCAGACAATCTTTATGGTGGCAACAATGGTGCTTATTACTTGGCTACAGCGCCGGGCATTTAGCGGACGATACGAGAAGTGAGGGATAAGAAATGATCTTTAAGAGCTCTCGAATAATCTCGCTTACTTTCTTTGCCGCGCTAATTCTGATTCCTTCGCTTATTGTCGTCTTGGGTTCTTTTAAGACCGACTCTGAGGTTTACAACAAGCCGCTTTCTCTCCCAGAAAATTGGAATCTAGATAATTACCAGCGCTTGATCAGTGAAAGCGATTTAGAGGTCAGCTTTAGAAATAGCGTGGTTGTAACCCTGTTATCTGTAATTTTCACCTTGCTATTTGCCAGCCTGGCATCATTTGCTATCGCCAGAATGATCACAGTTTCTGGAAAAGTCTTGGCAACTTTATTTGCGCTTGGTTTGGCGATTCCTGCCCAAATCAACCTAGTTCCGATCTATTACATCTTCCGAGATCTAGGGCTAACTAACTCGTTCTTAGGCTTAGTGATCATTAACGTGACCACAACTCTGCCAATTTCTATCTTTATTCTGACCGCTTTCTTCCGCGAGATATCTCGCGATATGTATGAAGCGTCTGAGGTTGATGGCGCATCACCGTTACGCATCTATCGCTCTATCGCCCTACCGTTATCCCGACCTGCGATGGGTGCAACAGCGATATTTCTCTTTGTAATCAACTGGAACGATCTTCTCTGGCCACTGCTACTTATTCAAGAATCAGATAAGAAAACTCTGCCACTTGCGATGTTGGCATACCGCGGCGAGTACTTCGTTAGCTTCTCGATGCTCTTCACCGCTGTGATGGTGGCATCACTTCCGATGGTTATCATGTACCTCATGATGCAACGCTCGTTTATCGCTGGTCTTACAGCAGGAGCGGTAAAGGGTTAAATGATGAGCGCTGTAACCCCGTTAGCTCCACAACGTGCAGCGCGTATCGCTACTCAATTAGTCGAGTTAATTGAAATTCAGAATTTAAAGCCCAACGACCGCCTGCCATCAGAGCGAACTCTCGCGGAATTGTTGGCGGTTAGCCGTCCTTCACTGCGCGAAGCTCTACATATTCTGCAGGCGCAAGGCTTGGTTCAAATCAAACATGGGCAAGGCACCTTTGTTCAAGAACCGATAGTTGCGCAAGAACTTCGCGCTTCGATGATGGCTACCACCCACGGCTTAAATGAGCTCTTTGATGCTCGTGAAGTTTTAGAAGTTCCGGCATCAAAGTGGGCAGCGGCAAAGGCGACCAAGGAAGATATTCGCTTACTTCGTGCAACTTTAAATCAGATCGAGACAGTTACTTCAACGACGCCAATTGATTACAACCAATTGCAGGCGTTAGATGCGAAGTTTCACCTAACTATCGTCGGAATCGCTGGCAATAGATTCATCAACCAAACTCTCAACGTCTTGCAAGATGTAATGAAGATGTCGATGGAAACCACGTTGCGTTTGCCAGGCAGATCAGATGTATCAAAGCGCGAGCACAACGCTATCTTGGATGCGATTGAAGCAAGAGATGGAGAACTTGTCTCTAAGTTAACGCTACAACATATTTCTGGCGCACGCGCAGTAGCCCTTGCTGATGCAAATGAAAAGAATGAGCGTTGAGCAATATTCAAGTTGTTTGTCTTGGCGTAATAACTATCGACACCATTGCCTTAGTCGATAACTATCCAGGCGAAGACGAAAGAGTTTTAGCCCACCAGATAGCGCGCGCAGGCGGTGGCCCGGCAGCGGTTGCCGCAGTAGCGCTAAGCCGCCTCGGAGTTTCAACGGCGATTGCCGGAACAATTGGCGATGACGAAGATGGCGCAGAAGTTTTAAAGATTTTTGCCCGTGAAGGCATTGATACTTCAGGGATCTCAATCGGTGCCAGCCCAACTTCTGGAAGCGTGATCGTCGCTTCGAAAGAACATAGCGCGCGCGCAATTAGTACCCGTCAGCCAATGCAACAAGTGAATCTAAGCGCAGAGGCGAAGAAGTTGATTAGTCAGGCTGAGTGGCTCCATGTGGATCACGTAGGGATTAATCGTTTAAAGTCTGAAAACATCTCTCGTGGAAACGGACCGAAGATTTCATTTGATGCCGGATACAACGTTGCTGATTTCGATGCTTCAGAAGTAGATCTATTTGTTCCAACTGATCGACAGATGGCGCTTCGTTACCCCGACCTGCAATTAGGTGCAGCAGTTGAAAGAGATTCGGTTAACGCAAAAAATATAACGGTTGCAACGCAAGGTTCTGCCGGAAGTACTGGTTATTCCAGCGAATCAGGCTTAGTTCACGCAGATGGCTTTGCCGTTGATGTTGTAAGCACGCTAGGCGCCGGCGATGTTTTTCATGGAGCGCTTCTTGCTCAAGTAATTCAAGGCCACACACTTGAGCGCTCTTTACTTCGCGCCAATGCAGTTGCTGCGCTTTCATGTCGTGGCCTAGATGGTCAATCGATGATTCCAAATACCGCAGAGCTAGATAAATTCCTAAAGGAGAGATCATGAGAGCACCACTTACCAAATTAGCCCGTCCATCTGGTGCGCTTGCAATGGTTGCCGTGGATCAACGTGAAGCTCTGCGCGGAATGTTTGCCGCACATCAGAGCACACCGGTCCCTGACTCACAGTTAACTCAATTTAAAGTAGATGTCGCTCGCGAACTTTCACCATTTGCATCAGCGCTCTTAGTTGATCAAGAGTTTGGTATTGATGCGATTATCAATCAGGGTGCGCTAAAAGGCTCGTGCGGATTAATCGCTGCGGCTGATTTATTGGTGGGGCCCGCTGGTGGTGCAGCTACTGATACCGCTGTCGATCCTGATGTTGATCCAATCAGAATGCGCGATATCAATAGCGTTGGTTTGAAATTCTTAGTGCTGTGGCGCAACGATGAATCTCCGGATAGCCGAGCCAAACTCGTAGCCGAATTTAATAAGTTATGCGAAGTCTCTGGTCTGCCATCGATTATCGAAATCATCGTGAAGCCACCAACCGATACATCAAGATCTTTTGATCGCGAAGAAGAGTTAATTATCGCAGCGCGTGAAGCTGCAACCTGGAAGCCAGATTTGTATAAAGCAGAAGTTCCCTTTCATGGCGAAGGAGATCTCTCGCTTGTAACCAAGAACGCAGAACGAATTTCAGAGGCTATTGGATCTCCGTGGGTAGTTCTTTCCAACGGAGTTAAGCAACCATTTTTCAACGATGCAGTAAAGGCGTGTGCAATTGGGGGAGCGAGTGGGTTCCTTGCCGGACGCGCGGTTTGGGCCGACATCGTTGGTGCCCCTGATATTCCAAAGGCGCTGCGCGAAATCTCTATTCCACGCTTAGAAAAGCTCGCCGAAACAGTTGATACCTACGCCAAGCCTTGGAGCAGTTGGTAATTAGCCCCAAAGCTCTTTGATTTCAACGACGCGACTTTCGTTGATGCTCTTGTGTGCAGCAAGGCCTGTAACAACGCTCGTTACGCCATCTAGCAAGGAAACTTCAGCGGCAGTGGAATTTAACATCGCATCGCGGAATTTTGTATGTTCGATATATGAAGCACCGTAGTGGTGGCCCATGTACTTAACATCGTAGTTATGAACAATCTTTGTTTCGCTGCCACGCGCACGGCTGGCTCCACTCGCCCAGTTATCGAGGTTTCCAACTGAATCACGACGTGAGGCTTTAACAATTTGTGAAGGAAGGAATGATTCGATTTTTCCTTGATCTCCAATGATTGTTAAAATCTCTTTATCGAAAGAACCTTCGCCAAACATGCAGAGATCGAGCATTCCACGAGCGCCGCTGGCATATTCCAAAATTACATATGCGTTATCGAGCATATTTGCTTGGCGACCTTCATATTTTTCATTTAAGTGATTAACGCTCTGGCCGCCTGAAGCAAATACGCGGATAGGTTGTTCACCAATAACTAAATCCATCAAGTTAAAATAGTGGCAACATTTTTCTACCAACGTGCCACCGGTTCGCTCAGTGAAGCGGTTCCAGCTATCTACCTTTGGATAGAAAGGTTCGCGATGTTCGCGAATCGAAATCTGATGAATTTTTCCGGCTTCACCTTCTTTTGCTCGCGCAATTGCTTCAGTCACCGGTGGCATAAAACGATATTCCAAGCCCATCCAGGTAAGAGCGCTGCGCTTTTCATCCCAAGTCAGAATTGATTTCAAATCTTCGACCGTTGTAGCGAGTGGCTTTTCAACAAAGACTGCTAAATCTGTAGCGAGCGCATCTTTTAAGACCTCAGCATGAGTGTCATTTGGAGTTGCGATTACGACGGCATCGATTAGGCCAGAATCCAAGAGCGCGCGGTGATCGCTAAAGACCTTTGCCCCCGGGACCATTTGTAGAGCGGCTTCAATTGAGGGCTGATGAGGGTCGCTGATGGCCGTGACGACAGCTCCACCCATCACCTTGATGTTGGAAATATGCTCGCGCCCCATGCTGCCGACGCCTATAACCCCGTATCGAAGCTCGCTCTTCATAGCCACAGGTTAGACCACTTACGATAATTTGGGCAGAGGGCTAGACGAAATACGCTCACCTAACCTAGACTCCACCAAGAGGTCAGACCACTACCCCCTTTATGCGAGAGAGGAAAGTCAGATATGGCAATTACGCCACCGCAATATCTGCTCCATCACGACGGTGACAATGTCGCTGTTGCTATGGCGGATATGCAACCAGGAACTCTTCACGGGCGATCCGTGAAAGAAGGAACAGAGAGCACCGCGATCTTAAATCACGCGATTCCGCTCGGCCACAAATTTGCCCTTGCAGATATTGCAGAAGGCGAAGCGATTATTAAATACGGAATCAAAGTTGGTCTCGCATCAGCTGCGATCAAAAAAGGCGATTACATTCACACACACAACATGAGGAGTTATCGATGGGAAGCAAGCCGCGCTTAATGGGATACCGCCGCGAAAACGGCGCTATGGGTATCCGCAATCACGTCATTATTTTGCCCCTTGATGATCTTTCAAATGCTGCTGCAGAAGCTGTTGCGAAGGTAATTCCAGGAACTCTTGCACTCCCACACGCATTTGGGCGTTTGCAATTCGGTGAAGATCTAGAGCTAACTTTTAATACGCTAATTGGAACAGGTGTTAACGCAAACGTTGCCGCTGTGGTTGTAATTGGTATCGAACCAAAGTGGACCCAGAGAGTTGCCGATGGCATCGCGAAGACTGGCAAGCCGGTTGCAGCGTTCTCTATTGAAGGTAAGGGCGATCTCCAAGTTATTCAGGAAGCTAGCCGCGTTGCTGCAATGTTCTTGCAAGATGCATCTGGCCTAGAGCGTGAAGCAGCCGAAATGGGCGACATGATTATGTCGATCAAATGCGGCGAATCAGATACAACATCAGGTCTTGGCTCTTGCCCAACAACATCACAAGCAGTCGATCGCTGGGTAGCAGCAGGTGGAACCGTATTCTTCGGTGAAACATCTGAGCTAACTGGTGGCGAGCACTTGATCGCTGACCGTTGTATCGATGATGCTTGCCGTAACTTGTTCCAAACAACTTACGACAATTACATCAAGGTAATTGAAGCAACTGGTGCAAACCTTCTCGGTTCACAGCCAACGCAAGGAAATATCGCTGGCGGGCTAACAACTATTGAAGAGAAGGCGCTTGGAAATATCGCTAAGACTGGTTCAGTTCCAGTTGTTGGCGTTCTCAAGCCAGCTGAAGCTCCAGACCCAAAGAAGAAGGGCCTTTACTTCATGGACTCTTCATCAGCAGCTGCAGAGTGCGTAACTTTGATGGCAGCAGGCGGCGCAGTTATCCACTTGTTCCCAACCGGACAAGGCAATGTGATTGGCAACCCAATTATTCCGGTACTCAAGTTAACAGCGAACATTAAGACTGCTAACTCAATGACTGAACACATCGATCTAGATGTGTCAGGTCTATTGCGTTATGAATATGACTTAACTAAGGCTGGCGACATGATGATGGATGTCATCAATCAGACCGTTAATGGACGCCTCTGCAAGGCTGAAGTTATGGGCCACCGTGAATTCACCTTCACAAAGTTGTATATCTCCGCATAATGATTCTCATCTCTGAAGATGTATGGGGAACTCCCTTCCAGAAGCTGGAGGGGAGTTTTCCCATTGTCCGAAACGACGATCTTTGGAATAACGTCGATGAGTTAAAGAGCGCTCTTAAAGATGCAACTGCTCTAGTTGTAAGAAATAGAACGAAGGTAACTGCAGATGTAATTGCTGCGGCACCTAAGTTAAAGGTAATTGCTCGCGCCGGAGTCGGCTTAGACAACATTGATATCAAGGCAGCCGATGCTGCCGGTGTTGTAGTTGTTGCTGGTCTTGGTGCGAATGCAGTAAGTGTTGGCGAGCTAACTCTCGGTTTAGCGCTTTCATTGTTACGAAATGTCCCTGGGCATGATCAAGTCACGCGCGAAGGAAATTGGATCCGCACTCCAGGTCGCGAGCTATCGGGCTTAACCTGGGGGTTGCTTGGATGTGGCGCAACAGGGCTAGCGACTGCGAAGTTATTGCAGGGATTTGGCTGCAAAATGATCGGCTTCGATCCTTATGCGAAAAATCAAAGCGGTATTGAACTTAAGTCTTTTGAAGAAGTCTTAAAAGAGAGCGATGTAGTCAGTATCCATATGCCATCGACCCCTGAAACAAATGGCTCAATTAACTCGGCAACTCTTAAGTTAATGAAGCCTGATGCGGTTTTAGTAAATGTGGGACGCGGTGAAGTAATTAACGAAGCAGATTTGATAGAAGCGTTAAAAGCCAAGGTAATTGCAGGAGCTGCCCTAGATGTGCGCGCTCAAGAACCACCAATTAAGGGCGAGATGGAGCAAATCGCGAATTTGATCTTAACTCCACACGTTGCAGGCATTACTAAGGAAAGCCAATTGCGGATCAACGAAATTCTTGTTTCAAATATTATGAAAGTCTTAAATAACGAAGTTGCCACACATGCTGTTGGTGCAATCAAAGAAAACGCAAAATAATGGCGCGGCTAACTGTTGGCTCGGCAACCGAATTAGCGAAATCACTTCTTAAAGCCGCAGGTGTTCCGGATCAAGAAGCAGATGTAACCGCTCGCTGCATCGTTGCCAGCGATCGTTGGGGAATTGGAAGCCACGGCTTAATGAGACTTCCTTTCTATCTTGCACGTTTGCAAGCAGGTGGAATTAAAGCTGATGCGAAGTTAAAGGTAGTAACAGATCTACCAAGCCTGGTGGTCTTTGATGGCGATGATGGACTTGGCCATTGGCAGTTACAGAAGGCGGCAGAAGTTGCTGCTGAACGCGCTGCAGTAAATGGAATTGCCGCTGTTGGCGTTGGACGATCAAACCACTGTGGCGCTCTCGGAATTTATGTCTGGCCGATGATTAATCGCGGGCTAGTTGGAATCGCATTTAGTACAGGACCTGCGGTTATGCCGCCATGGGGTGGAAACTCTGCGCTACTTTCGACTTCACCAATTGCTGCGGGAATTCCAACGAATCCGCCAACGGTTGTTGATCTAGCAACTAGCGCCGTTGCACGCGGAAAGATTCAAGCAAAAGCCCAAGCAGGTGCCGAACTTGAGCCTGGCTGGGCATTTACAAAAGATGGCAGCCCGACAACTGATGCGAAAGAAGCGCTTGCCGGAATGCTCGCACCGCTAGGTGGAGTTAAAGGTTATGCAATTGCAGTACTTGTTGAATCGCTAACCGGAATGTTGGTTGGTCCATCATTGGCAAAAGATATTCCAGATATGTTCGCCAGTGAACAAGATGCCAATCCACAGAAAATTTCACATTTCATTATCGCTATCGATAGCGCAAAGCTTTCGGTAGATGGCGAAAATACAAGAACTGCAGACTTTTCAGCGCTGGTAACTGCTGCTGGAGGCCGCTTACCTGGAGCAAATCGTTCTAATCCAGAACGTCCCGACATTGCAGAAAACATTACGATCACCGATTCAGTCGCAGATCAGCTAGCGCAATGGTCAACGAAGTTAGGGATCTAAATGGTTAAGAACCTTCCTGGTTTAGGTCTGATAGCTGCGATAGTTGGCGTTGCCTTTCTAATCAATGAATTTCAGCCAGCGGTAAGCCCGCTAGCGCTTTGTGTTGCATTTGGTTTCGCTATTGCAAACTTTGGTAGATGGCCAAGCTTTGCCGCTGCCGGAACTGGGCTAGCGAGCAAAAAATTAATGCGCATTGGTGTGGCACTTCTTGGCGCTCAAGTAAGCCTTGTATCGCTAAAGGCAATTGGCTTCAAGGGAGTACTAACCGTCATCTTGGTTGTGACTTTTACAATTTTTGGAATCTTGGCGCTATCAAAAGTATTCAAGATGAGCGGCGAACTTGGACTTTTAATTGGCGTTGGTTTTGGGGTCTGCGGTGCAACAGCTGTTGCTGCGATTAGGCCACAAACGCGAGCAACCGAAGAAGAAACCTCATATGCAATCGCTCTGATTTCGCTCTGCGGAACCCTTTCTATTTTTACCTTGCCATTTATTGGCCACCTAATTGGGCTAAGTGATCAGACTTTTGGTGCCTGGGCTGGAGCTGCGGTACATGATGTTGGTCAGGTAATCGCAACTGCATCTGTCTGGAGCGATGAAGCGGTGCAATCTGCAGTTGTCATCAAGTTAGCGCGAGTATGTATGTTGGCTCCGATTGTTCTAATTCTTTCGATTCGTCACCGCCGCTACTTGACTTCAGTTGCCGCGCAAAATGATAAAAATGGAATAGCGGTTAGTACCAAGACAAATAAAGTGCCACTAATTCCATTCTTCGTTATTGGATTTATTGCCGTTGCGACCATACAAAACACCTTTGATATTCCTTCAGGAATTCATGACGCAATCGTTCTGGTAAGTAAGTTACTTCTTGGCGCCGGTTTAGTAGCGCTTGGTTCAAGCGTGCGCTGGAAATCGATTCGAGCAATTGGCCCACGTCCCATGGTGATGGGCTTAATTGCTTGGGTAATTGTTGCCGGAGTTGCCTTAGCGGCAGTTCAAATTACTGGTCTTTAAGAACAAACTGCGCCGTAGGTTGCAGAACCAACCAACTTCACATACTTAGAAAGCACACCCTTTGTATATCTAGGTTGGAGTGGCACAAAGTTCTTGGCACGTTCTTGCAACTCTTCGGGTGTAACCATCAGCTCCAAAGTTCCATTTGGGATATCGATAGAAATTTGATCGCCATCTTTAATTAAACCAATCGGCCCACCATCTACAGCTTCCGGTGAAATATGGCCTACGCAAAGTCCAGTTGTTCCACCAGAGAATCTGCCATCGGTAACGAGCAATACATCTCTTCCTAGTCCTGCGCCCTTTATTGCACTTGTGATCATCAACATTTCGCGCATTCCTGGACCACCCTTTGGACCTTCGTAGCGAATAACAACTACATCGCCTTTTTTAATTGTGCCATCAGAGAGCGCCTGCATCGCTGATTCTTCGCGGTCAAATACTCGAGCAGCGCCTTGGAATTTCTCCTCATCAACACCGGCGTTCTTCACAACGGCACCTTCAGGAGCGAGAGATCCTTTAAGAATAGTTATGCCACCATTTTTACCAAAAGGTTTAGCGGCTGGATAAATAATCTTTCCATCCGCAGCAGGAGGGTTTACATCCTTTAGATTTTCAGCAACTGTTTTTCCAGTTACGGTCATGCAATCGCCGTGGAGCAGACCTTCATCAAGCAAAATCTTCATTACTGCAGGTACGCCACCAACTTTATCGAGATCAAACATCACATATTCACCGAATGGTTTTAGATCTGCAAGCAATGGAACGCGTGCGCCAATTCGCTTGAAATCATCGAGAGATAAGTCAATGCCTAACTCGTGAGCGATCGCTGGCATATGAAGCACCGCATTTGTCGATCCACCAAGTGCCATGACGACTGTGATGGCATTTTCCAAAGATTTCTTAGTAATTATGTCGCTGGTTGTTATCCCCAACTTAAGTAAGTTGATTACAGATTCGCCAGCTAATTTTGCAAGGGGTTCGCGGCGAGTATCAACTGCAGATGGAGATGATGAGCCCGGAAGTGACATTCCCATCGCCTCTGAAGCGCTAGCCATAGTGTTTGCTGTGTACATACCGCCGCATGTTCCGGCACTTGGGCAGGCAGCTTTTTCAATACGATCGAGATCTTCATCAGACATTAAGCCACGTGCATTGGCGCCGACTGCTTCAAAGGAAGTAACGATATTTACTTTGATTTCAGTACCATCTTGAAGAGTGGTTTTTCCCGGAAGTAATGAGCCGGCATACATCAAAATACTTGGCACATCTATACGCGCAGCTGCCATAAGCATCGCTGGAATGCTCTTATCGCAACCAGCCAGAGTCACCATCGCATCTAAGCGTTCTGCTTGCATAACAGTTTCCACAGAATCTGCAATTACCTCGCGACTAACGAGGGAGAAATGCATTCCTTCATGTCCCATGGAAATAACATCCGAAACGGTGATCGTTCCAAACTCCATAGGGAATCCACCATTAGCGCTTACTCCTGCAGCAACATCCTCAGCAACAGTGCGCAGCGACATATTGCATGGAGTGATCGTGTTGTAAGAAGATGCAATACCAATCTGCGGTTTCTTAAAATCATCACCCTGCATGCCCAGCGCTCTTAACATCGCGCGGTTTGGGCTTCGGTCACGGCCTTGCGTTACAAGCGAACTTCTCGGAGTTAGAGTCACTGTAGTACCCTAACCACAACCCAATACCTTGTGAAGAGTGTGCAGCAATGAGTTATACAACGTTGATATCCACTAGCGATTTGGCGCGCAACTTAGAAAATTCTGAGTTTGTAATTTTTGATGTTCGCTTTACATTAGATGACGAATCCTGGGGAAGAAAGGTTTATGACCAATCCCACATACCAGGTGCACATTACGCAGATTTATCGACTGATATGTCTGGAGAAATTATTCCGGGCGTCACCGGTCGCCGACCTTTTCCAACGGTTGCAGCTTTCACTAAGACTCTCTCTAACTGGGGAATAACCCCAGATACCCAAGTAATTTGTTACGACGCAGAATCAGGTTTGATGGCGGCATCACGCCTCTGGTTGATGTTTCGCTGGATGGGACATGAAAAAGTTGCCGTTCTAGATGGTGGCTTAACCGCATGGAACCGCGAATCCTTGCCCTTAAATCAAGAGAAGAAAGTTTTAACGCCTACAAATTTCATTCCAAAGCTACGTAACGATCTCTTAGTTGAAGTCGAAAAAGTTGATCTGGCCAGAACTGATTCAAATTACTGCGTATTTGATTCCAGAGGAGCAGAGGGATATCACGGAGGCGGAAAATACTATGACCCAGTACGCGGGCATATCGCCGGTGCTGGTCTGGCAGATCGTGCTGAAATTACAGATGCGCAAGGGCTCTTTAAGAGCAAGGCTGAGTTAAAGAAGCACTACGAATCACTTACCAACGGTGTTAGCGCCGATAACACAATTTTCTATTGCGGCTCTGGCGTTACTGCTGCACAAAATGTCCTAGCGATGGAGCACGCCGGTTTCAGCGGTAGCAAAATGTACGTTGGTTCTTGGAGTGAGTGGATTACAGATCCAAGTAGAGAAATTGCGCTATGACCCAGAAGAAATATAGATATGCCTTAATCGGATGTGGCTTCTTTGCCCAGAACCACCTCCATGCATGGAGCCAGAATCCCGATGTCGAACTAGTTGCAACTTGCGATGTTGATTTTGAAAAAGCGAAGTTGGCAGCCGCCAATTTCGGAGGCAAGGCTTATGCAAGTGCAGAAGAGTTATTTGCCAATGAAGATTTAGATTTCGTAGATATTGCTACGACACCACCAACTCATAAATATATGGTCGAACTAGCAGCAAAACATGGAGTTGCAGCAATCTGTCAGAAACCACTTGCTTGGGATATGGCAGATGCAAAGTCAATGGTTAAGGCGATGTCAGATAACGGCCTGCCCTTCATGGTTCATGAAAATTTTCGCTTCCAAACGCCAATGCGAAAAATCAAAGAGATTATCGATAGCGGGGCTATAGGTCGCCCATTCTTTGGGCGAATTTCATTTAGAACCGCGCACGATGTTTACTCTGCGCAATCTTGGCTGGTGGAAAGCGAACGCATGATTATCGTTGACGTCGCGGTTCACCTCTTTGACCTTGCGCGTTACTTTATCGGTGAACCAAATACGATCTTTACCTCCGCGCATCGAGTAAATCCGATCATTAAAGGCGAAGATTCAGCCACGATTCTGATGCATATGCCAGACGCCAGTTGCATTGTTGATGCTAGTTACGAGACTAGATCAGATCACAGCACCTATCCGCAGACCTTTGTAATTATCGAAGGAACCAAGGGAGCAATCACCTTATCTGCCGATTACCATCTACAAGTTGTATCGGGAACTTCTGTAACTAACGAAGTCGTTGTAATTCCGGATCATGGTTGGACTTCTGAGCCATGGAACGGAATTCAAGATAGCGTCGTAAATGTAAATAAGCACTGGATTGAATGCTTGAAAACAGGCAGAACTCCTGAAACCAGCGGCGAAGATACTCTCAAATTATTAGATATCACCTTGGGTGCTTATGAATCAGCCGAGTCAGGCCAAGTCTTTAACGTTGGTTCACTACTCAAGTAGTAGATAAATGAGAAAACTTGTTGCTGGTCCGTTAACTCTGGAGTATTCCGAGGGAAGTCTTTGGAAGATCAGTAATGGTAGCGAAGAGATAATTCGCAGGATCTATCTCGTTTTCCAGGATATTAACTGGACTTCTCGGCCATTTATTATCAAAGATGAAATTTGGCAGATCGCTGATCGTTCGTTCAGTGCGAAGATCAAAGCGCAGGGTTCGCACGATGCTAAAGACTTATCTGTTGAGTTAGAGATAACTGGTTCGGAAAGCGGAGAAATCACTTACGGGTTTAGCGCATCTACAGCAGTTTCATTTATGAGAAACCGCTTGGGGCTCTGCCTGCTCCATCCCGTTGCAGGCTTAGCTGGTCGCGAATGTGAATTAACCAAGGCAGATGGCGCTATTGAAAAATCTAAATTCCCTGAAGCGATTTCTCCAGATCAACCATTCTTAAATCTATCTGGCATTAGCCATAAGCTTCAAAGCGGGCAAGTTGTATCAGTTAACTTTGCGGGCGAGATATTTGAAAGCGAAGATCACCGCAACTGGAGTGATTCCTCATATAAAACTTACTGCACACCTATTTCTCTACCCTTTCCTGCGCAAGTTACTCCGGGGGAGGCGCTTAGCCAAAAGATAACCATCTCAATTTCTGGCGAGCACACGTCATCAACTTCAAAGAATGAAAGTGCCGTTATTACTGTTGGCACAAAAGAGATTGAAATTCCCGAAATTGGCTTGGGGTTAAGTGAAGATCCTGCTCACTTAATAGCCAGCGAGTACGTGGGGTTCGAAGATCTTGCGATCAAGCACCTTCGCCTTTCACTGAACGGTGATTCTCAAATTCGCTCTGCGGTGGAGAAGACGTTACTGGTAACTCAGCAGCTAAAGATTGATCTTGATCTTGCGATAAAAGCTGAGAGCCCACAGCAACTTAAAGCAGTACTGCAGTCAATAATTGAATATAAGGATCAGATTCGCTACTTCTATATCTTTTCGACGAGCGATAAAACAACTCCACTTGGGTTTATTCAAGCGGCAGAAGAATTAATTGGAGATAAGTCAAAAATAATTGGTGGTACAGATCTGTACTTCACCGAACTCAACCGCAATCAAGGCTCAGTCGATTTCGTTGATCAAGTTAATTTCTCTATTAACCCTCAAGTGCACTCATTTGATGATCGAACTCTTATACAAAATACCGCTACCCAGAAAACGATTGCCAAAAACGCGCATCGGATTGCCAAAGGAAAAAAGGTAAGTATTGGACCAATAACGCTTCGCCCTAGGTACAACCCAAATGCCACTCAACCCGATAAAGATGCCAGCAACACACCTCTGCCATCGTCGGTCGATGCACGTCAGCGCACTTGGTTTTCCGAAGGCTGGACGGCGATGTCTATACGCTCGCTTACAGAATCAGAGTCAATTTCAACGCTGACTTACTTTGAAACTTTGGGGTGGCGTGGAATACGGGAGCTATCTACTGGAAGTAAAGATTCACTTAACTTTTCTAGTAAAGCCGGTGAAGAATTTCCAGTATGGCGCTTGTTTAAGAATCTCAAGGGATTTACTCATGCCAGACCAACCGCTTCATCTCTTCCAGAGTTCGTTGATTGCCTGATCGTTACTACAGGTCAAAAAGTAAAGGTTATTCTGGTCAATTTCAGTACTATTGAGCAGGAAGTAAATTTCTCTGGAATCGATTTAAAGCCACAGACTTTAACTCCCGAGAGCGTTACTTATTTAGAAGTTACAGGGGTAGCAAATGTTTGATCCATTATTCAATCTTAAGCAGAAGCGCGTTCTCATTACAGGCGGCGCCGGAACGCTAGGTGCGTTGATTGCTAAAGCCTTTGCTGAACGCGGCGCTGATGTAACTATTCAGGATCTAAATCAAGAACGGCTCGATGAAGTCCGCAAATCTATTTCTGGCGAATCAGGCAAAGCCTTTTCAATTAGCGCTGACTTATCTAGCCCAGATCAATGCGTCAGCGTCGTCAATGAGGCAAATGTGTTGATGGGTGGCCTAGATATCGTTATCAATACTGCGGGAATAAATCGTCGCAAACCTATAACTGAAGTAACCGAAGAAGATTTCAACGCCATAGTTTCGGTAAATATGAAGGCGATCTACTTTATTTCGCAGGCGGCACATCCGATCATGAAGGCAGCCGGCGGTGGAGTGATTGTAAATATGAGTTCTCTTAGCGCTCGTTATAGTTTCAATACGATCTCTGTATATGCAGCGACCAAAGCCGCGGTGACTTCAATTACCCGCAGCACCGCTCGCGAGTGGGCGAAAGATAAAATTAGAGTTAACTGCATCGAGCCTTCAGTTATCAAAACTGATTTCACCAAGCCGCTATGGGGCGAACCCCATCGCACAAAGTGGTTCGACGAAACTACTCCGATTGGTCGCCTCTCAAACCCTGACGAGATAATCGGATCAGTAATCTTTCTGGCAACGGATGCATCTTCATATATAACTGGTCAATCTATTGTTATAGATGGTGGAATCTTGAGTGGTGGCGATTGGGATTCATACGCTTAGTAAGCTCTTTTTTAGAGGCGAAGTGATAAGTTCAAGACCTTGAATAAGGAGCATTTAAATGTCTAGCGGGTTCGAAGCGATTGTCTGGAAAGAAAACAAGATTGTTCTGCTCGATCAAACACAGATACCCATCTCGGAAACTTATATTTCATACGTCGAACTAGCCCCATATATCGATGCTATTCAAAGACTTGTAGTCAGAGGCGCCCCTGCGCTCGGTGTTGCTGGTGCCTACGGTGTCGTCTTGGTTATTGATGAGGCTGCACGTAAAGGCCATAGCGCGCAAGAGTTAGAACATAACCTTGATTTACTTCGCGATGCACGTCCAACGGCAGTTAACTTGGCCTGGGCTGTTGAGAAGATTCGTAAACATTTGCCAGAAGGTCGTGATGCAGTTCTTGCCGCAGCCCACCAGTTAGCGAGTGAAGATAAGCAATCAAGTACTGATATGGGAAACTTTGGCGCAGATTGGTTGATCAAAAAATTAGGCAGTAAACCAATGACCCTTTTGACTCACTGCAACACTGGTTCACTTGCTACAACCGGTACCGGAACCGCGCTAGGTGTTATTAAAGAGATGCATAAGCGTGGCTTTGTTAAAGAGGTTTATGCAGATGAAACTCGTCCCTTGCTTCAAGGCTCACGTTTGACCGCATGGGAGTTGATGAAATCAGAGATTCCATATCGAATTGAGCCAGATGGCGCAGCAGCGATGGCGATCCTGAGCGGTCGCATTGACGCTGCCCTTATCGGCGCAGATCGAATTGCAAAAAATGGTGATTCTGCAAACAAAATTGGTTCTCTAAGCGTCGCACTTGCTTGTCACGCTGCGGGAATTCCTTTTCTTGTGGTTGCACCCGAATCAACAGTTGATCGCAGCATCAAAACCGGAAGTGAAATACATATTGAGATACGTGGAGATGAAGAGTTAACCCAATTTAAGGGAATCCAAGTCGCACCAATCGGAGCCAAGACTTTCAATCCTGCTTTTGATGTAACACCAGCTAAGTACATAAGTGCAGTAATAACCGAGAAACAATCCTACGAAATAGCAGAAGGCCAAACACTATGAGTGATCTAAAGCCATTACACGACCTCGTCGCACGTTCACAGAAGATCGGTGCCGACCAATCAATGGTTGTTTACGGCGGCGGCAACACATCTAGTAAAGGTGAAGTTAAAGACCATCTCGGTCGCCTTAAGAAAGTTCTCTGGGTTAAGGGATCTGGCGCAGATATGCAGTACGCCATTGATCGAGATTACCCAGCGCTTTACCTTGAAGAGCTTCTAGCCTTACGCGATTTTGATGCACTAGATGATGACACGATGGTTGATTATGTAACTCGAGCTCTGGTTGATCCAACTTCACGCCGTCCATCCATCGAAACACTTTTACATGGTTTTCTTCCCGCTAAACATATTGATCACGTGCATGCCGATGCGATCTGTGCGCTGACCAATCATCCGCAAGGAGAAAAAGCGGTTCGTGAAGCACTTGGTGAAGAATTCGCATATGTAGATTGGATTCGTCCGGGCTTTGAACTTTCGAAGTTAGTTGGCGGTTTAGGCGATTATGCCGGGGTAGTTCTTGCTCATCATGGCCTAGTTGTTTGGGATGAAGATTCAGATCGTTGTTACCAAAAGACTCTAGACGCAGTGGCGCTGGCTGATAAATACTTAGATTCGCTCAATAAACGACCAGCGGCGAACTTCCAACATCAAGATCTGCCTGATGAAGAGTTAAAGGATTTGCTTCTTAAGTTGCGAGGAACTCTTGGTAAGAAGCAGTTGCTTCGAACAGATACTCGTTTAGCTGAAATTGCATCACGTCCAGATCTGAAGAAAGTCTTGGCTCTAGGTGCATCTAGCGCAGACCATATGTTGCGTATCCGCCCTAAGTCAGCAACAGTGACTTTGGAAGATACCGAAACCGGAATCAATGAATTCCGCGAGAACTACAGCGCATATTTTGAAGCGAATAAGTCATTACTACCTGCTGGTTATTCAAGCCATGGAAATGACCCACGCGTAATTATTGTTCCAGGCGTAGGTGCAGTTACCGCTGCAACAACAATTAAAGAGAATGTGATGCTGGCAGATATTGCTTCACATACCCACAAAGTTGCAGCACGAGTCATCGATGTATTTGGTGATGGAGACACGATCTCTGACGCGGAAATCTTTGGTTTTGATTACTGGCCAATGGAGCTATTTAAGTTAAAGAACAAGCCAGCTCCAGCGCAACTAGATGGACACATCATTATCGTTACAGGTGCCGGCAGCGGCATTGGACGGGGAGTCGCTCTTGAACTCGGAAAACGTGGCGCTCACGTAGTCCTTGCCGATATCGAAGAAAAAGGACTTCTAGAAGTTGAGAAAGAGTTCGCCGAGAATAAATGTAATCCGCCGCTATTGGTATTGGGTGATCAATCAAAGGAAGCAGATGTTCAGGCGACAGTTACAAAAACCATTAAGCACTTCGGTGGACTTGATGGCGCTGTAATTAACGCGGGTATTGGTATCAGCGACAAGCTTGAAGACTTGGATGTTGAAAAATGGCGCCGCGGTTTGGATATCAATCTTTCCAGCGCATTTATGTTAACTAAAGAAGCGATGAAAGTTATGCGCAAGCAGAAGATGGGTGGCTCGATCGTTTACATCGCAAGCAAAAATGCTTTTGCACCAGGTGCAGGATTTGGTGGTTATTCAGTTAGCAAGGCAGGAATGTTGCAGTTGATGCGCATTGCAGCTCTTGAAGGTGGAAACGCTGGAATTCGCTTCAACGGAATCAATCCTGACGCAGTCTTCGATAACAGCAAGTTGTGGGAAGGCGGTATTCGCGAACAACGTGCAGCTGCACATGGTGTGAAACCAGAGGAACTTGAGGACTTCTATGCCTCTCGAAATCTTTTAAATGCACGCGTAAGAAGCTTAGATGTGGCTCGTGCCGCAGCATTCTTCTTAAGTGATGAATCTTCACGCACAACAGGAAGCGTTATCGCCGTCGATGGTGGTGTTGCGGCGGCATTTCCTAGGTAGATAATTGCCCATGGCAAATGGGGAGGCGCTTAAAGTGGATCGTATCTACGTAACCTATAAATTCACTGGCGAAGACCCAAAGGCAATCGCTGATGTAATTCGTGCAGAACAGACGATCGAATTTCCCTATGAATTAGCTCCAAGTTGGATTCAGGAAGAAGTGGTTGGAAAAGTTGAGGAAATCTCATCCTCAGATAAAACCAGCCACTTGATCACAATTTCTTATAACCCAGATGTAGCTGGCGGAGAGTTAAACCAATTTCTTAACGTGCTCTGGGGAAATGTTTCGCTATTTCCTAATGTAAGAATTGTTGAGTTAAAGCTGCCCGATTCCTTTCTCGAAAAATTTAGCGGACCGCGTTTTGGTATCAGTGGACTGCGTAAATTACTTGGCGCAGAAACTCGCCCCCTTGTTTCAACTGCGCTAAAGCCAATGGGATCTGATGCGAAAACACTTGCAGAAATGGCTCGCACCTTAGCCTTAGCGGGATTTGATTTGATTAAAGATGATCACAGCCTGGCTAATCAACCTTGGGCGACATGGAAAGAGCGAGTCACTTTAATTTCACGCGCAGTAAAAGAGGCAAATGCGGTCACCGGCGGAAAATCAGTTTATGCACCAAGTCTTAATCTTCCCTTTGATCAGATAGTTGACGCTGCACACACTGCAAAAGATTTAGGTGCAGGCGCACTGTTAATTCTTCCCGGAATAACTGGCTTTGATTCGCTTCGCAAGATTGCATCCGATGGATCAATCGCACTTCCTATTCAGGGACACCCTGCCATGCTGGGATCACTAATCACCTCTAAAGCAGAGGGAATTTCACACGGAATTGTCTTGGGAACGTTGATGAGACTTGCTGGGGCTGACATCACGATCTTTCCAAATATCGGTGGACGTTTCGCCTTTTCCAACGAACATTGTCTAGATATAACAGAGCGTTCACGTGAAAAACTTGGCAAGTTAAATCCAATGTTTGTCGCTCCTGCAGGCGGAATGAATCTAGAGCGAATTCCAGAGATGATAAAGATGTATGGCAATGACAGCGCGCTACTGATTGGTGGAGCGCTTTCTCGCGGAAACCTTGCAGATAACGCGGCTCGCATGTGCGAATTGGTGCGCGCCTACTAAACTTAGCCACATCATGTGGAAAAAGATAAAGAAGCTATTTGCCGATCGCCGGGTTTGGGTGCGTCAAATACTTGTCGCTGGCCTAGCTGGCGCAGTTGCCTGGCAAGTTGGAGATCTGCTTGTTGAAGATGGCGGCGTAGTTGCCGCAATTGTCTGCACCTTATCTATCCGCATCTCACTTCATAAATCTGTTCGTGAAGGCTTCGGTCAGATAGTCGGAACTGCCATTGGCGCAACCGTTGCCTTAATCAACGTTTCTATCTTTGATTTTGGCTTTATCGCAGTCGGTTTAACAGTTATCTTCTGCGCAGTTGTTGCGCGCGCACTTCACTTAGGTGAAGTGGCATCTGTAAATGTCCCAGTTACTGCGCTAATTGTTATTGGCCCCGGAATCAGTGGAACAACTGCAGCGCATCGTCTTGGTTCCACTCTTATTGGCGCAGCCATTGCAATTGTCTTCTCTTATTTCTCCCATGCCAAGACTCCTGTTGATCGTGCAATTGATCAGATCACCGATGTATCTGCCAAAGCTGCAGAGTTGTTAGCGAAAATGTCTGAAGGCGTCGCCGCTGGTTACACCCAGAAAGAAGCGGGTAATTGGTTAGCAAAGGCAAGGTTGTTAATGGAAGCAGTTCCCGCGATACGTGCACAATCAGTTGAAGCGCGCGGACATGCCAGATGGTTCCCAACAGCAGAGAAAGATGTAGCCGAAGAAGTTTACGTTCAAGGAATTGCGATCGAGCACACTCTCGTTCAGGTGCGAACAATTGCCAGAACTCTCTTTGACTCTGCCGTCAGCGGAGGTATCGCTGATTCCACTAAGAAACAGATCGCAGTTGCGCTATCTGCTGCAAGTTATGCCATTTCATCGAAGATAGATGATGAAGAAGACTTTGAAACCACGACTACGGCGACAGATGATGCGCGCGAGGCCGGCGCTGCACTTGCCGAATCTCTGATCGAAGATGCAAAAGATGCTGATCAAGAACAGATCATTCGTGGACTTTCGATGGTTGCAAATATCGAACGAATTGCAGATTCCCTGGATCAAAACTCTCCGGCACTCAAAGATGTGATCACTCCTGATGAGCCAGCCCATGCCAAAGTGATGGCGGTATCACCGATTGATCAGACGTTAAAGATTAATAAGCGCATAACTAAGCGCTTTAGACGGATTTTCCGCAAGTACTTCTGAGCCAAAAACCTCAATTTGCCTTATACCCCTAGGGGTATGCTAGATTGACTCCATAAGCACCTCACAAAGGAGTCAATATGTGTTCTCGAGTAATTTGCCAAAACTGCAAGAAGTTCACTTGGTCTGGCTGCGGTCAGCACATCGATGATGCGCTCGAAGGCTTGCCACAAGAACAAATCTGCAAATGTGAAGGCTAAGTTAATGGCTAAGACTTCACCTACCCATGTTTTGCAAGATCAAGATCAACTTGATGCAATCGCAAAGCGCATGAAGCGCGCCCAGGGGCAAATGGGAGCAGTTGTAAGAATGCTCGAAGAAGGCCGCAACTGTGAAGATGTCGTTACTCAACTCGCCGCAGTCAACAAAGCGGTAACTACCGCCGGATTCACACTTATCTCAGCCAGCTTAAAAGAATGTATTGAAGACAATAAAAATAATAGCCAAGCAGTCACCGAGAAGCTACAGAAGCTTTTCTTGAGCCTGGCGTAAAGGAAACAGTAATGAAAAAGATAGCAATAATCGTTAGCGTACTTCTTGTTCTCACTGGATGTAGCTCGGCAAGTTCTGCTGATTTGAACGCTGCTGAATTTCAGGCTAAAACCCAAGAAAGTGGCGTAATCACTCTTGATGTCCGCACCCCAGGAGAGTTCATGGAAGGGCACTTGGTTAACGCAATTAACATTGATGTAGAGAACCCAAGTTTTGCTACAGAAATTGCGAAGCTAGATAAAACAGCAACTTATGCAGTGTATTGCCGAAGCGGACGTAGATCAGCCAACGCGATCTCGACGATGAAAGATGCAGGATTTACAAATATGTTTAATCTAAATGCTGGCGTACAAGAGTGGGCTCAAGCAGGACTTCCTTTGGTAACAAACTAATGAAGATTGTAATTATTGGTGGAGTTGCAGGCGGAATGTCTGCGGCAACTCGCGCCCGTCGTTTAGATGCCAGCGCTGAGATTATTGTGCTGGAAAAGAGTGGCCATGTTTCATATGCAAACTGCGGCCTTCCATATTACGTAGGTGGGGTTATCGAAGAAGAGAAGGACTTGCTTCTTCAAACCCCGGAAAGCCTGCATGCGCGCTTTCGTTTAGATGTTCGCATCTCCAGCGAAGTAACCGCTATAAATCGAGTCAATAAGACGGTCTCAGTACGCAATCTGCTGACCAAAGAAGTTTCTGAGATTAGCTACGACAAGTTAATTCTTAGCCCTGGCGCTTCACCAGTTGTACCTCCAATCCCTGGTGTCGAGCGCGCCATGACTCTACGCACAGTTGAAGATGTAGAGCGCATAACTAACCGAGTTAACGAAAAGCCAACTAATGCCGTAGTTATTGGTGGAGGTTTCATTGGCGTAGAGATCGCCGAAAACCTAATTCATCGCGGAATAAAGACTGCTTTAGTTGAAGCAATGCCACAGGTTCTTGCACCCCTTGATCCAGAGATGGCATCACTTGTTGCGAAGGAAATGGCTTTGCAAGGGGTAGAACTTCATCTTGCTGACGGTGTTTCAACTATCGATCCAACAACGGTAACTCTCACAAGCGGTGTAGTTCTGCCTGCGGATTTAGTAATCCTGGCAATCGGCGTTCGTCCTGATACATCTCTGGCAAAGGCGGCAGATATCAAAGTTGGAACACGTGGTGGAATCGAAGTTGATGATTTCAACCGGACAAGTGATCCAGATATCTACGCGGTTGGCGATGCAGCACAAAAAGTTGATGCCCTCGATGGCGAAGCAACTCTTGTTCCGCTCGCTAACTTAGCCAATCGCCATGGACGCGTTGCAGCAGATCACATATCAGGGTTAATTACACGTCCGGTAAAAACTATCGGTACTGCCATTGTGAAAGTTTTTGACTTAATGATTGCTACAACAGGCTGGAACGAGAAGCGGCTATCTGCTGATGGACGTCCATTTATGGCGATTCACACCCACCCAAATTCACATGCCGGTTATTACCCAGATGCAAAACAAATGGCGTTAAAACTTCTCTTTGATCCAACTACGGGAGAAATCCTTGGCGCACAAGGCGTAGGAATCGAAGGTGTTGATAAGCGCATCGATGTAATTGCGACTGCAATTCGCGGAGGCATTGCAGCGCCAGAACTTGCAGATCTAGAACTCGCATATGCACCACCATTTGGCTCTGCCAAAGATCCAGTAAATATGTTGGGCTATATCTCTGAAAATCTAATCTCTGGATTATTAGAGACTGCGCAATGGAATCAGATCGATAGTTTTGTCGAAAAGGGTTTTGATCTGATTGACGTTCGCTCTGCTGAAGAATTTTCAAGAGGCTCGATTCCGGGTGCAGTCAGCATGCCGGTTGATGAAATAAGAGATCGAGTTTCTGAACTCACAAATAAGAACATTTTGGTTAATTGCCAAGTTGGCCAACGTGGACACACGGCAACTATGTTGCTTAAGGAACTTGGCTTCAATGCAGTAAATCTAGATGGGGGATACCTCACCTGGAGTAATTCACCAATCGCAAATAAGGAGAAAGCACATGTGTAGCCGTACAACTTGTAGAAAATGCGGAAAGCCTTCATGGTCTGGATGCGGAAACCACATTGAAGTCGCGCTTAAAGGCGTTCCGAAGAACCAGCGTTGCCAAGGCCACGCCAACGATCCAAAAGAACCAGGCTTACTAAGCCGTCTATTTGGTGGGAAAAAATAATTTAGGATGCCGAACTGTTTCTCAGCGCTTTTTTCATGGAGTGCAAGGCGATGGGTAGTCGCAGCGATAGCAGCAGTAGCCACGTATCTCGTAGTTGGCTTGCCAACAGCGGTCATTGAAAACCCCGTCTTTGGTAGATCTGTTGAAGTTACGCCATGGTCAGTTCCGGTCCTTGTTATCACCAGCGTTCTTTCTGGGTTACTAGTTGCTAGTTATTTTAGAAATGATGTGATTACTCCTGAAGAGAAATCGATAAAAATCGGTGGAATAGGTGCAGTACTTTCATATCTCGCCGTTGGCTGCCCAGTTTGCAACAAGTTGGTTTTAATCGCTTTGGGATCAACCGGCGCGATTAAATACTTCGCTCCTGTACAACCTTTTCTAGCTTGGCTCGGAGTTTTATTACTTGCCTTTGCGGTTCAGCAAAGACTTGCTAAGGAATCCTCTTGCCAGATTAGATTTCCAAAAGAGCTAAATCAAGATAAATCCTCAGAGATGGAGAGTAGATAAGTGGCGAGCGTAAATGTGAAGAGCGCAGAGTTTGAAGGCCTCATTGAAAAAGGCGGAATCATGCTCGTAGATTTTTGGGCTGAATGGTGCGGTCCTTGTCGCATGTTCGGACCAGTTTACGAAAAGGTTTCAGAAGAATTTCCAGAGATAACTTTTGCCAAGATCGACACTGAGGCAGAACGTGAAATTGCGGCTTCTGCTGGCATTACTTCTATTCCAACGCTTATGGCCTTCCGTGACGGAGTTCTTCTCTATCGTGAGGCAGGAGCGCTTCCTGAACCTTCACTACGCGAATTAATTTCCTCAATCCAAGCCGTGAATATGGATGACATCCGTAAGCAAATTGCAGAAGAAGCTGCCCAACAGAGCGCCGAATAGATATATCCAGCACTCATACTTCGATCGATTTACTGGGGTAAGGTTTAAAGATGAAAGCTATTCAGATTACGAAATTTGGTGGACCAGAAGTACTCGAACTCGTTGAACTAGCTGATCCCACACCAGGTGAAAACGAAGAGTTAATCGATGTCTCATGTATCGGAATCAACTATGCCGATACCCACCAAACTGAGAACTCATATCTTTCTAAGCAAGAGCTACCGTTAATTCCAGGCCTAGAAGTTGTCGGCAAGACCCAATCTGGTCGCCGTGTTTTAGCAAGTGTTAGCACCGGGGGATATGCGCAGAAAGCTCTGGCACATAAAGCGATGTGTGTTGATATTCCAGAAAGTGTTTCTGATGAGCAGGCCGTTGCAATGCTTGTTCAGGGAACAACTGCTTGGCATATCTTGAAAACTATGGCGCATGTTAAGCAGGGTGAAACCGTTGTTGTTCAAGCGGCAGCAGGTGGCGTTGGTTCAATTGCAATCCAACTTGCCAAGATGTGGGGCACAAAGGTAATTGCAGTTACATCAACTGCAGAAAAGAATGAACTTGCTAAATCATTAGGTGCAGATGAAGTTGTTGATGCTAATTCAAGCGATCTTGCTGCTGCGATGATGGCCGCCAATGGTGGAAAGAAAGTAGATATCGTCTTAGAAATGGTTGGTGGAAAAACTTTTGATGCCAGCCTTGAAGTTCTTGCTCCATTTGGTCGTTTAATTACCTACGGAATGGCTTCAAGAACTGCGCCAACTCCAATTCATCCGGGTGCGTTAATGGGCGGAACAAAAACTGTTGCAGGATTCTGGTTGGCGCATTGCTTTGGAAAGAAAGAGTTGCTCGGCGATGTTTTGGTCGAGCTATTTGCATTGATTTCATCTGGCGCGCTAAAACCTGTAATCGCTGCAACTTATGGATTATCTGAGGCAAAAGCGGCTCATCAAGCGATGCTGGCGCGGGCTACAACCGGCAAAGTCACGCTTGATCCTGCTCGCTAATTTTTAACTTTCCCCGCACCTGTCGTACACTCACACCTCTACCTATTGCCCCCCTAGCTCAGTCGGTAGAGCGTTTCCATGGTAAGGAAAAGGTCACCGGTTCGATTCCGGTGGGGGGCTCGAAAGTGCACAACCCTTGGCGGGGTAGCTCAGCTTGGTAGAGCAAGCGGCTCATAATCGCTGTGTCGTGGGTTCAAATCCCGCCTCCGCTACTAGTTC
>Ga0315907_10000532_pt1 | contig 54715 bp, 50 predicted proteins | sample LakEriMetagenome_3_FD_203525 | JGI IMG/M metagenome (GOLD analysis project Ga0315907, IMG submission 203525) | Freshwater fungal communities from buoy surface, Lake Erie, Ohio, United States - Buoy 12 MA123 | ecosystem: Environmental > Aquatic > Freshwater > Lake > Lake biofilm | place: USA... | reverse complement strand
AAGATCTTGTGACCTGTCTTCCGGGAGATCCCGAACTCCCGGCACAAATCGCTCATCGACTCGCCTTCAAGGCGCCGCGCCACAAATCGTAGCCGCTCATCCATCTTCGTTCCGTCCTTCCATGGCATCCCAACCTCCCGCCAAAGCGAAAAGTGTTACCCATGTGTCCGGTACAATCTGTCACCTATGTCTCAGGTCGCTCAGACACCTGATTTTCATCAGGGTTCTGTCGAGATTTGGTCGGCCGCGAGCCGGTTCTCCCTCAATTTGAACTTGCGCCGCCGGGCGACATGGTCTGCAAATCTGGCAGTTCGAGGAGTCGTGAGATGGGTCAGCACGAAGATCTGAAATCCGGTGATGCAGGGGCGGGCGGCACGCCCTGGTGGCGCGGTGCGGTTGTCTACCAGATCTATCCGCGATCGTTCCAGGACACCAACGGCGACGGGGTCGGTGACCTTCCCGGGATCACCAGCAAGCTGGACTATATTGCCAGCCTCGGCGTTTCAGCGATCTGGATTTCGCCCTTCTTTCGCTCGCCGATGCGCGATTTCGGCTATGATGTGTCGGACTATCGCGACGTTGACCCGATCTTCGGGACACTAGCCGACTTCGATATGCTGCTCGCGCAGGCGCACCAGCGCGGGCTCAAGGTGATCATCGACCAGGTCTATGCGCACACATCTGATGACCATGCCTGGTTTGCAGCAAGCCGCCAATCGCGGGAAAATCCGTATGCGGATTGGTACGTCTGGCGTGACCCTAAGCCCGATGGCAGCCCGCCGAACAACTGGCAATCGGTATTTGGCGGCGCAGCCTGGACCTGGGATGCGCGGCGCCAGCAGTATTACATGCACAATTTCCTCACGAGCCAGCCGCAACTGAACGTGCACAATCCGGTGGTCCAGGACGCGCTGGTGGCGACGGCCAAATTCTGGCTTGACCGCGGGGTTGACGGGTTCCGCCTCGACGCGATCAACTTCGCGATGTTTGATCCGGAGTTTCGGGACAATCCGCCATGGCCGGCCGAGGGCCGCACGATCACGCGCCCATTCGACCTGCAGCACCACATCCACAACCAGTCGCACCCGGACATTCCGGTTTTCATGGAGCGCATCCGGACGCTCGCGAACAGCTACGGCGCGATCTTCACCGTAGCCGAAGTGCCGGGCCCGGACCCGCTGCCGGAGATGAGCGCGTTCACGGCGGGCGACGCGCGGCTGAGTTCGGCTTACAGCTTCGACTTTCTCTATGCGCAGAGATTGTCCGCGAGACGGGTGAAGGCTTCGCAGGGCAATTGGGCTGGGCCATTCAGTGAAGGCTGGCCGTCCTGGGCCTTCTCCAACCATGATGCGCCAAGATGCGTCAGCCGGTGGTGTCCGCCCGGCGGGGACATGCCGGCCTTTGCGCGGCTAACCAATGCCTTGCTGCTGTGCTTGCGCGGCAATCCAATTCTTTATCAGGGCGAGGAGCTGGGGCTGCCGCAGGCCGAGGTGGCGTTCGAAGACCTGCAGGACCCGGAAGCGATTGCCAACTGGCCGCGCACGCTCGGCCGGGACGGGGCAAGGACGCCTATGCCCTGGACACGGGACAACACTTTTGCCGGGTTTTCCGAGACGAAACCCTGGCTGCCACTGGGGCAGGGGCATGCCGAACTCGCCGCAGGGGCGCAGGATGCGGATCCGGATTCGGTGTTGAACTTTACGCGCGCGATGCTGAAGGTCCGCAACCGGTCCAAAGCGCTCCGGTTGGGCAGCGTCGACTTTCCGGATGTGCCCGGGCCGCTGCTCGCTATCCGCCGCAATGAGGGGGCAGAAGAGGTGCTGTGCCTCTTCAATCTGGGCACCGCCGCCGCCGATGTGCCGAATGGGCTGGGTGCCGGGTTTGTGCCCCTGATTGCGAGCAGCCCGGCGGCCGGACCAGCGCATCTTCCGGGGCTGGGCGTGTGGATCGGGCGGCGCTGAAGGCGCCCGGCTGGACATTTCCGGCAAACTCGCCCATATTCAAAACAACGTTGTCAATTCTTTTGCCGATCCCGTGCGGACCGGCACATTCCGGCTGGTGTAACCACGTGCAAATCGCTTCCGCGCCGCTGCGCGCCTTGCCGCCGGGCACAAAAATCACTCAGGATATCCGGTGCTTGCCGCAACGCGGCGTGACCGAAGGGGCGTAATATGGCCAAGTTTGTTCCAGTCGATCCTTTCGACATCGTGATTTTCGGTGGCACGGGCGACTTGTCTCGCCGCAAGCTGCTGCCGGCGCTCTATCACCGCTGGCTGGATGGACAGATTCCGCCAACCAGCACAGTGATCGGGACGGCCCGGTCCGAGATGACCACGGCTGCGTATCGCAAGCTTGCCCGGGATGCCTGCGAGGCAGCTTCGGGCGCCAGCTGGAACGCGGACGAATGGAAAAAGTTCGAGAAGATCGTCCACTATGTTACGATCGACGCGACCGACCCGAAAGCCGATTGGGATGCCTTGCGCGCCCTCTTGAAGGTCGAAGATGTCAGGCCACGGGTGTTTTATCTGGCGACTTCGCCGCACCTTTATGTGGACATCTGCCGCGCGATTGGCGCCGCAGGACTTTCGGCCGAACCGGCGCGGGTTGTGCTCGAGAAGCCGATCGGGACGGACCTTGAATCTGCACGGGCGATCAATGACGGCGTCGGTCAGGTGTTCACCGAGCGGCAGGTGTTCCGCATCGACCATTATCTCGGCAAGGAAACTGTGCAGAACCTGATGGTGCTGCGCTTTGCCAACATGCTGTTCGAGCCGCTCTGGTCGCACAATTACATTGATCACGTACAGATCACGGTTGCGGAAAATCTCGGGCTTGAGGGCAGGGCCGATTACTATGATCGCTCCGGTGCGCTTCGGGACATGGTGCAGAACCACCTGTTGCAGCTTCTTTGTCTGACCGCGATGGAGCCGCCCAACAATCTCGGCGATGATGATATCCGCACCGAGAAGATCAAGGTGCTCAACGCGTTGAGCCCCATTGCGCCGGATCAGGTCAGGAAGCAGACCGTACGCGGACAATATACGGCTGGTCTGTTCGACGGCAAACCTGCGAAGGGGTATCTTGAAGAACTTTCCTCGGCGACGGGCAGCCGGACTGAAACTTTTGTCGCCGCCAAAGCGGAAGTGAAGAACTGGCGCTGGGCCGGCGTTCCGTTTTACCTGCGCACCGGAAAGCGGATGTCCGGGCGCCATTCTGACATCGTGATCCAGTTCAAAGCGGCGCCGCACAACATCTTCGGCCAATCGGTTGAGAGTGTGAACCGGCTCGTCATTCGTCTGCAGCCGGATGAGGCCGTGCGCCTGTTCGTGCAGATCAAAGAGCCGGGCCCCGGCGGATTGCGCGTCAAGTCGCTGCCGCTGAACCTGTCCTATGCCGAGAGCTTCATGCTGCGCTATCCGGATGCCTATGAGCGCCTGCTGATGGACATCGTGCGCGGTAACCTGTCGCTGTTCATGCGGCGTGACGAGGTCGAGGCGGCCTGGCGCTGGGTGGATGGACTGATCGAGGCCTGGGACGTCGGCGGTTATGCACCGGAGCCCTATCCGGCGGGCACAGACGGTCCGCTTTCGGCTGCCATGATGATGGACCGCGACGGACGCACCTGGTGGAAGGAAAGCTAGGCGTCATGGACGCACGCCTGACGACTTTTGCCAACCGGGAAGCAGCGTCCAAAGCGGTTGCCGAGTACGCCGCGCAAGCGCTTGCGGCCGACATTTCGGCTTCGGGTCGGGCAAGTATCTTTGTGTCCGGCGGATCAACGCCCAAACAGGCCTTTGAAATTCTCAGCGACACACCGCTTGACTGGTCGAAAGTCGTGGCCGGTCTGGTGGATGAGCGGTGGGTTCCGCCTGATGACGCGGAGTCGAATGAGCGACTTGTTCGCCGCCATCTGCTCAAATCGCACGCCGGGGCTGCTGGGCTCTTGCCGATGTGGACTCCTGCCGATGATGCCGGCTTGGCGGCGGCGGAGCGCGATTTTGCCTATCGACCCCATTGCGCTTCGACGGCTTTCGTATTTCTCGGCATGGGAACCGATGGTCATACAGCGAGTTGGTTTCCGGGAATGCCGGTGCTTGATGCTGTGCTGTCCCCCGGCGATGGCCGGTGCGTGATGGCGGTCGAGGCGACGGGTGCGGTGGTGCCGCATCGGCTGACCCTGACGGGACATGCGGTCAGGGGCGCAAAGCATGCCGCCCTGTTGATCTTCGGCCGAGAGAAGCGTGAAGTGCTCGAAGCCGCCATGACTTCGGATGCGCGCACGCATCCGGTTCGCTTTGCAATCGACAGCCTTGGCGGCCGGTTGCGTATCATGTGGGCAGAATAGATGACGATCAAACTGAACCCTGTCGTTGAAGAAGTCACCGCCCGGATCGAGGCACGATCCGCTGAGGCGCGAGGCGCCTATCTCGAGATGATCCGCGCGCGGCGGCCAACCACGTTTGCGCGGTCCCGGCTGACGGACGGCAATCTGGCGCATGCGTCAGCGGGGTGTGCCGTGATTGAGAAGGCCCAGATCCTTGGCGCTGGCTGGCCGGTGATCGGCATCATTACTGCTTACAATGACATGCTGTCTGCGCATGCCCCGTTTGAAGACTATCCGAAACTGCTGCGTGAGGCGGCGCGCGAGGTGCACGCTGTGGCTCAGGTCGCTGGCGGTGTGCCTGCGATGTGCGACGGGATCACTCAGGGACAGGAAGGCATGGAGCTTTCTTTGTTCTCACGCGATGTCATAGCCATGGCTTCGGCGATCGGCTTGTCGCATGACTCGTTCGACGCGGCGCTGCATCTAGGTGTTTGCGACAAGATCATTCCGGGTCTGGTCATCGCAGCACTCCGTTTTGGGTGGATTCCGTCGATCTTCGTTCCGGCCGGGCCGATGCCCTCCGGCCTGCCAAACCCCGAGAAAGTCCGTATACGGCAGCTTTTTGCGGAAGGAAAAGTAGGACGCGAGGCTTTGTTGAAGGCCGAATCCGAAAGCTATCATGGTCAGGGCACCTGTACTTTCTATGGCACGGCCAATTCCAATCAGATGCTTATGGAAGTCATGGGGCTTCATCTGCCTGGAGCCGCCTTCCCGAACCCGGGGACGCCGCTGAGAACGGCGCTGACGCGCGCTGCCGCACAAAAAGCCGCCAGCTTGACGGCGCAAGGAAGCGATTACCGCCCGCTTGGAGAGCTTTATGATGCCCGCGCCGTGGTCAACGGTATCGTCGGCCTGATGGCCACCGGTGGATCGACCAATCATGCGCTGCACATTCCGGCAATGGCCGCGGCCGCAGGCTGGGAAGTAACCCTGCAGGATTTCGCCGATCTGTCGCATGTCACGCCCTTGCTCGCACGGGTGTATCCGAACGGTTCGGCCGATGTGAACCACTTCCACGCGGCCGGCGGCATGGGTTTCCTGATCGGCCAGTTGATCAATGCCGGTTTGATGCATGGTGACGCCGTGGGTATTGCAGGTCCGTTGACCGCCTATGCCCAGGAGCCTGTGCTTGAGGATGGGCGCCTGATCTGGCGACCTGCGCCGGATAAGAGCTCGGACACGGAAGTGCTCCGGTCCGCGGACAACCCGTTTTCATCCGATGGCGGATTGCGCCTGATGCAAGGCTTGCTTGGGGAAGGTGTTTGCAAGGTCTCTGCGGTCAAGGCGTCTCACAGGGTGATCGAAGCGCCGGCGATGGTTTTCGAGACCCAGGAAGGGCTGAAGGCTGCTTTCGATGCGGGGAGGCTGGATCGCGATTTCGTGGCCGTTGTGCGGTTCCAGGGGCCGGCTGCCAATGGGATGCCAGAGCTGCACGGGCTCAGCCCCATTTTGGGTGTGTTGCAGGACCGTGGTCACAAGGTGGCGCTCGTGACGGACGGGCGCATGTCGGGCGCAAGCGGCAAGGTACCTGCGGCGATCCACATCTGCCCCGAAGCGGCGCGCGGCGGCAACATTGCGAAGCTGCGCGATGGGGACATCATTCGGCTGGATGCGGAGCTGGGGCGGCTGGAGATCAAGGTCGACGAGGCTGAGTTCCATTCGAGGAAGTTGGCAGAGTTCCGGCCAAACCGCTCGCCCACCGGACTGGGCCGGGAGATGTTCGATCTGTTCCGCCAGTCGGTCGGCGCGGCTTCATCTGGCGCGAGTCCCTTTGCCTTTCCGGGTTTCCGGGGCTGACAATGGACGGGGCGGTGCTGGTTGGAGACGTTGGCGGGACGAACGTTCGTTTCGCCTTGGCGGTTCGAAGGGGCGGCGCGTTCAGGATCGAGCGCTTCGAGGTGCTGCAGGGCAAAGATTTCCCGACCTTCGAGGAGGCCCTTCAGCGTTATCTGGATCAGTCCGGTGTGAGGCCGGCTATGGCCTGTTTCGCCATGGCGGGGCCGGTCAAAAATGGAACTGGGCGGCTTACCAACCGCGATTGGCTGATTTCCGGCGACACTATCACCGCAAGGTTTGGCATCGCCGACGTGATGGTTATCAATGACTTCCTGGCAATGGCGCGGTCGGTGCCCGAGCTGGATGTGGATGCCTTCGAATGCATTTTCGAAGGGGACGTTGTTGCGGGGGCGCCAACGATCGTCGCCGGTCCCGGGACGGGACTCGGCGTCTCGACACTGGTCCCAGACGGCGCGGGCTGGAGGGTGATCTCGGGCGAAGGCGGCCACACCGCCTATTCGCCGCGAACAGACCTTGAGCATGAAGTGTCCCGCGTGCTGAAGCGTGACCACGGATATGTTTCGAATGAGCTGGTCGCGTCTGGCAGCGGGTTTGCTGCTGTCCACCGCGCTTTCTGCGAGTTGTTCGACCGCAGTTACGAACCCGTCTCGCCTTCAGAAATGCGAGTCCGGTCCGACGCGGGCGACGAGATGTTCCGGTCGCTGATCGAGCTTCGTGCGCTTGCTGTGATGGGGTTTGTGGGTGACCTCGCGCTGATCAATGGAGCGCTAGGCGGTGTGGTGCTGGCGGGCGGCGTATCGGAGCGGATTTCGGATTTCCTCAAGACGCCGGCGGCGCGAGAGCGGTTTGTGGCTCGTGGTCCGATGAGTGACTACCTGGCTCGCTGTCCGGTCAGGTTGCTGCACGATCCGGTGGCGCCTCTGATCGGCGCAGCGGCGCACTTTGAACAAACACACACCTGAGATTTCCGCGCGCCTGAGTCGGCCGGCGCAGAGGCGCAAGGCCGATCGCGTACGGCAAATGGTGGGCACTGGAGCCGCAGGCCGGGGCATGCGCCTCTCAGTCCGGACTCCGGCTCGGTCAGCGCGCCGCACACGGCTTTGTATTATGACGAATATTTCCGCGCTCGGCCCGCTCCGGAGCTCGCCCTGTCGAGCCCTGTCCGTGACTCAGGGCCGCAGTCTTGCGCCGGTGTAACGGCGCTGCAACTCGTTATACTGTGTAACTCAGCAGCGGGCGCGCCGGTTCGTGTTGCGCAAGCGCAAAAACCGTCCTAATCGGGCGACCGCTGATCCTGTACCCGGAGGTACCCTGCATGTCGGAAGTCGAGAGCCTGGCGCTGGACTATCTGCCGGTCATCTTTTTCATTGTGCTTGGCGCGATCATTTCGGGGCTATTCGTCCTGGGTTCGGTGCTGCTGGCGCCGTCCAAGCCGGATCCTGAGAAAAACTCCGCTTACGAGTGCGGTTTCAACGCCTTTGATGATGCGCGCATGAAGTTCGACGTGCGGTTTTACCTCGTGGCGATCCTGTTCATCATTTTCGACCTTGAGGTTGCCTTCCTGTTCCCGTGGGCAGTCAGCCTGGGCGAGATCGGCGTGCTCGGTTTCTGGTCGATGGTCGCCTTCCTTGGGGTGCTGACCATTGGCTTCATTTACGAGTGGCGCCGCGGCGCGCTGGAGTGGGAGTGATGTCAGACTCTTCCTACAAACCCTATGCTCTCGGCGGCGCCCGGGCAGGCGTTGAAGGTGGGCACAAGCCCGGAAACGACGATCCGTTCTATACCGGGCTGTCGGACCAGCTCGCGGACAAGGGTTACTTCACGGCGGCGGCCGATGACCTGATCACCTGGGCCCGGACCGGCTCACTGATGTGGATGACGTTCGGCCTCGCTTGCTGCGCGGTCGAGATGATGCACGCCGGTAACCCGCGTTACGACCTTGAGCGGTTCGGCATGGCCCCGCGCGGTTCGCCCCGGCAGTCGGACGTGATGATCGTCGCTGGCACGCTGACCAACAAAATGGCGCCAGCTCTGCGCAAGGTCTACGACCAGATGCCGGAGCCCCGCTACGTGATCTCGATGGGCAGCTGCGCCAATGGTGGCGGCTACTATCACTACAGCTACAGCGTGGTGCGCGGATGCGACCGGATTGTGCCAGTCGATATCTACATTCCTGGCTGCCCCCCCACCGCTGAAGCGCTCGTGTACGGCTTCCTGCAACTGCAGAAGAAGATCCGCCGCGAAGGCTCGATTGAACGGTAGGGCAGGCTGATGAACACCGAGAACCTCGTCGATCTCGCCGCTCATATCGAGAGCCAGATGCCGGACGCTGTCCGCTCAACGCAGATTGTCGTGGGCGAACTGACCGTGCTGGCCGAGCGCGACCATATCCTGCCGCTGCTGCGCTTCCTGCGGGATGATCAGCAATGCAACTTCGAGACGTTCATTGACCTGTGCGGCGTGGATTATCCTGAGCGCAACGAGCGGTTCGAGGTGGTGTACCATCTGCTGTCGATGAGGATGAACCATCGTATCCGCGTGCGCATCCGCGCCGCCGAAGACACGGCCGTGGCGAGCTGTGTTCCTATATGGCCGGCAGCGAACTGGTTTGAGCGCGAGGCGTTCGACATGTACGGCATCCAGTTCTCCGGTCACCCGGACCTTCGCCGGATCCTCACAGACTATGGTTTCGAGGGCTTCCCGCTGCGCAAGGATTTCCCGCTGACGGGCAATTATGAGGTTCGCTACGACGACCTCGAGAAGCGCGTGACCTACGAGCCGGTGAAGCTGGTTCAGGAATACCGCAACTTCGATTTCCTCTCGCCCTGGGAAGGGATGACCTCCCAGATACCGGGCGACGAAAAAGCTGGCGGAGGCGCTTGATCCCATGGCCGACACCGCACACCTGATCGAAGAAGACGACCGCAAGTTCACGCTGAACTTCGGCCCGCAACATCCGGCAGCGCACGGCGTGTTGCGTATGATCATGGATCTCGACGGCGAGATCGTGACCCGTATCGACAGCCATATCGGCCTCTTGCACCGCGGCACCGAGAAGCTGCTCGAATATAAGACGTACCTGCAGGGCCTGCCTTACTTCGACCGCCTCGATTACTGCTCGCCGATGAACCAGGAGCATGCCTGGTGCCTCGCGATCGAGAAGATGCTCGGCATCGAAGTGCCACGCCGTGCGAGCCTCATCCGCGTTCTTTATTCGGAGATCGGCCGGATCATGTCGCATCTGCTGAACGTGACGACGCAGGCGATGGACTGCGGCGCGCTGACGCCGATCACCTGGGGCTTTGAAGAGCGCGAGAAGCTGTGCGTATTCTACGAGCGCGCCTCGGGCAGCCGAATGCATGCTGCCTATTTCCGTCCGGGCGGCGTGCACCAGGACCTTCCGCAAAGACTGATCGACGATATCGCCGACTGGGCTGAGCAGTTTCCGGAAAAGCTCGCCCGGATCGAGGACCTGATCACAGAGAACCGCATCTTCAAGCAACGTAATGCCGATATCGGCGTTGTGGACCAGCGCACGATCATGGACTGGGGCTTCTCCGGCGTGATGGTGCGTGGCTCGGGCCTCGCTTGGGACCTGCGCCGGTCGCAGCCCTATGAGTGCTATTCCGAACTGGACTTCAAGATTCCCGTGGGCAGGCACGGCGACAACTATGATCGCTATGTGTGCCGCATGGAGGAGATGAAGGAATCCGCCAAGATCATGCTTCAGTGCATCTCGCTCCTCACAAAAGAGGGGCCGGGGCCGGTGCTGCTTGCGGGCAGCAAGCTGTCTCCGCCGCGCCGCGCTGACATGAAGAACTCGATGGAAGCGCTGATCCATCACTTCAAGCTGTACACGGAAGGTTTCCACGTTCCGGCTGGTGAGTGCTACGCAGCCATCGAAGCGCCGAAGGGTGAGTTCGGGGTGTACCTGGTTGCCGATGGGACCAACCGTCCGTACCGAGCCAAGATCCGCGCACCGGGTTATCCGCACCTGCAGGCGATGGATCACCTCAGCAAGGGCCATCAGCTGGCTGACGTATCGGCAATCCTCGGATCGCTGGATATCGTGTTCGGGGAGGTCGACCGGTGAGCGCGTCTGCCGAACTGATCCAGAAACAGCTGGATGCCTATAACAATCAGAACATCGAAGCCTTCCTTGCATGCTATGCTGAGGACGCAGTCCTTGCCGGCATGAATGGCGATGTCACTCATCGCGGCCTTGCTGCTATCCGAAAGCGACATGAGGATCTCTTCTATGAGTTTCCGAAGAACCATGCGCGGCTGGTGAACCGGATCGATCTCGGAACCACCGTCATCGATCACGAACAGGTCGAACGCTCGCCGGGTGGCGACAGGTTCGAAGTGGCTGCGATCTACACGATCAAAGACGGCAAGATTGCCCGGGTAGATTTCGCACGCGCGGGAGCTGTCTGATGGGTGTCCTTCCGCAGCAGCGCGTGTCGATCATCACGCTCGGGGTCAAGGACCTCGCGGGCATGGTCCGTTTCTATACGGAAGTTCTCGGCTTCGAGGACCGGGGCGTGAAGGGCGAGGTTGCCTTCTTCAATGCGGGCGGCATGGCTCTGGGTCTATGGGACGAGACCAAGCTGGCGAAAGATGCCGGCATGGAATCCGACCGCAAGGGAGAGTTCCGCGGCTTTGCTCTGGCGTTCAACGCGCGCTCGATCGAAGAAGTCGACCAGATTTTTGACCGTCTCGGCAAGGCTGGCGTGCGCATTCCGAAAGCGCCGCACAAGACCTATTGGGGCGGATACTCGGGATACTTTGCGGATCCGGAGGGCAACGCCTGGGAAGTGGCGTTCAACCCTTTCTGGCCGATGGACGAGGCGGGGCGCGTGACCGTGCCTGCGCCGAAGGAGCGATAGATGGCCTTGCGCCGATTTGATATCGAGGCGGGCGGCGACAGCTTTGCCTTCAAGCCGGAAACCGAACAGAAGATTGCGTTCTGGCGCGGGAAATATCCTGCCGACAAGCAGCGCTCGGCGGTCATTCCGCTGCTCTGGCTGGCGCAGAAAGACAATAATGGCTGGCTGTCGGAGCCTGCGATGCGGGAGGTCGCCGACCGGCTTGAGATGCCGTACATCCGCGTCTACGAAGTCGCGACCTTCTACACGATGTTCCGCCTTCAGCCTGTGGGCAAGTTCCACGTCCAGCTGTGCGGTACGACCCCTTGTCAGCTGCGGGGGGCTGAAGGCCTGAAAGAGGTCTGCCAGAAGGAAATCGGCAAGGCGATGTATGTCACCGATGACCAACGGCTTTCGTGGGAGGAGGTCGAGTGTCTCGGCGCCTGCACGAATGCGCCGATGGTCCAGATCAACGATGACTATTACGAAGACCTGACGCCGGACTCATTCTCGGCAATCCTCGGCCGCCTTCGCAACGGCGCGGACGTGACGCCCGGCCCACAGGTCGACAGGATCAACAGCGCGCCGGAAGGCGGCACGACCGTTTTGACCGATCCGGCGCTGTTCGACGGCAGCCGTGCCCGAATTTCCGCTCTTCCGAACCTCCCAGGTTCCGAACCCAAGAAAGACGCCTGAGATGCTGCAGGACAAGGATCGCATCTTCACCAACCTCTATGGTCTTCACTCGCCCGATCTCGAGGCGGCGAAGCGCCGGGGCGCGTGGCACCTGACGAAGGAAATGCTTGATCAGGGCCCGGACTGGCTGTGCGACCAGATCAAGTCGTCGGGCCTGCGCGGGCGCGGCGGCGCCGGCTTCCCCACCGGCCTGAAGTGGACCTTCATGCCCAAGGAAGTGCGTGATCGTCCGCACTATCTGGTCGTCAACGCCGACGAGTCCGAGCCCGGCACGTGCAAGGACCGCGAGATCATGCGCCATGATCCGCACCTGCTGATCGAAGGCTGCATGGTGGCGAGCCGCGCGATGCGCGCCCACAAGTGCTATGTCTACATTCGCGGCGAATACATCGCTGAGCGCCACGCGCTCGAGAAGGCGGTGAAGGAAGCGTATGAAGCCAGGTTGATCGGCCAGAACAACGTCAATGGCTGGGACTTCGACCTTTACGTTCACCACGGCGCCGGGGCCTATATCTGCGGCGAGGAAACGGCGCTGCTCGAAAGCCTCGAAGGCAAGAAGGGCCAACCTCGCCTGAAGCCGCCATTCCCTGCCAACGCAGGCCTCTATGGTTGCCCGACGACTGTGAACAACGTGGAGTCGATCGCCGTTGTGCCGACCATCCTGCGCCGCGGCGCGCAGTGGTTTGCGGGCTTCGGCCGTCCGAACAATTCCGGCACGAAGCTGTTCTGCATCTCCGGGCACGTCAACAAGCCGTGCAACGTTGAAGAAGAGATGTCGATCACGTTCCGTGAACTGATCGAGACGCATTGCGGCGGCGTTCGCGGCGGCTGGGAAAACCTGAAAGCCGTGATCCCGGGTGGTTCGTCGGTGCCTATGGTGCCGGCCGGGCAGATCATGGACGCCTACATGGACTTCGACACGCTGCGCGACCTGAAGTCCGGTCTCGGCACGGCGGCCGTCATCGTCATGGACAAGCAGACGGATCTTATCAAAGCGATCGCGCGGCTTGCCTATTTCTACAAGCACGAGAGCTGCGGCCAGTGTACGCCGTGCCGTGAAGGCACCGGCTGGATGTGGCGCGTGCTGGAGCGGATGGTGCGCGGCGAGGCCACGCACGACGAGATTGATACGCTGCTGGATGTGACCAAGCAGGTCGAAGGCCACACGATCTGCGCGCTCGGCGATGCCGCGGCCTGGCCGATCCAGGGGCTGATCCGCCACTTCCGCCACGAAATCGAAGATCGCATCAATCGCTACCGGCAGCCCCGCGCTTTCGTGCAGGGTTCCGTGATCGCGGCGGAGTAGGGGCAATGTCCGACACCTTCAAAGTCAACATCGACGGCCAGGAAGTCGAAGTTCCGAAAGCCTACACGCTGATGCAGGCGTGCGAGGAAGCGGGCGCTGAAATCCCGCGCTTCTGTTACCACGAGCGTCTTTCGGTCGCCGGTAATTGCCGGATGTGCCTCGTCGAGTGGGAAGGCGCGCCGAAGCCGATTGCGTCCTGCGCGCAGATCGTGGGCGATCTTCGTCCGAACCGGGACGGTTCGCCACCGGTGATCCGCACCCGGGGCGCCTATGTCGAGAAAGCGCGCAACGGGGTGATGGAGTTCCTGCTCATCAACCACCCGCTGGATTGCCCGATCTGCGACCAGGGCGGTGAGTGCGACCTGCAGGACCAGGCGGTGGCCTATGGCCGCTCCGAAAGCCGTTATGACGAAAACAAGCGCGCCGTCGAAGACAAGAACATGGGGCCGCTCGTCAAGACGATCATGACGCGTTGCATCCAGTGCACGCGCTGCGTGCGCTTCGTTGCGGAAGTCGCGGGCGTCGAGGAGATCGGCATGATCTCGCGCGGCGAGAGCGCCGAGATCACGACCTATCTCGAAAAATCGCTGACGTCGGAGCTTTCCGGCAACGTCATTGACCTCTGCCCCGTCGGCGCGCTGACATCGAAGCCGTATGCCTTCAACGCGCGCCCGTGGGAGCTGCGCAAGACATCCTCCATCGACGTGATGGACGCGATGGGCGCTGCCATCCGCGTCGATGCGAAGGGGGATGCCGTGATGCGCATCCTTCCGGAGACAAATGAGGAAGTGAACGAGGAGTGGATCTCCGACAAGTCCCGCTTCATCTGGGACGGGCTAGCGCGTCAGCGCCTCGACCGCCCGTATGTGCGCCGGGATGGCAAGCTGCATGCTGTGACCTGGCCGGAGGCACTCGACGCGGTGAAGGCGGCGCTGTCGGTTGGCGCTGACCAGATCGGGGTTGTGGCCGGTGATCTGATTGAAGTCGAACAGGCGAAAGCCGCACTCGATTTCTTCCGCGCGATCGGCGTGAAGGACACTGATTGCCGTCCCGCCGGCGCCGCGTATGGCACCAGCGGCGTTCGCGAACACTACTTGCTCAATCCTACGCTGATGGGCGTTGAGGAAGCGGATGCGCTGCTGCTGATCGGCACCAACCCGCGCACCGAAGCCGCCGTGTGGAACGCCCGGATCCGCAAGTCCTGGCTTTGGGGTGACCTTAAGGTCGGCGTTATCGGCCCAGCCGTCGATCTGACTTACCCCTATACGCATCTTGGCGACTCGCCGGCGGTACTTGGCTCGAGCGAAGTGCGGGAATTCTTCAAGGGCGCCAAGAAGCCGATGGTCATCGTTGGCGAAGCGGCCCTGTGCCGTGCAGACGGTGCCTCGGTGTTTGCGGCGGCACTCGGCCTGGCGCAGGAAACGGGGGCTGTTGCTGAAGGCTGGGCCGGCTTCGGCGTGTTGCACACGGCTGCAGGCCGGGTCGGCGCGCTGGATGTCGGTTTCTTGCCAGCGGATGGCGGCAAGACGACGGCAGAGATTCTCGGCGGCAGCCTGAAGACGGTCGTTCTGCTGGGCGCCGACGAGGTTGACCTCAGCGGCCTGGGCGCGGCGAAGGTCATTTATGTCGGCTCGCACGGCGATGCCGGTGCTGCGAAGGCAGACATCGTGCTGCCCTGTGCGGCCTATACAGAAATAAGCGCTACGTATGTGAACACCGAGGGGCGCGTTCAGATGACCGCGCGGGCAGTGCAGCCGAAGGGCGAGGCCCGCGAAGGCTGGTCGATCTTCCGTGCGCTGTCCGGGCTGTTTGGCAAGCCGCTACCCTATGACACGGCCGACCAATTGCGAGATCTTCTGCGCGGCAAGGCGGGCGTGAACACCGCCTTCTCCGGCCGCGGATATGCGCCGGGCACGCGGGGCGCCGAGGCGCTGAAAGCGGCAGCTCCGGGGCCGGCAGGGGCGCTCGGCAGTGCACCTTTCGTCTACGCGATCGAGGACTTCCACTTGTCAAATCCAATCGCCCGCGCCTCGCGCACGATGGCGGAGTGCTCTGCGCTGGCGACCAGCCTAGACACCGCGATGGCAGCGGAGTAGGGCGGCGCCATGAGTAATGCAATCGAGTCTTTGGGCGGCTTCTGGGGCCCGCTTCTGGTGCTCGGCCAGATCGGGCTGTTCACGCTCGTTCTGTTGCTGTCGATTGCGTTTCTGCTTCTGCTGGACCGGAAAATCTGGGCCGGCGTGATGATGCGCAAGGGGCCGAACGTTGTGGGTCCTTTTGGCTTGCTTCAGTCGTTTGCCGACTTCGGAAAGTTCCTTCTGAAAGAGATCGTCATCCCCGCGGGGGCGAACAAGTTCGTCTTCATCTTTGCGCCGATCCTCACCTGTACGCTCGCCTTTGCGGCTTGGGCCGCCATCCCGGTGGCGACGGGCACAGAGAGCGGAACGAGCTGGGTGGTCGCGGACCTTAACGTCGGCATCCTCTACCTGTTCGCGATCAGCTCGCTCGGTGTCTACGGCATCATCATGGGCGGCTGGGCCTCGAACTCGAAATATCCTTTCCTCGGCGCCCTGCGTTCTGCGGCACAGATGGTCTCTTACGAGGTGTCCATCGGTCTCGTCATCATCACCGTCATTTTGATGGTCGGTTCGATGAACCTCAGCGACATCGTCAATAACCAGGCTGGCGGTATCCAGAACTGGCACGCGTTCAGCTTCCAGAACTTCCCGCTGATCCTCGTCATGTTCCCGATGTTCGTGATCTTCTTCATCTCGGCGCTGGCGGAAACCAACCGGCCGCCGTTCGACCTGCCCGAGGCTGAGTCCGAACTCGTCGCCGGCTATCAAGTCGAGTATGGCTCGACGCCGTATCTCCTCTTCATGCTGGGCGAGTATCTCAACATTGTGCTGATGTGCGCGATGATGACGATCCTGTTCCTTGGCGGCTGGCACGGGCCGTTAGCGCTCGGCGCAGACCTGGCGGGCCAGCTCCCGCCGCTCCTTATCAGTCTCGCGGGCCTGTTCTGGTTCATGCTGAAGGTGCTGTTCTGCTTTTTCCTCTTCGCCATGGTGAAGGCAATCGTGCCGCGCTACCGGTATGACCAGCTGATGCGCCTTGGCTGGAAGATTTTCCTGCCGACCTCGCTGGGCGCCGTGATCATCGTGGCCGGCTACGTTACTTACTTCGGAGTTCAGGCATGAGCCTCGCGCAAACCATTCGCGGCGCCCTGCTGACCGATTTCCTCGGCGCCTTCTGGGTTGCTATGCGGGAGATGGTCCGCCGCAAGCCCACCGTGAACTATCCATTCGAGAAGAACCCGCTGTCCCCGCGCTTTCGGGGCGAGCATGCGCTGCGCCGCTATCCCAGCGGCGAAGAGCGCTGCATCGCTTGCAAGCTGTGCGAGGCGATCTGCCCGGCGCAAGCCATCACGATCGAAGCCGAGCCACGCGAAGACGGTGCGCGCCGTACCACGCGCTACGACATCGACATGGTGAAGTGCATCTATTGCGGCTTCTGTCAGGAGGCTTGCCCGGTCGATGCCATCGTCGAGGGGCCGAACTTCGAGTTCGCGACAGAGACACGCGAGGAGCTGTTTTACGACAAGGAGCGCCTTCTCGCGAACGGCGACCGTTGGGAACGGTTGATCGCCAAGAACCTAGAGCTGGACGCGCCCTACAGATAGCGCGCGCCAAAACAGAAACACATACCGGCCGGCGAGGGGCGCCTCCGGAACAAGAAGGGGCGAGAAGGCAGTGGCACTGATCGCATTTGGATTGATCGCGGCCGTCGTGATCCTGTCGGCAGTGTTTGTCATTGCCGCGAGGAATCCGGTGCACTCCGTGCTCTGGCTGATCCTCGCATTCTTCTCTTCTGCTGGCTTGTTCGTGCTGATCGGGGCCGAGTTCCTCGCGATGCTGCTCGTGGTCGTCTATGTCGGCGCCGTCGCGGTGCTCTTCCTCTTCGTCGTCATGATGCTCGATGTCGACTTCGTCGAGCTGAAGCAAGGCACGCTGCGCTACTGGCCGTTTGCGTTGCTGGTCGGGTTCATCTTCCTGGCCGAGCTCGCCCTGGTCTGGGTTGCGGGCATCGATATCAGCATGGATTCTTTTGATCCTTCGCCGGGCGCTGACACCAATACCGAAGCCATCGGTCGCGTCATGTACACGGACTACCTGCTGCTGTTCCAGCTTGCCGGCGGAATCCTGCTCGTCGCCATGATCGGCGCCATCGTGCTTACGCTGCGCCACCGGCCGCATATCAAGCGTCAGGATGTCGGCAAGCAGACCGGCCGTCGCCGCGCGGATGCGATTGAGATGAAAGACCCGGAACCGGGGCAGGGGATCTGACATGACCGAACTCAGTGTCACCCACTACCTGATCGTCTCGGCAGCCCTGTTCACTGTCGGCGTGGTCGGCATCTTCGTGAACCGCAAGAACATCATCGTCATTCTGATGGCGCTCGAACTTATCCTGCTCTCGGTGAACCTGAACCTCGTGGCGTTCTCGGTGTTCACTGGAACCATCCAGGGGCAGATATTTGCGATGCTGGTGCTGACAGTTGCGGCCGCTGAAGCCGCCGTCGGCCTGGCCATCCTCGTCGTTTACTTCCGGAATCGCAGGGACATCTCGGTCGAGAATGTCGACCTGATGAAAGGCTGATACCAGAATGCTTCCGGATATCCTTCTCATTTACATCGTCTTGGCGCCCGGGTTTGCGGCGCTGACGGGCCTGTTCCATAAGTGGATAGGCGACCGCACCGTGATGACCGTGACGACCGGCGTCGTCCTCTCGGCGGGCGCCCTGTCGCTGTATCAGCTGTTCGCCTATGTGGCCGGCCTCGGCCATGCAGGCGAAGCCACACATCATGCTGGTTTTGATGCTTATCTGACCGCCGGCACGGAAGCGGCAGCGGTCGAACTCAAGCAGCGCATCATCACGCTGATGCCCTGGATTCACGTGGGTGACTTCCAGGCGAATTGGGCGATCCGTGTCGATACGCTGTCCATCGTCATGATGGCGGTGATCACAGGCGTGTCCGGCCTCGTGCACCTCTATTCCTGGGGCTACATGAGCGAAGACCCGCACAAGGCGCGCTTCTTCGCTTACCTCTCGCTCTTCACCTTCATGATGCTCATGCTGGTTGTGGCAGACAACTTCATCCAGCTCTTCTTCGGCTGGGAAGGCGTCGGGCTCGCCTCCTACCTTCTGATCGGCTTCTGGTACAAGAAGAAGGCGCCGAACGACGCGTCCATCAAGGCATTCGTGACCAACCGCGTGGGCGACGTCGGTCTCGCGCTCGGCATCATGGCCGTCTTCTTCATGTTCCGCTCGGTCGAGTTCGGACCGGTGCTGGAGGCCATCCGCACCAATGCTGTCATCACGCCGATCGCCTTCGCCGAGCCTCTGCCAGCCCGCGAGTCTGTCATCGTGTTCTTCGGTGAGCGCGTGTACGCGCTGGAGCTGATCGGCATCCTCCTGTTCATCGGCGCGATGGGCAAGTCGGCGCAGTTCTTCCTGCACGTCTGGCTGCCGGACGCTATGGAAGGCCCCACGCCCGTTTCGGCGCTTATCCACGCCGCAACGATGGTCACCGCAGGTGTATACCTCGTGTGCCTACTGTCGCCGATCTACGAGTACACGTTCTACGCCTCGGGCATGGTGGCGCTCGTCGGTGCGGTCACGGCGCTCTATGCGGCGACCGTCGGCATGGCGCAGAACGACATCAAGCGCGTGATCGCCTATTCGACCTGCTCGCAGCTCGGCTACATGTTCTTCGCCGCCGGCGTTGGCGCTTACGAAGCCGCGATGTTCCACCTGTTCACGCACGCCTTCTTCAAGGCGCTGCTGTTCCTGGGGGCCGGCTCGGTCATCCACGGCATGCACCACGAGCAGGACATGCGCCGCATGGGCGGCCTCGCGAAATTCATGCCGCTCACTTATGCGGCGATGATGATCGGCACGATTGCCATCATCGGCCTCGGCATTCCGCACACCAAGCTTGGCTTCTCAGGCTTCTTCTCGAAGGATGCGATCCTCGAGAGCAGCTTTGCAGGCGCGACCGCAGGCGTCTCCTTCGCCGAAGTTGCCTTCTGGTTCGGTTTGGTTGCGGCTTTCCTGACGAGCTTCTACTCCTGGCGCCTCATCTACATGACGTTCCATGGCCCTGCGCCGCACGCGGCTCACCACGATCATGGGCACGACCATGCCGATCATGCGCACGCACATGAGGCACACGGCGCCGAGGATCATGGCCATGGCCACGATCACACGCCGCACGAGAGCCCGGCTGTCATGCTGATCCCGCTGGCGCTGCTCAGCATCGGCGCAATCTTTGCCGGTTTCTATTTCTACGATGCGTTCGTGGACGGACAGAATGAGGCCTTCTGGGCGGGCGCGATCTACCGCGCGGCCGAGAACCACGTCCTCCATGACCGCCACAACGTTCCGGAATGGGTGCTCTGGGCGCCGCTGGTCGTCACGGTCGGCGGGTTCCTGATCGCGACGTTCACCTACTTCTTCAATCGCGGTGTCGGCGCCCGCGTTGCGGCCAGCGGTGGTCCGCTACACGCGCTGTTCTCGAACAAATGGTACTTCGACGAGATCTATCAGGCGACGCTGGTGCGTGGCTCGGCCTTGCTCGGAAACCTGTTCTGGAAGGCTGACAAGAAGATCATCGACGGCATCGGTCCTGACGGGCTTGCGAAGCTGGCCGGCATGAGCTCGCGCGGCCTGTCGCGCATGCATTCCGGGTATCTCTATCACTATGCGTTCGTGATCATCGGGGCGGCCATCATCTTCGGCGCGATCATCTGGCTGCGTTCGGGAGGGGTAAACTGATGGGCGGTTTCCCGATCCTTTCGGTCATGACGTTCCTGCCGCTGGCGGGAGCGCTGCTTGTGCTGCTGGTTCGCTCGGCGACTGCAGGGGGCAGCCGCGGCGAGACGAGCGCGCAGTCGCGCAAGGCAGTCCTGCTGGCCGCGTTCATTATTTCGGCCGCAACCTTTGCCGCCTCGGTGGCTGCCTTTGCGGCGTTCGATCAGTCGGCAACCGGCTACCAGTTGGTCGAGCAATATGCCTGGTACGGTCCGATCACCTACAAGCTGGGCGTCGACAGCCTGTCTATGTCGCTGATCCTTCTGACAACCTTCCTGACGCCGATCTGCCTGCTTGCCAGCTGGAACTCGATCGAGAAGCGCGTGACGGAGTATGTGGTCGCTTTCCTCATTCTCGAGACATTCATGATCGGCGTGTTCGTTGCGCTGGATCTGGTGCTGTTCTACATCTTCTTCGAAGCTGGCCTCATCCCGATGTTCCTGATTGTAGGCATCTGGGGCGGCAAGGACCGCGTCTACGCGGCGTTCAAGTTCTTCCTCTACACGCTCATCGGCTCGCTGCTGATGTTGATCGCGATGGTCTTCATGATCCTCGCAGCGGGCTCGGCGGATTTCGAAGTGCTTGAGAAGCATGCCTTCGCGCCGGAGGTCCAGACCTGGCTCTGGCTGGCGTTCATGGCGTCGTTTGCGGTGAAGCTGCCGATGTGGCCTGTGCATACGTGGTTGCCGGATGCACACGTGCAGGCGCCGACGGCAGGTTCGGTGATCCTGGCCGGCGTACTCCTCAAGATGGGCGGCTACGGCATGCTGCGTTTCTCGTTGCCGATGTTCCCGGATGCGAGCGCCTTGTTCCAGCCCGTGATGTTTGCGTTGGCGGTGGTTGCTATCGTGTACACATCGCTTGTCGCCTGGCGCCAGACCGACATGAAGAAGCTGATCGCCTACTCGTCGGTCGCTCACATGGGCTTCGTCACGCTCGGCATCTTTGCGTTCAATGAAACAGGCGTGCAGGGGGCCATCTTCCAGATGCTCAGCCACGGCCTGATTTCCGGCGCGCTGTTCCTCATCGTGGGCGTGGTCTACGACCGGATGCATACGCGGGAGATTGCGGCTTATGGCGGTCTCGTCGGGCGCATGCCAATCTATGCGTCCTTCTTCATGCTGTTCACGATGGCAAACGTCGGCCTTCCGGGTACCAGCGGGTTCGTCGGCGAGATCCTGACCATGGTCGGCGGCTTCCAGGCAGCAACCTGGGCTGCGGCGGGCGCTGCGCTCGGCGTGATCTTCTCGGCGGTCTACATGCTGACGCTCTATCGCCGCGTCGTGTTCGGCGAGATCACCAACCCGCATCTGAACGACATCAAGGACATGAACGCCGTCGAGTGGATTTGCATCGCACCGCTCGCGGCGCTCACGCTTCTCTTCGGTATCGCGCCCAATCTCATCCTCAGTTTCACTGACAGTTCGACCACGCGGATCCTGTCACTCATGGCCGGAGGCCAGTAGATCATGCTGGACGTTACAGCCATCTTGACGACCGTCGCGCCGGAAGTGCTGCTCGCCTTCTCGGGCCTGCTCGGCGTGTTGCTGGGTGCCGTGTTCGGTGATCGGTTCAATTCGCTGTCGTTCAAGTTCGGTGCCTTGGCCCTTCTCGGCGCGGCCGGGCTCGCTGCCCTGCATCTTGGCGGCGGAGAAGCCTTCAACGGCCTCGTGCGCACCAACACCTTCGTGAACTTCACCAAGGTGATCTGCTACGTGCTGGCCGCCGTCGCGTTGCTGATTTCCGAGGGCTTCCTCAAGCGCCATGAAACCAGCCGCTACGAGTATGCCCTGCTGACGCTCTTCGCGAGCCTCGGTATGGGGATCATTCTGTCCGCAGCGGATCTCATGACGCTTTACATGGGCATCGAAACGCTGAGCCTGTCTTCTTACGTGCTCGCCGCTTTCCACCGGGATTCGGCGCGCTCCTCCGAGGCGGGTCTCAAGTACTTCGTACTCGGTGCATTGGCGTCCGGAATGCTTCTCTATGGCGCTTCGCTGGTCTACGGTTTCACGGGCACGACCTCATTTGCAGGCATCGCAGCCGCCGAACTGACGACGGGCGCCATGTTCGGCATGGTCCTGATGATCGTCGGCCTCGCGTTCAAGATTTCCGCCGCGCCGATGCACGTCTGGACGCCGGACGTTTACGAAGGCGCCCCCACGGCAGTCGTCGCGTTCTTTGCTTCTGCGCCCAAGATGGCTTCGACAGTCGTTTTCGCGAACATCCTCTTCACCGTCTTCGGATCGGCGATCATGCAATGGCAACTGATCGTGTCGATCATCGCGGGTATGTCGATGATCATCGGTTCGCTCGGGGCGCTGCTGCAAAACAACATCAAACGCCTGCTTGGCTATTCGTCGATTGCCAACGTCGGCTACGCGCTCGTCGCAGTCGCGGCCGGTCAGGAGTTCGGCGCCGCTGCCTTGCTGACGTTCTCCACCATATATGCGGTAACCACGCTTGGCCTGTTTGCGGGCGTCCTCGCCATGCGACGCCGGGGCGGAATGGTCGAGGGAATCTCGGAACTTGGCGGCCTGGCCCGTAACAAACCGATGCTCGCCGTCATGCTTTCCGTCCTGATCCTTTCGATTGCCGGCCTTCCTCCGTTCGGAGGGTTCTTCGGCAAGTATGAGGTCTTGCGCGCAGGTTTGCAGGCAGACCTGGTCCCACTCGCCGTGCTCGTCGTCTTCGCTTCGGTGATCTCGCTTGGCTACTATCTGAAGCTGATCAAGATCATGTGGTTTGATGAGCCGACCGAGCGGTTCGAAAGCGTCGACATGTCGGTGATGGGTACTGTCGTGATCAGCGCTATCGTGGTGGGAATCGTGTTCATGGTCTTCATCAGCGAACTCGGCACCGGTGGTTGGGCGACGTTTGCAGCTGCGGGGCTGCCCCGTTGAGCAGCGCCTGGCCCGTCCACAAGATGGGCATCATCGACAGCACGAATACCGAAGCCAAGCGGCGCGTTGCGTCAGGTTTTGCGGATCAGTGGATCGTCGCCGACCAGCAGACGGCAGGTCGCGGACGGCAGGACCATCAGTGGATCTCCCCGAAGGGCAACATCTACGCAACGGCCCTGTTTCGCGAACCCGGCGGGCTGCCCGTCGCGCTGCGTCTTCCGTTCGCATCAGCCTTGGCGGTGAGCGATGTCGTGCGCGCGCATGCCCCTGCGGCTGATGTCCGTCTGAAATGGCCCAATGACGTGCGAATTGCGCGGAAAAAGGTGTCTGGCATTCTCGTCGAAACGGGCGGCTCGGGGACTGATTTCTGGATCGCAGCCGGAATCGGCATCAACGTGTTGGCGCTGCCAGAGAATGTGGGACAACCGGCGACGAGCCTCCTGGAGCTTGGCATGCGCCCTGATGTCTCCGTCGAGGCTGCGTTGACCACTCTGCGAGAGACGTTTGCAGCGCGTCTGGCGCAAGCCCGAGCAGGGTTTGGTGATATCCGACAGACCTGGCTCGAACGCGCAGAGGCCCTCGGCGAAATCGTTCACATTCGCGCGGGAGACGTTGAAATTCATGGTGTTTTCGAGGATCTGGAGCCCGATGGGGCGCTGGTGCTCCGATTGCCCGATGGATCGCGGCGTTCCATAAGGGCCGGTGAAGTAGAAATCCGCAGGAGCTGAAGCACGATGCTGCTCGCAATTGACGTTGGTAACACCAACACTGTCTTCGCGTTGCATGACGGGAATGACTGGGTCCACAGCTGGCGCAGCGCCACGGACTCCACCAAGACGGCGGACGACCACGCTTCATGGCTGTGGCGGTTGGCCGACTTGCATGGTGTGGACCTGTCGGGGACTGAAGGCTGCGTTATCTCGACAGTGGTGCCTCAGGCCCAGTTCAATTTCCGGACGCTTGCGCGCCGCTATCTGAACGTCGAGCCCATGTTCATTGGCGAACCCGGACTGAAAACCGGCGTCGAATTGCGCGTCCGGCACCCGGAGCAAGTGGGCGCCGACCGCATCGCGTCCGCGCTCGGGGCGCATGTGAAGTACCCCGGCAACCTGATCGTCATCGATAGCGGCACGGCGACGACGCTCGACGTAGTTGCGGCTGATGGCGCCTTCGAAGGCGGCATTATCTCGCCCGGCATCTACCTTTCGATGCGCGCCCTGCACGAGGCCGCGGCCCAGCTTCCGCGGATCGCGATCCAGAAACCGGTGCAGGTCATTGGCAAGGATACGGTCTCGGCCATGCAGTCCGGTGTTTTCCTTGGATATATTGAACTGATTGATGGGCTCGTGCGGCGGGTAAAGGCCGAGTATGGTGCCCCTATGACCGTCGTCGCCACAGGCGGCGTCGCGTCGCTCTTCGAAGGCGCGAGCGAGACAATCGACTATTACGATCAGGATGTCCTGATCCGCGGCCTGCTCGAAGTGTGGAAACGGAACCGATAAAGCCTGATGCCCGATAGCGCCGCACTTACAGACGAACTTGTCTTCCTGCCGCTTGGCGGTTGCGGCGAGATTGGCATGAACCTCAATGCCTACGGCTATGGCCCCGCCGACGCGCGGCGCTGGATCATCGTGGACGTTGGCGTCACGTTTGGCGGGCTTGATACACCGGGAATCGACCTGATCTGCGCGGATCCCGCCTATCTGGTTGGCGAGCAGATCGATGCCGTATTCCTTACCCACGCGCATGAAGACCATATTGGCGCCATTGGCCTGCTTTATCCGTTGCTTCGCACCAAGGCTCCAATCTATGCGACGCCGTTTACCGCCGAGCTCGTGCGCGGGAAGATGCAGGAGCGGGGCCTCGACACACGGCTGCTGAAGACCGTCTCGCTCGAGTCCACGATCAACGTCGGGCCATTTTCGGTTCGCTACATAACGCTCACGCATTCGATCCCCGAGCCGAATGCGCTCGCGATCGATACGCCAGCGGGCATGATCCTGCACACGGGTGACTGGAAGATCGATCCGGAGCCGCTGATCGGCGCGCGCACCGATATCGCCGGGCTGACGGCGCTGGGCGATCGCGGCGTCCTGGCCATGGTTTGCGATTCCACCAACGTGTTCGAAAGCGGCGAAGCGGGTTCGGAAGACACCGTCCGCAAGGGCCTGATCGATCTGATCGCGAAGCAGACCGGCGCCGTTGCCGTTACGACATTTGCTTCAAACGTCGCCCGCGTTCGCTCCATCATCGAGGCGGCCAAGAGTGCCGGACGGGAAGTCTGCCTCGTTGGCAGGAGCATGCACAAGATTACCGCGGCTGCGAAAGCGGTCGGCATCCTGCCGCCGAAGCTGGAGTTCGTTGACGAGTCTGAGGCGGGCTTCTTTCCGCCCGAGAATATTCTCTATCTCTGCACTGGCAGTCAGGGTGAAGCGAATGCCGCTTTGACGCGTATCGCGCGCGGCGATCACCGGCACGTCACGCTCCGCGAAGACGATACAGTGATCTTCTCGTCCCGTCTGATCCCGGGCAACGAAACGCCGGTCTATGCCCTTCAGAACGCCTTGGCGGAGCAGGGGATCAAGATCATCACGCCGCGCATGGTGCCGGAACCGATCCACGTCTCCGGCCACCCTTGCCGCGATGAGCTGCGGCGCATGTACCAGTGGGTTCGCCCGCGGATCGCCGTGCCTGTTCACGGCGAACGCCGGCACATCATGGAACACGCGTCCTACGCCAAATCGATGCAGGTCCAGTATGCGATCACGCCGCGCAACGGCAGCCTGATCCGGCTGGCGCCCGGCGAACCGGAAATCCTCGACGAAGTGCCGTCCGGTAGATTGTTTCTGGACGGCGCGCGCCTGGTGCCGGAGGCCGCTGAGGGTTTGATCGAGCGCCGCCGACTATCGGTCAGCGGCATCATCCTTGCGACTCTTTGTATCGATGAGGCCGGCGATATCATCGACGGGCCCGTTATCGCCGTAAAAGGGTTGTCGGAGTCCGATGGCCGCATTGCCGACGAAAGTCTCGAGCCGCTCGACACTGCGGCCGCGAAGGCATTCGAAGGCATCAAGCGCCGCGACCGGATGGACGACGAAGTGGTTGAGAAAGTGGTCGGACGCGCGCTGCGCAAGGCGTGCGAAGTCGAGTTTGGTGTCCGCCCGCTGATCGAAGTGATTGTACTTAGGAGCTGAGCGCATGAGTGACTTCAAGATTGGCCCATTGAATCATGTCGGCGTCGCTGTGCCGAACATTGAGCAGGCCTGTGAGACCTATCGCTCCCTTTACGGAGCGACCGACATTACCACTCCTTTCGATATGCCGGAGCAGGGGGTGAAGGTCTGCTTCGTCAACCTGCCGAACAGCCAGATCGAACTGATCGAGCCGCTCAGCGAGGCCTCCCCGATCGCGAACTTCCTCAAGAAGAATCCGGCGGGTGGGCAGCATCATGTCTGTTTCGAAGTTGCCGATATCAATGAGGCCGTGACCGAGATGGAAAAGCGCGGCGCGACCGTGCTCGGCAAGCCCCGCATTGGTGCCCACGGCACAATGATCATCTTCGTGCATCCCAAGAATTCCAACGGCGTGCTGGTTGAACTCATGGAAACACCTAAGGGTCACCACTGATGGGACTTGCCAGCGCTTCGATCGTCTTTGTTCTGGCCTGGTGGATCTGCTTCTTTGCGGTCCTTCCCATCGGGGTGCGGGGGCAGTGGGAAGACGATTCGACTGTGCCGGGCACCGAAGAGGCTGCCCCCAGCAACCCAATGCTGATGAAGAAGGTGCTCTGGGCCTCGGTAGGTGCGGCAATCGTCACGGGACTGGCTGCGCTGATCATTCCTCGCCTGCTTGCGCAGTAGCCGCCTGACCGGCTAGGTGAGCCCGATAATCAAGCCTGAAAGAGAAGCTGTAATGCGTCTGTCGAACTACTTCTTGCCCGTTTCCAAGGAAGCGCCGGCGGACGCAGCGATTGTCTCCCACCAGCTGATGCTGCGGACGGGCATGATCCGCCAGAACGGCGCCGGCATCTATACTTGGCTGCCGCTTGGCCACCGCGTCCTGAAGCGGATCGAGCAGATCGTGCGCGAGGAGATGAACCGGTCCGGCGCCATCGAACTGCTGATGCCGACCCTCCAGCAGGCCGATCTCTGGCGCGAGTCCGGCCGTTACGAGGCGTACGGCGACGAGATGCTGCGCATCAAGGACCGGCATGACCGGGAGATGCTCTACGGCCCGACTAACGAAGAGCTCATCACGGATGTGTTCCGTGCGTACGTGAAAAGCTACAAGCAGCTGCCACTGAACTTGTATCACCAGCAATGGAAGTTCCGCGATGAGCGCCGCCCGCGCTTCGGCGTGATGCGCGGCCGCGAGTTCCTAATGAAGGACGCTTACTCCTTCGACCTGACGGAAGAGGGCGCCCGCGCCGCATATCGCCGGATGTTCTGCGCCTATCTCAACGCCTTTGACCGCATGGGCCTGACCGCAATCCCGATGCGCGCCGATACCGGCCCTATCGGCGGTGACCTCAGCCACGAGTTCATCATTCTCGCCGATACCGGCGAGAGCGCCGTCTTCTGCGACCGTGCATTGCTGAACCTTCCTCCTCCGGGGCTTGATCTTGATTTCAGCAGCGACCTCACACCCATCGTCGAGCAACGTACGCAGTTCTATGCGGCGACCGAGGAGATGCATGACGAGGCGGCATTCAGCGCGCTGCCGGAAGAACGGCGCGTTTCGGCGCGTGGCATCGAAGTCGGCCACATCTTCTATTTCGGCACCAAGTATTCCGCCCCCATGAATGCCGTTGTTCAGGGGCCGGATGGTCAGATGGTTCCTGTGCAGATGGGCAGCTATGGCATCGGCGTGTCGCGCCTCGTCGGCGGCATCATCGAGGCGAGCCATGACGATCAGGGCATCATCTGGCCCGACGCAGTCGCGCCGTTCCCGGTCGGCATCATCAACATGCGTGCCGGTGACGCGGCGTGCGACGCGGCTTGCGCGACCTTGTACCAGCAGTTCGCGAACGCCGGCATTGAAGCCCTCTATGACGACACGGACGACCGGGCAGGGGCCAAGTTTGCACGCATGGACCTCATCGGTCTGCCCTGGCAGATCGTCGTCGGTCCGAAAGGCCTCGAAAAGGGCGTGGTGGAACTGAAGCGCCGCAAGTCCGGCGAGAAGACAGAGCTCACAATCGAAGATGCTGTCCGGAGGGTCGTGGGTTGAGCAATTCGGGCGCCAAGGCGGCAGTTCCCTTCGGCCGCCTCGAAAGAACGCTTGCATGGCGATATCTGCTCGCCCGCCGGGAGCATGGCGGCGCCAGCCTGATCGCTATCATTTCGTTCGTCGGCATCTTCTTTGCGGTTGCCGCTTTGATCATTACGATGTCGATCATGAGCGGCTTCCGGGCGACGCTGCTCGATGCGCTGCTCGGCGGCGAACCGCATATCGCGGCGGCGGTGGATGGTTACCCGCAAGAAGAGGCCACCGAGATTGCTGGCATCGTCCAGACCGTACCGGATGTCATCAGCGTATCGCCCTATATCGAGCAGTTCGTTCTTTTGTCCGCGAATGGCGTGCGCACCGGCGGCGTTGTGCGTGCCATTCCGCCGGCCGACCTGCCGACCATGCCGATCTTCAAGGATGGCGGTGCGGCGGCCGTGGCCAGTGGCTTCGGCGAAGGGCGCAATGGCGGCAACGTCATCATGATCGGTCAGTACCTTGCCGGAAATCTGGGTGTCGGTGTCGGCGACAAGGTTGAAGTCGTTACGACGCAGATGCGATCCGGCCCTATCGGTCAAACGCCCATCAGCAAAGCCTATGTGGTGGGTGACATCTTCCGTACAGGGAGCGCGCAGCTCGATAACGTCTATGTCTTCATGCCGATGCAGCAGGCGCAGATCCTGTTCCAATCGAAAGGCCGCTATCAGTATCTCGACATCCGCGTGAAAGATCCCGATGCCACCGAGATCGCCATGCAGAAGATTTCGGACGCGACGGGCTATAGCCTGTTGCTGAGGGACTGGAAAACCAAGAACCGGACCTATCTCGGCGCGCTTAGAACCGAACGCGTGATGGTTCGCCTGCTCGTAACGATCATCATGATGATCGCCACGCTGAACATCATCGTGGGCGTGGTCATGCTGGTGAAGAACAAGACGCGCGATATTGCCATCCTCCGCACCATCGGCCTAAGCCGGGCAGGCGTGCTTCGGGTATTCCTCATGGTTGGTACGGCGCTGGGCTCGCTCGGCGCCATCCTCGGGATGGTTGTCGGTGTACTGTTCATCCTGAACATTGGTCCGATCGAATCCCTTATCAATCTGGCTATCGATGGCGAAGTGTTCCCGGCTGAGCAGTATGGTCTCGACCACCTGCCGGCGATCCTCGACTGGAACGAGGTCTTCAGTACGGGCGCCTATGCGCTCTTCATGTCGATGTTCGTCTCCATCATCCCGGCCATCTGGGCGTCGTCCCAAGATCCGGTCAAAGCGCTGAGGTTCGAATGACCGCCGTGCCCGTTCTCGAACTTCGCGCGATCGATCGCACCTACCGCACGAGCGCGGGAGAGCTGCCCGTGCTGCGCGGGACGGACCTGCGGATTGCCCCGGGCGAACTGGTCGGTCTCGTGGGGCCGTCCGGCTCCGGTAAGTCGACCCTGTTGCATACGGCCGGGCTGCTCGAGCGGCCGGAGTCCGGTGAGGTTCTGCTCGACGGCGCCGATTGCCTCAAGCTCAGCGAAGATGGCCGCACGGCGATCCGCCGCAAGAAAATCGGCTTCGTCTATCAGTTCCATCACCTGCTTCCCGAGTTCAACGCGGTCGACAACGTCGCCATGCCGCTCATGATTGCCGGCGTTGGTCGCAAGCAGGCGCGGCAGAAGGCGGCGTCCCTGCTTGATGAGATGGGCCTCTCCGAGCGCCTCGATCACCAGCCGGCGCAACTGTCGGGCGGTGAGCAGCAGCGGGTGGCGATTGCCCGCGCGCTCGCGAACGATCCCCGATTGGTGATTGCGGACGAGCCGACCGGCAACCTTGATCCGGCCACGACTGAGCGGGTGTTTGCAACCCTGATCAAGATGGTGCGGGAAGAGGGCGCGGGCGTACTGGTCGCGACGCACAATTTCGCCCTGACCCGGCACATGGACCGGGTTCTGACCCTCCGGGACGGCAAACTGACGGATTACACAGAGTAAGTCTCTGTGGAACATCGCCTTTGCCCATTGGCGAACCGGGTGATTCGGTGAGAACCTGTCCTTTTACGGGTAGGCAAGATGAGCAGTCCGGCTTTCATCCCACTGGCGATCCGCTCGAGCTATTCGCTGCTCGAGAGCATGATCACGCCGTCCGACATCGCCAAATGGTGCAAGAAGCATTTCGTGCCCGCTGCGGCGGTCACGGATCGCAACAACCTGTTTGGCGCGCTCGAACTGTCGACCAAGCTGGCCGAGTCCGGCGTTCAGCCGATAATGGCCTGCTGCTTCGATGTCACGGACGGAACGCCGAAGTCCGAACCGGCCCGCATTTCGCTCTATGCCCAGAACGAGGCTGGCTATCAGCGGCTGATGTACTTGTCTTCTCGCGCGTATCTGGACGCGCCGGACGGTGTGCCGAAGCTTCACCGGCGATTGCTGCTCGAAGAAACCGGGGGTCTGATCCTGCTCACCGGCGGCGCCGAGGGCGAAGTCGCCCGGCACGTTTTGAAAGGCCGGATGGGTGACGCACGCACGGAGCTGTCGACCCTCGCCGCCGCCTTTCCGGGCCGCTGCTATGTCGAGATCACCCGGCACGGCACGCAGGCGGAATTCAAAACCGAGGCCGGGCTGCTCGAACTCGCCTACAGCCTTGAGCTCCCGATCGTCGCAACCCATGACGCACGCTTCATGGCGCCGGGCGACAATGTCGCTCACGATGCGCTCATGTGTATCGCGAACGGCCAGTATCTTGGCCAGGACGACCGCAAACGCGTCGAGCCGTCGCAATACCTGAAATCGCCTCAGGAGATGCAGGCACTGTTCGATGACCTGCCTGAGGCCATTGCGTCGACGCTGGAAATCGCCCGGCGCTGCGCCGTCAAGGCGGAGGCGCGCAGCCCCATCCTGCCAAGCTTCAGCAATGGCGGGCGCTCAGAGCCGGAAGAACTTCGCGTTCAGGCCCACGAGGGTCTCGAACTCCGCCTCAAGGAAGCGGACCGTCTGTACGCGGAGCGCGACGCCTACTTCGAGCGGCTGGACTTCGAGCTTGGCGTCATCGAGCGCATGGGCTTCCCCGGTTACTTCCTGATCGTTTCCGACTTCATCAAATGGGCAAAGGCGAATGGCATTCCCGTCGGCCCTGGTCGCGGCTCAGGCGCGGGCTCGCTCGTCGCCTGGTCATTGCTGATCACGGACCTCGATCCAATCCGGTTCGATCTCCTCTTCGAGCGCTTTCTCAACCCCGAACGCGTCTCGATGCCTGACTTCGACGTCGACTTCTGCCAGGAGCGGCGCGGCGAAGTCATCCGCTATGTGCGCGACAAATACGGCGCCGACAGCGTGGCGATGATCATCACCTTCGGTACGCTGCAGGCCAAGGCCGTGGTGCGCGATGTCGGCCGCGTGATGCAGATGCCGTACGGCCAGGTTGACCGTCTCGCGAAACTGATCCCGTTCAATCCGGCGAAACCGCCAACACTGGATGAGGCGATAGCGGGCGAGCCGAAGTTCGATGAAGAGATTGCCGCAGACCCGCGCGTGGGCGAACTCATAGAGATCGCGCGCGCGCTGGAGGGCCTTTACCGCAACGCAGGCACCCACGCCGCTGGTGTCGTGATTGCGGACCGTCCGCTCGTAAACCTCGTCCCGCTATACAACGATCCGCGCGCCGAACTGCCGGCGACGCAGTTCAACATGAAGTATGCCGAGATCGCCGGTCTCGTGAAGTTTGACTTCCTCGGTCTGAAAACCCTGACCGTGATCGACCGCTCGATGAAGTTCCTTCAGGCTGGCGGCAAGTCACTCGGCCCGGGCTGGCAGAGCCTGGATGATGCCGCGACATTCGAACTGATGGCCAGCGGTGAAACGCTCGGCGTGTTCCAGCTTGAAGGCGCGGGCATGCGCGACACGCTGCGCCGTGTTCGCCCAAGCAATATCGAAGACGTGATCGCGATCATTTCGCTCTACCGCCCCGGCCCGATGGAGAACATCCCGGTCTATGTTCAGGGTAAGGAAAATCCGGCGTCCGTCACCTACCAGCATTCCGATCTCAAGCCCGTCCTTGAGGCGACCTATGGCGTGCCTGTCTATCAGGAGCAGGTCATGCGGATGGCGCAGGAAGTCGCCGGCTACTCGCTCGGCGAAGCAGACCTGTTGCGGCGTGCCATGGGCAAGAAGAAGCTCGAGGAGATGATCGCCCAGCGCAAACGCTTCGTGGAAGGCGCCGCGCAGACGAAGGGCATGGCCGAGCCGCTCGCGAACGAGATCTTCGATACGATGGAGAAGTTCGCAGGCTACGGCTTCAACAAGTCACACGCCGCTGCCTATGCGCTTGTCGGCTACCAGACGGCTTACCTGAAATGCCATTTCCCGGTCGAATTCCTTGCCGCCTCCATGAGCCTCGACATTGGCAACACGGACAAGCTCGCCGCCTTTTTCCAGGAAGCCAAGCGCTTGCGGATTCCGGTGCTGCCAGCTGACATCAACTCTTCTGGTGCCGATTTTGACGTCCGCGACGGCGCAATTGTCTACGCGCTCGGAGCGCTGAAAGGCGTCGGCGTCGAAGCGATGCGTCACGTAATGGCGATCCGCAACGAAGCAGGACCGTTCCGCGATCTCTATGATCTGGCCGAGCGGATCGATCCGCGCCAGGTCAACAAGAAAGCTTTCGAGTCGCTGGCCCGTGCCGGAGCTCTAGACACGCTCGAACCAAACCGGTCCCGCGTGCTGGAAGCGGCCCCCGTGCTGACCCAGCACGCCAACAGCTCCGCCGGCGACCGGCAGGGCGGGCAGGGCGGCCTGTTTGCCGAGGCTGAACCGGCGCTTCGCCCGCCTCTGCCGTCGCCCAAGCCCTGGACGGCCCAGCAGAAGCTGGACGAGGAATTTCGTTCCATCGGCTTCTATTTCTCGGGCCATCCGCTCGATGACGTGCTCGTATCGCTGGACCGCGACCGGATCACGCTGATCATGGAGATCGAGGACCGGGCGGGGGAGGGGCGTCCCCTCGAAATGATCGGCATCGTGCGTGCGCGAAACGACAAGTCCGGCCGGAATGGCAGCAAGTTCTCGTTCCTGACCGTCTCGGACCCCACCGGCGAGCGGGACGTGACCGTCTATAGCGAAGCCCTGAACCAGTACGGAGACCTGCTTCGCCCGGGTAAAGCCGTCGCCATGACCGTTTCGGTCAAGCAGAATGGTGAAGAGACCCGGTTGATCATGGAGCGGGCCATCGAGCTTGAATCGGCCCGCCTGTCCAAACCCTCCGGCCAACTGGTCGTCCGGCTGTCCAGCGGAGCGAATCCCTCGGAATTGGCCGGTGTCGTGAGGCGGCTGGAGGGGCTTTCGGACCCCGACAGGGGCTCGATCCTGCTGGAAATGCCCTTGGAAGACGGGCGGCTGGTAACTGTAAAGCTGCCCCAGACCTACACGATCAGCCTCAAGGCCCAGCGGGCGTTGAAGGAGATCCCCGGGGTCGAAAGGGTCATCCCGCGCCGGGCGGCCTGAGTGCCTGCCAGATCAGCTGTTTGCCCTTGCTCCGGGCCCCAGAAGCTGTATAGGAGCGCACTTCGAAACCATGTCGCGGGTGCATCCGGTGCGACGGGGTCAAACCCGTAGTTCCACCCTGCGACGGCCAACCGGATGGAGAAAATCGATGGCCCTACCTGACTTCTCGATGCGTCAGCTGCTCGAAGCTGGCGTTCACTTTGGTCACCAGACCCACCGCTGGAACCCGCGCATGAAGCCGTACATCTACGGCGAGCGCTCTGGCATCCACATCATGGACCTTTCGCACACGGTGCCTTCACTGCACCAGGCGCTCGTGTTCGTGCGTGATACCGTTGCCAAAGGCGGCCGTATCCTTTTCGTCGGCACCAAGCGCCAGGCACAGGATCCTGTGGCCGAGGCGGCTCAGCGCTGCGCCCAATACTACATGAACCACCGCTGGCTCGGCGGCACGCTGACGAACTGGACCACCGTGTCCAACTCGATCAAGCAGCTGCGCGAACTCAATGCGATGTTCGAAAGCGGTGGCGGCTCGGGCCTCACCAAGAAAGAACTCCTCGACCTGCAACGCCGCCGGGACAAGCTGCAGCAATCCTTGGGCGGCATCGCCGACATGGGCGGCCTGCCGGCCGCTATCGTCGTGATCGACACCAACAAGGAAGCGATCGCCGTCCAGGAAGCCCGCAAGCTGGGTATTCCGGTTGTGGCCGTGCTCGACACGAACTGCGATCCGTCTGATGCCGACTATGGCTTCCCGGGCAACGACGACGCGGCGCGCGCCATCTCCCTGTACTGCAACCTGTTTGCAGATGCCGTCCTCGACGGTCTCGCGGAATCGACCTCCAGCCTTGGTGTTGACCTTGGCGCGATGTCGGACGTCAGCGCGATGGCAGACGCAGACGTTCAGGTTGCGGGCGAGCCGGCTTCCGGCGGCGCCTGATACCGCGCTCCGGCGCACCAATTCAGATGAAGGATCAAAGCTATGGCTGAGATTACAGCGGCACTTGTAAAGCAACTGCGCGAGAAAACCGGCGCCGGCATGATGGATGCCAAGAAAGCGCTTGTGGAGAACGATGGCGACGAAACCGCTGCCATCGAGTGGCTGCGCGCGAAAGGCCTGTCGAAGGCTGCGAAGAAATCTGGCCGTGCGGCCGCTGAGGGCCTCGTGGCCGTCAAGGTTTCGGCAGATGGCAAGACCGGCACGATCGTTGAGCTGAACTCGGAGACGGATTTCGTGTCCCGCAATGAGAGCTTCCAGAAAGCCCTCGACGGCATCGCGAATGTTGCCCTCTCGACCGACGGTTCGGTTGCCGCGGTTTCGGGCGCTGCGTCGCCGGATGGCGAAGGCACTGTCGACGATATGGTCAAGCGCATGATCGCCACGATCGGCGAAAACATGACGCTGCGCCGCTCCGCGAAGTTGACCGCCAACGGCCGCGTTGCGTCCTACATCCACAACGCCGCCGCGCCCGGCATGGGTAAGGTCGGCGTGCTGGTGGCGCTCGAGGGCGCCGGCGATCTCGACGATGCCGGCCGCAAGGTTGCGATGCACATCGCTGCAACGTCTCCCGCTGCCGCAACAACGGCAGAGCTCGATCCCGCGCTGATCGAATCGGAGAAGCGCGTTCTTACGGAACAGGCTCGTGAAAGCGGCAAGCCAGACGCCGTCATCGAGAAGATGATCGTTGGCCGTATGCAGAAATTCTACAAGGAAGTGGTACTCGTCGAGCAGCCCTTCATCATGGACCCCGACAAGACCGTCGGCGATTTCCTGAAGGCGCAGGGCGCGACTTTGAAGGCTTTCGTGCACTTCAAGCTCGGCGAAGGCGTTGAAAAGGAAGAGACCGACTTCGCTGCCGAAGTTGCGTCCATGACAAAAGGCTCCTGATACGTCTTGCCTTTGTACCCGTGAGGGGCTTTGAACAATCCCGGCTGGGCGGTATCGCATAGCCGGGATTTTTTTGGTGCGTTGTTTAGAATGATCGGTGGAAAAAATGCCGGCGAATGAGCCTGAAAAGAGCCAGTTGAAGTACCGGCGTGTGCTTTTGAAACTTTCGGGCGAGGCTCTTATGGGCCCCGGTCAGTTCGGCATCGACATCCCGACCTGCATAACCTTTGCCCAGGCAATTGCGGGGGCCCGCGCTGCCGGCGCCGAAATCTGCCTTGTCATCGGTGGCGGTAACATTTTCCGCGGAGTTGCGGGCGCTGCCAAGGGCATGGAGCGGGCCCAGGCCGATTCCATGGGCATGCTGGCGACCGTAATGAACGCGCTTGCCATGCAGAGCGTGCTGGAGAGCATCGGTGTGCCGACCCGGGTTCAGTCCGCACTCAGCATGGATGCAGTCTGCGAGCCCTACATCCGCCGCCGCGCCCAGCGCCATATGGAAAAGGGCCGCGTGGTCATCTTTGCCGCCGGCATCGGCAATCCATTCTTCACCACCGACACAGGCGCTGCGTTGCGCGCTATCGAGATGAACTGCGATGCGCTTCTCAAGGGCACGCAAGTCGATGGCGTCTACACGGCTGACCCAAAGCTCGACTCCAAGGCAACTCGCTACAACGAGGTCGCCTACGATGAGCTCCTCATCAAGAATTTGCGTGTGATGGACCCCTCAGCAGTCAGCCTCATGCGCGACAACAATGTTCCGATCGTGGTGTTCTCGCTCAAGGAAGAGGGATCTCTCCTCAACGTCCTTTACGGGCGGGGTACGTCGACGACGATTTCCAGTCAGGGAGGTTCGGCCGAATGAGCTACAGCAAGCAGGATATTGAACGGCGGATGGAGGGCGCACTCGCCTCGCTCGCCACCGAGTTTTCGGGTCTACGTACAGGTCGCGCCTCGGTGAACCTGCTCGATTCCATCAATGTGTCGGCCTATGGCGGCGTCTCGCCCCTGAGTCAGGTCGCCTCGGTGACAGTGACCGATACTCGGATGCTGTCGGTCAACGTCTGGGATAAGACGGTCGCGGGCGCTGTGGACCGCGCAATCCGTGAGTCCGGCCTTGGCCTCAACCCGATCATGGATGGTCAGACGCTTCGGATTCCCATCCCGGCCCTGAATGAAGAACGCCGCGTCGAACTCACCAAGATTGCCGGCAAATATGCCGAAGCCGCCCGTATCGCGGTGCGCAACGTGCGCCGGGACGGAATGGATGCGCTCAAGAAGATGGAAAAGGCCGGCGAAATAAACGAAGATCGCCAACGGTCACTTTCCGAAGAAGTGCAGAAGCTGACAGACACCTTTGTCCACCGCGTGGATGAGGCCCTGAAGGCCAAGGAAGCGGAGATCATGCAGGTGTAATGGCCCGCACCGGGACATCCCCTGAACCATCCCATGCGGGGGGCGACCCTCCCGCACCGCAACACGTTGCCATCATCATGGATGGCAACGGTCGCTGGGCAAGCGCCAGGGGCCTTCCACGAACGGCAGGCCATGAACGCGGTGTTGAAGCGCTTAGGCGCACGGTAGAAGCTGCAGGCGAGCTGGGCGTTCGGTACCTGACCGTTTTTTCCTTCTCGACCGAAAACTGGCGCCGGCCCGCCGCCGAGGTCAACACCTTGTTTGGATTGCTGAAAGCGTATGTGCAGCGCGATCTGCAGCGGCTCAAACAGGACGGCGTCCGCATCCGCGTGATTGGACAGCGGCAGGGGTTGCCCGCCGATATCTCCGAACTCGTCGATCGTGCCGAGCGAGAGACATTGGGCAACAGCAAGTTCCACCTGACGATCGCGTTCAACTACGGTTCCCGGAACGAAATCCTGCGCGCCGCCAACGCCTATGCTCAGGCGCTGCTCGCCGGCGAGTGCAGCGAACCGCTGGATGAAGCGCAGTTTGAGTCCCTGCTCGACACGCGCGAGATTCCGGATCCTGATCTACTGATCCGCACGAGCGGCGAGTATCGCATCAGCAACTTCCTGCTCTGGCAGGCCGCGTACGCCGAACTGTTGTTCGTCGATGTGATGTGGCCGGACTTCAACCGCTCGCACCTGGAAAGCGCGATTGCGCGCTATCACGAACGGGAGCGCCGTTTCGGCGCAGTGGCCCCGGGAGCAACCTGATGGGCGACTGGACACCGCCTGAAAAGCGGTTCTCCGAGCTACCTTTACGCCTGCTGACTGCCTTGATCCTGATCCCGTTTGCCCTGTTTGCAGTCTGGAACGGGTCTTGGTGGCTGGCATTCGGTTGCGCCGCGTTTTGCACCGTGATGATGCTCGAGTGGTGCAGGATGAGCGCGACGCCGAACGAGGGCGTGTTGGCGGTCCTGGCGGCCCTCTTCGGTCTCAGCCTGGCCCTTGCCGACGAGCGGGTGAGCTGGGCGATCTTCGCTTGTGCTGCTGCGCTCGGCGTTCTGTCATCGCGCCCGACGTTTGAAACGCGCGTCTCGGGCGGCTTCGGCGTGGTCTACGTGTTCGCGATGGTTTTCGGACTGTTTGAATTGCGGGAAGGGCCGTGGAATGGTTTGAACGCAGCTCTCTACTTCATGTCCTTTGTCTGGGCATCTGATGCGGCGGCGTACTTCTTCGGCCGCCTCTTTCGCGGGCCGCGCCTGCTGCCGAAAGAGAGCCCCAACAAGACCTGGAGCGGCGCGATCGCGGGCGTCCTGGCCTGCGCCGTTTGCGGATACGTGGCAGCAGGCTGGCAAGGCGCGGAACCCGTTCCGTGGATCATCGCGGCCATGATGGTCTCTGTCGGCGCGCAGGCTGGCGACCTGTTCGAAAGTGGTATTAAGCGCCGGTTCAGGGTGAAGGACTCCGGAACCATCCTGCCGGGTCACGGCGGTCTGTTGGACCGTGTTGATGGCCTGGGCGCCGTCAGCATATTCGCCACATTGATATTTCTGAGTGTTCCAGCCGCGCCGCGCCTGCTAGGTCTCTGATTCATGGCAGGAACCCGGCGCGTCTCAATCTTTGGCTCCACAGGTTCGGTTGGCCAGTCGGCCATCGACGTGATCCGGCATGCCAACAAATCCGAACCTCGATTTGAACTCGTGGCGCTGGCTTCGGGGCGGAACGCTGCGGCGCTCGCCGCACAGGCGATTGAGATGAAGCCTCACATCGCAGTCATCGCCGATGAGGCACAACTGCCCGAGTTACGAGACAGGCTTCACGGCACCGGAATTGAAGCTGCCGCTGGCGAAGCCGCCATGATCGAAGCCGCCAGCCGGCCTTGCGACCGGTTCCTGGCAGCCATCGTCGGTGCTGCCGGGCTCAAGTCTACTATGGCGGCCGTTGAAGCGGGCAACCATCTGGCGCTGGCGAACAAGGAAAGCATCGTTTGCGCAGGTGTTATCCTGATCGATGCGGCGGCGAGAAAAAACATCTCGATTTTTCCAGTCGATTCAGAGCATAGCGCCATTTTTCAGTGTATCGGCGATGGCCGTTCGCTGGAAAAACTCACGCTGACGGCCTCGGGCGGCCCGTTCCGGCTCGCGACGCTTGAGCAGATGGCCAGGGCAACACCGGCACAAGCGGCCGCGCATCCCAAATGGAGCATGGGCCTCAAGATATCCATCGACAGCGCTTCCCTCATGAACAAGGCGCTGGAGCTGATCGAGGCTGCCATCCTGTTCAAGGTGGGTGCGGAACGGGTCGATGTGTTGGTCCATCCCCAGTCCATCATTCACGGAATGGCCCATTTCACCGACGGCTCGGTCATCGCCCAGCTGGGATCGCCTGACATGCGAACGCCGATTTCGCTGGCTCTTGGCTGGCCGGACCGCGTCGAAACGCAGGTCGAGCGGCTGGATCTTGCCAAGATCGGGCAGCTTGAATTTGGGCCGGTAGATGGTCAGAGGTTCCGCTCCATCGACCTTGCCCGGCGCGCCTGTGCGCTGGGTCCAGCCGGCCCGGTCGTATTAAATTCTTCTAATGAATCAGCAGTTTCGGCATTTGTGGAAGGTAAATGCGGGTTCCTTGATATCGCCTGGACCGTTGAAGCCGCATTGGACCGCTTTTCTTCCTCGGAATTCGCCTCTACCAAGTGCACAACGCTGGAAGAGGTGGCGTTTCTGGATCAGTTTGGCAGGCGTCTTGCTGGTGACTTGCTGACAGACGCCCCGAGCCGGGCAGGAGGACTAGCAGCGTGGAAGGCGTGATCGGCCAAGGCCCATTGTTTCTCGCCTGTCTGGTGTTCCTCATGGGCATCGTGGTGGTTGTTCACGAGCTCGGCCACTATCTCGCCGGTCGAATGTTCGGGGTCGCCGTTGAATCGTTCTCGGTCGGCTTTGGTAAGTCGGTTTATGAGCGCCGGGACCGCTCCGGGACCCGCTGGCGGATCAACTGGATCCCGCTGGGCGGCTTTGTCGCTTTTGCTGACAAGCGGTCATTGGAAGAAACTCCAGAGCAAGCCACTCAGCTCGAGGGTGTCGCTTTCGACGATATCGGCCCTCTCAAGAAGATCGTCATCAGTCTTGCGGGCCCCATGGCGAACTTTGTGCTCGCCGCTGCGATCTATGCGCTGTCCTTCGGGATGAATGGCGTCTCCGTACAGACTGTCCAGGTCGCGGCGACGTTGCCCGGAGCCCCTGCCGAGCGTGCGGGCATTCTGGTCGGCGACCTGATACGGGAAGTCAACGGCAAGCCGATCCGGAATTCATCGGATGTAACGGTTGCCGTTATGCTCAGCCCCAATACGCCGCTTGAGATGACGGTCGAACGTGCCGGTGAGCCGCTCACCCTGACTGTGATTCCGGAAGAAGTCGTCCGGGACAATCAGCTCGGCCAACGCGTGGCGCAGAGCACAATCGGCGTGCAAATGATGGCGACGGCCACCGCTGAACATCTTCGCTATGGCCCCATAGAATCGGTCGTCGCCGGCGTTCAGGAAACGGGGGTCGCAATCGATCGCACCGTGAAGATGCTCGGCCGGATCGCAACCGGCAACATGTCGTTCCACACGCTCTCCGGGCCTGTCGGTATCGGGGACGTTTCGCGACGGGTTGTAAACAATGTGATGGACCGGCCGGAAGTGCCCCTGTTTGAGAGGCTCGACCGTCTGTTCTGGGTGCTGCTCAGCCTGTGTGCAGCCATCTCTGTGGGGGTCGGTTTTTTCAACCTGCTGCCACTGCCAGTGCTGGATGGCGGGCGAGTTGTGTTTCATGCATACGAAGCAGTGATTGGCTCAAAAATGCCAAGCCAGGTTGAGGCTATGGCGCTGCGTGTGGGAGTGTTCGTCTTGGTGGCGATGGTGATCGTGATCACGTGGGGAGACATTCTCGAGACCGGCGTCTTCGGACGAGGAAGTAGCTGACCCCGGTCGGCTCCATAAACGAGAGAGTATTCGATGATGCGTAAATTCCTCGCAGCGACAGTCCTCGCGACCAGCGTGTTTGCGCTTGGCACCGGAGGCCAGCTTGGCGAAGCTCGCGCTCAGGAGGACGCCCGTTATGGCGGCACGATCCGATCCATTGTCGTCGAAGGCAACAAACGGATCGAGGCGCGCACGGTTCAGTCTTATCTGCTGCTCGAGCCGGGTGACGCTTTTGATCCCGATCGTATCGACCTCTCACTGAAAACTCTGTTTGCAACGAACCTTTTCGCGGACGTCTCGATCGATCGTCGCGAGGATGATCTTGTCGTTCGCGTCGTCGAAAACCCGATCATCAACCGCGTGATCTTCGAAGGAAACCGCGCGCTGAAAGACGACAAGCTGCGTGAAGAAATTCAGGCAGCACCGCGCGGCGTGTTCACAGCTGCGCGCGTTCAGTCAGACGTTCAGCGCGTGCTGGAGATGTATCGGCGTTCTGGCCGGTTCGCGGCCAAGGTTGAGCCACAGTACAAGCCGCTTGAGCAGAACCGCGTTGATCTGATCTTCGAGATTACCGAGGGTCCGGTGACAGGCGTTCGGGCAATCAATTTTATCGGCAATACCGAGTATTCAGACTCCCGGCTGCGGAGCGAGATCGTTACGCGCCAATCGCGCTTCTGGCGATTCTTCAGTTCAAATGACAACTACGATTCCGGCCGACTGGAATTTGACCGCGAGCAGCTTCGTGAGTTCTATCAGAACAATGGTTACTACGATTTCCGCGTGACCTCGGCTGTTGCTGAACTGACGCCGGATCAAAAAGACTTCTATGTCACCTTCACGGTTGATGAAGGCCGTCAGTACGATTTCGGCGTGATCAAAGTCGAAACGGCGCTTGAAAAGCTCGACGGAAGTGTCCTTGCGGCAGTTGTGCCCATCCAGGAGGGCGAGCTTTTCCGCGGCGACCTGATCGAGAGCACGATCGACTCGCTGACCTACGCTGCGGGCGTGGCAGGCTATGCCTTCGTGGATATCCGTCCACAGATCAGTGTGAACGAGGAAACCGGCCGCATCGACATCACTTTCGCGATCGATGAAGGCCCGCGCGTTTATATCGACCGCATCAACATTGTGGGCAACACCCAGACGCTGGACCGCGTCATTCGCCGGGAGCTCCGGATCGCAGAGGGCGACGCGTTCAACCGCATCCTGCTTGATCGGTCACGCAACCGGATCCGTGCGCTCGGCTTCTTCAAAGACGTGGAAGTCGTGGAGACGCCGGCCGAAGAGCCTGATCGCACCATCGTTGACATCAAAGTGACGGAACAATCGACAGGCGAGCTTTCGTTCGCTGCAGGCTTTTCGTCAGTCGATTCCTATCTGTTCGATCTTAGTGCTTCGCAGCGCAACCTGCGTGGCCGCGGCCAGTCGGTCGTCGCGCGGACATCTTTGTCCAGCCGCCAGCAAGTCGTCGACCTTCGCTTTACCGAGCCACGCTTCCTTGATCGCAACCTCTCGGCAGGTGTCGACCTCTTCGCCACCACTCAGGATTTCGAAGAGTTTACGGGCTTCACGAGCGAAACGATTGGTGGCGGCTTGCGCGTCGCCTTCCCGCTTACTGATCGCATGCAGATGGGGCTCAGCTATCGTCTGCAGGCCGACGATGTGAACATCTCCGATCGCAACATCATCATCGACGCCAACGGCGCTCTTCTCAGGAGCTTTACGCAGACCGCGGGCCAGGCAACGCCGAATGACTTCACTGACGACGTGTTTCGTGAGCCTGAGGCTGCCGACGCAGGTCCGGGTGAATCGGTCGTGGATATCTGCGATCCGGCCTACACTCTGCGTGACACGATCTGCCGCTCGGAGCGCAGCGACATTTCGAGTATCGTCGGATACAACTTCTTATGGGATCAGACGAACGATCCGATCACGCCCACACGCGGTTTTGATTTCCGGTTTAGCCAGGACCTGGCCGGCATCGGCGGTGACGTGAAATATATCCGTACAGAAACGGGCGCTACATTCTATCGCGGTATCTGGCGCGACGTGGTCGCCAGCGCAAAGTTCTCGGGTGGCTATGTGCTGCCGCTGGATGAAGAGCAGGGGGTACGGATCAACAACCGGTTCTTCCGCGGTGGAAGTACGTTCCGCGGTTTCGATGTCGCAGGCCTTGGCCCCCGCGAGGTCCTTAGCATATTCGATCCGAACACCGGCGAAGTTGTCCAGACGCGCAGCCTGAATTCATTGGGCGGGAACGCATACTATCAGGGTACGTTCGAGCTTTCCGTGCCCAACTTCCTTCCGGAAGAGTACGGCATCAAGAGCGCCTTGTTCGCCGATGTCGGCTCGCTAGGCATCCTTGAAGATGTCGACAAGGGCGTTCCTCTCCTGCTCACCGATGCAACTTCGCTCGGGTTCCCGGGCCTCTCCGCGGAGCGCATTCCGGAAGATGAATTGTCGTTGCGCGCATCCGCCGGTCTCAGCGTGTTCTGGGATTCCCCATTCGGCCCCATCCGGTTCGATTTCGCTCAGATCCTCCGCAAGGAAGAGTACGACCGCACGGAATCGTTCCGCTTCTCGACTTCAACCCAGTTCTGATCTCGCCAGCCCCAACGAGGAAAACACCATGATCAAATTCAAAAGCGTCTTCATGGCGATCGCACTTGTGATTGCCCCCGTTATTGTGAGCGCGCCGATCGCGTCGGCTCAAGGCACCGTCGTGATGGTCATCGACGAAGGTCAGATCCTCGGCAACAGCAAAGCCGGCAAGGACATGTTCACGAAACTCAAGAACATCGAGAACCAGATCAACGTCGAACTGAAAACGCCTCGTGACGCACTGGAGGCCGATCGCAAGACATTGGCCACCAAGCTTGAGGGCAAGACGCAAGAGGCCGTTATGGCTGATGCTGCTCTGGTCACCCAGATCGAGAACTTCCAGAAGAAGGCCAATGAGTTCGCCGCAAAGCGCCAGACGCTGTCTCAGGAATACGCAGCCACTGAGCAGAAGGCACTGGTCGACTTCAACAAGGCGCTCGAGCCCGTCCTGCTTGAGGTCGTCAAGGAGAAGGGCGCGCAGCTTGTTATGTCGAAGGGCCAGGCGGTTTTCTCTGCCGATGCGATTGATGGATCGCCGGCAATCATCGCAAAGCTCGACCAGAAGACTCCAGCCATCACGGTCGTCCGCCAGCGCGCTCCGGCACCGACGAACTAGACCCAGGGAAGCGAACGTCCGTGACTGTAGATTCCCGTTTCTACGCGCCATTGGGGGCTTTGACGCTAGAAACGGCTGCGGCGCGGACGCAAGCGGAACTGCTCGGTGACCCGGCGCAGCTGATCACCGGTATCGCAGCCGCAGAAAGCGCGAAGCCGGGGCAGCTTGCGTTCATCGACGGCGATGGATCGGCTCAAGTTGCGTTGAGCCCGGAACTTAACATCCTGGTGGTTTCAGAAGCGGCGCGAAGCCGTGTGCCCGAAGGCGTGTCCTGCCTGGTCTCGAAGACGCCGCGCTACACGCATGGCCAGATCGGCTTGATGCTCTTCAAACCGCGCCATCTAGAGCCTTGGGGCGCCAGCCTCGTTTCCGCTGCCGCCAATGTGCATCCTGAAGCCATCGTTGGTCCGGGAGCCGTGGTGGGCCCGGGAGCCGCCATCGGTGAGGGGACTGTAATCGGCCCAAATGCGGTCATTGGACCAGGTGTCCAGATCGGCCGCCATTGCCGCATTGGCGCCAACACCAGCATTCATTGCGCCCTGCTGGGAGACGGAGTGACCCTGCTCGCCGGCGCCCGAATTGGCGAGAGCGGATTTGGAGTCACGGCTGGTCCCCAAGGGCTCGAGGACGCGCCCCATTTCGGACGGGTCATTCTGCAAGACCATGTGTCTGTCGGGGCAAATGCCTGCATAGATCGCGGGGTGTTTGGAGACACCATTGTTGGCGAACGCACCCGCATCGATAACCTGTGTCAGATCGCCCACAATGTCGTGCTGGGGCGCTCCGTCATTGTCGCGGCATTCGGCGGCATATCCGGCTCCGTGAAGGTCGGCGATGGTTCGATGCTCGGCGGCCGTGTTGGTATCGCCGACCACGTCACCGTTGGCGAAGGCGTCAGCCTCGCCGCCTCCGCAGGCCTGTTCCGGGACATCGCAGCAGGCGAGACTTGGGGCGGCACGCCAGCAAAGCCCATCCGTCAGTGGATGCGCGAGGTCGCATGGCTGAACAAGCAAGCCGCCGCGCCCAGGAAGCGCGATTGAACTGTGGCGCGATCGCATTCGCACTGGTAACGAAACGTCATGAACACGACTGTGCATCCCACTGCCGTCATCGAGGACGGCGCCGTTCTGCATGAAGGCGTCTCGATCGGACCTTTCTGCCATATTGGTCCGCGGGCGGTGCTCGGCGCCGGAACGCGTCTGATTTCACACGCCAGCGTCATCGGCAGCACGACAGTGGGCGCCAATTGCACCCTGCACCCGCACGCGGTTCTGGGCGGAATGCCCCAGGTGATCGGTCTCGCCGAGTCAGCTGACTCGCGTCTCGAAGTCGGCGACGGATGCGTTTTTCGGGAGTATGCGACAGCCCACACGGGCATGCCCAAGTTCGGCGGCCTGACGAAGGTGGGCGCCAATTGCTACATCATGATCGGCGCACACATCGCGCACGACTGCCAGATCGGCAACAACGTGGTGATGGCCAACAACGTTTCGCTGGCAGGCCATATCGAGGTGGGTGACAACGTCTGGTTTGGCGGTCTCGCCGCCGTGCATCAATTCAGCCGGATTGGCCGGAACGCATTTATCGGTGGCGGCGCGATCGTCGTCGAAGATGTGATCCCCTTTGGCTCCGTCGTCGGTAACCATGCAAAGCTCGCGGGGCTGAACACCGTCGGCCTAAAGCGCCGGGGCTTTTCCAAGTCTGACGTTCATCAGATCAGGTCCGCCTACAAGGCCGTGTTCGAAGGCGAAGGCTTCTTCAAGGACCGGCTTGCTGCTGCCGCGGTGACGTACGCCGACCAGCCACTTGCCATGGAACTCTTGAACTTCATCCGGGACGGCGGCGACCGCCCGATCTGCAAACCGGCCTGATCGGATGTCCGCACCCCTTGGATTGATCGCCGGGCTTGGAGACTTACCGGTCGCCATCGCGGAGAACGCCGTTGCCACAGGGCAGGGGGTGCACGTTCTCCGGCTGAAAGGTTTCGAGGAGCCACGTCTCGCAGGCTATCCTGGCAGCGTGGTCGGCCTTGGCGAAGTGGGCGCAGTCATCGCGCGGCTTAAAGAAGCCGGTTGCCGCGATCTTGTTTTCGCCGGCAACGTGCGACGGCCAAACTTCTCAGACCTCAAGCTCGATCTAAAAGGTGCGGCGCTCTTGCCGAAAGTGATCAGCGAAGCCCGGCGCGGCGACGATGCGCTGCTCCGCGTGTTGGTCGGCGAGTTTGAACGCCACGGCTTCAACGTGATCGGAAGCGAGCAAGCGCATGCGGCACTCCTTGCTCCAGCGGGCCTGATCGCAGGCACTGCGCCATCGAAGGCCGATATGTCAGACATGGAAGTCGCTGCGCGTGTCGCCTCTGCCAGCGGAGCGTTGGACATCGGGCAGGCCTGCGTGGTTTGCGATGGTCTGGTGCTGGCGGTTGAGGCGCAGGAGGGCACCGATGAAATGCTGCGCCGATGCGCCTCCTTGCCAGCTGACATACGGGGCAGATCCGGCGCGCGGCGCGGCGTGCTGGTGAAGCGGCCAAAGCCGGTTCAGGAGCGCCGTATTGATTTGCCGACTACGGGTGTATCAACCGTTGAGCTGGCTGCCGCCGCTGGTCTCGCCGGAATCGGCATAGAGGCGGGTGGCGCGCTGATGCTCAACCGTGCGGCGATGGAGCAAAAAGCTCGTGAGCTTGGATTGTTCCTGTACGGATTTTCTTCAGAGTTTGGTGCAGGTGGCTGATGTCCTTGTACTTTGTGGCAGCTGAGGCCTCCGGAGACTTGCTGGCACGCGAAGTCATCGATGCGGTCAGGCGGACCGCTCCGGGAATAGAGATCAACGGAATCGGCGGTGCTGAACTTGCAGCGACCGGCATCGCTTCGCCCATCGATATCTCACCCCTTTCGATCGTCGGTTATGCGGAAGCCCTCAAAGCCTACGGCACAGTTCTGAAGCTAGTCGAAGCCGCCGCCAACGATATCTGCGCCAGAAAGCCGAAGGTCGTTGTGCTTGTGGACTCATGGGGCTTCATGATCCGGCTGGCCCAGCGTGTCCGTGCGCGCGATCCTTCCATCCGATTGGTGAAGCTGATCGGCCCGCAAGTCTGGGCGACGCGTCCTGGCCGGGCCAAAGCGCTGGCCGCCAGTGTCGATAGCCTGATCTGCATGCATGAGATTGAGGCCCCGTATTATGAGCCTTACGGCCTGAAGGTCACGGTCATCGGCAATCCGGCGCTTGCGCGGGGCGAAAAGGGAAACGGGCAGGCCTTTCGCCAGGCGCATGGCATCCGCCCGGATGAGCCTGTCTTGCTTGTGCTTCCAGGAAGCCGCAGGGGCGAGATCGCGAAAGTGGCCCCGGCCCTCATTGACGCAGCTCAACGCATCAAGTCCGCGCGTCCTGATGTGCGTGTGGTGGTTCAGCCGGCTGCTTCCATTGAGGCCGTGTTCAAGGCCCGTTTCCCAGATGCCGAACGATGGGCGCTTATCAACAACCAGCCCGATAGTCGCTACGACGCCATGGCGGCCGCCGACATAGCGCTCGCCTGTTCCGGAACGGTTACCAGTGAGCTCGCAATGCAGGGCGCGCCGATGATCGTGGCGTACAAGACGGGCTGGATTACCTGGGCCCTCGTGCGCGGACTTCTCTACAAGAAGCGGCACATCACGCTACTGAACATTTTGAACGGCGACCACGAACTTGTACCCGAGTTTGTTCAGACTAAGCAGAACCCGCAGCGCATCGCAGATACGGCGCTCGGTTGGCTGTCAGACCCCGCCAAACTTTCGGCGCAGCGCGCCCTGCAAGCGGATGCGCTCAAGGCGCTTGTCCGTGAGGGTAGCTCTGCCGCGCAGATCGCGGCAGCAGCCATCCTCGACGAACTCAAGTCCGCTTAGCGGTTTGCGATCGAAACGTAGTCGCGCATGGGCGCGCCAGTATAGATCTGCCTCGGGCGGCCGATTTTCTGGGTCGGATCCTCCAGCATCTCGTTCAGCTGCGACACCCAGCCAACCGTACGCGCCACGGCGAACAGCACCGTGAACATCTTGGTCGGGAAGCCCATCGCTTCGAGGATGATGCCCGAATAGAAGTCGACGTTCGGATACAGTTTCTTCTCGATGAAGTAATCGTCCTGCAGCGCGATGCGTTCGAGTTCCATCGCCACTTTCAGCAGCGGGCTGTCGCGCAGGTCGAGCGCGTCGAGCACCTCATAACAGGTCTTCTGCATGACTTTCGCGCGCGGGTCATAGTTCTTGTAGACGCGGTGGCCGAAGCCCATCAGGCGCACGCCGCTATTCTTGTCCTTCGCCATCTTGACGAAGTCCGGAACCTTGTCGAGCGACCCGATCTCGCGAAGTTGGCGCAGCGCGGCCTCGTTGGCGCCGCCATGGCTGGGGCCCCAGAGGCTGGCAACACCAGCGGCGATCGCCGCAAATGGGTGAGCGCCGGACGAGGCGACGAGGCGCACTGTCGACGTCGAGGCGTTCTGCTCGTGGTCTGCGTGCAACATGAAGAAGCGGTCCATGGCGCGGGCCAGGACCGGATTGATCTCATAGTCCTCGGCGGTGACCGAGAAGCACATGTTGATGAAGTTTTCCGAGTAGGAGAACTTGTTGAGCGGATCAATGAAGCGCTGCCCGAGATTGTACTTCATGCAACGCGCTGCGAGCGTCGGCAGCTTTGCGATGAGGCGGATCGAGCTGATGCGGCGCTCTTCAGGGTCTTCGTTGCCCATGGCACCAGGATAGAAGGCCGCCATGCCGCCAACAGCGCCCGTAAGCATCGCCATCGGATGGCTGTCTCGCCGGAAGCCGTCGAAGAAGCGATCTTGCTGGGTGTGCAAAAGGGTGTGCTGGCGAATTTCGCGCCAGAAGGAATCATATTCGGTCTTGCTCGGCAGCTGTCCGTTCAGCAGCAGATAGCAGAGCTCGATATAGTTGGATTTCTCGGCCAGCTGCTCGATCGGATAGCCGCGGTGCAGCAGAATGCCTTCATCGCCGTCGATGAACGTGATCTGGCTCTCGCAGCTGCCTGTTGAGGTAAAGCCGGGGTCGAGGGTGAAGTGATCGGTCTCGGCATAGAGCTTACGGATATCGATCACGTTGGGGCCATGCGTGCCTGAATAGACGGGCAGGTCCACTTTCTTGCCGTTTACTTCCAGCTTGGCAGTTCCGGCGTTCTTTACCTTGTTTTCCATCAGCTCTTTCCCTGTTCAATCGATCTGCAATGGCGCCTTAGCCGGCGTCCGCCTGAAGCTGGTCGTCAATCCGTCCGAGCGCTTCTTCCCGCCCGAGCCAGTCCATAACCGGCGCCAGATCCGGCGCGGGTAAACCGCCCGTCAAAGCCGCCCGCAATGGCGGACCTATCTGCCCCATAGATAGGCCTGTTGCACTGCAATATGTCGAGATCGTTTCTGAAATGCTAGCGGTTGTCCATTCGCCAACATTGCACAATTCAGGCACCAGGCCTGCCAGCCGGGAAATCCCTTCGGTCGAGAGCGCCTTTTTCGCGTTCTTGGAGATTTCAAGTGGCCGCGAGGCCCGCAGAAAGCGAAACGCCGTTGCGAGCTCCACCAGTGTCGAACCCCGATCTTTCAGGAAGGGCAGGGCACGGCGAACGCGCAAAGCCGACTCAGCATCGAGCGGCGCCTCGGCGTCCAGGAAAGGACGCAGCAAAGCAAACAGCCGGTCATTTTCCGCCTCGCGGATGAAATGTGCGTTGACGGTGCCCAGTTTCTCGAGATCAAGCCGCGCGGGCGCCTTGTTGATACCATCGAGACCAAAAAGCCGGATCGCTACTTCTTCCGGGAAGATCTCCTGGTCACCGTGGCTCCAGCCAAGTCGCAGCAGATAGGCCTTCATGCCCTCGGGAAGATAACCCAGGTCGCGGTAGACCGTCGTGGAAAGCGCGCCATGGCGCTTCGACAGCTTGGCGCCGTCGTTCCCGTGGATCATTGGCAGGTGCGCAAACTCAGGCACATCCCAGCCCATCGCTTCGTATATGGGGATCTGCCGGAACGTATTGCGTAGGTGGTCGTCGCCGCGGATTACGTGCGTCACGCCCATGTCGTGGTCGTCGACGACAACCGCCAGCATGTAGGTCGGCGTTCCATCAGCGCGCAGCAGAACAAGGTCGTCGATCTCGGACGCATGTACCCTTACGCTGCCTTGGACCCCGTCCTCGACGACCCTGTCCCCGCCATCCGGCGCGCGAAGGCGAACGGTGTAGGGCGCATCGGCAGATGGCGGGGTTCCGCCATTGCGCCAGGGCGATCGGAAGGGAGCCAGCAGTTCGCCAGCTTCAACCAGCAAGGCCGCGCGCTCCGCCTCGCTCAACCCCTCTTTGCGCGCCTCAAGGCGCTTCTCCTCGCCGAGATCCCGGCGAGCCTGCAGCTCTTCGGCGCTGACATAACAGCGGAATGCTGTTCCTCGCGACACCATCTCGTGCGCGACGGCAGCATGCCGGGGAGCCTGTTCGGACTGCATCACGGGAGGTTGGTCCGGCGTCAGGCCGAGCCAGTTCATCGCGTCGAGGATGGCGGCTGTCGCTTCGGGTGTCGATCGCTCGCGATCTGTATCCTCGATGCGCAAAAGAAACCGGCCAGCGTACCTTTTCGCGAAAAGGTAGTTGAAAAGCGCAGTGCGTGCCCCCCCAATGTGAAGCATCCCGGTTGGGGAAGGGGCAAATCGCGTGACGACACGCATGATCAGGGCACTCTCCGCACAACTGGCACAACCGCGCCGACGGGGTGCAGAAACACGAGGTCGTTGCTGAGTGCAAGGGGGAGGGCGGCCGTGGCTGAGGATACTTGCGGGTGCGGCGGACCTCGTCAGCATCGACGCCCGGCCGCTGATGCTGGCCTTTGCGATCTGTGGTGGCGCAGCAAGCTATTTCGCCCTTCCGGCGGAGCCCGAACTTGCCCTTGTGCTGTCGACAAATGCGGTATTGATCGTGGTTTGGCTGGCGGCACGGCAATGGTCACGGTCAGAAACCGTCATCATGCTTACCATCGTGATGCTGGGAGGCTCGCTCGGTGTCACGGCTGGAGCGGTCCGGTCCTTAACATCCGCAGCACCTGTGATCGGCAGCGAAACGGGCCCCGTGATGCTCGAAGGCTGGATCCAGGAAATCGAGCCGGGTCAGAAAGGCGTGCGGCTGAACATCCGGGTTCATTCGATTAGTGGCATGTCACCGTCCGACTGGCCGCTCAATGTGCGAGTGACCCATATGAGCCGTCTCGAAGTCTCGCCGGGCAGGTTTGTTCGCTGTTGGTCAGTTTGCGACCGCCGCCGGCCCCTTCGATGCAGGGAGAGTATGATTTCCGCCGGCAGGCCTGGTTCGAGAAACTGGGCGGCGTCGGATACGTCCAGGGCAGATGCCGGGGCGGAGCGCTGGGTGCGCCATCAGGCGCCTTGAACGAGGCGAGCCTCTGGCTTGCCGGAGTAAGGAGGAGCCTTTCGGTGGCAGTCAACGAGGCGGCCAGCGAGCGCGCGGGCGGCTTTGCCACGGCGCTCGTAAACGGGGATCGCAGCCTCGTCCTGCCGGGCGATGATGAAGCGCTGCGAGACACGGGCCTGACGCATATCCTGTCGATCTCCGGAATGCACCTATCGATCGTGGGCGGTCTCGTCTTCCTTCTGGTGAAACATGCCCTGGTGCTGATCGAGCCTCTCGCGCTTCGCGTGCCTGTTCAGAAGCCCGCCGCGATCGTGGCGCTGTTTGCCTGCTTTGCTTACATGGTTCTGTCGGGAACGAGCGTTCCTGCCCAGCGCGCCTTCATTATGGCGGCGATAGTGTTCGGGGCCATCATTGCCGACCGCGCGCCCATCAGCCTGCGGACTTTCGCGATCGCCATGCTGGCGGTCGTTCTCATCCAACCTGAAAGCGTGGTGACACCGGGCTTTCAGATGTCTTTTGCGGCGACGGGCGCGCTGGTTACTGCCTATGAAGTCTGGCGCCTGAAGCGATCCGGTCAGCAAACCGTCTTGGGTCCGATCGCCACTGGCTGGGCTTCCATATTCGTGACATCGCTCGCCGCAGGGCTCGCAACGACGCCCTACATCCTCTTTCATTTCGACCGTGCAACGCCAATCGGCTTTGTCGCCAACCTCGTCGCCTCACCAATCGTTACGTTCCTTTCTGCTCCGTCGGCGGCTCTCGCTCTTATCCTTGCGCCATTTGGTCAGGCCGAGTTCGGTCTCAGGCTGTTCGGCTACAGTCTCGAACTTTTGCTTGAAGTGGCGCACTTCTTTGCGCAGTTCTCCGACGAGCCCGGCACCTCTGACCGCCCCATGCCGCTCGGATCGATGCTGCTGGCAACGTTCGCGATCATGGGCTTCATGGCGACATCAGGGCCCATGCGCATAATCAGCTGCGCCGTGCTTACGGTCGCATCTCTCATGTTGTGGTCTGTGGCCCCGCGCTTCGTGGCCCACTGGTCTGTGTCGGGCGATTTGTTCATCGCGCGCGAAGGCGGCGTTATCCGTTTGCCACTTGCCGATGGCGGCGGCCTGCAACCCCTTCGCTTCTCTGAAGCCGAGAGCGTCGAGTGCAGCGAGGTCTCCTGTCTTTTCACCACACCGTCCGGAGTGGTCGTCATCGTTCTGACAGGTGAGGTGCCCGTCGTCTGTCTTATTGATGACGTGCCAGAGAGCGGCGCCGAGACCCTCGCTTGCAACCCATCACCCGAAGTCACGCATCTCTGGCGATGGGACGCAGCCTCGTCTCAGATGGGCCGCACCGCCTTCAAGGACAGAGCCGTTCTCAAGGTCAACGCGATGCCGCCATGCGCGAACCGGCCATGGGATCCTTGTCCAGCGGCTTCAGACGCAATCGATCAGTCGTACTTGCGCACCAGCGAAACCAGCCGCCCCTGAACCTCGACGCGGTCCGGACCGAAGATGCGTGTCTCGTAGGCCGGGTTCGCCGCCTCCAGCGCCACGGATGCGCCCTTGCGGCGCAGGCGCTTGAGTGTCGCTTCTTCGCCGTCGATGAGCGCAACGACGATGTCGCCTGTCTGCGCGCTCGACGTGCGCTTCAGGATGACAATGTCGCCATTGAGGATTCCGGCCTGGATCATGGAATCGCCCTGGACTTCCAGAGCGAAGAAGTCGCCGCCATCGGCGGCCTCGGTCGGCGCTGGCACGTGTCCATTGTCCTGCTGGATCGCCGAGATAGGCGAGCCGGCGGCGATACGGCCAACCAGCGGGATCATGCCCGGACGGTAACCGTCGCTGACCTGATTGGCGACGAGCGCTGGCTTGAAGTCACGACGCTGGCGCATGCCGGGTGTCGGGGCGGCGGAATCTGGCATCTTCAGGACTTCAAGCGCCCTGGCGCGGTTGGCCAGGCGGCGGATGAAGCCACGCTCTTCCAGAGCCGTGATCAGCCGGTGGATGCCTGACTTCGATGCCAGGTCGAGCGCTTCTTTCATCTCGTCGAAAGAGGGCGACACCCCGGTTTCCCGGATACGGTCGTTGATAAACAGGAGCAGTTCTTTCTGCTTGCTGGTGAGCATGTCTGGGGCCTTCCAGTGTGATTCTATGTTCACAACTGTTCTACGTGTGTTCCCGTTTCGGGTCAACCTGGGGAACTCGAAAACAAGGCCGCCACCGGCAGGTTCAGGCGGTTTCGCGCAGCGTTCGGGTAAATTCACGCCGATCCGGGCGCTTCATCAGGCTTTCGCCGATCAGGAAGCGCCGTATGCCGAATGTCCGCAGGCGTTCTATATGGGCTGGTTCGGCAATCCCGCTCTCCGAAATCAGAACCCGGCCAACCGGCAGCATCGGCGCCAGCCGTTCGCTGGTTCCGAGATCGGTAACCATGCGCTTCAGGTCCCGATTGTTGACCCCCACGAGCGGGGAGGGCAGCCGCAAGGCGCGCTCGAACTCCGTCGCGTCATGCGTCTCGACCAGAGCATCCATCCCTAGCCCGGTTGCCGTCTGATGAAGATCCCACGCAAGGGAGTCGTCGACGGCGCTGAGGATGATCAGCACACAGTCTGCGCCATGAGCCCGGGACTCGATGATCTGAAGCGGGTCGATCATGAAATCCTTGCGCAACATCGGAAGCGCAACGGCGCGCCGGATGGCAGCGAAGTCTTCGAGGCTTCCGCCAAAGCTGGGGCCGTCCGTCAACACCGACAGGCAAGCCGCCCCGCCGGCTTCGTAGTCGCGGGCTATGGACGAGGCGTCCGCGCCCGGCAGAATGTCGCCGGCGCTCGGCGACTTGCGCTTGATCTCGCAGATCAGGGCATTCGCATCGCTCGCGGCAATACGCGAAAGGGCGGCCTCGAAGCCGCGGGACGCAGCCTGCGCCTGCGCGTCTGCTAGCAGCGAAGCTTCGGTGCATTTAGCCTTCAACGTGCGGACTTCTTCGGCCTTGTACTCAAGAATCCGATCAAGCGCTGTCATGGCGAGGGCTCCCCGTGCGAAGCCTGGCGCAGCTTGGCGAGACAGTCGCGCGCCTTGCCTGAATCGATGGCCTCAGCGGCCACCATTGCGCCTTCTCGCAGGTCTCCCGCGCGTCCCAGCACCAGAAGGCCGGCGGCCGCGTTCAGCAGGACCATGTCGCGGAACGGGCCAGCATGTCCGTCGAACAGGTCCACAATCGCGCGAGCATTGCCTGAAACGTCCGAGCCCTCGAGCAGGGAAAGGGGGTGCGAGGCCAATCCCGCCATACCCGGCTGGACTTCGAACTCCCGCACGCCGGACGGTGTCACTTCGCAAACCTTTGTTGTTC